>Ga0208883_100073_pt1 | contig 107271 bp, 93 predicted proteins | sample LakWasMet43_HOW7_2_FD_183881 | JGI IMG/M metagenome (GOLD analysis project Ga0208883, IMG submission 183881) | Freshwater sediment methanotrophic microbial communities from Lake Washington under simulated oxygen tension - Sediment Metagenome... | ecosystem: Environmental > Aquatic > Freshwater >...
GCGTGACGCACGAGATGGGGTTTGCCAAGAAGGTCAGCCACCGGGTGATCTTCATGGACGCTGGCAGAATCGTCGAGGACTGCACGCGCGACGAGTTCTTCGGCAACCCCGATGCGCGCTCGCCGCGCGCCAAGGATTTCCTCTCCAAGATCCTCCAGCACTGAAGCGGCGGGGTGGCCGCAATGTTTGGGAGAATCGGGGCATGAGCGAAGCAGCGACCCCAACCGAACTCACCATCACCCGCCCGGACGACTGGCATCTGCACCTGCGCGATGGCGCGGCGATGCAGAGCGTCGTGCCCTATACCGCGCGCCAGTTCGGCCGCGCCATCGTGATGCCCAATCTGCGCCCGCCGGTCACCACCGCCGCGCAGGCCAGCGCCTACCGCGAGCGCATCCTGGCCGCCGTGCCGGCGGGCATGAGCTTCCAGCCGCTCATGACGCTCTACCTCACCGACAACACACCGGTGGACGAGATCAAGCGTGCCAAGGAAGCCGGCGTGGTGGCGCTGAAGCTCTACCCGGCCGGTGCCACCACCAACAGCGACGCCGGCGTGACCGACATCCGCAAGACCTATGCGGTGCTGGAGGCAATGCAGCGCGAGGGCCTGCTGCTGCTGGTGCATGGCGAGGTCACCGACCCGGAGGTCGACGTGTTCGACCGCGAGGCCGTCTTCATCGATCGCGTGATGCAGCCGCTGCGCCGCGATCTGCCGGAGTTGAAGGTGGTGTTCGAGCACATCACCACCAAGGAGGCGGCCGAGTATGTCGCAGCGGCCGATGCGCACACGGCCGCCAGCCTGACGCCCCAGCATCTGCTCTACAACCGCAATGCCATCTTCACCGGTGGCCTGCGCCCGCATTACTACTGCCTGCCGGTGCTCAAGCGCGAGCTGCATCGCCAGGCCCTGCTGGCCGCCGCCACCTCGGGCGGCAGCAAGTTCTTCCTCGGCACCGACAGCGCCCCGCATGCCGCGGTGATGAAGGAGAACTCGGTCTGCGGCGCCGGCTGCTTCACCGCGCTGTCGGCGCTGGAACTCTATGCCGAGGCCTTCGAGGCGATGGGCGCGCTGGACAAGTTCGAGGCCTTCGCCAGCTTCAACGGCGCCGACTTCTACGGCCTGCCGCGCAACACCGGGCGCATCACCCTGCGCAAGGAGGCCTGGACCCTGCCCGACAGCGTGGCCTTTGGCGACGCGCAGCTCAAGCCCCTGCGCGGCGGCGAAGCGCTGGCCTGGCGCCTGGTCTGAGATGCGGCCCCTGTTGATGCAGATCCGGCTGCTGGCCGGGCTGATCGCCGCCCTGGCCTGGGCCCAGAACGCGCAGGCCCAGGCAGCCGCGGCCGCGCGCCCCGCCGCCAGCGCCGCCGCGCCGGCGGCCGAGGTCTCGGCCACCGCGCGCCGCGTCTACGAGCGCGCAAGGGCCCAGCTGCTGCAGATCCGCACCCTGCTGAAGAACCAGGACAGCCAGGCCTCGGTGGGCTCGGGCTTCGTGGTCAGCGAGGAAGGGCATGTCATCACCAACTACCACGTGGTGAGCCAGTTCGCGCTGGAGCCGGAGCGCTATCGCCTGCGCTATGGCAGCACCGATGGCGAGGGCGGCAATCTGGAGCTGCTGGACATCGATGTGCGGCGCGACCTGGCGCTGCTGCGCGTGGTCGACCGCAAGCCCCAGGGCTTCATGAAGTTCCGCGCCGTCGAGGCGCCGCTCTCCAAGGGCGACCGCATCTATTCGATGGGCAATCCGCACGACGTGGCGTTTGCCGTCGTCGAGGGCAATTACAACGGCCTGGTGGAGCGCAGCTTCGACCCGCTGATCTACTACGCCGGCAGCATCAACTCGGGCATGAGCGGCGGGCCGGTGGTGGACGAGGAGGGGCGCGTCGTCGGCATCAACGTCTCGGCCATGTTCTTTGCGCAGCAGATGAGCTTTCTGGTGCCGGGCGAGTACGCGCTCAAGTTGCTGGAGCGCAGCCGCGCCGCCAAGCCCATCAGCAGCCCGGTGTGGCCGCGCCTGCGCGAGCAGCTGATGGCCTACCAGGACGAGCTGGTGCAGGGCTTCATGGCCCAGCCCTGGCGCGACGCCGGCCACCAGCGCTACCAGCTGCCGGTGCCGCAGGAGAAGTTCATGCGCTGCTGGGGCCGCGGCACCTCGGCCGATACCAAGGGCCTGGAATTCCAGCGCTCGCAATGCCGGCAGGACCATGCGATCTTCATCAACGGCGGCATGCAGACCGGCTATCTGGACATGTCGCACGAGGCCTATGACGGCGCCAAGCTCGGCGCCTTGCGCTTCTCGCGCCAGTACAGCAACAGCTTCCGCAACGAGCGCCTGGGGCGCGATGACCGCGACCGCACCGCGCCGTTCTGCAAGGAGGAGTTCGTGCAGCGCGACGGCCTGCCGCTGCGCGCGGTGGTCTGCCTGCGCGCCTACCGCAAGCTGGCGGGCCTGCACGATCTGAGCGTGATCGTGACCACCGTGGACGCCAGCACCGAGGGTGCGCTGGGTCGTTTCGATGCCAAGGGCATCTCCTTCGACAACGCGCTCAAGCTGTCGGCGCATTACCTCAAGGGCTTTGCATGGACCACGCCGCGGTAATCGAGATCCTGGACCGCGACGGCCAGGTTCGCGCGGTGCACAAGGTGCTGGCCTGGCCGCTGCGCATTGGACGCTCGCCGGTCTGCGACGTGGTGCTGAACGACCCGCATCTGGCCGGCGAGCATGCCGAGCTGAGCTGGGGCGAGGCGGGTGCCGAGCTGCTGATGCTGGACAGCCTCAATGGCGGCTGGCAGGGCCAGCGGCGCCTGCGCGCGGGCGACCGGCTGCCGCTGGCGGGGCTGGCGCCGCTGCAGCTGGGCGCCACCCGGCTGCGCCTGCGCAGCAGCCGCGACGTGCTGGCCCCCGAGCGCCCGCTGGCGCGGCCGGCCTCCGCGCGCAGCCGCTGGCGCCATCTCTGGGCGCCAGGTCTTGCGCTGAGCTGGGCCTTGCTGCTCTGGTACGACCAATGGGCCGGCATGGACCCGGGCGCACCCTGGGTGGATTACGCCAGCGCCGTGCTGGGGCCCTTGGGCGTGGTGACCGCCTGGGCGGCGCTGTGGGCGTTGATCACCCAGCTGTTCCAGCATTGGTTTGCCTTCGCACCGCATTTCAAGCGCGTGCTGGCCGGCGCGCTGGGCCTGCATCTGCTGGGCATCCTGCTGCCGGCGCTGGCCTATGCCTTCTCGGCGCCGCGCCTGATGGCGCTGGACAGCCTGCTGTTCCCGCTCGGCCTGGCCGGCGTGCTGTGGTGGCAGGCCAGCGTGGTCTGGCCGCGTGCCAGGCGCTGGGTGGCGCTGGGCCTGGGTGCCGCGCTGGCGCTGGGCTTCACGCTGATGGTGGGCAAGCGCATCGAACAGCAGTATTGGCTGGGCCCGCCCTACCTGGCCGCGCTGCCGCCGCCGGCGCTGCGCCTGGTGGAGCCCAAGACGCCCGAGGCGCTGATCGACGAACTGCGGCCGCTGCAGGCCCAGCTGGCACGCCAGGCCAGCAAGGACAACGACCTGCCGAGCGCCGATCAGGGCAACGAGTGAGCGCGGCCGCTCAGGTGGGCAGGAAGCCCTCGATCGAGAGGTAGCGCTCGCCGGTGTCGTAGTTGAAGCCCAGCACGCGTGCGCCGGCGGGCAGCTCGGGCAGCTTCTTGGCGATGGCGGCCAGCGTGGCGCCGCTGGAGATGCCCACCAGCAGGCCCTCCTCGCGGGCGCAGCGGCGCGCGTACTCGCGCGACTCTTCGGCCTCCACCTGGATCACGCCATCCAGCAGCTGGGTGTGCAGATTGTCCGGAATGAAGCCGGCGCCGATGCCCTGGATCGGGTGCGGGCTGGGCGCGCCGCCGCTGATCACCGGCGAGGCGGCGGGTTCGACGGCAAACACCTTGAGTTGCGGCCAGGCCTTCTTCAGCACCTGGGCGCAGCCGGTGATGTGGCCGCCGGTGCCCACGCCGGTGATGAGGGCGTCCAGACCCTCGGGGAAATCGCGCAGGATCTCCTCGGCGGTGGTGCGCACATGCACGGCGATGTTCGCGGGGTTCTGGAACTGCTGGGGAATCCAGGCGCCGGGCGCTTGCTTGGAGTATTCGGCGGCCAGTTCCTCGGCGCGTGCGATCGCGCCCTTCATGCCCTTCTCGCGCGGGGTCAGGTCAAAGCTGGCGCCATAGGCCAGCATCAGGCGGCGACGCTCCACCGACATGCTGTCGGGCATCACCAGGATCAGCTTGTAGCCCTTCACCGCGGCCACCATGGCCAGGCCCACGCCGGTGTTGCCGGAGGTGGGCTCGATGATGGTGGCACCGGGCTTGAGCACGCCGCGGGCCTCGGCGTCCTCGACCATGGAGAGCGCGATGCGGTCCTTGATCGAGCCGCCCGGGTTGCTGCGTTCGGACTTGATCCAGACCTGGGCACCGGCGCCGAACAGACGCTGGGTGCGGATATGCGGGGTGTTGCCAATGGTGGCGAGGACGTTGTCGGCTTTCATTTCGGCTCCGTTGCTGTCGCTTCGAGGATAATCTCTCTGTGAAGCAAGCCAGACCGCCGCTGGTGCAAGCGTGGAAACACGGCACTGGAGGAAGGTCCGGACTGCATAGAGCAGCGTAGCAGCTAACGGCTGCCCGGCGTAAGCCGAGGATCAGAGCAACAGAGACGAGTCGAGGTGGGTCTAGGCCCGCCTCGGGTGAAACGGGCAATCTCTACGCGCAGCAACACCAAGTAGGCCAGCGTTGATGCGGCTCGCAGAGCTGGCGGGTAGGTGGCACCGAGCCGGGCAGTGATGTCCGGCCCAGAGGAATGGCGGTCACGGGGCCTGGCCCGCAAGGGTCAGGTCTTGCACAGAATCCGGCCTATCGGCTTGCTTCACACTTTTTCAAGCCGCTGCTGCGGCACGAGCAGGCGCTCGATGGTTTCCTGCACCGCCAGCGCCTCGGCATAGCTGGGCAGGGCGTGCGAGTGGCCATCCAGCAGCGCCGCCCATTGATCCAGCTGGGCCAGCGGGCCGGCGCCTTGCAGCAGGGCCGGTTGCGGCAGTTCGCCGTGGCAGGTCTGGGTCACGTTGGTGAACCAGTCGCGCAATTCCAGCTCGGCCTCGCTGGCGCGCCAGAGCATGCGGTTATCGTCGACCACGCTGCCGCCCAGCTGGGCGGCGATGCGCACCGGCACGCCGGCGGCGCGCAGTTCGGCGCGCAAGCCGGTTTCGGCGCTCAGGCCGTCGGCCGGGTATTGCACCGCCGCGGCCAGCACCTGGGCCGGGCCCAGCACGCGCTGCAGGGCAAAGATGAAATGCGACAGCACCTCGCGCGTGAAGCCGCCCTCCGCGCGTTCGGCCAGCCAGCTGCCCGCCTGGGCCTGCCAGGGCCGCGGCCAGGCCGCGAAGGCCAGCGAGATCTGCACCTCCTGCAAGGCGCCCAGCGGCATGTGGGCGGCGGCGCCGAAGGCGAGCTGCAGGGCCGACAGCCCCGCCGAGGAGGCGAGCGAGAAGTTCACCGCGGCGCGCAGCTTCTCGCGCTGGATGCGGGCGATGCAGGCGCGCGTGGCCTCGAAGTCCACACTCAGCGGCTTCTCGCACAGCACGCCTAAGCCGGCGTCGAAACCCAGATGGCTCAGGTGCAGGTGGGCGGCCGGCGGGGTCGCGATGTAGAGACCATGCAGCCCGGGGCTGGCGATCAGCGCCTCGGCGCTGTAGGCGGCGCGCAGCTCGGGATGCTGCTGCAGGCAGGCGGCCAGGCGCGCGGGGTCGGCGTCCCAGACCAGGACGGGGCGCAGCCGCGCATGGCCTTGCATGCGGCTCAGCATGCGCTGCCCCATCACGCCCAGGCCAATGATGCCGATGTTCAAGATCTCTGGCATGCCGCCCCTCGCCCCGTTGATATCCCTCAATGGCGCGCAGTGTAGGGGGTGGCCGCTACACTGCTTCCACACCCCTCAGCCCACGCCCCCGCGAGGGCGCATACCGCACCAAGATGAATCCTGATGCCAGCACGATCTGGCGCGCACCACGCTGGGCGCTGGCCGTATTGCTGGCCTGCCTGGGCATGGTGGGCCCGTTCTCGATCGACACCTATCTGCCGGCCTTCTCGGGCATCGCGGCCGCCCTGCACGCCACGCCGGTGCAGATGCAGCAGACGCTGTCGAGCTATCTGCTCGGCTTTGCGGTGATGAATCTGTTCCATGGCGCGCTCTCCGACAGCTTCGGCCGCCGCCCGGTGGTGCTGGTCGGCGTGGCGGTGTTCACGCTCGCCTCGCTGGGCTGCGCGCTGGCGGCGGACATCGGTCAGCTGATCTTCTTCCGCACCCTGCAGGGCATGTCCGCCGGCGCCGGCATCGTGGTCTCGCGCGCCATCATCCGCGACATGTTCCCGCCCTCCGAGGCGCAGCGCGTGATGTCGCAGGTGACGATCTACTTCGGCGTGGCACCGGCCGTCGCGCCCATGGTGGGCGGCTTTCTGTTCGTGCATGCCGACTGGCATTCGATCTTCTGGTTCCTGGTGCTGGTGGGGGTGGCGCTGTGGCTGGCGAACTGGCGGCTGCTGCCCGAGACCCTGCACAAGGACATGGTGCAGCCCTTCCATGTGCGGCCGCTGATGCGGGACTACTGGCGCTTGTGCACCAGCAAGCGCTTCATCCTGCTGGCCCTGGCCAGCGGCATTCCCTTCAACGGCATGTTCCTCTACGTGCTGGCGGCGCCGGTGTTTCTGGGCGAGCACCTGCAGCTGGCGCCGCAGCAGTTCTTCTGGTTCTTCTGCTTCAGCATCGGCGGCATCATGGGCGGCGCCTGGCTGAGCGGCCGGCTGGCCGGCAAGATCCGGCCCAAGCACCAGATACGGCGCGGTTTCGTCATCATGGTGCTGACCTCGCTGCTCAATGTGGGCCTGAACCTATGGGCCCCGCCCAGCCCCTTCTGGGCCTTTCCGGTGATCTCGGCCTTTGCCTTTGGCTGGGCCCTGATGGTGCCGGTGGTGACGCTGATGGTGCTGGACCAGGCGCCCGAGCGGCGCGGCATGGCCTCCTCGCTGCAGGCCTGCATAGGCAGCGCCGCCAACGGCCTGGTGGCCGGCGTGGTGGTGCCGCTGGTGATGCATTCGACGCTGAGCCTGGCGCTGGCCTCGATCGGCATGATGAGCATCGGCCTGGTCTCGTGGCTGTGGGTCAAGCGCGAGCTCAGCTGAACTCAAGAACGGCGCACAAACGGCCGAAGAAGGAGGCGACACGCCCCGTCGGGCAGGAGTGCCTCATGTCTTTCTTGCTTCGCCTTGCCCTTGCCAGCTTGCTCGCGCTGCCGCTGGCGCCACTGCGCGCCGAGGAGCCCGCGGCGGGCGAGGAGCCGGTGGAGCTGCTGCGCAAGCGCCTGGCCGAGCGGCTCAGCAGCAAGGGCGAGCAGGCCAAGGTCGAGAGCAAGGCCGACGGCAAGGCGGATAGCGGCCGTGGCGCGCGCGGCGCGGCCAAGGCGGCCAAGCCCGAGGCGCGCAAGGACATCCACTGGGCCTATGCCGGCGAGGGCGCGCCCGAGCATTGGGCCGAGCTCAAGCCGGAATTCAAGCTCTGCGCGGTCGGCACCCGCCAGAGCCCGATCGACATTCGTGACGGCTTCAGGGTGGACCTGGAGAAGATCCAGTTCGACTACCGGCCCAGCGGCTTTGCGGTGCTCGACAACGGCCACACCATCCAGGTGAACATCGCGGCGGGCAACAGCCTGCAGGTGATGGGGCGGCGCTTCGAGCTGCAGCAGTTCCATTTCCACCGGCCCAGCGAGGAGCGCATCAACGGCCGGCAGTTCGAGATGGTGGCGCATCTGGTGCACAAGGATGCCGAGGGGCGCCTGGCGGTGGTGGCGGTGCTGATCGAGCGTGGCGGCGATCACCCGCTGGTGCAGACGATCTGGAACAACCTGCCGCTGGAGAAGATGGAGGCGCTCACCGCGCCGGGCACGATCGATGTCGGCCAGCTGCTGCCCGACGACAAGGCCTATTACACCTATATGGGCTCGCTCACCACGCCGCCCTGCACCGAGGGCGTGCTGTGGATGGTGATGCGCCAGCCGGTGCAGCTCTCGGTCCAGCAGATCGGCATCTTTGCGCGTCTGTACCCGATGAATGCGCGGCCGCTGCAGGCCGGCGCGGGCCGCATGATCAAGGAATCGAACTGAGCAGACAACTGAACAGAGCTCAGGGCGTGTAGCCATGCGTGGCGTAGATCTTGCGGATCGCGCCGCTCTTTTGCAGCCCCGCCAGGGTGTTGTTGAGCAGCTTGACCTGCTCGTCGGGCAGCTGCTTCTGGCAGGCCAGGTACATCTCGGTGCGGTTGAACACCAGCACCGGCTCGATGCCGCTGATGCCCTGCTGCGTCAGCCGGTACTGGCCGATCAGGCGGCCGGTGGCCCAGTAGTCGATGCGCCCCGCCAGCAGCTTCTTGGGGTTCACATCGTCGTTGGGTGCGGCGTCGACGATGTGGCCGCGCGTCTGCAGATAGCTGACGATGGCATCGCCCTGGTAACTGCCGATGCGCATGTTTGCGGTCTCGTCCAGGCTGGCCGGGCGGCTGGACTTGGCGAGCGCGAACAGGGCCCAGTCGTTCGACACCAGCGGGCCTATCCATTTGTAGAGCGACTCGCGCTCGGGTGTGCGTGACATCGAGTAGACGCAGGTGTTGACCTGGGTACGTGCCATGCCGATGGCGCGCGCCCAGGGGTAGACGGTGATGTCGTACTCATAACCCGCGGCATCGAGCAGCGCCTTCACGATGTCAGTCGACAGCCCGACCACATGGCCGCGCGTGTCGCTCATGTTGTAGGGCGGGTATTCCTCGGTGGCCAGCACCAGGCGTTCGGCCGCGCAGACGCTGGTGCAGGCGATGGCGCAGACGACCACCATGATGGCGCGGTGCTGCGCATGAAGGGCCGGATGCTGCAGGTTTTGCATGGCTACCTCCTCGTGGCCGCGGCCCATACCGGGCCCGGCCTTCACTGCCGACTTTACGCCTGCTGGCCCAGCCAGCGCGCCAAAGTTCTGAACAATTGATCCGCCACCACCGGCTTGGCCACATGGTCGTTCATGCCGGCGTCCAGGCAGCGCTGGCGCTCCTCGGCGAAGGCGTTGGCCGTCATCGCCAGAATGGGCAGGTGCTGGCCGCGCGCCGTGCCGCGGATCGCGCGGGTGGCATCCAGCCCGTCCATCACCGGCATCTGCACGTCCATCAGCACCAGCGCATAGTCGCGCTGCTCCACCATCTGCCAGGCCTTGTGCCCGTCCTCGGCGACGTCCACCTCGAGGCCGGCGCTCTGCAGCAGGGCCACGGCCACCTCCTGGTTGACGGCGTTGTCCTCGGCCAGCAGCAACCGGCTGCCGCGGTAAGGGGCCAGCAGCTCGCGCGCGCTCTGGCCGACATCGCGCAGTGCCTCGCCCGGCTTGCTGGCGCTCAGGCCCACCGGTACGCGGAACCAGAACAGGCTGCCCTCGCCGGGCCGGCTGCGCACGCCCACCTCGCCATGCATCAGCTCGGCCAGGCGCCGGCAGATCGCCAGGCCCAGGCCGGTGCCGCCATAGCGGCGCGTGGTCGACGAGTCGGCCTGCTCGAAATCCTTGAACAAGCGCGCCTGCGCCTCGGGGGCGATGCCGATGCCGCTGTCCTCCACCTCGAAGCGCAGCTGCAGCTGGTTGCCGAGCTGCTCGCCCACCGCGGCCCGCAGCGTCACCACGCCGTGGTCGGTGAACTTGATGGCGTTGCCGGCGAAATTCAGCAGCACCTCGGCGATGCGCTGGGCATCGCCATGCAGCACGCGGCGTTCCAGCGCCGGGTCGATCTGCACCTGCACCTGCAGATCCTTCTCGGCGGCGCGCTGCGCCAGCATGCTGCGGATGTTGTCCAGCACCTGGGGCACGGTGAACTCGCGCTGTTCCAGCTGCAGCTTGCCGGCCTCGATCTTGGAGAAGTCCAGCACGTTGTTGATCACGCTCAGCAGGTGTTCGGCGGCGTCGCCCACCTTCTTCAGGCGGTCCTCCTGCTCGGGCGTGCAGTTGTCGCGCCGCGCCAGATAGGTCAGGCCGATGATGGCGTTCATGGGCGTGCGGATCTCGTGGCTCATGTTCGCCAGGAAGGCGCTCTTGGCCAGGCTGGCGGCCTCGGCGGCCTTGGTGGCCGCGGCCAGCTCGCGCGTGCGCGCCTCCACCAGCTCCTCCAGATGGTGGCGGTAGCGCTCCAGCTCCAGGGCATCGCGGCGCTGGCGCGAGATGTCGGTCAGGAAGCCATGCCACAGCACCGTGCCGCCTTCCTCCAGCTGGGCGATCGCATTGCCGTAGAGCCAACGCTCGCTGCCGTCCTGGTTGCGGATGCGGAACTCCTGCTGCCAGGGGCTGAGGTGGCGCGCCGAGGCCATCAGCGAATCGCGCACCGCCTGCCGGTCGACCTCCTGGATCTGGTCGAACAGGAGCTCGGCGTCCTTGCTGAACTCGGCGGCATTGAGGCGGAAATAGTCGCGCACCGCTTCGCTCACATAGGCGAAGGCAAAGCTGCCATCGGTCTGCAGGCGCAGCTGGTAGACCACGCCGGGCACCGTCTCGGCCATGCCGCGCAGGCGCGCGATGAGCGATTTCTGCGCGTCGAACTGCGCCTGCAGCGCGTCGCGCATATGTTCCAGATGCTGGCCCAGCAGGCCGATCTCGTCGTGGCGCTCGGTGCGCAGCTCGGCCGAGAAGCGGCCCTGCGCCAGGTCGTTGGCAAAAATGCCCAGCTCGCGCAGCGGCCGCATCAGGCGCGAATTCAGCAGCGCCAGTATCAGCGCCAGCGAGACCAGCAGCTGCCCGCCCACGGTGGCGCCATAGAGCCAACGCTGACGCTGCAGCGCCGCGGCGGCCAGATGATCGTCAATCTCGACCTGGATCAGGCCGATCTTGGCATTGCCGCGAAAGATCTCGCGCTCGCCCCGGATGGTGTGGCCGAGCTGGCGCTCGGGAAACTTGGCTTCGATGAAGGGCAGGCCCTGGGAGGCGTCGCTGACCCGCACCTGCACGACCTCGGGGGCCTTGGTGATGGCGGCCACCACCTCGCGTGCCGCCACGGCGTCGAGATTCCACAGCAGCTCGGGCAGGCTGCTGGCCAGCACGTCCAGCTTGGACTGGAGTTCGCGTTCCTGGGTCTGCTGCGTCACCTGCGGCTCGCGCAGGCCGATCAGCAGGCCGCCCACGATCAGGGCTGGCAAGAGCAGGCCGATGCTGGCACCGGTGGCAATGGCGAAGAAGAGCGAGCTTGATGCTTTGCGGCTCAATCGGACCTCGACCGGTTGGGGTTGACTGCCGGGCCGTGCCGGCTTGAAGCCCCACAAGCCAACCGGGGCCCCGCCCGCAGTATCACTCAGCTATCGGCCTCATGCGACCGAACTGGAGCCTGCGAACAACGCTGCGGGGCCGGCCGTTCGATAACGCAAACCCGGGAGCGTTGCCTAAAGCAGCGCCCGGCCGCCGCAGCGGGCGGCCGGGCCGCGACAATCGAGGCTTGGCGCGCCCGGGTGGCGCCGCTGGCCGGCCGGGAGGCCTGTTTTCTTCATCCACCACTTGCAGACAGGTTTGCAAGTCCTTCTTTTTGAACAACTTTTATTTGCGGGCTCTCGCAGCTATCGTTTCTAAGTAGTTGATTTCATTGGGAAAAAACGCGATTTGCCTTGACCTGCGGCGGTTGCGTAAGTAAAGTGGGAAAAACTGTCATTTGGTGGGTCGCTGTGGCGAATTTTGTGTTTCAAGGGGCGAGTGCCTTGGCGATGGACGCCAAGGGGCGTTTGTCCGTCCCTACACGCCACCGCGAGGTGCTGCAGGCGCTGTGCGCCGGCCAGCTCACCCTTACCAAGCACCCCGAGGGTTGCCTGATGGTGTTCCCGCGTCCGGCCTGGGAAAACTTCCGCGATCGCATCGCCGCCTTGCCGATGTCGGCCTCGGGCTGGAAGCGCGTGTTCCTGGGCAATGCCCAGGACGTCGAGATCGACAGCGCGGCGCGCATCCTGATCGCGCCCGAGCTGCGCGCCAGCGCCGCGCTGCAGAAGGACGTGATGCTGCTGGGCATGGGCAGCCACTTCGAACTCTGGGACGCGGCCGCCTATGCGGCGCACGAGGCCCAGGTGATGCAGTCCGAACTGCCGGACGCACTCAAGGATTTCAGCTTCTGATGAGCGAGATGACGACGCCCGCGACGCCCGGCTTTTCGCACACCACCGTGCTGCTGCACGAGACCGTGGACGGGGTGCTGAACGATCCCAACGGCATCTATGTGGACGGCACCTTCGGCCGTGGCGGCCATTCGCGCCTGCTGCTGGAGAAGCTCGGGCCGCAGGGGAGGTTGATCGCGATCGATCGCGACCCCGAGGCCATCGCAGCGGCCACCACCGGCGAGACGCGGGTCACGGACCCGCGTTTTTCTATCTGCCACGCCCCTTTTGCCGACATGCGCGCCCAGCTCGAGGCCCTGGGTATCCAGCGGGTGCACGGCGTGCTGCTGGACCTGGGCGTGTCGAGCCCGCAGATTGACAACCCCGCGCGCGGGTTCAGCTTCCGCTTCGAGGGGCCGCTGGACATGCGCATGGACACCACGCGCGGCGAGAGTGCCGCCGATTTCCTGGCGCGTGCCGACGAGCGCCAAATTGCCGAGGTCATACGCGACTATGGGGAAGAACGGTTTGCTGCACAGATTGCAAAGGCGCTTGTTGCTCGCCGGGAGAGCGGGAGTGCTGTTCGAAGCACTGCCGAGCTTTCCCAAGTCGTGGCTGGTGCAGTCAAAACCCGCGAACCGGGCCAGGACCCTGCAACGCGCACATTTCAAGCGTTACGGATTTACGTCAACGCCGAGCTTGAAGAGCTCGAGCAGGGGCTGAACGCGGCCCTGCAGATGCTGCTGCCCGGCGGGCGGCTCAGCGTGATCAGCTTTCACTCGCTGGAAGACCGCATCGTCAAGACCTTCATCGCCTCGCACAGCAAGGAAGTGGTGGACCGGCGCGCCATGTTCGCCGCACCCAAGGCGTTGGCACTGACGGCGTTGGGCCGCATCAAGCCCAGCGAGACCGAGGTGCGCGCCAACCCGCGTTCGCGCTCGGCCATCCTGCGCGTGGCCGAACGCACCGATGCGCCGCTCGAGCCCGCACCGGCGCAAGACGCCAAGGCCGCCAGGCGCAAGGGAGCGAAGCGGTGAGCCGCATCAACTTCCTGCTGCTGCTGGCGGTGCTGCTGTCGGGCCTCTACATGGTGCGCAACGCCTATGAGGCGCGCCGCCTGTTCACCGAGCTGGACCGCGCCCAGACCGAGGCGCGCCGCCTCGATGCCGATTACCAGCGCCTGCAGGCCGAGCGCCATGCCCAGGCCACCAATCTGCGCGTCGAGCAGGTGGCGCGCGAGCGCCTGCGCATGCGCGCGATCACGCCGGCCATCACGCAGCCCGTTGATGTCGCCGCGCCGCACGCCGCGGGAGCGCAGCCATGAAGCCGCGCCAGAGCGCAGCGCGCTCGCTCAACACGCGCAGCGTGAGCTATTCCACCAGCCCGCTGCTGGCCTCCAAGACCCCGCCCTGGCGCTCGCGCTTTCTGGTCGCCCTGGTGGGCCTGGCTTTTGCCGGCCTGCTGGCGCGCGCCGCCTACATCCAGGTGATCGGCGAGGAGTTCTTCCAGCGCCAGGGCGAGGCGCGCTACGCCCATACCGTGGAGCTGCCTGCCAGCCGCGGCCGCATCAATGACCGCAGCGGCCAGGTGCTGGCGAGCAGCGTGGCCGTGCCCTCGATCTGGGCCTTCCCCAAGGAAGTCGACACCGACCCTGCCAAGCGCCGCGAGCTTGCCAAGATTCTGGGCATCAGCCAGCAGCAGCTGGAAAAGCAGCTGGATCCGGCCACGCGCTTCGTGTTCCTGCGCCGCCAGGCCGACGACGACACCGCCGCCCGCATCAAGGCGCTCAATCTCAAGGGCGTGTTCCAGGATCGCGAGTACAAGCGCCAATATCCCGAGGGCGAGGCGGCCGCCCATGTGGTGGGCTTCACCAATCTGGAAGAGAAGGGCCAGGAGGGCATCGAGCTGGCCTTCCAGAAGGACCTGCAGGGCCGCGACGGCTCGCGCGCCGTGGTGCGCGACCGCCTTGGCCGCGTGGTCGAGGACATGGGCGAGCGCGTGCCGCCTGCCAACGGCCGCGACATCGATCTCTCCATCGACGCCAAGGTGCAGTTCTTCGCCTACCAGCGCGTGCGCGATGCGGTGGCCGAGCACAAGGCCAAGGCCGGCTCGGTGGTGGTGCTGGACGTGCAGACCGGCGAGGTGCTGGCGCTCGCCAACTTCCCCAGCTACAACCCCGGCGAGCGCAAGAACCTCAGCGGCGAGCAGCTGCGCAATCGTGCGCTCACCGATGTGTTCGAGCCCGGTTCGACGATGAAGCCGCTGGTGATGGCGCTGGCGCTGGAGACCGGCCGCGTCACGCCCCAGACCCCGATCGACACCGCGCCCGGCCGCATGACGGTGACCGGCTCGGTGATCACCGACGCCCACCCGCATGGCGTGCTCACCGCCGCCGAGGTGATCCAGAAATCCTCCAACGTCGGCATCACCAAGCTGGCCCTGCAGATGCAGGCGCGCGAGATGCACGAGATGTTCACCGCCATCGGCCTGGGTCAGCGTCCGCAGATCAACTTCCCCGGCACGGTGACCGGCAAGCTGCGGCCCTACAAGAGCTGGCGCCCGATCGAGCAGGCCACCATGAGCTATGGCTACGGGCTTTCGGCCTCGCTGCTGCAGCTGGCGCGCGCCTACACCGTGTTCGCGCGCGATGGCGAGGTGATCCCGATTTCGATGATGCACCAGACCGCCAAGGAGCCGGTGCATGGCATCCGCGTGTTCAGCGAGAAGACCGCGGCCCAGGTGCGCGAGATGCTGCAGATGGCCGCCGGCCCCGGCGGCACCGCGCCGCAGGCGATGGTGAGCGGCTACAGCGTGGGCGGCAAGTCCGGCACCGCGCACAAGCAGGAAGGCAAGAGCTACGCCGGCCACAAGTACCGCTCCTGGTTCGTCGGCATCGCGCCGATCAGCAAGCCGCGCATCGTGGTGGCGGTGATGGTGGACGAGCCCAGCAACGGCGTTTACTACGGCGGCGCGGTGGCCGGCCCGGTGTTCAGCCAGGTGGTGGCGCAGAGCCTGCGCCTGCTGGGCGTGCCGCCCGATTTGGAGGTGAAGCCGCAGATCGTCGCCAGCGGCAAGCTGCAGGCGGTGGAGGAGAGCTTCTGATGGCCCGCCCGCCGCGTATCCACAGCCCCCTGCTCGCCACACGCACGCCGCTGTGGCGTTCGCGCTTTCTGCTCGTGCTGGTGGGCCTGGGCTTCACCGGCCTGCTGGCGCGCGCCGCCTATGTGCAGGCGGTGGACCATGCCTTCTTCCAGCAGCAGGGCGAGGCGCGCTATCTGCACAAGCAGGAGCTGCCCGCCAGCCGCGGCCGCCTGATCGACCGCAGCGGCCAGGTGCTGGCCAGCAGCGTGGCCATGCCCTCGTTCTGGGCCATCCCGTCGGAGCTGGACGGCGATGCCGCCCAGCGCGCCGCGCTGGCCCGCGCGCTGGGCATGAGCGCCGCCGAGCTGGGTGCCAAGCTGGACCCCGCGCACCGCTTCGTGTGGCTGCGCCGCATGGTCGACGACGGCATGGCCGAGCAGGTGCGTGCCCTCAAGCTCAAGGGCGTGTTCCAGGAACGCGAATACCAGCGCCGCTATCCCGAGGGCGAGGCGGCCGCCCATGTGGTGGGCTTCACGAATGCCGACGAGCGCGGCCAGGAGGGCCTGGAGCTGGCCTTCGAATCCGCGCTGCAGGGCCGGGACGGCCTGCGCGCCGTGCTGCGCGACCGCCTGGGCCGCGTGGTGGAGGATCAGGGCGCCCATGTCGACGCGGTCAACGGCCAGGACATCGAGCTGGCCATCGACGCCAAGATCCAGTACTACGCCTACCAGCGCCTGCGCGACGCGGTGGCCAAGCATGGCGCCAAGGCGGGCAGCGCGGTGGTGCTGGATGCGCGCAGCGGCGAGGTGCTGGCGCTGGCCAACTACCCCAGCTATGTGCCAAGCAGTCGGCCCGACGAGCGCAAGCAGCTTGGCGGCGAGCAGCTGCGCAACCGCGCGCTCACCGATGTGTTCGAGCCCGGCTCGACCATGAAGCCCTTCATCGCCGCGCAGGCGATCGAGTCGGGCCGCGTCACGCCCGCCACCCGCATCGTCACCGCGCCCGGTTTCATCACCATGGCCGGCCACCGCATCAGCGATGCGCACCCGGCCGACGTGATGACGGTGGCCGAGGTGATCAAGAACTCCAGCAATATCGGCACCCTCAAGATGGCGCTGCAAATGCCGCCGCGCGAGATGCACGAGCTGTACAGCGCCATCGGCCTGGGCCAGCGCCCGCAGATCCAGTTCCCCGGCGCCGTCACCGGCAGCCTGCAGCCCTACCAGAAGTGGCGGCCGGTCGAGCAGGCCACCATGAGCTATGGCTACGGCCTCTCGGCCTCGCTCTTGCAGCTGGCCCATGCCTACACGGTGTTCGCACACGACGGCGAGCTGCTGCCGCTGAGCATCCAGAAGCTGCCCGCCGGCGCCCCGGTGCAGGGCCGGCGCGTGTTCTCGCCGCAGACCGCCGAGACGCTGCGCCAGATGCTGCAGAGCGTCACCGAGCCCGGCGGCACCGCGCGCGAGGCCCAGGTGGCCGGCTATGCGGTGGGCGGCAAGTCCGGCACCGCCTACAAGCAGGTCGGCCGCGGCTACGACAAGAGCAAGTACCGCGCCTGGTTCGTGGGCCTGGCGCCGATCCAGCAGCCGCGCATCGTCGTCGCGGTGATGGTGGACGAGCCCAGCATCGCCGGCCATGCCGGCGGCCATGTGGCCGCGCCGGTGTTCAGCGAGCTGGTGGCGCAAAGCCTGCGCCTGATGCATGTGCCGCCCGCTAAGCCCGAACTGCTGGCCTGCGGCCTCGGCAACAAGGACCACAAGACATGCTGACCCGACTCAAGTCACCCGAAGCTGCGGCCCGCTGGCTGCAGGAATGGACCACCGGCGCGCTGCGCACCGACAGCCGCGCGGTGGCGGCCGGCGATGCCTTCATCGCCTGGCCCGGCTATGCCAAGGACGGCCGCGGCTATGTGGCCGCCGCCATCGCCGCCGGCGCCGCCACCTGCCTGGTGGAGGAGGAGGGCGTCGACGCCTACGGCTTCACCGATGCGCGCGTGGCTTCGCTGGCCGGGCTGAAGGCCAAGACCGGCCTGATCGCCGCCGCCTACTACGGTGAGCCCAGCAAGCAGCTGGCGGTGATCGCCACCACCGGCACGAATGGCAAGACCTCCACCGCCTGGTGGACCGCCCAGGCCCTGAGCCTGCTGGGCCAGCGCTGTGGCGTGGTCGGCACGCTGGGGGTGGGCGAGCCGCCCATCCCGGGCAGCGGCAAGCCCGCCGACATCAGCTACACCGGCCTGACAACACCTGACCCCGTGCTGCTGCAGGCGGCCTTCAAGCGCATGGCGGGGCAGGGCTATGCGGCCTGCGCGATCGAGGCCTCCTCGATCGGCATCAAGGAACACCGCCTCGCCGGCACCCAGCTGCGCGTGGCCCTGTTCACCAACTTCACCCAGGACCATCTGGACTACCACGGCAGCATGGACGCCTACTGGGCCGCCAAGCGCGAGCTGTTCGACTGGCCGGGTCTGCAGGCCGCGGTGCTGAACCTCGACGATGCCAAGGGTGCCGAACTGGCCAAGGAGCTGACCGGCAAGCTGGACGTCTGGAGCTATGGCCTGAACCGCAGCGATGCGCGCCTCTCGGCCCACGCGCTGCACTACCGCGCCGCTGGCCTGGCCTTCACCCTGAAGGAAGGGGCCGAAGAACTGCTGGTCGAGACCGGCCTGATCGGCGAGTACAACATCTCCAACCTGCTGTCGGTGATCGGCGGCCTGCGCGCACTCGGCCACGGCCTGGCCGATGTGGCCCGCGTGGCGGCCCTCGTCACCCCCGTGCCCGGCCGCATGCAGCGTGTCGGCAATGGCCGCGAGCTGCCCGAGCTGGTGGTGGACTATGCCCACACGCCCGATGCCCTGCAGAAGGCGCTGGAAGCGCTGGCCCCGCTGGCCGCGGCGCGCGGCGGCCAGCTGCACTGCGTGTTCGGCTGCGGTGGCGACCGCGACCGCAGCAAGCGCCCGCTGATGGGCGCGATCGCCGCCAGGCTGGCCCAGCGCGTCGTCATCACCAGCGACAACCCGCGCGGCGAGGCACCCGAGCAGGTGCTGGCCGATATCGAGGCGGGCCTGGATGCGGCCGCGCCGCGCCTGGTGCTGGCCGACCGCCGCGAAGCCATCCAGCGCGCGGTGCTGGAGGCCGGCAGCCGCGACGTGCTGCTGGTGGCCGGCAAGGGCCACGAGGACTATCAGGAAGTCATGGGCCAGCGCCTGCCCTTCTCCGATGTGGACGAAGGCCGCGCCGCCCTGATCCGGAGGGCCGGACTGTGAGCCACAACAACTTCACGCTCGGCCAGTTGCACGCGCTGCTGCTGCCCGCCGTGCCCGCGGCGCGCCTGCTGGGCGACCCGGAGCTGGCCATCCTGCGCGTGCACAGCGACACGCGCAGCCTGCAGGCGGGCGACTTCTTCGTGGCGCTGCGCGGCGAGCGCTTCGATGCGCACGACTTCCTGGCCCAGGCCAGGGCGGCGGGTGCCGTGGCGGCGCTGGCCGAACGCGGCCTCGATGCCGATCAGGCCGCCGGCCTGCCCGGCATCGAGGTGCCCGACAGCCTCAAGGCGCTGGGTGCGCTGGCCAGCGCCTGGCGCGCGCAATGCCATCTGCCGGTGATTGCCGTCACCGGCAGCAATGGCAAGACCACCGTGACCCAGATGATTGCGAGCATCCTGCGCGCCTGGCTGGGCACGGCGGCGCTCGCCACCGAGGGCAACTACAACAACGAGATCGGCGTGCCGCTGACGCTCTTGCGCCTGCGCCAGGACCTGGCCCATTGGCACCGCGCCGCGGTGATCGAGCTGGGCATGAACCACCCGGGCGAGATCGCGCCGCTGGCCGCGATGACCCAGCCCACCGTGGCCCTGGTCAACAACGCGCAGCGCGAGCACCAGGAGTTTCTGCAGACGGTGGAGGCGGCGGCGCGCGAGAACGGCGCCGTCATCGAGGCCCTGGGCGCCGCCGGTGTGGCGGTGTTCCCGGCCGAGGACGCCTGCGCACCGATCTGGCATCGGCTCGCCGGCACGCGCGGCCACCTCAGCTTTGCGCTGCAGGGCCAGGCCGATGTGATGGGGCGCGCCGCGTGGGTGGATGCGGGAATGGCGGGAGATGACCGTTCCGGTCATTGGGCGCTGGAGCTGCACACGCCGGCCGGCGATGCGCCGGTGGCGCTCTCGGTGGCCGGCCTGCACAACGTGCGCAACGCCCTGGCGGCGGCCGCCTGCGCGCTGGCCGCCGGTGCGCCGCTGGCCGCGGTGGTGCGCGGCCTGGAAGACTTCCGCCCCGTCAAGGGCCGCTCGCAGCTGCAGCAGCTGGAGCGCCAGGGCCGGCGCCTGACCCTGATCGACGACAGCTACAACGCCAACCCCGACAGCGTGCGCGCCGCCATCGACGTGCTGGCCGATCTGCCGGGCCTGTCCTGGCTGGTGCTGGGCGATATGGGCGAGGTGGGCAACGAGGGCCCGGCCTTCCATGGCGAGGTGGGAGCCTACGCGGCCGAGCGCGGCATCGCCGCGCTGTGGACCGTGGGTGAGGCGGCGGCCGACACGGCGCGCGCCTATGGCGTCGCCGCCAGACATTTCAAGTCAGTGGACGAGTTGGTGGCGGCCCTTGAGCAGGCGCCCCAGGTTCAGAACGTGCTCGTCAAAGGATCGAGATTCATGAAGATGGAACGCGTGGTCGCGGCGCTGCAAAAGGATGGGGGCGCCCATGCTGCTTAGTCTGGCCCAATGGTTGCAGGGCCTGTATCCGGACCTCGGCTTTCTGCGCGTGTTCCAGTACATCACCTTCCGCGCGGTGATGGCGGCGCTGACCTCGCTGCTGATCGGCCTGGCCTTCGGCCCCTGGGTGATACGCCGCCTGACCGAAATGAAGATCGGCCAGCCGATCCGCGAGTACGGCGTGCAACAGCATCTGGCCAAGAGCGGCACGCCCACCATGGGCGGGGTGCTGATCCTGATCGGCATCGGCGTGTCCACGCTCTTGTGGTTCGACTGGAGCAACCGCTTCGTCTGGGTCGTGATGCTGGTAACGATGGGCTTTGGCGCGATCGGCTGGGTGGATGACTGGCGCAAGGTCGTCGACAAGAACCCCGAGGGCATGAGCAGCCGCGAGAAGTTCTTCTGGCAATCGCTGATCGGCCTGGTGGCGGCGCTCTACCTGGCCTTCAGCGTGTCCGAGACATCCTTCCTGGGCGTGGTGGAGCTGTTCTTCCGCTGGGTCACGAGCGGCTTCTCCACCGAGCTGCCGCCCAAGGCCGACCTGATGCTGCCCTTCTTCAAGACGGTCAGCTACCCGCTGGGCGTGTTCGGCTTCATCGCGCTGTCCTTCTTCGTCATCGTCGGCACCAGCAATGCGGTGAACTTCACCGACGGCCTGGACGGCCTGGCCATCATGCCGGTGGTGATGGTGGGCTCGGCGCTGGGCGTGTTCGCCTACGTCACCGGCTCCTCGGTCTACAGCAAGTACCTGATCTTTCCCTACATCCCCGGCGCCGGCGAGCTGATGATCTTCTGCGCGGCGATGGCGGGGGCGGGTCTTGCCTTCCTCTGGTTCAACACCCATCCGGCCCAGGTCTTCATGGGCGATGTGGGCGCGCTCTCGCTGGGCGGCGCGCTGGGCACGCTGGCGGTCATCACGCGCCAGGAAATCGTGCTGGGCATCATGGGCGGCGTGTTCGTCGCCGAGGTGCTGTCGGTGATGATCCAGGTGAGCTGGTTCAAATACACCAAGAAGAAGACCGGCACCGGACAGCGCATCTTCAAGATGGCGCCGCTGCACCACCATTTCGAGAAATCGGGCTGGAAAGAGACCCAGGTGGTGGTGCGCTTCTGGATCATCACCATGCTGCTGTGCCTGATCGGCCTGGCCAGCCTGAAGCTGCGCTGAGGATGGCACGATGAAGCAGCTGATGGGACTCAAGGTGCTGGTGCTGGGGCTGGGCGACTCCGGCCTGGCCATGGCCGCCTGGGCCCTGCGCTACGGCGCCACGGCCACGGTGTGGGACTCGCGCGCGCAGCCGCCGCAACTGGCTACGCTGCGCGAGCAGCTGCCGGCCGTCGAGTTCTTCCACGGCGAGCTACCGGAATCGGCGCTGGCGGGCGTGCAACTGGTGCTGAAGAGCCCGGGCCTGTCGCCGCTGGACGCGCGCCTGCAGCCGCTCTTGAACCTGGCGCGCGCCACCGGCATCCCGGTGCAGGGCGAGCTGGACCTGTTTGCCCGCGCCCTGGCCGATCTCAAGGCCGAGCGCCGTTACGCGCCCGCGGTGCTGGCCATCACCGGCACCAATGGCAAGACCACCACCACCTGCATGACCGCACTGCTGGCCGAGCGCGCCGGCAAGCGCGTGGCGGTGGCCGGCAATATCGGCCCCAGCATGCTGACCACGCTGGCCGAGGCGCTGGACCTGGAGCCGGCCGCGCTGCCCGCAGAGCCGCTGGAGGCGCCCGCAGAGGCGCAAGACCTGACCCCGGTAGCCGATGAAACCCCGGAGGCTCAGCCCGAGCCCATAGTGGAGTTGTCTACCCTGGACGAGGTGGATGCGCTGCTGGACGAGCAGCCCCTGCCGATCAAGCCGCCGCCGCCCAAGGGGCCGGTGTTCGAGCACCTGCCCGAGGTCTGGGTGCTGGAGCTCTCCAGCTTCCAGCTCGACACCGTGCAGGGCTTCGAGCCCACCGCCGCGGCGGTGCTCAACATCACCCAGGACCATCTTGACTGGCATGGCGACATGGCCGCCTATGTGCGCGCCAAGGCGCGTGTCTTTGGCGAACACACGCTGATGGTGATCAACCGCGACGACGCCCTGGTGGAGGCGATGGTGCCGGCGCCGGTGCTGGTCAAGCAGGGGCGCGGCCGCGCCGCCAAGCTGCAGTCGCGTACCGTGCTGCGCTTCGGCCTGAACGCGCCCGATCATCCGGGCGACTATGGCCTGGTCAGCGAGGGCGGCATGGCCTGGCTGGTGCGCGCGCGCGAGGTCGACGAGACCCTCAAGCGCCGCAAGGATGAGGACGCGGAGGAAATCATCCTGCAGCGCCTGATGCCCGCCGACGCGCTGCGCGTGCGCGGCCGCCACAACGCCGCCAATGCGCTGGCGGCCCTGGCCCTGGCCAGCGCGGCCGGCTGCGAGCTGGCGCCGATGCTGCATGGCTTGCGCGACTACCGCGGCGAGCCGCACCGCGTCGAGTACGTGGCCAGCATCCGCGGCGTGGATTTCTATGACGATTCCAAGGGCACCAATGTCGGCGCCACCGTGGCCGCCATCAACGGCCTGGGCGCCGACCGCGCACCCGCCAAGCTGGTGCTGATCCTGGGCGGCGACGGCAAGGGCCAGGACTTTTCCCCGCTGCGCGAGGGCGTGGCGCGCCATGGACGCGCGGTGGCACTGATCGGCCGCGATGCGGCGCAGATCGAGGCTGCCTTGCAAGACAGCCAGCTACCGATGCAGCGCCACGCCACGCTGGAGACCGCCACCAGCTGGTGCCTGCAGCAGGCGCACAGCGGCGACAGCGTGCTGCTGAGCCCGGCCTGCGCCAGCCTGGACATGTTCCGCAACTATGCCCACCGTGCCGAGGTCTTCGTGGCCCAGGTGCATGAGCTGGCCAACGACGGGGGGCTCAGCTGATGAGCGAGACCCTGGGCCTGAAGAACCTGGCGGAGCGCCTGCGCGGGCTGTTCGCCAAGAGCGAGGCGAGTGCCGCCGACGTGCCGGTGCGCGACTGGGTGTCGACCTCGGCCGGTCAGCCCACGCGCATCCAGGGCTTTGACGTCACCCTGGTGTGGGTGGTGCTGGCGCTGATGGCCCTGGGCCTGCTGATGGTCTATTCGGCCTCGATCGCGATGCCGGACAACCCGCGCTTCGCCAAATACCTGCCGACGCATTTCCTCACCCGCCATATGGTGGCGATCGGCTTCGCCCTGGTGGCCGCGCTGATCACCGTGCAGGTGCCGGTGGCGAGCTGGGAGCGCTGGGCGCCCTGGATCTTCGTGATCTCGCTGGTGCTGCTGATCGCGGTGCTGATCCCCGGCCTGGGCAAGGTGGTCTATGGCGCGCGGCGCTGGATCCCGCTGGGCGTGATGAACTTCCAGCCCTCCGAGCTCACCAAGCTGGCGATCGCGATGTACGCGGCCAGCTATATGGTGCGCAAGATGGATGCGCGCGAGAACTTCTTCCAGGCCGTCTGGCCCATGGTGGTGGCGCTGGGCGTGGTGGGGGTGCTCTTGCTGGCCGAGCCGGACATGGGCGCCTTCATGGTGATCGCGGCGATCGCGATGGGCATCCTGTTCCTGGGTGGCGTGAACGGCCGCATGTTCTTCCTCATCGTGGCGGTGCTGGTGGGGGCCTTCGTGCTGATGATCACCTTCAGCGAATTCCGCCGCGAGCGCATCTTTGCCTACCTCAACCCCTGGGACGAGAAATACGCCCAGGGCAAGGCCTACCAGCTGACGCATTCGTTGATCGCCTTCGGCCGCGGCGAATTCTTCGGCCAGGGCCTGGGCTCCAGCCTGGAGAAGCTGCATTACCTGCCCGAGGCGCATACCGACTTCCTGCTGGCGGTGATCGGCGAGGAGCTCGGCTTCGTGGGCGTGGCGCTGGTCATCATCGGTTTCTTCTGGCTCTCGCGCCGGCTCTTCCACATCGGCCGCCAGGCGATCGCGCTGGACCGCGTGTTCGCCGGCCTCTATGCCCAGGGCATCGGCATCTGGATGGCGGCGCAGGGCTTCATCAATATGGGCGTGAACCTGGGCGCGCTGCCCACCAAGGGCCTGACGCTGCCGCTCTTGAGCTTTGGCGGCTCGGCGATCCTGATGAACTGTGTGTCCTTGGCGATCGTGCTGCGCATCGACATCGAGAACAGACAGCTGATGCGCGGAGGCCGGGCATGAGCACGCGCCACCTCGTCATCATGGCGGCCGGCACCGGCGGCCACATCATCCCGGGCCTGGCGGTGGCCGAGGAGATGAAGCGCCGCGGCTGGAGCGTGAGCTGGATGGGCACCGAGACCGGCATGGAGAACAAGCTGGTGCCGGCCGCCGGCCTGCCGCTCGACCGCCTGGCCTTCGCCGGCCTGCGCGGCAAGGGCTTCGCGCATGCCGTCACGGGCCTGTTCAAGTTCGCGCGCGCCTTTGTGCAGGCGCGCACCGTGTTCGGCACGCGCAGCGCCGACGCGGTGCTGGGCATGGGCGGCTATGTCTGCATGCCCGGCGGCCTGATGGCCTGGCTGATGCGCAAGCCGCTGATGCTGGTGAATGCCGACGCGGCCATGCTGCTCTCGAACCGCGGACTGAAGGCCTTTGCGCGCCGCATCGCCTTCGGCTTTGACGGTGCCGCAGCGGCCTCGACGCCCAAGGCGGTGGTCACCGGCAACCCGGTGCGCGCCGAGATCGAGGCGATCGCCGATCCGGCCCAGCGCTTTGCCGGCCGCACCGGCCCCTTGCGCGTGCTGGTGGTGGGCGGCTCGCTGGGCGCGCGCGCCATCAACGAGGCGCTGCCCAAGGCGCTGGCGCTGTGGCCCGCCGAGCAGCGCCCCAGCGTCACGCACCAGACCGGCGCCGCCAATTTCTCCAGCGTGCAGGCGGCCTACCAGGCCGCTGGCATAACCTTGGATGAAAGGGCGGAGCTGCTGCCCTTCATCGACGACATGGCCACGCGGCTGGCGGACTGCGACCTCATCATCGGCCGCGCCGGCGCGGTCACGGTGAGCGAGCTCTGCGCCGCCGGCGTGCCGGCGCTGCTGGTGCCGCTGGTGGTGTCGACCACCTCGCACCAGCGCGACAACGCCCGCTTCATGGCCCAGCACGAGGCGGCCCTGCATTTGCCGCAGCAGGAGCTGACGCCGGCCAAGCTGTATGAATTGCTGAGCGGCCTGAGCCGCGAGGGCTTGCTGGCGATGGCGCAGCGCGCGCGTGCGCTGGCCCGTCCGCGTGCGGCCTCGCGTGTGGCCGACGAACTCGAATCCCTGGTGAAGCCCTCATGAAGCACGCCGTCAAGCACATTCACTTCGTGGGCATCGGTGGCGCCGGCATGAGCGGCATTGCCGAGATCCTGCACAACCTGGGCTACCAGGTGAGCGGCTCGGACCAGAGCGAGAGCGCCACCACGCAGCGCCTGGCGCAGCTGGGCCTGCAGATCCATATCGGCCATGCCGCCGCGCATATCGCCGGCGCCCAGGCGGTGGTGACCTCCACCGCGGTGAAGGCCGACAACCCCGAGGTGATCGCCGCGCGCGCCGCGCGCATCCCGGTGGTGCAGCGCGCCGTCATGCTGGCCGAGCTGATGCGGCTGAAGCAGGGCATCGCGATCGCCGGCACGCATGGCAAGACCACCACCACCTCGCTGGTCACCACGGTGCTGGCCGAGGCCGGCGTGGACCCCACCTTCGTGATCGGCGGCAAGCTCAACAGCGCCGGCGCCAACTCGGCGCTGGGCCAGGGCGACTACATCGTGGTGGAGGCGGACGAATCCGACGCCTCCTTCCTGAACCTGCTGCCGGTGCTGGCCGTCGTCACCAATATCGACGCCGACCACATGGACACCTATGGCCATGACCTCGGCCGCCTGAAGCAGGCCTTTGTCGACTTCCTGCACCGCATGCCCTTCTATGGCGCGGCCGTGCTGTGCGGCGACGACGAGGGCGTGCGCTCCATCATGCCGATGGTCTCGCGGCCCATCGTCAGCTACGGCCTGGGCGAGCACAACCAGGTGCGCGCGGTGAATGTGCAGGCCCTGGCCGGTGGGCAGATGCGCTTCACGGTGCTGCGCCGGGATGGGAAGGGGGAGATGCCGGCGCTGGACGTCACCCTGAACCTGGCCGGCCAGCACAATGTGCTGAACGCGCTGGCCGCGATCGCGGTGGCCACCGAGCTGGAGCTGCCGGATGCGGCGATGCTGACGGCGCTGGCCAAGTTCGGCGGCGTGGGCCGGCGTTTCCAGCGTTATGGCGAGCTGCCCGCCGCCGATGGCGGCCGTTTCAGCCTGATCGACGACTACGGCCACCACCCGGTGGAGATGGCCGCGGTGCTCTCGGCCGCGCGTGGCGCCTTCCCGGGCCAGCGTCTGCTGCTGGCCTTCCAGCCGCACCGCTACACCCGCACGCGCGACTGCTTTGCGGACTTCGTGCGCGTGATGGGCGGTTTTGATGCGGTGCTGCTGACCGAGGTGTATGCGGCCGGCGAGGCGCCGATTCAAGGTGCAGACGCGGCGGCATTGCAGGCTGCGCTGCCGCTGGCGACCTTGGTTCCGGACATCGCGGTGCTGCCGCAAGCCATTGCCGACGCTACCCGCGACGGCGATGTGGTGATCGTGATGGGGGCGGGCACGATCGGGTCCGTGCCGGCACGCACGGTTGAACTGTTGACCACGAAGGAGGTCCGGCCATGAGCTTGGATCTGAATATCGACCCCAAGGCGCTCGGCAAGGTGGCCGTGCTGACGGGTGGCGAATCCGCGGAGCGCGAGGTCTCGCTGATGTCGGGCGCGGGCGTGCTGCGGGCGCTGCGCTCGCAGGGCGTGGATGCCCACGCCTTCGACCCCGCCGAGCGCGGCCTGCACGAACTCAAGAGCGAAGGCTTTGCGCGCGTCTTCATCGCCCTGCATGGCCGCCATGGCGAAGACGGCACGGTGCAGGGCGCCTTGGAGCTGCTGGGCATTCCCTACACCGGCTCGGGCGTGATGGCCTCCAGCATCGCGGTGGACAAGATCACCACCAAGCGTCTGTGGATCGCCGACGGCCTGCCGACACCGCGCTACCTGAAGCTGCGCCGCGATGAGCTGAGCCGCGAGCGCGTGCGCAGCGTGCCCGACGAGCTGGGCCTGCCGGTGTTCGTGAAGCCGCCGCACGAGGGTTCGTCGATCGGCATCTCCAAGGCGGTGGGCTACTCGGACATGATGGATGCGGTGCAGCTCGCCGCCCAGTACGACGACGAGATCCTCTGCGAGGAATGCATCGAGGGCTGGGAGCTGACCTGCCCGGTGCTGGGCGAGGGCGATGCCGCCGTGGCGCTGCCGGTGATACGCATCGAGGCGGTGGCCGGCAACTACGACTACCAGAACAAGTACTTCACCGACACCACCCAGTACCACATCGGCACCCTGCCGGCCGAGCAGGAGGCCGCCATCCGCGCCACCGTGCTGGCGGCCTACCGCTCGCTGGGCTGCCGCGGCTGGGGCCGCGCCGATCTGATGCTGCGCAAGAGCGATGGCCAGGTGTTCCTGCTGGAGATGAACACCTCGCCCGGCATGACCTCGCACTCGCTGGTGCCGATGTCGGCCAAGGCCGCCGGCATCAGCTACGAGCAGCTGTGCCTGTGGCTGCTGGCCCAGGCGCGCCTGGACGGCCGGGTGCCCGACTTCCACGGCAGCAAGACCTGACCCTCATCGCTCACCATGCGCGCCCAGAGCCCCAACATCGTCACCACGCCGCCGGACGTCCGTCTGATGAACGGTGTGGCGGCGCTGTTGCTGCTGGGCCTGGCCGTGGCGCTGCTGGCGCTGGCGCTGCAGTGGCTGGTGCGCCAGCCGGTGTTCGCGATCCGTGCCATCACCGTGGAGGGCGATGTGGCGCGCAACAGCGCCGCCTCGCTGCGCGCCAACGCCCTGCCGCGCATGAGCGGCAGCTTCCTGAGCATGAATCTGCAGACCGCCCGCCATGCCTTCGAGGCGGTGCCCTGGGTGCGCAGCGCCACCGTGCAGCGCATCTGGCCCAGCCGGCTGCGCGTGCAGCTGGAGGAGCACCAGCCCGCGGCCTACTGGGAAACCAAGGCCGAGGGCGCCGATGCCGACAGCGAGGCGACCGTGGAGCGCCTGCTGGTGAACAGTTTCGGCGAGCTGTTCCAGGCCAATCTGGGCGATGTCGAGGACGAGGCCCTGCCGGTGCTGTCCGGCCCGGCCAACAGCTCGGCCCATATGTTGGCGCTCTGGCGGCAGCTGCAGCAGCTCAGCAAGCGGCTGGACGACGGCGTCGAGCGCCTCGACCTGTCCGGCCGCGGCTCCTGGCGCGTGCATCTGGACAAGGGCGCGGTGATCGAGCTGGGCCGCGGCAGCGATGCCGAGGTGCTGGCCCGCTACGCCCAGTTCGTCGCCAGCATCAACCAAATCACCTCGCGCTACCAAACTCCCTTGCTCTCGGCCGACCTGCGCCATGGCGACGGTTATGCGGTGCGGCTGCGCGGAGTATCAACCAACCCACCCGCGCCCAAGGGCGGAAATAAGAAAAGCTAAGGACCGAGCATGGCCAAGGAATACAAGGATTTGGTCGTTGGACTGGATATCGGCACCGCCAAGATCATGGCGGTGGTGGCCGAGGTCATGGGCAATGGCGAATTGCGCATCGCGGGCCTGGGCGTGGCGCCCTCGCATGGTTTAAAGCGCGGCGTGGTGGTGAATATCGACGCCACCGTGCAGTCCATCCAGCAGGCCCTGAAAGAGGCCGAAATGATGGCCGACTGCAAGATATCTAGGGTTTTCACGGGGATTACCGGCAGCCATATCCGCGGCCAGAACTCGACCGGCATGGTGATCGTGCGCGACAAGGAGGTCACGCCGGTGGACGTGGCGCGCGTGGTGGAAACCGCCAAGGCCATCAATATCCCCAACGACCAGCGCCTGCTGCTGGTGGAACCGCAGGAATTCGTGATCGACGGCCATGAGGTGAAGGAGCCTATCGGTATGTCGGGCGGGCGCCTGGAAGTGAAGGTGCATATCGTCACCGGCGCGCAGAGCGCGGCCGAAAACATCGTCAAATGCGTGCGCCGCTGCGGCCTGGAAGTCGATCAGCTGGTGCTCAACCCGAGCGCCTCCAGCCTGGCCGGCCTGACCTCGGACGAGCGCGATCTGGGCGTGGCCCTGGTCGATATCGGCGCCGGCACCACCGATGTGGCGATCTTCACCGGCGGCTCGATCCGCCATACCGCGGTGATCCCGATCGCCGGCGACCTGATCACCAGCGATATCGCGATGGCGCTGCGCACGCCCACCAAGGATGCCGAGGAAATCAAGGTCGAGCATGGCGTGGCCAAGCAGCTGCTGGCCGACCCCGCCGATCAGGTGGAAGTGCCGGGTTTGGGTGACCGCGCCCCGCGCATGCTTTCAAAACAAGCACTTGCCGGCGTTATTGAACCCCGAGTCGAGGAAATATTCTCGCTGGTGCACCAGGTCATACGTGAATCCGGGTATGAGGAACTGCTGTCCTCGGGGATTGTGCTGACGGGCGGCGCCTCGGTCATGCCGGGTATGGTGGAACTGGCCGAGGACATATTCCTCAAACCCGTGCGCCGCGGCAACCCGACCTATAACGGCGCGCTCTTCGACATGGTTTCGAATCCACGCTCGGCGACCGTGATGGGGCTGCTGGAAGAGGCGCGTTTGTCGCGCACCCGGGGTTTGAAAGCGGCGCAGCAGGCGGGCTCGGTGAAGACGCTGTTCGGGCGCGCGAGGGATTGGTTTCTGGGGAATTTCTAGAGTTTCAGGTGGCGGGCCCGGGTGACCGTGGCGCCGAGGGTTCAAATGCCCAAGTTTCTGGGGCAAAGAGTGTAAAAAAAGGGTCATCCCTGTAGTTTTTCACTGTTGTCAAATGCACAATTGCTGAAGGAGGTATGTTATGGCGATCGAAATGATTGAAGAGTTTGACCAGGGCACGCAAATCAAGGTGATTGGTGTCGGCGGCGGCGGTGGCAATGCCGTCGAGCACATGATCAGCCAAGGCGTTCAGGGCGTGGAATTCATCTGCGCCAACACCGATGCCCAGGCTCTCAATCGTTCCAAGGCCGACCAGCTCCTCCAGCTCGGTTCCACCGGCCTGGGCGCGGGTGCCAAGCCCGAGATGGGCAAGGCGGCGGCCGAGGAGGCCGAGGCCCGCATCCGCGAGGCCATCCAGGGCGCCAACATGCTCTTCATCACCGCCGGCATGGGCGGTGGCACCGGCACCGGCGCCGCGCCAGTGATCGCCCGCGTGGCCAAGGAAATGGGCATCCTCACCGTCGGTGTGGTGACCAAGCCCTTCGAATTCGAAGGCACGCGCCGCACCAAGGCGGCCGACAACGGCCTGGCCGAGCTGGAAGCCAATGTCGACTCGCTGATCGTGGTGCTGAACGACAAGCTGCTGGACGTGCTGGGCGAAGACGTCACGCAGGACCAGGCCTTCGCGCATGCCAACGACGTGCTGAAGAACGCCGTCGGCGGCATCTCCGACATCATCCACATCCCCGGCCTGGTGAACGTCGACTTCGAAGACGTCAAGACGGTGATGAGCGAGCCCGGCAAGGCCATGATGGGCACGGCGCAAGCCACCGGCCCGGACCGCGCCAACAAGGCGGCCGACGCCGCCGTGGCCTGCCCGCTGCTGGAAGGCATCGACCTCTCCGGCGCGCGCGGCGTGCTGGTGCTGATCGCCGCCAGCCGTGCCAATTTCAAGCTGAGCGAGTCGCGCAATGCGATGAACACGATCCGCCGCTATGCGGCCGATGACGCCCATGTGATCTACGGCACCGCCTACGACGAAAGCCTGGGCGACGCGCTGCGCGTCACCGTCATCGCCACCGGCCTGAGCTCGCAACGCGCACGCCAGCAGGCGCCGCTGCAAGTGGTGCAGCAACAGGCCACGCTGCGCACCGGCACCGACAATATGCCGGTGCTGACCCAGCCGGTGATGATGGGCCATGGTGCCCCCGGTGGCATGGCGGCGCCCGCGGGCAATGCCATGAGTGGCAACAACGACTTCGGCGGCATGAGCGTGCCCAGCGTCTGGCGCCATGGCCGCACCGCCGCGGCCAAGGTCGAAGCGCTGTCGTCCAATGGCATGGACGAAATCGAGATCCCGGCCTTCCTGCGTAAACAAGCGGATTGATGGGTGACCGGGTGAGGGCCCAGTGAGGTCCTTTCTCGCCTGCATCGGCCTGCTGGCTTTTTGCCTGCTGGGCATGGCCGCACCCGCACAGGCGCAGCAGGCCGCTCAGGCCGGTCAAGCCGAACTGGCCGTCTCCGACTGGTCCCGCCAGGACCTCAAGGCCTGGTGGGCCGGCCTGCGCGCGATCGACGGCGCGCAGGGCGATCTGCCCGCCCATCTGCAACCGCCCAGCGATCCCAAGGCCTGGAAGCCGGTGCGCCTGCCCGATGTGCAGGAGACGCCGCGCGCCGGCACCGAGGAGCAGCCCGCCTACCAGATGCGCTGGTACCGGCTGCGCTACGAACCCGAGCACGAACGCTGGCCCACCAGCCTGGCGCTCTATATGCCGCGCCTGGTCACGCTGGCGGCGGCGGTGCTGGTGCGCACCGACCAGGGCTGGCGCCCGGTGTTCGACAACCAGAACGGCGCGCGCGAGCAATGGGTGCGGCCGCTGTGGGTGGTGCTGCCCGCGGCGCTGAGCGATCTGCACAAGGGCAAGGCGATCGAGCTGGTGGTGGCGGCGCCGGTCTATACCGGCAGCCTGTTCGCCGTCTCCAGCGCAAGGCTGGGCCCGCGCGACGAGCTCAAGCCCGCCTACAACTGGCGCTGGGGCCTGCAGATCGGCGTGCCGCTGGCCACCGGCATGACGCTGGTCGTGCTGGGCGCTTTTGCCCTCAGCCTCTGGCTCAAGCGCCGCGACGAGCCCGCCTACCTGCTGTTCGCGCTGGCCTGCCTGGCCTGGCTGTTCCGCAATCTGCACTACTCGCTGGACATGCCCAGCACCAAGCTGGCGCTGGACTGGTTCTGGTGGGCCACCCATGCCTCGATGGCCTGGGTGATGCTGCTGATCTTCATGTTCGCGCTGCGTTTTGCGCACCGGCGCTTTGCGCGCTTCGAGCTGGGCCTGGGCGCTTTTGTGCTGGCCAGCAGCCTGCTCTCGGTGCCGGTGATGGGGCGGCTCTATGACAGCGTGGTGGTGCTGCACCTGGCGAACGCGGTGGTGGGCGTGCTGGGCACGGCCTTCGTGGTGCGGGTTGCCTGGCGCGAGGGCAGCGCGGAGCTGCGCTGGATCTCGCTGAGCCTGCTGGCCGGCCTGGTGCTGGGCCTGCACGACCTGGGCATGCTGGCGGGCTGGTGGGGCGCCGAACATATCTATCTGATGCCCTTCTCCACGCTGATCGTGCTGGCCAGCTTTCTCTATGCGGTGCAGTGCCGCTACGTCGGCGCGCTGCGTCAGAACGAGTTTGCCAACGAGCAGCTCGCGCAGCGCCTGGTGGCGCAGGGCACGGCCCTGCAGAGCCAGCACGACCGGCTGCGCGAATCCGAGCGCCAGCAGGCCCTGCTGGTGGAGCGCCAGCGCCTCATGCAGGATATGCACGACGGCCTGGGCTCATCCCTGCTCTCGGCCATGGTGGCGGTGGGGCAGGGCACGATGGAGCAGGACCAGGTGGTGGAGGTGCTGCGCGAATGCGTGGACGATCTGCGCCTGGTGATCGATTCGCTGGAGCCGGTGGGCCACGACCTGGTGTCGCTGCTGGCCACCATGCGCTACCGCCTTGGCAAGCGCCTGCAGGCCGGCGGCCTCAAGCTCGAATGGGATGTGCACGACCTGCCCCAGCTCGACTGGTTGGAGCCGCCCGATGCCCTGCATGTGCTGCGCCTGATGCAGGAGGCGCTCAACAACGCGCTCAAGCATGCGCGCGCCACGCGCGTGCGCATCGTCACGCGCGATCTGGGCAGCAAGATCGAGATCCGCGTGGAGGACGATGGCGAGGGCTTCGACATCGAGACGGTGCAGCGCGGCCGCGGCCTGCGCGGCCTGCAGAAGCGCGCCAAGCATCTGGGCGGCAGCCTGCGGTTGGAAAGCAGCCCCGGCCATGGCACGGTGATGACGCTGCGCCTGCCGGTGAACCGCGATTCCCGCGAGCCGCTCGATGACCCGCCGTCTCCATGAATACCCTGAATCAGGGAGAATCCCGGCCATCATGCTGAAGCAAAGAACCCTCAAGTCGCTGACCCGTGCCGTCGGCGTGGGCATACACAGCGGCCAGAAGGTCGAGATCACGCTGCGGCCCGCCGCGCCCAATACCGGCATCGTGTTCCGCCGCGTCGACCTGGCCACGCCGGTGGACATCCCGGTGCGCGCCGACACCGTCTGCGACACCCGCATGGCCACCACCATCAGCCCCGGCGGCGACCCCGGCGCGCCCAAGGTGCAGACCATCGAGCACCTGCTGTCGGCCTGCGCCGGCCTGGGGCTGGACAACCTGTATGTGGACATCAATGCCGACGAGGTGCCGGTGCTGGACGGCTCGGCCGCCAGCTTCGTGTTCCTGCTGCAGAGCGCGGGCATCGAGCTGCAGGGCGCGGCCAAGCGCTTTCTGCGTGTGAAGAAGGCGGTGGAAGTGCGGTCGGGCGAGGGCAAGCGCCTGATGTGGGCCAGGCTGGAGCCGCACCATGGCTACACGCTCTCCTTCCAGATCGAGTTCGACAATCCGGCGGTCTCCGCCACCGGCCAGCACTATGTGTTCGACATGGGCAGCGGCCAGTACAAGAAGGAGATCGCGCGCGCCCGCACCTTCGGCATGACCAAGGACATCGAGCTGATGCGCTCGCGTGGCCTCACCCTGGGCGGTGCGATGGACAACGCCATCGTGGTGGACGACTACCGCGTGCTGAATGCCGACGGCCTGCGCTACGACGACGAGTTCGTCAAGCACAAGATCCTCGACGCCATCGGCGACATGCAGGTGGCCGGTTATCCGCTGCTGGCGGCCTACACCTCCTTCAAGGGCGGGCATGCGCTCAACAACAAGCTGCTGCGCGCCCTGCTGGCGGACGAGAGCGCCTACGACATCGTCACCTTCGAGGACGAGGCCGCGGCCCCGCGCGGCTTCGCCGAGCTGGCGCCGGCCTGGTAAGGCCAGACCCGGCAGATGATGATCTTCCGCCTCCTCATCGGCCTGCTGATGGCCGCCAGCATTCTCTGCTTCGCGATGTACATCGGCACGCGCCAGGATGTCTGGCGCCGCCGTGGCGTGCTCATCATCAAATGGACGGTGATCGCCGGCCTGGGCTTCTTCGCCGTGCTGGTGCTGGAGCGCCTGGCTCTGCTCCTCTAGCCCAGCTCTTCCAGCGATTGCAGCTGCACCAGGCGCTGGTAGAGCCCGCCCTCCAGCGCCATCAGCTCGGCATGCCGGCCGCGTTCCACCAGGCGGCCATGGTTCAGCACCACGATCTGGTCGGCCTCGCGGATGGTGGAGAGGCGGTGCGCGATCGCCACGATGGTGACGCGGCCGCGCAGCGCCAGCAGCGCCTCGCTGATGAGCGCCTCGGTGGCGCTGTCGATGTTGGAGGTGGCCTCGTCCAGGAACAGGATGCGCGGCGCCGCCGCCAGCGCGCGCGCCATCGCGATCAGCTGCTTCTGGCCGGTGGAGACGCGTGCGCCACCCTCGCCCAGCAGGGTGTCATAGCCCTGCGGCAGCGTGCACAGGAAGTCGTGGATGCGTGCGGCCTTGGCGGCCTCGACGATGGCGGCCTCGCTGATGTCGCGCCCCATGGCGATGTTCTCGCGCGCGCTGGCCGCCATCAGATAGGGCTCCTGCGGCACCAGGCCCACGGCGGCACGGAAGGCCGCATCGGGCAGGCTCTGCAGCGCCAGGCCGTCGATGCGTATGCAGCCCGGCGCGCTGGCGTAGAAGCGCAGCAGCAGCGATAGCAGGGTCGACTTGCCCGAGCCGGTGTGGCCCACGATGCCGATGAATTCGCCGGCCCGGATCTCCAGGTTGATGTCCTGCAGCACCGGGCGGCCGGGCGCATAGGCGAAGCTCAAGGCCTGCACGCTGATGGCGCCGCGCGTGACGCTCAGGCCGGCCTGGCTGGCGTCGTCGGCCACGCCCTCCTGCAGCAGGCTGCGCACCCGCGAGGCCGCCACCATGGACTGTTGCAGCTGGCCGAACTGCATGGTGATCTGGATCAGCGGCTCCACCACGCGCGAGATATAGCTGAGGAAGGCGTACAGCAGGCCCACCTCGACGCCCGACATCTCGCGCAGGCCGAAGCCGTAGATCACCGTCACCAGCAGCATCACGTTGAGCAGGTCGAGCGCCGGGCGTAGCAGCCAGGCATTGGCGCGCAGCTCGGCCACGCGCGAGCCCAGGTGCTGCGCGTTGATGCGGCCGAAGCGCTGCGCGAAGCGCGTGCCCGCGCCGGCCGCCTGCAGCACCGCCATGCCGGCAATGCTCTCGGCCATCTGGGCATTGATGTCGCTGCGCAGCTGGCGGGTGCGCTGCACCGCCGGCGCGCTCCAGCGCTGGTAGAGCCAGATGATGGCCACGCTGGCCGGCACCAGGGCCGCCACGATCAGCATCAGGCGCAGGTCCAGCCAGGCCATCGCCGCCATCGAGCCCAGCACCACGATGCTCGAATCGAGCATCACATAGAGCACCTGGCGGTAGAGCGTGTTGACGGCCTCGGTGTCGTTGGTGACGCGGCTCACCAGCTGGCCGGTGATGGCGCGGTCGAAGAAGGCCATCGGCAGCGCCAGCACATGGGCAAACACCTGCTCGCGCAGGCGCAGCACCGAGCGCCGCGCCACCCCGGCCATGCGCGCCAGCTGCGCATAGCGGATCCAGCTGGAGGCCCAGCCGCACAACATCAGGGTCAGCAGCAGGCCGGCCATGGCGCTCACGTCGAACTGGCGCGGCAGCAGGTACTGGTCGATATAGCGCTTGCCGAGCATCGGGCCCAGCGCCTCGAGGCCGGCGGCGCTCAGCAGCCACAGCAGGCCCCAGGCGAGCGAGCGGCGTTCCGGGCGCGCGGCCTGCATCAGCAGGCCCACGGCGGACCAGGGCGAGGGCTGTCGGGAGGGATCTTCAGAGTGCATCGATGCTGGCCTCCAGTTGCTGGTAGCGCCATTGCGTGGCGTACCAGCCGCCCTGCGCCAGCAGGCTGGCATGGTCGCCGCGTTCGGTGATGCGGCCCTGGCGCAGCACGGCGATCTGCTCGGCCTCCATCACCGCGCTGAGCCGGTGGCTGACGATGATGACGGTGCGCTCGGGGTGGCGCTCGCGCAGGGTTCGCAGATGGCCGAGGATCTGCGTCTCGGTGCCGGTGTCCACCGCCGAGAGCGCGTCGTCCAGCAGCAGGATGGGGGCCTCGCTGAGCAGGGCGCGCGCGATCGCGACGCGCTGGCGCTGGCCGCCCGAGAGCGTCACGCCGCGCTCGCCCACCAGGGTGTCGTAGCCCTGGGGCAGGGCGGCGATGTCGGCATGCACGGCCGCCAGCGTGGCGGCCTCGATGATCTGCGCCGGGCTGGCGTCGGGGCGGGCCAGCGCGATGTTCTCGGCAATGCTGGCGGAGAACAGGAAGGGCTCCTGCGGCACCCAGGCCAGCGCCTGGCGCAGCGCCGGCAGGGCGATCTGCTGCACCGGCAAGCCGCCCAGCAAGACCTGACCCCGGTCGGGCTCGAACTGGCGCAGCAGCAGGCGCAGCAGGGTGGACTTGCCGGCGCCGGTGGGGCCCACCAGGCCCAGGGTCTGCCCGGGCGCGAGCGCGAGCTCCACCCCGTCGAGCGCCGGGCGCGGGTTGCCGGGGTAGCTGAAGGCGAGCGCCTCGAAGGCTATGCCGGCTCTGCCTGACATGGCCGGCAGCGCCGCGCGGCCCTCGTCGCGCAGGCTCAGCGGCGCGTCCAGCACCGGCTGCAGGCGCGCCCAGGCGGCCCGCCCGCGCTCCAGCAGCGAGAGCACCCAGCCGGCCGCGAACATCGGCCAGATCAGCTGGCCCAGGTACATGGTGAAGGAGGTCAGCGAGCCGATGCTGAGCTCGCCGCGGGCCACCAGCCAGCCGCCCAGGCCCAGCGCGATCGCCACCGCGCTGGCCAGCGTCATGCCCACCGCCGGCTCGTAGGCGGCCTCCCAGCGCTGGGCGCGGTAGGCGGCCTCGCCGGCATGGTCGGCGAGCGCGTGGAACTGCCCGGTGCTGCGCGCGGTGAGCCCCAGCGCGCGCAGCGTGCGCACCCCGCTGAGCGCCTCCTGCACATGCTGGTTGAGGCCGGAAAAGCGCTCCAGCGAGGCCTTCCAGGCCTGGTGCACATGTTCGGAGATGCGCCAGAAGGCCAGCGCCATGAGCGGGAAGGGCAGCAGCGCGGCCAGGCCCAGGCGCCAGTCCACGCCCAGCGTCATCATGGCGACCACCAGCAGCAGGGTGAGGCTGCCGTCGAAGGCCGCCAGCAGGGCCTCGCCCGCGGCCATCTCGACGGCGTCGATGTCGTTGGTGGCCAGTGCCATCAGGTCGCCGGTGCGCTCGGCCTGGAAGAAGCCCGGGCCCTGCAGGCTCAGCTGGCGGTACAGCCGGGTGCGCAGCTCGCGGCCGAGCTCGTAGGCGGCGGCGAACAGCGCAAGGCGCCAGCCCACCCGCAGCAGATAGATCGCCAGCGCGGCCAGCAGCAGCCAGGCCAGCTCGCGCAGCAGGCCGCCGCCCTGCAGCCGGTGCGCCACCAGGCCGTCCACCACCTGGCCCACCTGGCGCGGGATCCACACGGTGATGAGGGCGATGCTCAGCAGCATCAGGGCCGAGGCGGCATAGGCGCGGCGATGCCTGGCCACAAAGCCGGCGATCAACTGGATCAGGGTCATGCGGGAGGGCGCTTGAGCGAGTCAGGAGGCGGATTGTGCCCGCTGCTGCTGCCAGGGTATGGCAGCAGGGCGTGGCAGCAGTGCGGGGTGGCCAGGCGCTCAGCTCGCGCCCAGCTGGGCGTAGACCTGGCTGCCCAGGCGCGCCAGCTGCTCCTGCCCGAAGGGCCCGCTCAGCGCATAGCCCAGCGCCCCGTCGATCCAGTAGAAGCTGCGCGTCAGGCCGGCGCCCTGGCCCTGCTCGGCAAAGCGGAAGGCGGTGGGCGCGGCGGCCTGGCCGGCGGGAGCGACCGAGACATAGAGGGTCAGGCGTTGCCCCTGGGCCGATTCGTACATGAATTGGGCGCGCGCCGCGTTGTGATCGCCGCCGCCACCCTGCGCCTCGCCGGCGGGTAGCAGCCGGCCGCCCATCAGCGCAAAGCCGTCGGCGCGCAGGTCCGGCACGCGCAGCGGCTGGCCCAGGCGCTTGCTGAGCCACTGCACCAGATGCTCCTGCTGGTCGGCGCCCACCTCCACCGGATGGCGGCGCTCGGGCTGGTAGAGCACATGGGCGATGGCGGCGTCGCGCACGAAGGCGGGCGTGCTGGCGCCGCTCGCCTGCGGCGGGCTGGCCCCGCCCGGCCAACTGGCGTGGCCGTACCAGCCGCCGGCCAAACCCACGGCCAGCAGGCAGGCCGCCGCCAGACCCTGGCGCCAGAACTGCGCGGCATTGGCAGCGGTAGCAGGCGCGGCCTGCAGGCGGCGCAGCAGCGCCGGCGGCAGGGGCTCGTCCAGCATCTCGGCGTGCAGGCCCTGCAGCGCGGCACGCTGGCTGCGCCAGGACAGCACGCGCTGGGCGTCATCCGGGTGGTTCTGCAGCCATTGCGCCACCTCGGCGGCCTCGTAAGGCGTCAGCTGCCCGTCCACATAGGCGTGCAGGGTGGCTTCGTCCATGTTCTTGATGGTATTCATGGCGCGGCCTTGTCGTTCACTTCACCACGCGCAGGGTGGCGCCGGCCGCGGGCTGCTCGTCATGCATCAGCTTGCGCAGGCGTTCACGGGCGCGCGACAGGCGCGACATCACCGTGCCCACCGGCAGCTCCAGCACCCGGGCCGCGTCTTCGTAGGAGAGTTCTTCCACGCACACCAGCAGCAGCACCTCGCGCGCCGCCGCCGGCAGCGCGGCGAGGGCGCGCTCGAGGTCCATGCGCTGCTGCCACTGCGGCTGCGGGTCATGCGCCGGTGCGTGCTCGTCCACATATTCCTCGTAGAGATGCTGGCGCTGGTCGCGCAGCTGGGTGAGGAAGTGACGGTGCATCAGGGTCAGCAGCCAGGCGCGCAGCGCGCCCTGCCGGTCGGCCGCGCCCGCCGCGCCCAACTCGGGCCGCCACAAGGCCCACTTGCGCGCGGCGCGTTCCAGCGTGTCCTGCAGCAGGTCGTCGGCGCGTGCCGCATCGCCCGTCAGCAGGCGCGCATAGCGCCGCAGGCGGGGCAGATGGGGCAGCGCCTCTTCCAGCATGGGGCCAAGAACTCAGGGCGTGGCGAGGTGCCAGACCTTGTTGAAACCGTCGCCGGTGCGATCGCCGGGCTTGGCGTCCTTCACCCAGAAGTACAGCGGCTTGCCCTTGTAGGCCCATTGCTTGGCGCCGTCGTCGCGGCTGATGATGGTCCAGTCGCCGCTGGCCTTGGCATCGTCGGCGGCCTTGAGGGCGGGCCAGTTGGCGATGCAGGGGCCGCTGCACATGCTCTTGCCCGCGCTGTCCTTGTCAAAGGTGTAGAGCGTCATCTGGTTGGGGCCCACCAGCACACCGTTCACGGCAGTGGCGGGCGCTGGGGCCATCGAGGCACAGGCGGCCAGGCTGGCGGCGAGCACGAGGGAGGCAAGGGGGAACAGGCGTGCATGCATGGGCATCTCCGTTGGTGGATGCCCAGTAAACACCTGGCGGGGCCTGTTTATTCCATGGCGCGGAGAAAAAAATCAGCGCGACAGCGCCAGCCTGAGTCCGAAGCCGATCAGGAACACGCCCGCTAGGCGCTGCAGCGCCTGGCCGATGGCGGGCCGCTGGCGCAGGCGCTCGCCCAGCCGGTGCGTCAGCAGCACCACCACCAGGCCATAGGCGAAGGTGAGCGCCGCGATCGTCAGCGCCATGGCGCCGAAGGTGAGCAGGCCCTGGTGCCGCAGCGGATCGACGAAGAGCGGGAAGAAGGCCATGTAGAACACGATGGCCTTGGGGTTCAGCAGGGTGATCAGCAGCGACTGGCGGAAATACTGGCTGGGCCGGATCTGCAGCACCGGTGCATCGCCCGGCTTGGCCAGCAGCATCTTCAGACCCAGCCAGCCCAGATAGGCCGCGCCCAGCCATTGCACCGCGGCAAAGGCAGTGGGATAGGCGCTCAGCAGCGCCGCCACGCCGGCCACCGCCAGCCACATCAGCACCTGGTCGCCCGCGATCACGCCCAGCGTGGCCGCCAGCCCGCCGCGCACCCCGCCCTTGCCGGTGGAGGTGATGAGGGCCAGATTGCCCGGGCCCGGGATGGCCAGGAAGATGATGATGGCGGCGACGAAAGCGCCATAGTCTGCGATGCCGAACATGGGTACTCCTGGTCAGTACGTCCGTCCGCCCTTGAACTGCGCGTGCTGGCGCCGTTGCAGGGTGGTGCTCTTGCTCATGGCCTCGAAGGATACGCGCGCATGCGCATGCATGATGGCCAGGCCCAGCGCGTCGGCGGCGTCCTTGCCGGGTTCGCCGGGCAGGTTCAGAAGGCGCTTGATCATCGCCTGGATCTGCTCCTTCTTGGCATGCCCGTGGCCGACGATGGCCTTCTTCATCTGCAGCGCGGTGTATTCCGACACCGGCAGGTCCTTGGACACCAGGGCGGTGAGCGCCGCGCCGCGCGCCTGGCCCAGCAGCAGGGTGGATTGCGGGTTCACGTTCACGAACACGATCTCCACCGCCGCGCATTGCGGCTCGTAGCGCGCCGTGACCTCGCGGATGCCGTCGAAGATGATCTTCAACCGCGCCGGCAGGTCGCCGGTGGCGACGGCGCTGGTCTTGATGGTGCCGCTGGCCACATAGCTCAAGCGTGGCCCGTCGGCGTCGATCACGCCAAAGCCGGTGGTTTGCAGACCGGGGTCGATACCGAGGATTCTCATAAAAGGGGGAGCTTGAAGTACCAACGCACGGAGTGGAAGAACACCGGCGCGGCGAAGCACATCACCGCGATGCGGTCGAGCAGACCCACCGCGCCGGTGATGGAGCTGCGGTTGCCCCAGTAATGCACGCCGGCATCGCGCTTGAGCGCCTTCATCACCAGCGCGCCGAAGCTGCCGGCGCCGGCGGCGATGAAGGCCATCACCACCGCCTGGCCGACCTTGAAGGGTGTGATCCAGTAAAGCAGGGCGCCGACGAAGGAGGCGATCAGCACGCCGAACCACCAGGCCCGCATCGAGAAGCTGCGGCTGATGCGGCGCGCCAGCGGCCGGCGGCGCAGCTGGCTGGCGGCCAGATACTGGGCCATCTGGCCGCAGCTCACCACCATCACCAGGAAGAACAGCAAGAAGGCGCCGCGCCCCTGGTAGCCGGGGAATTCCAGCAGCAGCAGGGCGGGCGCATGCGAGAGCCCGTAGACGCACACCATGATGCCCCACTGGATCTTGGCATTGCGCTCCAGGAAGCGCGCCGGGTCGTCGGCCATCGCGCTCACCACCGGGATGGCCAGGAAGCTGTAGACCGGGATCAGCACCGAGAACACATCGAAGTGGCGCGTGCCCACCAGCACGTATTGCAGCGGCAGGATCACGAAGAAGGCCAGGATCAGGCTGCGGTGGTCGCCGCGGCGCGTATGCATCAGGGTGATGAATTCGCGCAGCGCCAGGAAGGAGAACACGCCGAACAGCAGCGTGGCGCCCACCGGGCCCGAGACCCAGGCGGCCCAGAACAGGCAGGCGCCGACCCAGACGATGTTGAGCTCTTGGCGGAAACGCTGCCAGCCTTCCAGATCGGTCTCGTCGTCCACACCGTCCACGCCATCGTTTTGGCGCTTCAGCGTAACGACGAAGCCGACGATGCTGGCCAGCAGCAGCGCGCCGAACAGCAGCACAAACAGGAAGGCCACCTGCTCGGCGCTGTTGAGCGATTTGAGCCAACGCAGGGCGTTCATTCGCGCCACCCACCCGGCTTCAGCGCCATCACCGCGGCGCGCGCGCGCTCCAGGAAGGCGCGCTTGTCTTCCTCGGGCTGCAGCTGCAGCGGCGCGCCAAAGGTGACGGTGCACAGGATCGGCACCGGCACGACCTCGCCCTTGGGCATGACGCGCTGCACATTGTCGATCCAGGTCGGGATCAGTTTCACCTGCGGGAACTGCTCGGCCAGGTGGTAGAGGCCGGCCTTGAAGGCCTGCGGCTCGCCGCGGTTGGAGCGCGTGCCCTCCGGAAAGATCACCAGCGAGTCGCCCTTGGCGAGCGCGTCCACCAGCGGTTCGAGCGGGTCCTCGTCGGGCGCAATCTTGGGATCCGGGCGGGTGCGGCTCACATAGATGGCGTTGAAGACATCCGAGGTCAGCCAGGTCTTCAGCGGCGAGCCGGTCCAGTAGTCGCGCGCCGCGATCGGGCGCGTCTGCGCGCGCAACTCGCGCGGCAGCGCCGCCCAGATCAGCACCCAGTCGAAATGGCTCTGGTGGTTGGCGAAGTAGATGCGCTGCTCCGCCATCGGCGGGCAGCCCTTCCAATGGCCCTGGGCGCCGGTGATGAGGCGTGCCAGCGCGGCCAGGAACAGGCCGGTGGAGGCGGCAAGAGACATGGGGGGATTCTAGGAGGCCTGCAGCTCCACGCGGTTGCGCCCCTGGTGCTTGGCGCGGTAGAGCGCCTGGTCGGCGCGGCGCAGCAGCTGGTCGCTATCGGCGTCCTCGGCCAGGTATTCGCTCACCCCGAAGCTGGCGCTCAGCCCGATCACGCTGCCATCGGGGCCGCTGAGCCGCATCGCCGCCACCGCGCTGCGCAGGCGCTCGGCCAGTCGCAGGCCATCGGTCGCGGCGCTTGCCTGGGGCATCAGCACCAGGAACTCCTCGCCGCCGAAGCGGCTGAGGTGGTCGGTCTCGCGCACATGGTCCTGCAATGTCTTGGCCACGGCGCGCAGGGCCTGGTCGCCCATGCCGTGGCCGTAGCGGTCGTTGATGCGCTTGAAATGGTCGATGTCGGTGGCGATGGCCACGAAGGCGGTTTGATAGCGCCGCGCGCGCTCCCACTCGAGCTGCAGGCGCTCCTGCATGGCGCGCCGGTTGGGCAGGCCGGTGAGCGCGTCCAGGCCGGCCTGCCGGCGCAGGCTTTGCAGCAGACGGATCGTCACCAGGAAGAAGAACAGGAAGTTGAAGGCCGCCGCGCTGACCAGGGTGAGCACCCAGGTGCTGGTGGAGATGGCGTTGGCGCCGACGATGTCCACGGGCACCCGGCGCAGGCCCTGCACCACGAAGAAGACATTCATGCCCAGCAGCGCCGCGGCGGGCAGGGTGGCGCACAGCGCGATGCGGAGGCCGAATTCCTGCACAAAGGCGGGGCGGGCGAGCCAGAAGGCGACCATCAGCAGCCCCGCATTGAAGCCGGACATGGCGGCCACCCGCGTGGGCGTGTCGCCCGGGCCGATCCACACCAGGGCCGGCAGCGCGACCGCGAGCATGCCCAGCCAGAAACCGTCGCGCGGCGGCTGGCGCAGGAACACCAGCACGCCGCGCCCGGCCAGCGCCAGGCTCAGGATGGTGGCCAGGCTCGAACCCGTGCGGGTCAGCCAGACCGGCCCATCGGGCCGCCACGCCACCAGCGCGGCCTGCCCTGCTGCCGTCAGGGAGAAGCCCAGCCAATGCAGCAGGGCGGGGCGCTCGTCGCGGTGGGTGGCACTGGCCAGCGCCCACATCAGGGCATACAGGGCGAGTTGCAGGCTGGCGAGAAAACTCATGGCCGGCGGAGTATGGCAGGCGCGGGCGTCGGCAATGTCCGAACGCAAGCTGTAAGGCCTTGCATCATGGATTACCCGCGCGCTCCCCCCAAAGGGGCGAAGCAATTTGGCTTGTGCTCATGCAACATGCGGCCCGCATACACATAAGCAAGCGCGACACAGCCGCGCACGAGGGATCGACGAGGATGATGGCAGGGACGATGGAGGAGGAGGCGTCACAGGCCGTGGCTGGTGGTGCGCAGGACGAGCGGCGTGAGGAAGCGGCCGCCGTCACCGATGGGGCGCTCGCCGCGCTGTGCGTCATCGCGCGCCTGCACCATGTCGCGGCAGAGCCTCAAGCCTTGCGCCATGAATTGGGTCTGGGTGAACACGACGGCATCTCGCGCCGCGACCTGCTGCTGGCCGCTCGGCACCTTGGGCTGAAGGCCAAGCCCCACCAGAGCAGTGTTGACCGCCTGACGCTGGTGCCGCTGCCGGCCCTGGCGGTTATGAAAAGCGATGGCCGCCTGGTGGTGCTGGCGCAGTGCGATGGCCAGCGCGTGCTGTTCCTCGATCCCGCATCGCAGAATGGTGCTGCCGCCGACGCCGCCCGCCCCACCATCGAACCGTTGGAAGTGTTTGCCGGCCAGTGGAGCGGCGAATTGATCTTGATCACGAGCCGCGCCAGCCTGGCCGGCGCCCTGGCCAAGTTCGACTTCTCCTGGTTCATCCCCAGCATCGTCAAGCACCGCAAGCTGCTGGGCGAGGTGCTGCTGATCTCGCTGTTCTTGCAACTCTTCGCCCTGGTGAGCCCGCTGTTCTTCCAGGTCATCATGGACAAGGTGCTTGTCAATCGAGGCATGTCCACCCTGGATGTGCTGGTGATCGGCCTGGTGGTCATCATGCTGTTCGAGAGCACGCTCAATGTGCTGCGCTCTTATGTCTTCAGCCACACCACCAGCCGCATCGACGTGGAGCTGGGCGCGCGCCTGTTCCGCCATCTGCTGCACCTGCCGCTGGCCTACTTCCAAGCACGCCGGGTGGGAGACTCGATCGCCCGCGTGCGCGAGTTGGAGAACATCCGCCAGTTCCTCACTGGCAACGCGCTGACCCTGGTGCTGGATGTGCTGTTCTCGGTGATTTTCGTGGCGGTGATGTTCGCCTACAGCGTGCCGCTCACGCTGATCGTGCTGGTCTCGCTGCCGCTGTACGTGGCCTTGAGCCTCTTAATCGTGCCGGTGCTGCGCGGCCGCCTCAACGAGAAGTTCGCGCGCAGTGCCGAGAACCAATCCCTCTTGGTGGAGACCGTCACCGGCATCCAGACCGTCAAGGCCAGCGCGCTGGAGCCTCAGATGGCGCGCCGCTGGGACGAACAGCTCGCTGCCTATGTTGCCGCCAGCTTCAAGACCCAGACCCTGGCCCAGTTCGGCAATGAGGGCGTGAACCTGATCGGCAAATTGGTCAACGCCGCCACCCTGTGGTGGGGCGCCCACCTTGTCATGGATGGGCAGCTCACGGTTGGCATGTTCGTGGCCTTCAATATGTTTGCTGGCCGGGTGGCGCAGCCCATCATGCGCATGGCCAATATGTGGACGGAGTTCCAGCAGACGGGGCTCTCGATGGCGCGCCTCGGCGACATCCTCAACACCCGCACCGAGCTGCCGGCGCAGAGCGTCAGCCCCCTGCCTCGCGTGCAAGGCCGCGTGACGCTGGAAAACCTCAGCTTCCGCTACCGCCCCGACGCCCAGCCCGTGTTGCAAGGCCTGAGCCTGGACGTGCGCCCGGGCGAGATCATCGGCATCGTGGGCCGCAGCGGCTCGGGCAAGAGCACGCTCACCAAATTGATCCAGCGCCTCTACGTGCCCGAGAGCGGTCGTGTGCTGGTGGACGGGCACGACATTGCCACCATCGACGCCGCCCAGCTGCGCCGCCAGGTGGGTGTGGTGCTGCAGGAGAACATGCTCTTCAACCGCAGCGTGCGCGAGAACATCGCTATCGCCGACCCGGCCGCCCCGCTGGAGGCCGTGATCCACGCCGCCAAGCTGGCCGGCGCGCATGAGTTCATCGGCGAGCTGCCCGAGGGCTATGACACCGTGGTGGGCGAGCAAGGCTCCAGCCTCTCGGGCGGCCAACGCCAGCGCATCGCCATCGCGAGGGCCTTGTTCACCCAGCCCCGCATCCTGATCTTCGACGAAGCCACCAGCGCGCTGGATTACGAGAGCGAAGCCATCATCCAGAAGAACATGCGGGCCATCTGCCAAGGCCGTACCGTCTTCATCATCGCCCACCGGCTGAGCGCGGTGCGCCATGCCCACCGCATCATTGCCATGGACCGCGGCCGCATTGTCGAGATGGGCAGCCATGAGCAGTTGCTGGCCAAGCGAAATGGGCTGTATGCGCATTTGTGGCGGATGCAGGTGGATGGGCGGGCCAATGAGACGGCATCTCAGCCAGAAGCTGCCGAAGAGGTCTTGACCAAGGGGGGCTGCGCATGAGCATGACCACGAACACCGCCGTGGACGCAGCCACCTCAGCTGTGCAAGCCTCGTCTGTGCCCCATCCCGTGCGCGAGCTGCTGCGCCGCTATGCCGCCATCTTCCGTGCCGCCTGGGCCCAGCGCGATCAGCTGGCAGGCCCCAAACGCCTGGCCGATGAACGCGCCTTCTTGCCGGCGGCCATGGCCCTGCAGGAGACGCCGCCGCACCCGGCACCGCGACGCGCGGCTTTGGCGATCTGCGCGCTCTTTGTGATCGCGCTGCTCTGGTCCATCTTCGGCCAGGTGGACATCGTGGCCGTGGCCCAGGGGCGCATCGTGGTGAGTGAGCGCAGCAAGCAGATCCAGCCGCTGGAGACCAGCGTGGTGAAGTCCATCCACGTGAAGGATGGCGACAAGGTCAAGGCCGGCCAACTCTTGATAGCGCTGGATGCCACCGCCACCCAGGCCGATGCCAACCGCGTGGGGCAGGAGCGTGCTTCGGCTTGGGCAGAACTGCTGCGTGCGCAGGCCTTGCTCAAGAGTCTGGCCCTGGGCGGCAACCCTCAACTGAGCGCAAGCGCCGAGCTGCCAGCCGCCGAACTCAGCGCCGCCCGCGTCCAACTGCAAAGCGACTGGGCCGACATCAGCGCCAAGTTGTCAAAGCTTGATGCCGAGAAGGCACGCCGCCAGGCCGAGATTGCCACCGCCGAGCAGCAAGTGGCCAAGCTGCAGACGACGCTGCCGATGGTTTCGCAGCGCGAGAAGGACTACGAGGCGCTGAGCAAGCAAGGCTTTGTGGCCGGCCATGCGGGCCAGGATCGCACGCGTGAGCGTATCGAGCTGGAGCGCGACCTGGCCACCGCCCTGGCTCGGCGCAGCGAGGCCCAGGCAGCACTTCGCGAGACCGAGCAGGCCCGCGCTTCCTACCGCGCCGAGACCGAGCGCGCCTTGCGCGAGCGCCTCTCGCAAGCCGAACTCAAGACCAAGCAACTGGGCGAGGAAGGAATGAAGGCCGACAAGCGCAACGCCCTCACCCAGCTCACCGCCCCGGTGGCCGGCACGGTACAGCAGCTGGCCGTGCACACGGCCGGCGGCGTGGTCACGCCCGCCCAGGTGCTACTGGTGCTGGTGCCCGACGATGCCGAGGTGACGGCCGAGGTGGTATTGGAGAACAAGGACATGGGCTTTGTGCGCGAGGGTCAAATGGCCGAGGTCAAGCTGGAGACCTTTGCCTACACGCGCTACGGCACCGTGCCGGCGCAAGTGCAAAGCATCAGCGCCGATGCGGTGAACGACGAGAAGCGCGGTGCCATCTTCCCGGCTACCCTGCAGCTCAAGAAGACGTCCTTGAATGTGGACGGCAAGCAGATCAAGCTGGCGCCGGGCATGAATATCACGGCAGAGATCAAGACGGGCAAGCGGCGGGTCATCGAATACCTCTTGAGCCCGGTGCAGCAGCGGGTGGACCAAAGTTTGAAGGAGAGGTGAACTTGGTACTTTTCTTGGCGACTGAAAGTCCCTGGCGGAATATTGCAGTAATTTAAACTTCTTCCGCACAACGCCGTAGGGTGAATTCCAAACCTTCGCGTACGCTGCAAGGGCGAGGTTTTTCGGATCTTGCTATAAGTGCATTCAGTTCTGTATTGGAATTTTCATGAAAAGACAGCTGGTTATTCTCATTGGTACGGTGATTTTGAGCTTTGGCTCTTTAGCTCAGACGTTGCCTGAAAGCGCGCAGTTCTATCGGGAACTAGATAAGTTCGCGATTTGGGAAGCGAGTCAAGCCAGTGGCGCGGCGCGGGCGAGACTTGAGAAGTTTGGCTTTCTAGGCCGACTTACGTGCGTTGACCATGGGCTCAGGGAGGAGCGTTGTGTTCCGGCTTCAAGCGGTGTTGTACGCGAGATTGTCTCTGACAAGGCATCCTTTTTGAATTTAGAGGGGGACATGATTGTGTTGAGAGCGAAGTTCACGCTTCGTGAGCCGGAACTTATGAACGTCAAAGAGTTGATTGGGAACTACTTCCCGTCATGGGGGCGAGTCATGGTGATTCCGCCGGTTCACGAAATGTACCTAAATGGGACTATTAAAGCCATTGACCGTAGTGGCAAGGGGGCGGCATATGTAATATTCAATGATGAAAAATTGGGGTCTAGAGAGGTTGTTAATTCAGTGACTTTGGTTGTTACTAGAAAGATGGAAGGGGAATAGATATGAGTGGAAATGCAAGAGAAGATATAATTACGGCTTCTACGAACACAGAGGTGGAACAGTATATAAGTGCTGTGATGGCTGCAGCACCTAACTTTCGGTTTGAATATACTGCCGGATTATCTCGTGTCGATAGAGTTAATGGCATTATTTATATAAATAGCCAAAATACAGGCTCAGCCTTGGTTGGCGCTGCTACCCACGAATTGGCCCATCTTGGTACATATAACCAATATGTGCAGGAGGTTAAGGCAGCGTTTGATCGTAGTGACTTCACTGGTGTGGTCAATGCTATGGTAATGAATGAGGCTCGGACGACTGCAGGTGCAATATCGATTGCGAACCCAAATGACTTCACATCCGGCTACATAACGATTGAGCAGGCAAGCCAAGCAATGTTGGTGGCCGCGCAAATTGCTGGGAATATGGATTCGTCGGCCTACTCAACAGCCTTGACGAATCAGATCGCCGGTTTCATTAACGAGAATAGTTCGGTCAGGGCTGAATTGGAGTCTCTAGCGTCAGCCTGGTTTGCCGCTCAGTATCCAGACACCCGTAGCTACCCACCAGTAACGCCACCATCTGCTGCTGATGGGGCCGGCGGGTCAAGTACATATTACGGTCAATACTATGTGCAACAAGGTGGCGCGGTAGCCGCGGGCGGTACGTTGATCGGAAAACACTGGTTTTACTCGACCCCGCTAGATCCGATGGGAGCTTCCGTCGACGATGCGGGGGGGCTTGACCTTGGTGAGAACCAAGTGTCACCGCTTGTCGCGCCGACTGCTGCGGCCGTTGACCGGGGTGCTGCAAGCCTCATCGTGGCTATGGCGTCGTTCGGCGTAGGCTCGCAATGTGTTTGCGCCATGAGTAACCCGCTCGATAGGAGCCAAATGTGCCAATTGGCTGTAAGTCTGTCGTCGCAGTGACCGTTGGCGCGTCAGTGGGGTGGCGTGACTGAGGCAATCAGGGTTGGGGCAGGACGCGGCGTGACGCGAGGCCACGCGCTCGCGTAGGCTTCAGCCTTGTGCCACTTCGGGCGCCGGGCTGTCCAGCCGCACGTCCCGCTCGGTCAGGCGCTTGGCCAGGCCGGTGGCCATGCGCGCCGCCTGGGCGTAGACGGTCAGCTGCGGATTGGCGCCGATGCTGGTGGGGAACACCGAGCCGTCGTGCACCGAGAGATTGGCGACCTGCCAATGCTGGCCGTCGGGCTGCACCACGCCCTGGGCCGGCGTGGCCGCCATCGCGCAACCGCCCATCACATGGGCGCTGCCGATGGTGGTGATGTAGGGCTCGTAGGGCAGGGCCAGGATGGCCTCCCGGGCCTGGTGCCAGCTCAGGTAGTCCTGCGCCTGCTCATGCGCCGGGCGCACGCTCTTGGCACCGGCGGCGAACTGGATCTCCACCATGCTGAGGTGGGCGCGGCGCGCGCCATCCAGCAGGTAGCCGTTGATCGGATAGTCCAGCACCGGGCTGCCGTCGCTCTTGAGCTCGACCACGCCGCCGCCGGCCTCGGGGTGGAAGCCGTCGCGCAGCAGGCCGATCAGGATGCTGGTGTGCGGGAAGGTCTTGGCCTTGTCCACCAGGGTCCGGCCCATGCCGCCCAGATTGGTCATCGCAAAGCCCGGGTGCACCGGTGCGGTCTCGAGCTTGTAGCCGATCGCGCCGTCGATCGGCTGGGTGCGCAGGAAATGGTCGGAGAACACCGCCAGCGGCGCGCCGGCCCAGCCCTGCACCGGCTCGGGCATGACGGCGCTGCTGGCCACGGTGGGATGCAAAAAGGTGCGCCGGCCGAGCAGGTCGTTGGGGTTGGGCAGGCCCGAGCGCATCATCAGCGCGGGCGAGTTGATGGCGCCGCCCGCCACCACATAGTGCTTGGCGGTGATGCGGAAGGCGGGGCCGGCGTGGCTGCCGTCGGCATGCACGGGCTGGCACAGCAGGCCGCTGATCTGGTTGCCCTTGAGCTCGAGCTTGTCGGCGCGCGTCTGCACCATCAGCGTGGCGCCCAGGTCCAGCGCCGTCGGGATGGTGGTCACCAGCATCGACTGCTTGGCATTGGTGGGGCAGCCCAGGCCGCAGGAGCCCAGGTTCCAGCAGCCCTTGACGTTGCGGTGGATGGTGGGCGCCTTGATGCCCAGCTTCAGCGCGCCGCGGCGCAGCACGCTGTTGTTGGCATTCGGATCGGTGAGCCATTCGCTGATGTTCAGGCGCGCCTCGACCTGCTCGAACCAGGGCTTCATGGCCTCGGCACCGCATTCCTTCAGGCCATAGATGTCGACCCAGTAGTTCAGCGTCTCCTCGGGGGTGCGGAAGGCGCCGGCCCAGTTCACCGTGGTGGAGCCGCCCACGCAGCGTCCCTGCAGCACCGGCATGGCCTGGTCGGCGGTCTTGCGGCCGCCGCCCTCCTGGTAGAGCTGGGCATAGGCGTCGGCCTCGAGCTGGCGGAAATCGCTGCTGGACTTGAGCGGGCCCTCCTCGACGATGGCGATCTTCAGCCCGGCCTTGGCCAGCAGCTCGGCGGTGATGCCGGCGCCGGCGCCGCTGCCGACGATCACCACATCGCAGTCCAGCGAGGTGGGCAGGGGGCCATGCTGGCCTCCCAGCACCTTCCAGCCGCGCGCCAGGCCTTCTTTGATCGGGTCAACAATGCTGCTCATCAGGGAATCTCTCTCGGTCCGGGGTAGCCCACCAGCTGCCAGCTGGCTGCGTTGCTGAAGAACACCAGGCTGCTGAGGTCGCGCAGAGCGTGATAGATCTGCTGCTTCAGGCCCAGGCTGGACAGGCTCATCGCCCGCAGCGAGGCCTGCACATCTTCGGTCGAGGCAGCGTCCCAGTCGCTGGTGAGGCCGGTCAGTGTGAACCGCCCGCCGCTGCTGGTGAGCAGGGACAGCAGCTGCGAAAGCTCGCCGCGCAGATGCGGGGGGAAGCCGGCGATATTGGCGTCCAGCTGGTCGAGGTGCGCGGCGAGCCGCGCCTCGCGCGCCGCCGCCTCGGCGGGCAGCAGGCCGTCGAACACCGCCAGCGCCACGGCGCGCATCAGCTGGCGCGCGGCCGGGCTGAGCCTGCCGTCGGCGAGCAGGCCAGGTTTGAGCAGGGCCAGGCTGCCGCCGGCCACCGCCAGCACCACGCCGGAGGCGATGCCCAGCTTGAGAAGGCTGCGTCTTTTCATGGCGTCATCATCAGACAATCTTTTTCAACAGGCCCAGCAGGCGTTCGAAGGTCTTGCCGTAGGGAGGATAGAACAGCTTGGTGCCGGCAAAGGCCGACTGGATGAAGACGGGCTTTTCCTTGCTGAAGGTGCGGAAGCCCCAGTCGCCATGGTAGGAGCCGATGCCGCTGGCACCGACGCCACCGAAGGGCTGGTCTTCCTGGCCCAGGTGCCAGATGCAGTCGTTGATGGTGACGCCGCCGGCATGGGTCTGCTCCAGCACGCGCTGCTGCACCGCGGCGTCGCGGCCGAACCAGTAGAGCGCCAGCGGGCGGTCCATGCGGTTGATGAAGGCGAGCGCCTCGTCCAGCGAGTCGTAGGGCACGATCGGCAGCAGCGGGCCGAAGATCTCGTCCTGCATCACCGTCATCTCGGGCGTCACGCCCAGCAGGATGTGCGGCACCAGCTTGCGGCCGCTGACCTGCTCCTCGTGCGTCGTGATCAGCTGTGCGCCGCGCGCCTTGGCATCGGCCAGCAGGGCCAGCAGGCGCGCATGATGGCGCTCGGTGGCGATGCTGGTGTAGTCGGGGTTGGCATCCAGGGTCGGATAGAGGCGGCGCACCGCGGCCGTCAGCTCGGCCACCAGGGGCTGGACCAGGGCCCTGGGCACCAGGGCGTAATCGGGGGCCACGCAGGTCTGGCCGGCGTTGAGCAGCATGCCGAAGGCCAGGCGCTGGGCCGTCAGCTTGAGGTCGCAGGAGGGGTCGACCAGGGCGGGCGACTTGCCGCCCAGCTCCAGCGTCACCGGGGTCAGGTGTTGCGCGGCGGCCTGCGCCACCAGCCGGCCCACCGCGGTGGAGCCGGTGAAGAACAGGTGGTCGAAGGGCAGGTGGCTGAAGGCGCGGCCGACCTCGGCATCGCCGGTGATGACCTGCATTTCCTCGGGCGCAAAAAACTCGGCCACCATCCTGGCCATCAGGGCCGAGGTGGCGGGCGTCAGCTCCGAGGGCTTGATCATCACGCGGTTGCCCGCGGCCAGCGCCGCCATGGCCGGGGCCATGGCCAGGTAATAGGGGTAGTTCCAGGGCGAGAGCACGCCCACCACGCCCAGCGGCTGCGGCATCAGGCGGTTGCTGGCCGGCAGGAAGTGCAGGGCGGTGGGCACGCGCTTGGGCTTCATCCAGCGGCGCAGATGGCGCAGCGCGTGCTTGGCGCCGGACTCGACGGTGAAGACATCGGCCAGCAGGGTCTCCTGGCGCGCCCGGTTGCCGAAATCCTGCGAGATCGCTGCCGCCAGCTCTTCCTCATACTTGGCCGTCATGGCCCGGACGCGCTGCAGGCGGTCCTTGCGCACCGCCAGGCTGGGCATCATCTCGGCGCGGAAGGCCGCGCGCTGCTGCTCCAGAGCCAGGTGCAGGCGTTCTTGCAGGGACTGGTCCATCTCGTCGTCTCCTTGGGGTTCGCCCGAGGCTAACCGCAGAAGAGAGATGTAACCAGCGTGTAGTCCCTGAGATAGAGGGGTGCGTCTAGTCGCGGGGGGGCGCACAGGCCGCAGGGCCTGTGCTTGCTCCGCACTCAGTGGCGGAAGTGGCGCACCCCCGAGAACACCATCGCGATGCCGCGTTCGTTGGCGGCGGCGATCACCTCGTCGTCGCGCATCGAGCCACCCGGCTGGATCACGCTGGTGGCGCCGGCGTCGACCACCACGTCCAGGCCGTCACGGAAGGGGAAGAAGGCGTCGCTGGCGACGGCCGAGCCCTTCAGCGTGAGGCCGGCGTTCTCGGCCTTGATGCTGGCGATGCGGGCCGAGTCGATGCGGCTCATCTGGCCGGCGCCCACGCCCAGCGTCATGCCACCGGCGCAGAACACGATCGCATTGCTCTTCACGTACTGGGCCACGGTCCAGGCGAACAGCAGGTCCTGCAGCTCCTGCGCGGTCGGCTGCTTGGTGGTCACCACCTTCAGGTCGGCGGCCTTGAGGAAATGGTTGTCGGCGCTCTGCAACAGGATGCCCGAGCCCACGCGCTTGCTGTCCATCGCGTTGCGGCCCTGCAGCCAGGGGGTATCGCCACCCGGGGGCAGGGCGATCTCGAGCAGGCGCACATTCACCTTGCCGGCGAAGATGGCGCGCGCTTCCTCGGTGAAGGCGGGGGCCATCAGCACCTCGACGAACTGCTTGGAGACCAGCTGGGCGGCCGCGCCGTCCACCGGGCGGTTGAAGGCGATGATGCCGCCGAAGGCGCTGGTGGGGTCGGTCTTGAAGGCCTTGCCGTAGGCCTCGGCCGCATCCGCGCCCACCGCCACGCCGCAGGGGTTGGCATGCTTGATGATGACGCAGGCGGGGGCCTCGAAGGCCTTCACGCATTCCCAGGCGGCGTCGGCATCGGCGATGTTGTTGTAGCTCAGCTCCTTGCCCTGCAGCTGCTTGCCAGTGACGAGCGAGCCGGGGGCGGGGAAGAGGTCGCGGTAGAGCGCGGCGCTCTGGTGCGAGTTCTCGCCATAGCGCAGGTCCTGCACCTTGACGAAGCAGCTGTTCATCTGGCCGGGATACTCCGACAGGCTGCCGTCGTCCTGGCGCGCGCTCAGGTAGTTGCTGATGGCGGCGTCGTACTGGGCGATGCGGTTGAAGGCGGCCACGCTGCAGGCGAAGCGGGTCTTGTCGCTGGTCTTGCCCGCGCTCTTCAGCTCGGCCAGCACGCCCGCGTACTGGCCGGCGTCGGTCAGCACGGTGACGTCCTTCCAGTTCTTGGCGGCGCTGCGCACCATCGCCGGGCCGCCGATGTCGATGTTCTCGATCGCGTCTTCCAGCGTGCAGCCGGGCTTGGCCACGGTGGCCTCAAAGGGGTAGAGATTGACCGCCAGGATGTCGATCATGGCGATGCCGTGCAGGGCCGCCGCGGCCATGTGCTCGGGCAGATCGCGGCGCGCCAACAGGCCGCCGTGGATCTTGGGGTGCAGGGTCTTGACGCGGCCGTCCAGCATCTCGGGGAAGCCGGTGTGCTCGGCCACCTCGGTGACCGGCAGGCCGGCATCGGCCAGCAGCTTGGCGGTGCCGCCGGTGGAGAGCAGGCGCACGTTCAGGGCGTGCAGCTCCCGGGCGAATTCGAGGATGCCGGTCTTGTCGGAGACGGAGATCAGGGCGGTCAGTTGAGACATGGTGGGCTCGCTAGGTTGTGATTCGGTTCGTTGCCGCAGGGCTGGCTTACAGCATCTGGTGGTCGCTGAGCTTGCGGCGCAAGGTGTTGCGGTTGATGCCCAGCCATTCGGCGGCCTTGCTCTGGTTGCCGTCGGCGTGCTGCATCACCACCTCCAGCAAGGGCTTCTCCACCAGCTTGATCAGCATCTCGTGCATGGAATGCGGCTCTTCGCCGTCCAGGTCACGGAAATAGGCTTCCAGGTTCTCGCGCACGCAGGTTTCAATCGGTTTGGGCGTCATGCTTGTTCTTCTGAGTATTCGTCGTTGGCCGCGTCAGCCGTCAAGGCATGCGCGGGCAGATACGGCAGGCGTTCGTGCTGCTCGGCGAGGGCGCCGAACCAGTCGCGCATGGCCGCGATCTGTGCCTCGCAGCTCTGCAGCGTGTTCATGTGCTGGCGGAAGGCCTCGCCGCCGGGCAGGCCGCGCAGGGCCCAGCCGATGTGCTTGCGCGCGGTGCGCATGCCGGTCAGCTCGCCATAGAGGCTGTAATGGTCGTGCAGGTGCTCGAGCAGCCAGGCCTGGGCGTCCTGCACGCGTGGCGCCGCCAGCTCCGCGCCGGTGGCCAGGTAATGGGCGATCTCGGCAAAGATCCAGGGCCGGCCCTGGGCGGCGCGGCCCACCATGATGGCGTCGGCGCCGGTATGGGCCAGCACCTGGGCGGCCTTGGCGGGCGAGTCGATGTCGCCGTTGGCCACCACCGGGATCGCCAGCGCGGCCTTCACCGCGGCCACCGTGTCGTATTCGGCAAAGCCCTTGTAGCCCTGCTCGCGGGTGCGGCCATGCACCGTCACCATGGCCACGCCGGCGGCCTCGGCGGCGCGCGCCAGCAGCAGCGCGTTCTTCTCGGTCTCGCACCAGCCGGTGCGCATCTTCAGCGTCACCGGCACGCCATGCGGCTGGGCGGCACGCACCACCGCCTCGATGATTTCCAGCGCCAGCGGCTCGTTCTGCATCAGGGCCGAGCCGGCCCATTTGTTGCACACCTTCTTGGCCGGGCAGCCCATATTGATGTCGATGATCTGGGCGCCGCGGTCGATGTTGTAGGCCGCGGCCTCGGCCATCATGGCGGCATCGGTGCCGGCGATCTGCACCGCGATCGGCGCCGCCTCGCCCTCATGGTTGGCGCGGCGCGAGGTCTTCAGGCTGTTCCACAAGTCCTTGCGCGAGGTCACCATCTCGCTCACCGCGTAGCCCGCGCCCATGCGGCGGCACAGCTGGCGAAACGGCCGATCGGTCACACCCGCCATGGGGGCGACGAAGAGCCGGTTCGGCAACGCGTAGGGGCCGATGCGCAGGGGGGATGACATGGGGGAGGGCCGGGCGTGGCAATCGATGCGATTGCTCAAAAATGAGGCAGGAGTATACCTTCCCCGCGGCCCCTCGCGGCCCGCTCGCCGCGCGCCCGCTGCGCGGCACTACGGCGCCTGGTTCTGCTTGCGCCAGAGCTGGATGCTCTTGTCGATCAGGCCGTTCATCAGCTTGGGATCGCGCGCGAGCTTGTAGAGCGCACGCGCCAGCCGGCCGCGCAGCTCGGGCGTGTTGCAGGCCGATCGGTGCGAGAGCGTCAGATAGAGGTTCTCGTTCGCCACCGGGGGCGCGAGCTGCTTGATGTCGGCAATGCCCATCTTGGCCAGGAAGGCCTCGCCGGGGCTGTCCTCATAGACCAGGTAGTCGGCGCGGCCGCGCTGCAGGATCTGGATCGCCTGCTCCAGGCTGGCCACCTGGGTGATCTTGAGCGTCTCCTTGGCGTAGCGGTCGAACTCCTCGCCGAAGCTGTTGTTGATCACCGTCACGCCCTGCAGGCCGACCAGATCACCCCAGCGGCGGTAATTGAACTTGGCGCCCTTGCGGGCCCAGATCACCGAGCGGGTCTCGCGGAAGGCCGGGTGGAAGTAATCCATGTACTCGGTGCGCGGCTGGGTGAAGAAGGCCCCGGCGATCAGGTCCAGCTTGCCGGCGCGGGTTTCTTCCTGCACACGGCCCCAGGGGCCGACATAGCGCACCTCGATGGGGATGGCGATCTCCTTGGCCAGCCACTGCATCAGCTCGGTATTGGCGCCGATCAGGCGGCTCTCGTCTTCCGGGTCGCGCCACAGATAGGGCGGGTACTGCGGATTGCCCGAGGCCTGCAAGACCTTGCAGTTTTCCATGGCTTGCGCCGCCGCCGGTGCTTGCGCCAGCGCGGCAGCCGCGGCCAGGGCCAGCCTCGACAGCCGGCCTGCGCCCGACACTTTGGACCCCAACATACCCGACCTCACAGTCAACGTCGCTCTTGTGGTGCCGCCGCTTGCTGCGGCAGCCCTGGCGCACTGCTTTGACTCCCCTTGCCCCAGGTTCCCGACTCTGGCCGCCGCGCGGGCAGGGCACAAGTGCAAGGTCTTACAGGCATGGCATGGCTGCCACCCATAATCTTAGGGATGGAAGCGTGGTTGGAACAGCTGGTTTTCGCGATGTTGACAGCGCTGGCGCTGCCACGCCTGGGGCTGGCGGCGATCTTCATCGTGTCCTTTATCTCCGCCACCCTGCTGCCGCTGGGCTCGGAGCCGGCGGTGTTCGGCCTGGTCAAGCTCAACCCCAGCCTGTTGTGGCCGGCCATCGCGGTGGCCACGCTGGGCAACACCCTGGGCGGCGCCGTCACCTGGGCGATGGGCTATGGCGCCGAGCGCGCCTATGAGCACCGCGCCCACCATGCGCCGCCGCATGCCCGCGCGCTGCGCTGGCTGGAGCGCTTTGGCCCCAAGGCCTGTCTGCTCAGCTGGCTGCCCCTGGTGGGCGACCCGCTGTGCGCGGTGGCGGGCTGGCTGCGCATGCCCTTCTGGCCCAGCCTGGCCTATATGGCGCTGGGCAAGTTGCTGCGCTATGTGGTGATGACGGTGGGCCTGCTGTGGTTTTTCCCCGGGCAAATTCACGCCTGAGAGCTCCCCCGCTTGGGTGGCCTTTGTCCGCCCCCGGCGCCAGGCGACACAATGCCGCCACCTTCAACGCCCTCACCATCATGAGCACGACCACCGCTTACGACGACCTCTGCCGCCGCCACGAGCGCCAGCACCGCCTCGCCCATCTGCAGTCCATCGCCTCCTGGGACCAGTCCGCCAACATGCCCGCCAAGGGCAACGAGGCACGCTCGCTGGCGCTGGCCGAGATGGGCGGACTGCTGCACCAGCTGGCCACCGATGGCGCCCTCAAGGAATTGCTGGCGCGCGCCGAGGGCGAGGCGCTGGACGAGGTGCAGCGCGCCAATCTGCGCGAGATGCAGCGCGCCTGGCGTGCCTCCAACGCGCTGCCGCAGGCCCTGGTGGAGGCCAAGTCGCTGGCCAACTCGCGCTGCGAGCATGCCTGGCGCAGCCAGCGCCCCGCCAACGACTGGGCCGGCTATGTGGAAAACCTGCGCGAGGTGGTGCGCCTGCACCGCGAGGAGGCCAAGTTCCTGGCCGACAGCAGCGGCCTGGGCCTGTACGACGCGCTGATGGACCAGTACGAGCCCGGCATGCGCGCCGCCGAGGTGGACCGCGTGTTCGGCGACCTGCGCAGCTGGCTGCCCGGCCTGATCAGGGACGTGCAGGCCAAGCAGGCCCGGGAAACCACGCTCCAGCCGGTGGGCCCCTTCTCCAAGGCCGCGCAGCGCGCGCTGGGCCATGACGCGATGCAGCTGATGGGCTTCGACTTCGAGGCCGGCCGCCTGGACGAGAGCGCCCATCCCTTCTGCGGCGGTGTGCCCGAGGATGTGCGCATGACCACGCGCTACCGTGAAGACAGCTTCATGCAGAGCCTGATGGGCACCATCCACGAGACCGGCCATGGCCGCTACGAGCAGAACCTGCGTCGCGACTGGCTGGGCCAGCCGATCGCCAACGCGCGCTCGATGGGCCTGCACGAGAGCCAGAGCCTGTCCTTCGAGATGCAGCTGGGCAGCCACCCGGCCTTTGCAAGCCTGCTGCGCCCCCTGCTGGTGAAGCACCTGGGCGACCAGCCGGCCTTCGAGGAGGGCAATCTGCACCGCCTGCTGACGCGCGTGCACCCGGGCTATATCCGCGTGGACGCCGACGAGGTGACCTACCCGGCGCATGTGATCCTGCGCTACGAGATCGAGCGCCCGCTCATCGAGGGCCAGATCGAGGTGGACGACATCCCGGCGCTGTGGGACGCTAAGATGATGGAGCTGCTGGGCCTGGACACGCGCGGCAACTACAAGGACGGCTGCATGCAGGACGTGCACTGGGGTGGCGGCCTGTTCGGCTACTTCCCCTGCTACACCCTGGGCGCCATGTATGCGGCGCAATGGTTCGCGGCGATGCGCCGCGAGATGCCGGACCTGGACGCGCGCATCGCGCGCGGCGAGCTGAGCGCCGTGTTCGACTGGCTGAACGCCAAGATCTGGAGCCAGGGCAGCCGCTACGAGACCCCCGAGCTGGTGCAGCGCGCCAGCGGCGAGACGCTCAACCCGGCGCACTTCAAGGCCCATCTGCAGAGCCGGTATCTTTGAGGGGCTGAGTAAAAGCAAACAAGGCACCGAGGGCTCTCGCCCTGGTGCCTTGTGCAGCGCTCTTGGTCTCTACTCCTCGAGTACGCTCTTCCTCAACGACGTGCTTGTTGTCCTATTCAGCCGCGCTGGCGGCGGCGCGCCACAAAGCCCATGGCAGCGAGGCCGGCCAGCATCAGTGCCACGCTGTCGGGTTCCGGCACGGCGCTGACGCGCACGTTGTCCAGCGAGCTGCCCAGGCTGTCACTGCTGCCGGTGGCGATGAACTTGAGCGTCAGGCTGGGGCCGCTGGCCTGCACCTTGGCACTGAAGTGCTGCCATTGGTTGTTGCCGCTGCTGTTCAGCGTGGCCACCAGGGCGCTGCCGCCGGCGCTGCCAAAACTCCAGTCGATGCCATTGCTGCTGACGGCCACGCCGCTGCGATTGGAGGCATCGAAGTCCAGCTGGTACCACTGGCCGGCCGCGGCCGCGATGGTCTGGCTGATCCAGCTGTTGCGATCCACGTCCAGTTCCACGAAGTTTTGGCCGTCCAGGGCATGTCCGGCGACGCCGTTGCGCACCTCGATCTGGTTGGCACCGACGGTCCAGCCGGAGATGCTGTTCTGGCGGCTCCAGCTACCGTTGGCCTGTGCGGTGGCTTCGAAGCTGCCGTTTACCAGCAGGTTCACCGGGTCGGCGGTGGCCAGCAGGGGAGCGGTGATCAGGGCCAGGGCGAGCAGTTTTTTCATGGGTTTTGTAGACGGGCTGCAGCGGTTTGCTGCGATGAGTCGCATTGTTCCGGCGCCTGCGCCTGTGCACACCCCTCATGCGCTGGGATGCGGGCGTCGGAGCGTGAAGCAGATCACGCGATGGCGTCGCGCCTGAGGCGTTCAGGCGACGAGGTAGCGCGCTTCCAGTGCGCTCAGCGCCCGATCCAGCCGCACTAGCGCACGGGCCGTGCGGCCGGCGCCGGGCAGTTCCGCCGGCAGCAGGCGGCGTTCATTGTCCAGCAGCATGGCGGTGCGCAGGCGCAGGCCATGGCCGGCCAGGGTCTCGCCCAGCTCGGGCGCACGTTCCAGCAGCTTGGCGCGCGTGGTCTGGTAGGCATGCTCGGCCAGATGGCGGCGCTGCGCGTAGCTGAAGGTATTGGCGAGGAACAGCTCGGCGTCGCGGTGGTCGGGCTCGAACAGCAGGATGTCGGTGTCCGGATGGCTGCGCGCATAGCCCTTCATGCCCAGCTCCAGGCGCGAGTGGATCAGCGAGCGCAGGGTCTGGCTCAGCACCACCGGCAGGCCGCCGTCCACCAGGCGCGGAATCCTGGCCCTCTTGGCAAAACCTGACCCCGCTGCCTGGGGGTTGGATTCGTAGGGCACGAGCGGATTCAGGCAGATCAGCAGATCCAGCCCCTCCTCCAGCAGCACCGAGGCATGGATGGTCTTCTTCAGCGCGCCGTCCACGTAATGGCGGCCGCCAATCTCCACCGGCGGGAACAGCCCCGGCAGGGCGGCGCTGGCCTGCACCGCGCGCGAGATCGGCACATGGTCGAACCCCGGCATGCCGAACGGAATCGACTCTCCGCTGTCCAGATCGGTGGCCACCAGCACGAGGCGGTGCTTCAGGGCGCGGAAATCGTCGCTGCGGCCGGGCAGGCTGAACTGCTTGTGCAGTTGCGCGGCCAGCGCGTCGCCCGAGAGCAGGCCGGTGGGCAGGGCGCGCGCCAGGCGCTCGAAGGCGCCCAGCAGCGAGCGGCCCTGCACGGCGGTCTGCCAGATCGCGCCGCCCACCAGGCGCGGCAGCTTGCGCAGGCGCATGAGGTATTCGTCCCAGGCCGGGTGCAGGAGCACCGTGGGGTCGAAGCTGTCGGGCGGCTCCAGGCTGTTCTCGATGAAGGCCGCGCAGAGCTGGTGCGGGGTCAGGCCATTGATCAGGCCGGCCGCGATGAAGCCGCCGGCGCTGACGCCGATGTAGCTGTCGCAGGCGGTGAAGTCCAGGCCTTCGACCGCCTCCTCGATGGCGCAGAGCGCGCCGATCTCGTAGATCGCCCCCAGCGGCCCGCCACCCGCCAATGCCAGACCGATGCGCGCCTTTGTTTCCTTCGGCTTGTTGTCAACGCGAGGCGGGCGGGCGGAGCGGCGGCTGGGCATGCGGTACTACGGGACTCGAGGGGCTGCTGCTTCAGGCTTGCGGGCTGGCGGCCTCGGCGGCGGGCGCGGTCTTCTTTGCGACGGCCTTCTTGGCAGCGGCCTTCACGACCGCTTTCGCCGGGGCCTTCGCCGCGGCCTTCGTCGGCGCCTTCATCGGCGTTTTAGCGGCGGCCTTCTTGGCAGGCGCCTTGGCGGCCACCTTCTTGGCGGCGGGCTTGGCGGCGGCCTTCTTCGGCGCGGCGGCCTTCTTGGCCGGTGCCACGCCGACCGCCACGCTGAGCGCGTCGATGCGGGCGATCAGCGAGTCGATGTCCTTGGCGCTGGGCACGCCCAGGCGGTTCAGCGCGCGCGCCACGCGCTCCTCGAAGATGGACTCCAGCTTGTCCCAGTGCTGGCCGGCCTTGGCGCCGACATCGCCGGCCATGCCGGTGACCTTGCTGGCCACGGCGCTGAGCTTGGTCTCAGCGGCGGATTGGGTTTTCTTCTGCAAGTTCAGGCCCTCCTTGACGAGCGCTTCGAACACCTTGCCGCCTTCACCCTGCGCCTTGGAGAACGCGCCCAGGCCGGCGGCCCAGATCTGTTGCGCCGAGTCCTTCACCGCCTGCGCGAGGTGATTGTCCAGCAGGCCGGCGGGCAGGGCACCGCCCAAGGCATCGGCGAAGCCATTGCCGGCGGCAGGCTTCTTCTTGGCGGCGAGTTTTTGCAGCTTCTTGACCATGAGTGAGTCCTTTGATGGGGTGGCGCCACCGGGCGCTTGATGCGCGGTGTGCAGGCTTCACTATAGGGCCGGCGCTCGCGGATTGGGCGCGCAAAGCTAGTGCGTGGCCTCTATCCAGCGTCGGCTTGGGGAAAGCGCGCAGCAGGCGCGCCCGCGGAATCGACAAGAATCAGAGCGATCATCCAGGGTAAGACAGTCCAACAGATCAGGAGACAGCATGCAGTACTTCGTCACGGGTGCCACCGGCTTCATCGGCAAGCGTTTGGTCAAGAAATTGCTCACACGCCGCGGCAGCACGGTGTACTTCCTGCTGCGCCAGGAGAGCGCCGAGAAGCTGCCCGAACTGCTGGAGTACTGGGGCGTGGCCAAGACCCGCGCGATTCCGGTCTATGGCGATCTCACCGCCAAGAAGCTGGGGGTGAGCGCCGAGCAGATCAAGGCGCTGAAGGGCAGCATCGACCATGTCTACCACCTCGCTGCGGTCTACGACCTCAAGGCCGACGAGGAAAGCCAGATCCGGGCCAATATCGACGGCACCCGCAGCATGGTGGAGTTTGCCCAGGCCATCGATGCCGGCCATGTCCACCATGTGAGCTCGATCGCCGCCGCCGGCCTCTACGAGGGCGTGTTCCGCGAGGACATGTTTGACGAGGCCGAGAACCTCGATCACCCCTACTTCAGCACCAAGCACGAGAGCGAGAAGATCGTGCGCAAGGAGTGCAAGAAGCCCTGGACGGTGTACCGCCCGGCGATGGTGGTGGGCGACTCCACGACCGGCCAGATGGACAAGATCGACGGCCCCTATTACTTCTTCAAGCCGATCCAGCGCCTGCGCCAGATCCTGCCACCCTGGATGCCCTCGATCGGCCTGGAAGGCGGGCGCGTCAACATCGTGCCGGTGGACTTCGTGGTGGATGCGCTGGACCACATCAGCCATCAGCAGAAGAAGAGCGGCGGCTGCTTCCACCTGGTGGACCCGGTGGGCTACCGCGTCGGCGATGTGCTGGACATCTTCTCCAAGGCCGCGCATGCGCCGAAGATGAATCTGTTCGTCAACGCCGCGCTCTTGGGCTTCATCCCCAAGAGCGTGAAGAAGGGCCTGATGGCGCTGGCGCCGGTGCGCCGCATCCGCAACGCGGTGATGAAGGACCTGGGCCTGCCCGAGGACATGCTCACCTTCATCAACTACCCGACCCGCTTCGACTGCCGCGAGACCGAGGCCGCGCTCAAGGGCTCGGGTGTTGCCTGTCCGAATCTGAAGGATTACGCCTGGCGCCTGTGGGACTACTGGGAGCGCCATCTCGACCCGGACGTGCTGATCGACCGCAGCCTCAAGGGCACGGCGGCCGGCAAGGTGGTGCTGGTGACGGGCGGCTCCTCGGGCATCGGCCTGGCGGCGGCGATCAAGTTCGCCGAGGCCGGCGCCATCACCCTGATTTGCGCGCGCGACGAGGTCAAGCTGGCCGAGGCGGTGAAGGAGATCAAGGCCGCCGCCGGCAAGGATGCCCAGGTGCACAGCTACTCGGCCGACATCTCCAACGAGGAGAGCTGCGCCGCCATGGTGGCCTGGATCAACGAGAACTTCGGCGGCGTCGACTTCCTCATCAACAACGCCGGCCGCTCGATCCGCCGCGCCATCGAGAGCAGCTACGACCGCTTCCACGACTTCGAGCGCACCATGCAGCTGAACTATTTTGGTTGCCTGCGCGTCACCATGGGCCTCTTGCCCGGCATGGTGGCCAAGCGCAAGGGTCATGTGGTGAATATCTCCAGCATCGGCGTGCTCACCAACGCGCCGCGCTTCTCGGCCTATGTGGCCTCGAAGGCGGCGCTGGACGCCTGGACGCGCTGCGCCTCCAGCGAATATGCGGATCTGGGCATCACCTTCACCACCATCAACATGCCGCTGGTGCGCACGCCCATGATCGCGCCCACCAAGATCTACAACAACGTGCCGACGCTGGCGCCCGAGGAAGCGGCCGACATGATCGCCCAGGCCTGCATCAGCAAGCCGGTGCGCATCGCCACCCGGCTGGGCATCACCGGCGAGCTGATGCACGCGCTGGTACCGCGCGTGGCCCAGATCGTCATGAACACCAGCTTCCGCATGTTCCCCGACAGCGATGCCGCCAAGGGCGAGAAGGGCGGCAAGCCGCAGCTCTCGGCCGAGGCGATCGCCCTGCAGCAGATGATGCGCGGCATCCACTTCTAAGACCCCTAGAGTGCAGGGGCGCGGCACTGGTTGCTGCGCCGGCCCGGGCGTAGCATCGCCAGGCCCTGTCGCGGTCGCGGCGCGGCGTGCGAAGCAAGGCAAGGTAAGGGGGTTTCCATGGGCTACCACCTCGAAGGGCGTTTGCTGGAGGTCTGCAACTGCAAGGTGCTGTGCCCTTGCTGGATCGGCGAAGACCCCGATTTCGGGACCTGCGACACCATCGTCGCCTGGCGTGTCGACAAGGGGCTCATCGAGGGCGTGGATGTCAGCGGCCTCACCATCGCCGCCGTGGCCCATGTGCCCGGCAACATCCTGCAGGGCAACTGGACGGCGGCCATCTTCGTCGACCAGAACGCCAGCAAGGCCCAGGAAGACGCCTTGCTGAAGGTCTACACCGGCCAGGCCGGCGGGCCGGTGGCCGATCTGGCCAAGCTGATCGGCAAGGTGGTATCGGTGGAGCGTGCCGACATCAAGTTCACCGTGCAGGGCGGCAGCGGCAAGCTGGAGATCGGCACGGACTACTACGCCGAGCTCGAGCCCTATGTGGGCGCCAGCGGCGCCAAGACCACGCTGGCCGAGACGGTGTTCTCCACCGTGCCGGGCGCGCCGGTGTACGTGGGCAAGGCGCCCAGCTACCGCTCCAAGAACGCGGCCCTGGGCATAGACCTGAACCTGAAGAACCACAACGCCCTGCAGAGCACCTTCGTGTTCGATGCCTGATGCCCGGATGGCGCGCCACCGGCGCGTCCTCGTGCCCCTGCTGCTGGCCCTGGCCGCGCTGGCCTGGGCGGCGCTGTGGGCCTGGGCGGCCAGCCCCTATGGCCGCTATCTCGAGCATGGCGAGTGGGGCGGCGAGGGGCCGCTGGCGCAGCTGTGTCGCGCCGTGCCCGGCGCCACCTGGCTGCTGCATGGCCTGGCCTGGGCGCTGATGATCACGGCGATGATGCTGCCCACCACCTTGCCGCTGTTCAACGCCTTCGCGCGCGTCAGCGACGGGCGCGCCGACCGGCCGCGCCTGCTGGCGCTGCTGGGCCTGGGCTATCTGGCCGTCTGGGGCTTGTTTGGCCTCGCCGCCCATGGCCTGCAGGAGTTGCTGCTGGCCGGCGTGGACCGCCTGCCCTGGCTGGCCTGGAACGCCTGGGCCGTCGGCGCGCTGAGCTTTGCCCTGGCCGGTGCCTTCCAGTTCAGTGCGCTCAAGCACCGTTGCCTGGACAAATGCCGCACGCCGCTGAGTTTCGTGATCGAGCATTGGCGCGGCCGCCACCCGGCGCGCCAGGCCTTTGCGCTGGGCGCCCACCATGGCCTGTTCTGCGTCGGCTGCTGTTGGGCCCTGATGCTGCTGATGTTCGTGGTGGGCATGGGCAATCTGGGCTGGATGCTGCTGCTGGCCCTGCTGATGGCGATCGAGAAGAACCTGCCCTGGGGGCGCCGCATCAGCGCGCCGCTGGGCCTGGCCCTGCTGGGCGGGGCGCTGTGGATCTTGCTGGTGCATCTGTGATGCCCCCATGATCGCGCGCCGCACCCTGCTGCTTACCGCCCTGGCCATGCTGGCCTTTGCCGCCAATTCGCTGTTGTGCCGGGCCGCGCTGCAGCAGGCCAGCATCGACCCGGCCAGCTTTGCCAGCGTGCGCCTGGCCTCGGGCGCGGCCATGCTGGCGGTGCTGATGCGCTGGCGCGCCGCCGAGGCCGCGGCGCTGGCCACCGACTGGCTGGCGGTGCTGATGCTGTGGCTCTATGTGGCGGGCTTCTCCTTCGCCTACCTGACGCTCAGCGCCGGCACGGGCGCGCTGATCCTGTTCGGCGCGGTGCAGCTCACCATGTTCGGCGCCGGCCTGCGGGCCGGCGAGCGCTTCGCGCCGCAGGCCTGGGTCGGCCTGGGCCTGGCCCTGGCGGGCCTGCTCTATCTGGTGGCGCCCGGGGTGGCAGCACCGGCGCCGCTGGGGGCGCTGCTGATGGGGGTGGCCGGGGCGGCCTGGGGCGTCTATTCCTTGCGCGGCCGGCGTGCCAGCGGCAACCCGCTGGCCAGCACGGCGCGCAACTTCCTGTGCGCCACGCCGCTGGCGCTCCTGATGAGCTTGCTGATGCAGGGCCAGCTGCAGCTGCAGACCCAGGGCCTGCTGCTGGGCATGGCCTCGGGGGCGCTCAGCTCGGGGCTGGGCTATGTGCTCTGGTACGCGGCCCTGCCGGGGCTGGGTGCCCTGCGCGCCGCCAGCGTGCAGCTGCTGGTGCCGCCGCTGGCGGCGCTGGGCGGCGCGCTGCTGCTGGCCGAGCTGCCCACGCTGCGCCTGACCCTGGCCTCGCTGGCCATCCTGGGCGGCGTGGCCCTGGTGCTGCTGAGCCGCGCAAGAGGCCGCTAGAAGCCCTGCAGCACCAGCTTGCCGCGCGTGTGCTGGCCCTCCAGCAGCGCATGGGCGCGCTTCAGCGTCGCGGCATTGATGGGGCCCAGCACCTCGCTGAGGGTGCTGCGCAGCGCGCCGGCATCGGCCAGGCGCGCCACCTCGGCCAGCAGCTGGCCAACCTCGGCGAGGTCGTGCGTGGCATGCAGGGGGCGCACAAACATCATCTCCCAGTGCAGCGACAGGCTCTTGCCTTTCAGCGCCATCACGTTCAGCGCATCGGGCGCGAAGTCGTCGATCATGCCGATGCGGCCCTGCGGCTCCAGCGCGGCGACGATGTCGTTGAAATGCAGCGGCGTGTGCGTCAGGCTGGCGGCATAACGCAGCGGTGGCGCGCCCAGCGTTGCGATCTGCGGCGCCAGCGCCTGGCCATGATCGATCACATGGTGCGCGCCCAGCTCGCGCAGCCAGGCCGCCGACTCGGGCCGTGAGGCCGTGGCGATCACGGTCAGCTGCGGCGCCAGCCGGCGTGCCAGTTGCACCAGGATGGAACCCACGCCGCCGCCCGCACCCGTCACCAGCAGGCTCACCGGCCGCTCGGGCCTGGCTTGCACCTGCAGGCGCTCGAATAGCAGCTCCCAGGCGGTGATGGCGGTGAGCGGCAGGGCGGCGGCCTCGGCATCGCTCAGGGTCTTGGGCGCGAGCGCGGCGATGCGGTGATCCACGCATTGCAGCTGGGCATAGCTGCCGGGGCGGTTGATCTCGCCGGCATACCAGACCCGGTCGCCCGGCGCGAAACCGCTCACCTCGGCGCCGACGGCGCGCACCACGCCTACCGCGTCCCAGCCCAGCAGCACCGGGCTGCCGGCATCGGGGGCGGGGCGGCTCATGCGCACCTTCACGTCCACCGGGTTGACGGCGATGGCGCTCACTTCCACCAGCAGATCGCGCGGGCCGGGGGTGGGGGCGGGCAGTTCCAGGTCCAGCAGGGACTCGGCGGCCTGCAGCGGCAGGTTCTGGTAATAGCCAACGGCTTTCATGGATCAGCTCCTCAAGGAAAGAAAAACAGGTTGCGATGGCCGCTATCTTGGTGCTTCAATGCTTTCCGAAAAACAGGCTGGATCGACAATCAGTTTCAAATGAAAATTGAAAATACCGATGAGCTGAGACTGCTCGTGGAATGCGCCCGCGGCGGCAGCCTGACGGCCGCCTCCCGGGTCATGCAGATCACGCCGGCGGCCGCCAGCGCCATGCTCAAGAAGCTGGAGGCGCGCCTGGGCGTGCGCCTGGTGGAGCGCAGCACGCGCGCGCTGCGCCTGAGCGCCGCGGGCGAGCAGCTGCGCGACTATGGCCAGCGCGCGCTGGAGCTGCTGGACGAGGGGGTGGCCCTGGTGAGCGAGGAGCAGCAAGGCGGCCGGGCCAAGGGCCGTGCCGCCGACGCGCGCCTGCGCGGCCGCATCCGCATGAGCGCCTCCAGCGACCTGACGCGCCGCCAGCTGCTGCCCCTGCTCGATGCCTTCATGCTGAGGCACCCCGGCGTGGAGCTGCACCTCAGCGTCGGCGATTCGCTGCTGGACATCTACAAGGACGAGGTCGACGTGGCGATCCGCTACGGCCTGCTGGCCGATTCCGGCCTGGTGGCGCGCAAGCTCACCGAGGTGAACCGGCTGGCCGTCGCCAGCCCGGCCTTTCTGCAGCGCCATGGCCGACCGGCGCATCCGAGCGAGCTGAGCGCCTGCGAATGCCTGACCTTCAAGATCCGCAACCGCCATGAGCGCCAATGGCGCTTCCGCCAGAGCGACGAGGGGGCGGTACTGGCGGTGCCGGTGCAGGGGCGGCGCAGCACCGACGATGGCGAGATCGCCCATGGCTGGGCGCTGGCGGGCCTGGGCGTGGTCTACAAGAGCGAGCTGGACGTGCGCGCCAGCCTCGCCCAGGGCCTGCTGGTGAACCTGTTCCCCGACTGGATCGGCGACCGCCTGCCCCTGCACGCGGTGATGCCCAGCCAGCGCTTCATGCCGCAGCGCGTGCGGGCGCTGGTCGAGCACCTGGCCCAGGGCCTGCAGGCGCGGCCTTCCGATACAGTGGCCGCCAGCCGCCCGCATCGATAGCCCTTTTCCATTCATCCATGCACTTCATCCCTGCCGTTCAGCCCGACGAGCCCGCCAGCGCCCAGGCCTGGCATTTCGTATTTTTCGAGGGTCAGGTCTTGCTGCCGGCGGACCTGCCCCTGGAGGCCGGGTTGCTCCTCGCGCCAGAGGAAGCTGCGGCGCAACGCCATTACCTGGGTCGGCTGGATGGGCTGGACTGCTGGACCCTGCGCTTGGAATCGTTGCCCGCAGACCGCCAGCCCATGCCGCTGCGCGCCGCCATGATGGCCCTGCCCGAGCCCCTGATGGCGGTGGCCGGCCGCGCCGCCCAGGTGCTGGAGTGGGACCGCGCGCACGCCTTCTGCGGCGTCTGCGGCACGCCCACCGAGCGGCTGGCGCATGAGCGCGCGCGCCGCTGCCCGGCCTGCGCGCAGGTGGCCTATCCGCGCCTCAGCCCCGCGATGATGGCGCTGCTGTGGCGGCGCCCGGCCGGGCGCGTGCCCGAGCTGCTGCTGGCGCGCGGCCCGCAGTTCAAGCCCGGTTACTTCAGCGCGCTGGCCGGTTTCGTCGAGGCGGGCGAATCGCTGGAGCAATGCCTGCACCGCGAGGTGGCCGAGGAGGTGGGCGTGCAGGTCAAGAACCTGCGCTACTACGGCAGCCAGAGCTGGCCCTTCCCGCACAGCCTGATGGTGGCCTACACGGCCGAGTGGGCGGGCGGCGAGATCGTGCCGCAGCCGGGCGAGATCGAGGAGGCGGCCTGGTTCCCCATCGATGCCCTGCCCGGCGTGCCGCCGCGCTTCAGCATCTCGGGCCATCTGATCGAGGACACGGTGCGCTGGCTGAGTGGGCTCAGTCCAGCGAAAAACCCAGCTCCCTGAGCATGGCCCTAGCGATGGCCTCGCGCTGCGGGGCCAGCGCGTCGCGGCGCATCTCGAGGTTGAGCGCGAAGCTGCAGGTCGTGCCGTCCGCGCGCTCCAGCCAGCCCACATACCAGCCCACTGCCGGCTTCACGTCATTGGCCCAGCCGGTCTTGGCGTAGAGCCGCCAGGCGCCATCCTTGGCCTGCTCGCGCAGCATCACGCGCTTGCCCAGCTCCAGCGTGCGCGCCGCAAGCGGCAGGCGGCCCTCATTCAGGCGGCGCAGGAACTCCACCTGCTCCACCGCCGAGATGCGCAGATCGCCGTCCAGCCAGAAGCTGTCGAGCCGGGGGCCGATGCGCGCATTGCCGTAGCGCATGGCCTGCAGATAGCGTTGCATGCGTGCCGCGCCCACATGGCGCGCGATGTCCTGGTAGACCCACACGGCTGAGACGCGGAAGGCGCTGGTGAGCGTCTGGTCGCGGTTCCAGTCGTCCAGCCAGCGGCGCTGGCCGTCCCAGGCATAGGGATGGCGGTCGTCGATGGCCTCGCCGGTGTCCAGGGCGATCAGGGTGTTGGGGATCTTGAAGGTGGAGGCCGGGATGAAGCGCTCGTAGGCGCGCGCGGCGTTCACCACCTGCCAGCGGCGCGTGGCGTTGTCGAACACCACCAGCGTGCCCACGGTGTTGTGCTGGCCGAACAGCGCCTGCAGCTCGGGCCGCTCCTGCCAGGGCTCGGCGGGCTCCGGTGCGGTCTGGGCCCGGGCGGGCAGGGCGGTGGCCAGCAGGCTGGCGAGGGTGAGCAATTGGCGGCGCTGCATGGTGCATCGATTTTGCCTGCTGCCACGACCATGCGGCCACAATGCGCTTCTCAGCCACGCAGCGCCCTTGTCATCCATGCCAAACCAAGCTCAGCAGCCCGAACTCGAATACGTTGGCTTCTGGCTGCGGCTCTGGGCCTCGCTGATCGACACCGCCATCATCGCCGCCCTGATCTACCCGGCCCTGCAGCTCATCTATGGCAAGGCCTATTGGAGCGGCACCAGCCTGGTCCAGGGGCCGGCCGACTTCCTGCTCTCCTTCGCGCTGCCGGCGGTGGCGGTGATCCTGTTCTGGCTGGCGCGCCAGGCCACGCCCGGCAAGCTGGCGATCGGTGCGCGCATCGTCGATGCCCGCAGCGGCGGCAAGCCCGGCACCGGCCAGCTGCTCCTGCGCTACCTGGGCTATTACCTCGCCGCCATTCCGCTGTTCATGGGCCTGATCTGGGTCGGCCTGGACCCCCGCAAGCAGGGCTGGCACGACAAGCTGGCCGGCACGGTGGTGGTGCGCAACAAGCCCTCAGTGCGGTTCGAGAAGGCATGAGCCGCTACATCGCCCTGCTGCGCGGCATCAATGTCGGCCGCGCCAAGCGCATCGCCATGGCCGAGCTGCGCGCCCTCGCCGAGGGCCTGGGCCATGGCCGGGTGGCGACCCTGCTGAACAGCGGCAATCTGGTGTTTGAGTCGGCGCGCCGCGACGCATTGGCGCTGCGCCAAGAGCTGCAGCAGGCCATCGCCGCGCAGCTCGGCGTGGACTGTGCCGTGGTGGTGATCACCGCCGCGGAGCTGGACGCCGCCCTGGCCGGCAACCCCTGGCCCGATGCGGTGGACGAACCCTCGCGCTTCCTGATCGCTTTTGCCGAGCAGGCGCTCACACCGGCCTTGCCACTGGCGCAGCAGGATTGGGGCGTGGATCGCCTGGCCGTGCAGGACAAGCGGGCCTATCTGTGCTGCGGCAGCGGCATCCTGGAAAGCCCCATGCTCAAGGCCTTCACGCGCGCGGCCGGCACGCTCAGTACCTCGCGCAACTGGGCCACCTTGCAAAAGCTGCAGAACCTTGTGCGAGCATAGGCGATGCATTACGACCTGATCGTCTTCGGTGCCAGCGGCTTCACCGGCCGGTTGGTGGCGGACTACCTGAACCGGCGCTACGGCGTGGGTGGCGAACTGAGCTGGGCGATGGCCGGGCGCAGCGCCGCCAAGCTGGCCGAGGTGCGCGCGCAGATCGGCGCGCCCGCCACCCTGCCGCTGCTGGTGGCCGACGCGGCGGACCCGCAGGCCCTCAAGCAGCTGGTGGCGCGGGCCCGGGTCGTGATCACCACCGTGGGCCCCTACCAGCGCCATGGCGAGGCCCTGGTGCGCGCCTGCGCCGAGGTGGGCACCGACTATGTGGACCTGTGCGGCGAGCCCGGCTGGATGGCCACCATGATCCCGCAGCTGCAGGGGCCGGCCGAGCGCAGCGGCGCGCGCATCACCTTTTCCTGCGGCTTCGACTCCATCCCCTTCGATCTGGGCGTGCTGTTCCTGCAGGACGAGGCGCTGCGCCGCTACGGCGAGCCGCTCACGCGCGTGGGCGGCCGCGTGCTGGTGCTGAAGGGCGGCGCCTCGGGCGGCACCATTGCCAGCGCCCTGGCCAGCTACGAGGCGATGGGGCGCGACCCCGAGCAGGCGCGCCTGATGGCCGATCCGTTTGCGCTCACCGCGGTGACGCCGGGCTTTCGCGGCCCGGCCCAGCCCGATGGCGAGCAAGCCGCGTTCGACGAGCAGGCCCAGGCCTGGTCGGGCCCCTTCGTGATGGCCGTCATCAACACCAAGAACGTGCACCGCACGAATGCCTTGCGCGGCCATCCCTGGGGGCGGGACTTCCGCTACGACGAGCGCCTGCTCACCGGCAAGGGCCGCCAGGGCGAGCGCCGCGCACGCCTGCTGGCGCGCTCGGCCTGGCTGCAGGAGCGGCTGCTGGGCTTTGCGCCCACGCGCGCCCTGCTGCGCCGCTTCGTGCTGCCCAAGCCGGGCGAGGGCCCCAGCCCCGAGCAGCAGCGCAAGGGCCGCTACGAGATCGTCTTCCATGGTGAGACGGCCGACGGCCGGCGCCTGGCCGCGCGCATCAAGGGGCAGGGCGACCCGGGCTATGGATCGACCTGCAAGCTCATCAGCGAGGCGGCCCTGTGCCTGTTGCAGGACATCACGCGTGGCATGACACCCGGTGGCGTGTGGACGCCCGGCGCCGCCATGGGCATGGCCCTGGTGCGGCGCCTGCAGGAGCGCGCCGAGCTGAGCTTTGCTATCGAAGATTGATCTTCAAGCAATGCGGCAACTCCTGCTCACTATCGCGCTGCGCCTCCTGGCCTGCGCGGCCGTGATCTATCTGCAATGGCGCTGGCTGGGCGCCGTCGGCCTGGTGCTGGGCGCGCCGCTGCTGGGCGTGGCGCTGGCCAGGCCGATCCTGGATCTGCTGGGCATGGCGCGCCACAAGACCACCGAGGTGGTCTATCGCGATGTGAGCGGCCGCCATTTCGTGCACCGCGGCCAGATGCTGGACATTGCCGACGACGCGGCGCAGTTCCGCTGGCTGCGCATCAGCGATGTGCGCAAGCTCATCCACGGCCTGCCCGCCGATCAGACGCTGCAACAGCTGCGTCCCGACGGCGTGCACCTGGGCGAAAAGAAAAGCCAGCCCGCCCGCATCCAGGCCGAGGCCCTGCTCGAACTGCTGGCCAAGGCCCAGGACCCGGACACGCTGAAGTTCAAGCACTGGCTGGCGCAGGAGGTGGTGTTCCCGGCGGCGCAGCAACGCGCGCGCCGCCGGCACTGAGCGCCGCCCGGGCGAGGCCTAGAAGAAGCCTAGGGCGTTCGGCGAGTAGCTCACCAGCAGGTTCTTGGTCTGCTGGTAATGGTCCAGCATCATCTTGTGGGTCTCGCGGCCGATGCCGGATTCCTTGTAGCCGCCGAAGGTGGCATGGGCCGGGTAGGCGTGGTAGCAGTTGGTCCAGACGCGGCCGGCCTTGATGGCGCGGCCCATGCGGTAGGCGCGGCTGCCGTCGCGGCTCCACACGCCGGCGCCCAGGCCGTAGGGCGTGTCGTTGGCGATCTGCAGTGCCTCGGCCTCGGTCTTGAAGGTGGTCACCGCCAGCACCGGGCCGAAGATTTCCTCGCGGAAGATGCGCATCTGGTTGTGGCCCTTGAACAGCGTGGGCTGGATGTAATAGCCGCCGGCCAGCTCACCGCCGAGTTCGGCCCGGCCGCCACCGATCAGGCACTCCGCGCCCTCCTGCTTGCCGAGTTCGAGGTAGGACATGATCTTGTCCATCTGCATCGCCGAGGCCTGTGCGCCCATCATGGTGTCGGTGTCCAGCGGGCTGCCCTGCTTGATCGCCTTGATGCGGTCCAGCGCGCGCGCCATGAACTTGTCGTAGATCGATTCCTGGATCAGCGCGCGCGAGGGGCAGGTGCAGACCTCGCCCTGGTTGAAGGCGAACAGCACCAGGCCCTCGATGGCCTTGTCGAAGAAGGCATCGTCGGCGTCGGCGATGTCCTCGAAGAAGATGTTGGGGCTCTTGCCGCCCAGCTCCAGCGTGGCCGGGATCAGGTTGCCGGCGGCCGCCTGGGCGATCACGCGGCCGGTGGCGGTGCTGCCGGTGAAGGCGATCTTGGCGATGCGCTTGCTCTCGGCCAGCGGCATGCCGGCCTCGCGGCCGAAGCCGTTGACGATGTTGAGCACGCCCGGCGGCAGCAGGTCGGCGATCAGCTCGGCCATCACCATGATGCTGATGGGCGTCGATTCCGCCGGCTTGAGCACCACGCAGTTGCCCGCGCCGATGGCCGGCGCGAGCTTCCAGGCCGCCATCAGGATGGGGAAGTTCCAGGGGATGATCTGACCCACCACGCCGAGCGGCTCGTGGAAGTGATAGGCGATGGTGTGCTCGTCGATCTCGCTCAGCGCGCCTTCCTGCGCGCGCAGGCAGCCGGCGAAGTAGCGGAAATGGTCGATCGTCAGCGGGATGTCGGCGTTCAGCGTCTCGCGCATCGGCTTGCCGTTGTCCACCGTCTCGGCATAGGCCAGCTTCTCGAGGTTGAGCTCCAGGCGGTCGGCGATCTTCAGCAGGATGTTGGCGCGCTCGCCGGCGGGCGTGCGGCCCCAGGCGTCGGCGGCGGCATGGGCGGCGTCCAGCGCCAGCTCGATGTCCTCGGCGCCCGAGCGTGCGGCCTGGGTGTAGGGCTTGCCGGTGATGGGGGTGATGACCTCGAAGTACTGGCCCTTCACCGGGGGCACGAACTTGCCGCCGATGAAGTTGTCGTAGCGGGGCTTGAACTCGACCTTGGCGCCGGCGGTGTTGGGGTTGGCGTACAGCATGGCTTGTCTCCTGCTTGATGGTGATGGTGGGTGTGCGAGCGATCTGTGCTCGGGGCCCTCATTGCACGCCGCGTGCCAGGCCGCGTTTGCGCCGCAACGGCCTTGTTTGGCGCAAGTCCGGGGTCAGTTGGGGCGCGCAGACTGTGTCGAATGCGCCGGCGGGGCTGAACAACTGTCACGAAACGGAACAGCCGGCGGCGCGGATCTGCTGAAACGCTTGCCAGCGCGGCGCGTCCCGCTAGGCTCGCGGGCGAGGTCCGTCAGAGGCCCGATGGAGACAATCGAGATGCAGGCATTACCCAACAAGCACCATGCGCCGGCGCGCTTGCGCCAGGCGCGGCGCACGCTGCTGGATGCCGGCAGCGTGGCCGAGGGGCTGATCGCCCCCGCGCTGCTGAACAGCTGGCAGCGCAGCCGCGCCTTCGGCCTCAGGCCCGAGGGCCGCATGCCGGGCGCGCCGCATGCGTCGGCGGCCCAGCTGACGCGGGCGCTGGAGCAGCAGCGCGAGCTGGTGGCGCATGCGCGGCCGGTGATGGAGTTCCTCGTCAAGCAGACGATGGACACCGACAGCATGGTGATACTGGCCGATGCCGAGGGCATGCTCTTGCAGGCCCTGGGCGACGCCACCTTCCTGGACCGCGCCCAGCGCGTGGCCCTGCGCCCCGGCGCCAGCTGGCACGAGCAATGGCGCGGCACGAATGCGATCGGCACCGCCCTGGCCGACGCCGCGCCGGTGGTGGTGCATGGCGCCGAGCATTACCTGGAGCGCAACGGCTTCCTCACCTGCACCGCCGCCCCCATCCTCGACCCATCGGGCCGCGTGCTGGGTGCGCTGGACATCTCCGGCGAGCAGCGCAGCGTGCACCGCCACACCCTGGCGCTGGTGCGCACGGCGGCCGGCATGATCGAGCAGCGCCTGTTCGAGCATCGCCATGGCGCCGGCCTGCGCCTGCGCCTGCATGCCCAGCCCGAGGGCATAGGCTCCTGCGCCGAGGGCCTGCTGGCGCTCTCGGAAGACGGCTGGCTGTGCGGCGCCAATGCCGCGGGCCTGCAGATGCTGGGCCTGGACTGGACGGCGATCTCCGCCTGCCGCATCGAGCAGCTGCTGCAGCTGGACATCGCCACCCTGGCCGACTGGTGCCGCCGCCCCAGCGCCGCCGCGCGCCCGGTGCGCCGCCACGATGGCAGCCCCCTGTGGCTGCGCCTGGAGCCGGGGCGCAGCCTGGTGGCGGCCACGCGGATCTGCGCGCCACACGCGTCGTCACACGCGGCGCCGCAGGACGCGCTGGCCCGCCTGGACAGCGGCGACCCGGCCCTGCGCAGCGCGCTGGAGCGCGCGCGCCGCGTGATGGACAAGCCCATCGCCCTGCTGTTGCAGGGCGAGTCCGGCGTCGGCAAGGAGCTGTTCGTGCGCGCCCTGCATGCCAGCTCGGCGCGCGCCGCGAAGCCGCTGGTGGCGCTGAACTGCGCGGCCCTGCCCGAGGCGCTGATCGAGGCCGAGCTGTTCGGCTACCGGCCGGGCGCCTACACCGGCGCGGCGCGCGAGGGTGCACCCGGGCGCATCCGCGAGGCCGCCGGCGGCACCCTGTTCCTCGACGAGATCGGCGACATGCCGCTGGCCCTGCAGGGCCGGCTGCTGCGCGTGCTGCAGGAGCATGAGGTGCTGCCGCTGGGCGGCGGCGCGCCGGTGGCGGTGGACTTCCGCCTGGTCTGCGCCACCCACCGCGAGCTGGCCGAGGAGGTGGCGCAGGGCCGCTTCCGCGCCGACCTCTATTACCGCCTCAACGGCCTGGCCCTGCAGCTGCCGCCGCTGCGCGAGCGCCAGGACCTGCCGGCCCTGATCGCGGCCATGCTGGCCGAGCTGCAGCCCGGGCGCGCGCTGGCCGTGCAGCCCGAGCTGCTGGCGGCGCTGCGCGCTTACCGCTGGCCCGGCAATCTGCGCCAGCTGCACAACGCGCTGCGCACCGCCTGCGCGCTGCTGGACGAGCATGAGCAACACATCGACTGGCCCCATCTGCCCGACGATCTGGCCCGCGCGCTGCGCCAGGCAAGCCCTGACCCCCGGGCAGACGAAGCGCCCGGCGGGCTGCGCGAGCAGGCGCGCCTGAGCGTGCGGCAGACCGTGGAGGCTTGCGAGGGCAATCTGTCCGAGGCCGCGCGGCGCCTGGGCATCAGCCGCAACACCTTGTATCGCAAGCTCAGGGAGCAGCAGACGGGGAGTTAGTGCTAGGCTCGCGTCCGCCCGCTTCGGGGCGCACGAGGAGCCTGCATGTCCATCGTCAAGCGCGTCGCGCTGCTGCTCTTGCTGGCCCTGCTGCTGGGCCTGGCCTGGCTGGTCTGGCGCTTCCAGGCGCGCCCCAGCCTCGAACCCTATCTGCCGCTGGCAATGCCGGCGGCGGCTGCGCCCCAGCCCGCGGGTGAGCTTCGCGTCACCTTCCTGGGGGTGTCCAGCCTGCTGCTCAGCGATGGCGAGACGGCGCTGCTGACCGATGGCTTCTTCACCCGCCCGGCCGGCCGCGAGGTGCTGCTCGGCAAGATCGCGCCGGACCGCGCCCTGATCGCGCGCAGCCTGCAGCGCGCCGGCATCGCCAAGCTGGACGCGGTGATCGCCCTGCATTCGCATTACGACCATGCGATGGACTCGCCCGAGGTGGCGCAGCGCACCGGCGCGATGCTGCTGGGCTCGGCATCCACCGCCCAGATCGCACGCGGTTGGGGCCTGGCCCCCGAGCGCATGCAGTTGCTGCAGGATGGCCAGGTCTTGCGCTACGGCCGCTTCGAGATCACGGTGCTGCGCTCGCGCCATTTCCCGCACCCGCTGGCGATGGGCGAGATCACCGAGCCGCTGCGCCCGCCGGTGCGCGCCGATGCCTACCGCGAGGGCGGCAGCTACCAGCTGCTGGTGAAGCATGAGGGGCGCAGCCTGCTGATCGCGGGCAGCGCCGGCTTCGTGCCCGAGCGCCTGCGCGGCCTGCAGGCCGAGGTGGTCTACCTGGGCATTGGCGGCCTGGGCGGCAAGGACGAGGCCTACCGCGCCGACTACTGGCGCGAGACCGTGCAGCTGACCCAGGCCAAGCGCGTCATCCCGATCCATTGGGACGACTTCACCCTGCCGCTGGACCAGCCGCTGCGGCCCGGCCGCCTGCTGTTCGACGACATGGAGGCCTCGATGGCCTTTCTGCAGCGCCGCGCCGCGGCCGAGGGGGTGGAGCTGCGGCTGGCGCTGCCCTGGCAGGCGGTGGATCCCTTCGCGGGCTTGCGCCGCTGAGTTGGCTGTGGCCGCTGCTGCAAAATGGCGGCACATGTCCGAAGCCAAGCCTCCCTCCAGCCGCGCCGAGCAGCGGCGCCTGCAAATGGCCGACATCGCCCGCCTGGCGGGGGTGTCGGTGTCCACCGTCTCGCGTGCGCTCAGCGGCAGCAGCCTGGTGAACGAGGAGACCCGCAAGCGCGTCAGCGAGCTGGCGCGCTCGCTCAACTACTCGATCAACCTCGGCGCGCAGAACCTGCGGCTGCAGAAGAACCGCACGGTGGCGGTGGTGGTGCCCTATGACGCGGGCTCGCGCCAGCACATCTCCGACCCCTTCTTCCTCTCCATCGTCGGCGCCATCGCCGACGCCCTGACCGACCAGGGCTGGGACATGCTGCTCTCGCGCGTCGACGCCGAGCGCCTCGACCTGGCCGCGCAGGCGGTGGACTCGGGCAAGGCGGTGGGCCTGCTCATCATCGGCCAGTGGCGCCACCACGACCAGCTCAACGAGCTGGCGGCGCGCAAGCTGCCGGTGGTGGTGTGGGGCGCCCAGCTGCCGCAGCAGCTCTACTGCAGCGTCGGCGGCGACAACGTGCTGGGCGGGCGCCTGGCCACCGAGCACCTGCTCGCCGCGGGCCGGCGCCGGCTGGCCTTTCTCGGCGATGCGGCCCTGCCCGAGGTGATGCACCGACGCGAGGGCTTCTGGGCGGCGCTGGCCCTGCGGGGGTTCAGACCTGACCCCGCGCTGGAGCTGGCCGTGCCCTTCGAGGTGGGCGCGGCGCGCGCCGCCATCGAGGCCTTCTTCGCCGCCCATCCCGAGGTGGATGGCGTGGTGGCCTGCAGCGATCTGCTGGCCCTGCAGGCCATCCAGGTGCTGCGCGCGCAGGGCCGGGCGGTGCCGCGCGAGGTCAGCGTGGTGGGCTATGACGACATGCCCCTGGCCGCCTTCTGCGACCCGCCGCTCACCAGCGTGCACCAGCCCGTGGCCGCCGCCGGCGTGCAGCTGGTGCACAAGCTGATGCTGATGCTGGAGGGGCAGGCGGTGCCGCCCAGCATGCTGCCGGTGCACCTGGTGGTGCGCGAGAGCGCGCCGGCCTGAATCCGGGCGCCATAGAGCGGCCTGCAATTGATTGCAAGTCGCTCGAAAGACATTCATCAAAATTGAGACAGATAGCCGTATTCATCGGCGCGCATAAGCGTTTCTACTGAATTGCAATCGATTGCAAAGAAAACACAGGCGCCGCACAATGCGGGCAACGCAAGGTGCCGTCCGCGGCCCGGCGTCAGCCCAGCACGATAGCCAAGCCTTGCCGGACGCATCACGCCATGCAGCGTGTGCGCCGGTCCTGATTCGGAGACAAGCAAGATGCAACGACAAGCAGTACGCCCCACCGCCGCGGCCGCCCTGGCCCTGGCCCCCTTGACGCTGGCCATGGCCCTGGCCTTCGCGCCCCGGCCGGGCCAGGCCCAGGAGGCCGCCGACGGCCTGCAGCTCGACCAGGTGGTGGTCACCGGCAGCTCCACCCGTTCCACCAAGATGAAGCAAAGCCTCTCGGTCAGCTCGATGGACGGCGAGCAGCTCAGCAAGAGCGGCGCCACCAGCGCGGCCGAGCTGCTGCGCGCGGTGCCGGGCGTGCGTTCGGAGTCCTCCGGCGGCGAGGGCAATGCCAACATCACGGTGCGCGGCGTGCCGCTCTCGGCCGGCGGGTCGCGCTATGTGCAGATCCAGGAAGACGGCCTGCCGCTGCTGCTGTTCGGTGACATCGCCTTCGGCACCGCCGACCAGCTCCTGCGCGCCGATGCCAATACCGAGCGCCTCGAAGTGCTGCGCGGCGGCTCGGCCTCCACCCTGGCCAGCAACTCGCCGGGCGGCCTCGTCAACTTCATCAGCAAGACCGGCGGCGAGCAGGGCGGCAGCCTGGGCCTGACGGCCGGGCTGGACCGACGTCTCTGGCGCATCGATGCCGACTATGGTGCTTCGCTGGGCAAGGGCGGCAGCTTCCATCTGGGCGGCTTCCAGCGCATCGGCGAGGGCGGCCGGCCAACCGGCCAGAACCTCGAGAGCGGTGGCCAGCTCAAGGCCAATATCACGCAGAAATTCCAGGGCACCGATGTCTCTGGTTATGTGCGCCTGAGCCTCAAGGCCCTGGACGACAAGACCCCCTCGCTGATGCCCGTGCCGGTGACGGTCTCGAACGGCAAGATCAACACCATCGCCGGCATCGACCCGCGCAGCGCCTTCTTCATCACGCCCGGCCTGGCGCGCGACGTGAGCTTCAACAAGGACGGCGCCTATACCACCAGCAACACCCGCGACGGCCTGCATGTGAAGAGCACGGCGATCGGTTTCGAGTCCGGCCTGGAACTGGGCCAGGGCCTGAGCCTGGAAGAGAAATTCCGCAAGAGCAGCAACTCGGGCCGCTTCATCGCGCTGTTCCCGGCCGACAACGCCAACAACGGCCGCGCCGCCTTCTTCACCGGCACGCTGTTCAACACCTCGCTGGACAATCTGGACAACGTCTTCAACGACCTGAAGCTGAGCAAGACCTTCGCCGCCGGCGATGGCGGCAAGGCCACCCTGGTGGGCGGCCTGTTCTATGGCCAGCAGAACGTGGCCCAGACCTGGTTCTGGAACCAGTACAACCTGACGCTGAGCGGCAACAACGCCCAGGTGGTCGACGCCAGCGGCAAGCCCGCCAGCGCAGCGGTGGCGCAGGGCTGGAGCACCTGGGGCGGCTGCTGCACGCGCACTTGGGACGTGCAGTACACCCAGACCTCGCCCTATGCGGCGCTGGCCTGGGAGCGCGGCCCGCTCAATCTGGACCTGAGCCTGCGCCGCGACGAGCAGAAGGCCCATGGCTACACCCTGGCCGGCGACAACGCCGCACAGCGCTGGGATGCCGCCAGCCAGCAACGCGTGGATTACAAGGTGGCGCACACCTCCTACTCGCTGGGTGCGAACTTCGCGCTGAGCAAGGATCTGGCCCTGTTCGGCCGCGCCAGCAACGGCGTGGCCTTCAGCGCCGACCGCCTGCTCTATGGCAACCCGCTGGACGGCTCGGTGCCGATCGCGGTGAACGAGATCGATCAGGTCGAGGCCGGCGCCAAATGGCGCGGCCAGGGGCTGAGCCTGTTCGCCACGCTCTTCAATGCGCGCACCAAGGAAAGCAATTACGAGGTCACGACGCAGAAGTTCACCGCCAACAAGTACGAGGCCAGCGGCCTGGAGCTGGAGGCCGCCTATGCGATCGGCAACTTCCGCCTGAACGCCGGCGCCACCTTCACGCATGCGCGCATCCAGGCCTCCAACGACGCCAGCGTGGTGGGCAAGAAGCCGCGCCGCCAGGCCGACTTCGTCTACCAGCTCAGCCCCGCCTACAGCCTGGGCGATGTGGAGCTGGGTGCGGCGCTGATCGGCTCGGGCAAGTCCTATGGCGACGATGGCAACAGCATCACCATGCCGGCCTACACGGTGGTGAATGCCTTCGTGAACTACCAGCTCAATGCCAAGACCCAGCTCTCGCTCTCGGCCAACAATCTGTTCAATGCGCTGGCCTATACCGAGATCGAGGGCGATGGCCATGCGGCGCGCGCGCTCACCGGCCGCACCCTGCGCGCGTCCGTGAAGTTCGAGTTCTGAGCATGGCACCCGTGCTGCTGCTGGGTGAAGCCCTGGTGGACGAGTTCGCCAGCGGGCCGGTGGCCGGCGGCGCGCCGCTGAATGTGGCGCGCTCGCTGCAGGCGCTGGGCCAGCCGGCCCTGCTGGCCACGCGCCTGGGGCAGGGCGACGCCGGCGCGGCGCTGGTGCTGCAAAGCATGCGCCGCTTCGGCCTCAGCGAGGCGGCGCTGCAATTCGATGCCGAGCGCGGCACCGGGCGCGTCAGCGTGATCGAGAGGGTGGGCGAGCATCGCTTCGAGATCCATGACGATGCTGCCTGGGACCATCTGCAGGCCGAGCCCCTGCTGGACCTGCTGGCCGCGCCGCCGCGGCTCGTCTACTTCGGCAGCCTGGCGCAGCGCCAGCCGGTGGCGCGCGCCAGCATCCAGCGGCTGCTGGATCAGCTTGGCCGGCAGGGCGCGTTGCGCTACCTGGACCTCAATCTGCGCGAGGGCAGCGCCACGCCCGAGCTGGCCGCGGCCTGCCTGGCGCGCGCTGACTGGCTCAAGGTCAACGAGCATGAGCTGGCCCGGCTGCTGCAATGGCAAGGCCTGCCCGGCCCGGCGCCGGACGCAGCGCCCGAGGCCTGGAGCGCGGGCGTGCGCGCGCTGATGCAGCACCACGGCCTGCAGCGCCTGCTGCTGACGCGCGGTGCGCTGGGGGCGGCGAGCTTCGATATCGAGGGCCGCGTCGAGGCGCTGGTGCTGGCGCCGCGGCTGGCGCGCGTGGTCGACACCGTGGGCGCGGGCGACGGCTTCAGCGCCATGCTGCTGGCCGGCTGGCTGGGCGGCCAGGGGGTCTCGCGCGCCCTGGCCCTGGCGGTGCGGTTCGCCGCCGCGCTGTGCGGCGAGCGCGGCGCGGTGCCGGCGCGCGACGGCTTCTACGATCGCTGGCAGCAAGAGCTGAGTCCGGAAAGGTTCACCGCATGAACGGCAGCACCAAGCCGAGGCTGAGCCTCTGGCAGATCCTGAACATGAACCTGGGCTTCTTCGGCATCCAGTTCAGCTTCGGGCTGCAGCAGAGCAATATGAGCCCGATCTACCAGTACCTGGGCGCCGACGAGGCCAGCCTGCCGCTGCTGTGGCTGGCCGGGCCGCTCACCGGCCTGCTGGTGCAGCCCATCGTCGGTGCGTTGAGCGACCGCACGGTGACGCGCTGGGGCCGCCGAACGCCTTATTTCCTGATCGGCGCGCTGCTGTGCAGCCTGGGCCTGCTGCTGATGCCGATGAGCCCGACGCTGTGGTTCGCCGCCGGCCTGCTGTGGATACTGGACGCCGCCAACAACGTCACCATGGAGCCCTACCGCGCCTATGTGAGCGACCGGCTCGACGAGGCCCAGCATGCCCAGGGCTTTCTGACCCAGAGCGCCTACACCGGCCTGGCCCAGACCCTGGCCTATCTGGCGCCCTCCATCATGGTCTGGCTGGGCATGGACAAGGACGCGCTGGGCGCCAACCACATCCCGCAGATCACCCTGGTGGCCTTCGGCATCGGCGCGCTGTTCTCCTTCACCACGGTGTGGTGGTCGGTGCGCCGCGTGCCCGAGCTGCCGCTCTCGGCCGCCGAGGCGCAGGAGCTCTCGCAGCGCCCGCAGGGCATCCGGGCCACCTGGGACGAGATCCTCAGCGCCTTCCGCGAGATGCCCGAGACCATGCGCCGGCTCTGGTGGATGAAGCTGTTCCAGTGGTACGCGATGATGTGCTACTGGATCTACATCGTGCCGGCACTGGCCCAGACCATGTTCGGCACCAGCGATGCCAGCTCCCAGGGCTTTCGCGATGCCGGCCTGCTGAACGGCCAGCTGGGCGGCTTCTACAACTTCGTCGCCTTCATCGCGGCGCTGGCCATGCTGCCCTACACGCGGCGCTTCGGCGCGCAACGCGTGCACGCGCTGTGCCTCACGCTGGCGGGCCTGGGGCTGTGGGCCATCCCCGAGCTGCACAACCGCTGGCTGCTGTTCCTGCCCATGCTGGGCGTGGGCCTGGCCTGGGCCAGCATCATGGGCAACCCCTATGTGCTGCTGGCCGGCAGCATCCCGCCGGAACGCGCCGGGGTCTATATGGGCATCTTCAATATGTTCATCGTGATCCCGATGCTGATCCAGATGCTGACCCTGCCGCTGATCTACCACTCACTGCTGGGCGGCCAGCCCGCGAACGTCATCCGCCTGGCCGGCGCGCTGCTGATGCTGGCGGCCGCGGCGGTGCTGCGCGTGAAGTCGCACAAGCCATCATGAAGAACCAAGTCCAACTCATCACCTATGTGGACCGCCTCGGCGGCGGCGGCATCGCGCAATTGCAGGCACTGCTACAGGGCCCGCAAGGCTTGTTGCAAGGCCTGTTCGGCGGCGTGCACCTGCTGCCGTTTTTCTATCCCATTGACGGCGCCGACGCCGGCTTCGACCCGATCGACCATACCCAGGTCGATCCGCGCCTGGGCGCCTGGGCGGATGTGCGCGCCCTGAGTGCGCAATGCGAGGTGATGGCCGATGTGATCGTGAATCACATCTCGGCCGATTCGCCGCAGTTCCAGGACTATTCTGAGCGGGGCGAGGCCTCGCGCTATGCGGGCCTGTTCCTGACGCTGGACTCGGTGTTCCCGGGCGGCGTGGACGAGCGGCAGCTGCTGGCCGTGTACCGCCCGCGCCCGGGCCTGCCGCTCACCGTGGCCACGCTGAAGAACGGCCAGAAGAAGCTGCTCTGGACCACCTTCACGCCCAAGCAGCTGGACATCGATGTGCAGCACGCGGAGGGGCGCGCCTACCTGGACGGCATCCTGCAGCGCTTTGCCGACAGCGGCATCCGCATGGTGCGCCTGGATGCGGCCGGTTATGCGATCAAGAAGGCCGGCGCCTCCTGCTTCATGATGCCGGAAACCTTTGCCTTCATCGCCGAGTTCGCGGCGCGCGCCAAGGCGCTGGGCATCGAGGTGCTGGTGGAGATCCACTCCTACTACCGGCGCCAGATCGAGATCGCGCAACAGGTGGACTGGGTCTACGACTTCGCGCTGCCACCGCTGGCCCTGCATGCCTTCTTCTTCAAGACCGCCGCGCCGCTGAAGCGCTGGGTCGCGCTGCGGCCGCGCAATGCGCTGACGGTGCTGGACACGCACGATGGCATCGGCATCATCGATATCGGCGCCGACAGCGCCGACCGCGCCGGCTCACCCGGCCTGGTGCCGCCCGCCGAGCTGGACGCGCTGGTGGAGCGCATCCACGCCGCCAGCCAGGGCCAGAGCCGCCAGGCCACCGGGGCGGCGGCCTCCAACCTCGATCTCTACCAGGTCAACTGCACGTTCTTCGATGCGCTGGGCGGCGACGAGCGCAGCTATCTGCTGGCGCGCGCGCTGCAGTTCTTCCTGCCCGGCGTGCCCCAGGTCTACTACGTCGGCCTGCTGGCCGGCCACAACGACATGGCGCTGCTGGCCCGCAGCGGAGTGGGGCGCGACATCAACCGCCACCATTACGACCAGGCCGAGATCGCCGCCGCGCTGCAGCGCCCGGTGGTGCAGCGCCTGCTGCAACTGATCCGGCTGCGCAACGAGCATCCGGCCTTCCAGGGCCGCTTCGAGCTGCTGGAGAGCGAGCCCGAGGTGCTGGCGATGCGCTGGCAGCTTGATGAGCACGAAGCCCTGCTGCGCATCGACTTCCGCGATCTCGGCCACACGCTGAGCTTCAGCGGCGGCGCGCCGTTGCAGTTCTAGTTCGCGCCGCTGCGCATCAGCTGGCGCATCGCCTCCTCGGCCTTTACATCCTCGATCTCGCGCAGCACCTCGCCCACGTTGACGGCCTTGCGGCTGTGCTCGAAGCGGCCGCTCAGCGGGCTGTCGGGCTTGAGCAGGCCGCGCTCGAACAGGGCCCAGATCTCATGGCCATAGTCGCTGGCCAGCAGCTCGGGCGCGCTGGCGCCGAAGAACAGGCGCAGGTTCTCCACGTCGCGCAGCAGCATGCGCTTGGCGTGATTGTTGCCGGCGGCGTCCACCGCCTGCGGCAGGTCGATGATGACCGGGCCGTCCTCGGCCAAAAGGATGTTGAACTCGGAGAGGTCGCCGTGCACGATGCCGGCGCACAGCATGCGCACCACCTCGGCGATCAGCGCCGCATGGTGGCGGCGCGCCTCGTCGGGCGTGAACTGGGTGTCGTTGAGGCGCGGCGCGGCGGCACCCTCGGCATCGGCCACCAGCTCCATCAGCAGCACGCCCTCGTGGAAGTTGTAGGGCTGGGGCACGCGCACGCCGGCGGCGGCCAGGCGGTAGAGCGCGTCCACCTCGGCGCTCTGCCAGGCTTCCTCCTGCATGGCGCGGCCGAAGCGCGTGCCCTTGGCCATGGCGCGTGCCTGGCGGCTGTTCTTCACGCGGCGGTTCTCGGTGTAGTCCACTGCCTGGCGAAAGCTGCGCTGCGTGGCCTCCTTGTAGACCTTGGCGCAGCGCGTTTCCTCGCCACAGCGCACCACATAGACCTGCGCTTCCTTGCCGCTCATCAGCTGGCGCAGCACGCCGTCGATCAGGCCTTCTTCCATCAAGGCTTGCAGCCTGGGGGGTGTTTTCATCCCCCCATTCTGCGCTGCGGGCTCAGCCCCCCGTCGCCAGCCGTTGTTCGCGAGCGGTCTGCGCGGCGGCGGCGCGGCGCTTGGCCTCCGGATAGATGAAGCCTTCCTCGAGCGAAATGTGCTCGTGGTAGAGCGCGCCGAACACCTCCAGCGCATGTCGCAGGCTCTCCAGGTCCACGCCCACCTGGCCATCGGCGATCTCGGCCAGCATCGGGCCCAGCTCCAGCCAGTCCTCCTCCAGCCAGCCATGGTCCTGCTGCAGACGCAGCACCTGCTGGCACAGGGCCTCGTCGCCGCTGTTGAGCAGATCGGGGAAGACGCGCTGCTCCTCGTCGGCATGGTGCTGGCGCGCGTGGTGGCCGAAGAAGTCCACCGCGCCGCGGGCGATCGCGCGCGCGGCATCGTCGACGTTGTAGCTCTCCAGCCGCGGCATCAGCCCCTGCAGCGCCTGCAGCTGGGTCAGCACCTCGCGGTGGGTCTGGTCGAGCACCGCAAACGGGTCCACCAGTTCGACGCGATCGCGAGCGGGGCGCGACTTGCCCTTCACCAATGCAGCCATGACCGTACTCCAGCGGGTTGATCTGGGCTCGATTCTTCGCTTGCCCGGCCGGCGCGGGTTGCGATAAGTCAAGTCAGCGCTTCACGCCAAAACTGCGCCGTATCAGCGCCAGCGCCTCGGCCTCGTCCCAGGCGCGTGCGCCATAGATCTTGTGCAGCACCTTGCCCCGGGCATCGACCAGCACCGTCAGCGGCAGGCGCGTGGCGCCCAGCATGTGCTCCATCTCCAGCTGCCGGTCGAGGTAATGGTTGAAGCTGGCATTGCTCTGCTTCAGGAAGGCCAGCGCCTTGTCGCGCTCGTCGTCGGTGGAGATGCCGATCACGGCGAAGGGGCCCAGGTCCTCGCGCCAGGCCAGGCGTTCCAGCGAGGCCATTTCCTGCCGGCAGGGGCCGCACCAGCTGGCCCAGACGTTGATGATGAGCGGCTTGCCGCGGTAGGCCGAGAGCGCGCGCGGCGGGCCGTTGAGGCCTTGCAGCCGGGCCTCGCGCAGCGGCTGGCCCACCGGCACCTCGCCCGGCGTGGCCCGCGCCGGGGCCATCGATGCGAGCGCGGTGAGCGTGGCGAGGAGCGCCGGCAGCAGGGTGTTGCTGATGAACATGCGCGCATGGTAGCGGTGCGGCGTGCCGGTTGATCTTGAGCAAGGACAGCCGGATGCTGCGGTGCGCCAATCAAGCCAGGTCGGGGCTTTGTGAGCGGCGCCCTGTGGCGCGCGACCCCGGCCATTCGGGGGCATTGTGAGCAACTGGATTCTTCCCACCGCCATGTCGGCGGCCCTGGTGCTTGGCAGCGTGGCGCTGTTCTTCTTCACGGTGACGCGCGGCGCGCTGATTGCGCGCGGCGTCGGCAAGGTGTTCTTCGGCGTGCTGCCGCGCGCCGACGGCCATGTCTATCCGATCTACTCGAACATGCGGCTGATACGGCTGGTGGACTTCCAGCCCATCATCGCGGCCATCCTGCTGTTCCAGTACGACCGCCTGGTCTCCACCATCACCCAGCGCCTGCGCCGCAGCGAGCTGCGCGGCCAGCCGGTGCTGATCACCTCCTGCGCCTTCGGCAATGTGATGCCGCGCGTCGTCAAGGCGGCGCTGGGCGCGGGCGCCAGCGAGGTGCAGATCATCGACATCATCGAGAACGAGCTGCTCAATGCGCAGCGCAAGCTGCAGCCCTATGCGGGCCGGCTGGCCTTCCACCAGCAGGACGCCAACACCCTGCAGCTGCCGGACGCCTCGGTGGCGGCCAATGTGCTGTTCTTCCTGCTGCACGAGCTGCCGCACGAGCTCAAGGGTCAGGTGCTGAAGGAGGCGGTGCGCGTGCTGGCGCCCGGCGGCACGCTCTACCTGGCCGAGTTCCACAAGCCCGATCCCTGGGTGCTGCGCACCCTCAGCTGGGCCTACTTCAAGGTCTTCGAGCCGCTCGGCCTGGCGCTGTGGAGCACCCATGACCCGCTGCGCCAGCTGGAGGCCATGGGCGGCCTGCACTGCGAGCGCCGCACCCTGTTCTTCGGCAACTTCCAGGTCATCACTGCCACCAAGCTCAGGGCTTGAGGTAGCGGTCGAACCAGGCCCGGAAGCGCGCCGACACGTCGCGCTCGTAGCTGGGCTTGCTGATGCCGTGGAACTCGCCAGGGTAGATCACCAGCTGGGTCTCCACGCCGAGGGTCTTGAGCGCCAGGTACATCTGCTCGCTGCCCGAGATCGGCACGTTGAAGTCGAGCTCCCCGCCCATGAAGAGGGTGGGGGTCTTGATGCGCTCGGCATTGAAGAAGGGCGCCGACACCTTCAGCCACAGCGCCGGGTTGCGCCAGGGCGCACCCAGCTCGCGCTCGTACTGCACCGCGTACTGGTCGGTGCCGAACATGGCCAGCTGGTTGGCGCTGCCGGCGCCGGCCACCGCGGCCTTGAAGCGCGTGTCGGCGGCGATCAGCGCATTGGTGAGGATGCCGCCATAGCTCCAGCCGCCCACGCCCAGGCGCGCCGGGTCGGCGATGCCCTGGCCGACGGCCCAGTCCACCGCGCCCTGCAGGTCCAGCACCTCCTTGTTGACCCAGTCGGCATAGATGGCGCGCTGGTAGGCGTCGCCACGGCCGCTGCTGCCACGGTAGTTGACCTGCAGCACCACATAGCCGGCGGCGCAGAGTTCCTCGCGCAAGAGGTCGCGCCCCGCCAGGCTGTGGCCGTCCTGGCCGTTGGGCCCGCCATGGATCAGCAGCAGGGTCGGGTAGCGCCGCCCGGGCTGGTACTCGGGCGGGTAGCTGATGAGGCCGTGCACCTCGGTGCCGTCGGCGCTGCGTGAGGCGAAGTCCTCGCTGCGCCCCCAGCGCACTTCGGCCGCCCAGGCGTTGTGCCGGGTGAGGGGCAGCAGCCTGGCCGGCGCCGCCGGCTGCAGCAGCTGCAGCTCGGGCGGCTGCTTGGCCGTGCTGGCAAGCAGGGCGATCTGGCCCTTGGCGGCGACGCTCAGGCCGCTCACGCTGCGGCGCCCGTCGCTGAATTTCTCGACCCGGCCGTCCAGGCCGATGCGCGCCAGCCAGGCGGCGCCGTCGTCGTCCACGCTGGCGTAGAGGCTGGCGCCGTCGGGCGCCCAGGCAAAGCGCGCCTGCAGGCCGCGGTCCAGCGCCTGCGTCAGGATGCGCGGCGCGCCGCCCGCGACCGCCACGGTGGCAAGGCGCCAGCGCTGGTAGGCCGACCAGCGCCCCTCGTCGCCCATCAGCACGGCGAGCTGGCGGCCATCCGGGCTCCAGGCCGGGTAGGCGTCCTCGTCGGTGCTGAAGTTGGCGAGCAGCTCGCGCGCCGGCGCGTCGGCCCGGGCCTCCATCACATAGAGGCCGGTGGCCTCGCTGTGCTCGCGCTCGGCCATGCGCGGGCTGAGGAAGGCGATCTGCCGGCCGTCGGGCGACCAGGCCGGTTTGGACTCGCCGAACTCGCCGCGCGTCAGCGGCGTGAGCCTGGCGCCGGCCGGCTCGAACAGATAGAGGTGCTGGCGCTGCGGCCCCAGATAGCCCTCGCGGTCCTGCTTGAAGTGGAAGCGGTCGATCACGATGGGCGGGCGGGTCTTGCGCTTCCAGCCCTCCAGCAGCTCGGGCTCGTCGGCCGGGTCGGCATCGTCGAGCACCAGCAGCAGGCGCTGGCCGTCGGGCGCCCATTGGAAGTCGGCCACCCCGGTCTTCAAGCTGGTGAGCGGCTGGGCCTCGCCGCCCTCCAGCGCGATCTGCCAGAGCTGGGCATGCTTGCGTGCCGCCTCGTCGGCGCCGCGCTTGGCCAGGAAGGCGATGCGGCGCGCGTCCGGGCTCCAGCGCGGCTTGCCCTCGACATCGCCGCCCTGCGTCAGCTGCAGGCTGCGGCTGCCGTCGCTGCGGCTGATCCACAGATCGGTGAGCTGCTGGTCCTTGTCGAGGTCCTGCCGGTGCAGCGTGTAGGCCACCCAGACGCCGTCGGGCGAGATCTGGGCATCGCCGATCTCGCGCAGCTGCGCGATGTCGGCCGGCCCCAGCGTGTGGGGCTCGGCCCGGGCGGGCAGTTGGGGGAGCAGGAGGCAGGCGGCGAGGAGCAGGCGTTGGATCATGCCCGCATGCTAAGCCAGCCTGCGGCTCAGTCGCTGTAGCGCTGCATCACATAGCCGCCGGGCGCGTCGGCCAGCACCGCGCGCGCCGGGATGGGCGTGGCGGCCTGCTTGCGCCCGCCATGCCGGCCCAGCCATTGCGCCCAGGCGGGCCACCAGGAGCCCTCGTGCGGGTGCGCCTGCGCCAGCCAGTCGTCGGCATCCAGCCAGGCGCCATGGGCGGGCCGGCTGGCGATGCGGTAGCCGCGGTGCGGGTGTTGGTCATGCGGGCCGGGCGGGGAGACGATGCCGGCGTTGTGCCCGCCGCTGGCGAGCGCGAAGGTGATCTCGGCCTCGCAGAGGTGGTGCAACTTGTAGACCGAGCGCCAGGGCGAGACATGGTCGCGCTCGGTGCCCACCATGAAGACGGGCATGCGCAGCTCCCTCAGCGAGACCGCATGGCTGTTGACGCGGTAGCTGCTGGCGGCCAGCGCGTTGTGCAGGTAGAGCGAGGTGAGGTACTCGTGGTGCATGCGCGCCGGCATGCGGGTGGCGTCGGCGTTCCAGGCCATCAGATCGCTGGGCTGTTCGCGCTCGCCCATCAGGTACTCGCGCATGCGCCGCGTCCAGACCAGGTCGCGCGAATGCAGGAACTGGAAGGAACCCGCCATCTGCTTGCCGCTCAGATAGCCCTTGCCGCGCGTCAGGTTGTCCAGCAGGCCGATCTGGCTCTCGTCGATGAAGAGGCCCAGCTCGCCGGGCTCGGAGAAATCGGTCTGCGCCGCCAGCAGGCTGAGGGTCTTGAGCGGGGGCAGGTCTTGATAGCCGAGCAGGGGCGCGCTGCCGGCGCGCGCCAGCGCCGCCGCGGCGATCGCCAGCAGGGTGCCGCCCAGGCAATAGCCCGTCGCCTGCACGCCGACGCCCTTGGGGCTGAGCGTGCCGATCGCCCGCAGCGCGTCCAGCACGCCCAGGCTCAGGTAGTCGTCCATGCCGAGCTCGTGGTCGCTGGCGTCCGGATTGCGCCAGGACACCATGTACACGGTGTGGCCCTGCTCGACCAGGTAGCGCACCAGCGAGTTGTGCGGCGAGAGGTCGAGGATGTAGTACTTCATGATCCACGAGGGCAGGATGAAGAGCGGCGCGGCATGCACCTTGTCGCTCTGCGCCTCGTAGCGGATCAGCTCGATCAGCCGGTTGCGGTGCACCACCTTGCCGGGCGTGACGGCCACGTCCTGGCCGACCCGGACGCTGGGCGGCGGCGCGGCCGTGCCGCTGGCATCCGCCAGCCAATGCCGCAGGCCCTGGGCCAGGTGCGCGCCCTGCGACTCGACTGCATCGTTCAGCACCACCGGGTTGCTGAGCAGCCAGTTGGCCGGCGCCAGCATGGCGAGCCATTGCTTGGCGAAGAACTGCGTCATCTCGGCATGGTGGGCGCTCATGCCCGGCACGCGGGCGGCCTCGCGCCAGAAGGCCTCGGCATTGCGAAAACCGGCGCGCAGCTGGCTGTAGGGCCAGGCGGCCCAGGCCTCGTGGCGAAAGCGCGGGTCGTCGTCACGCGCGCCGGCGCCGCCCTCGGCCGCGCCATCGTGCTGGCGCAGGGTGTCGGCGCCCAGCTGCGCGGCCAGCGCGGCCAGCTCCAGCTGGCGGCCCGGCGAGACGCCCAGATGCCAGCCCCAGTCCGCCATGGCCAGCGCCAACGAGACCGGCGAAAGCCCGCCGGTGAGCGGGGCGGCGGCCGCATGCAGCACGCGGTCCAGGCGTTGGGTGGGGGTCTCGGTCATGGATGTTCACCAAGTGACAACAACCCATTCTGGAACGCCGCGCCTCAGGCGGGCTTGAGTTCCATCAAGACGAACGCGGGCGCTCGAAGCCGCCCTCCACCCAGGCCGCGGCACTCGCCTGGCTGAGCTTGAAGCCCGGCGCCACGCGCACCTGGGCGAGGCGCTCGCCGGCGGCGTCGAAGGCCGCCAGCAGCGCATGCGGCGCCTCCTCGTCGGGCACGATGTCCAGGGTGACGAGCAGGCGGCCGGCCTCGCTGTCCAGCTTGAGCTCGCGGTGCAGCTGGGCATGCAGGGCCTGCTCGTGGCGGCGTATCACCTCGCTGGCGGTCTTCACCAGGGTGTTGAAGGCATTCACGTCCAGGGGCTTGGGGTTCTTCTTGTCGCGGCCCATGGTCCAGGGGCCCACCAGGGCCGGCTCGGCCTCGCCGGCCTTGTACATGGCCACGGCCCAGCCCTCGTCGTCCTCGTTCTTGATGACCTGGGCGGTCCAGCCGCGGTCGCGCCAGAGGCGGGGCTCGTTGATGGCGGCGTCGGGATCTTGCTGGGTATCGGATTCACTCATGCCTGGAGTGTAGGTAGGCCCTAGCATGCGCGCCTGCACACCAAGACGAAGGGGAGAGGATGCGAACAACCATCTGCAGGGTCTTGCTGGCCTGTGCCTGGCTGGCGCTGGGCAACGCAAGGGCGGCCGAAACCACGCCCGCGGCCGCGCCGCCGCCGGCCCTGGAGGCCTTGCGCAAGGAGGTCAACGAGCGCAATGCGACCCTGGTGCAGCAGGGTTTCAACCTGACCCACGGCCTGCGGCTGCAGGGGCGGGGCGGCGCGCCCGCGCGCATCAGCCTGGTGCTGCCGCCCTCCGACGAAGACCACCGCCTGCACCTATGGCTGGCGGTGCAGGGCGGCGAGGCGCAGCTGACGCTGCGCGGGCCGGCCGGCCAGGCGCCGCGCCGCTACGAGCTGGAGTTCGACGCCGGCGCCAGCGAGGGCGGCTTCGCCCTGCTGGGGGTGAAGGGGCCGGCGCTGGTGTTGCCGCGGCTGGACGCGGCGCGGGTGCAGGAGCGCGCCGCGGCCCCCGAGCGCGGCTTCCACTGGCCCTATTTCCTCTACCTGCCCCAGCAGATCAAGTCGCCGCATCTGCTGGTGGTGCCCAACAACAGCGGTTTCGTGAGCACCGAGCTGGAGCTGCTGCGCGCCGCCGCCGCCGGCGAGCTGAATCGCCAGGCGGCGCTGGCCGAGGGCCTGGGCGTGCCGCTGCTGGTGCCGATGTTTCCGCGCCCGGCCGATCCGCAGGCCGATGACCTCTATCTGCATGCGCTCAGCCGCGCCGCCCTGCTGGCCACGCACCCGGCCTGGCAGCGCGTCGACCGCCAGCTGCTGGCGATGGTGGACGATGCCCGCCAGCGCCTGGCGCAGCAGGGTCAGGTCTTGTCGGCGCGGCTGCTGATGTCGGGCTTCTCGGCCTCGGGCTCCTTCGTCAACCGCTTTGCCTTCCTGCATCCCGAGCGCGTGCTGGCCCTGGCCAGCGGCTCGCCGGGCGGCTGGCCGCTGGCGCCGCAGGCGGCGCTGGAGGGTGGCGTGGCGCTCAACTACCCGGTGGGGGTGGCCGACCTGGCCGCGCTGAGCGGCGAGGCCTGGCGCCCGGCCGCGCTAAAGGCGGTGGCCGCCTTCATCTACATGGGCGACCAGGACGCCAACGACGCGGTGGTGCACCGCGACAGCTTCTCGGCCGCCGACGAGCGGCTGATCTTCGCCCGCTTCGGCAGCACGCCGCTGGCGCGCTGGCAGCTGAGCCAGCGCCTCTATGCCGAGCAGGGCCTGGATGCGCGCTTCGTGCTCTATCCGGGCGCGGCGCACAGCGTCACGCCGCAGATGCAGGCCGACATCGCGGCCTTCTTCGCCGAGCGGCTGGCGGCGGCGGCCGTCAGCGCTGCGCCGTGACGATGGGGGCGGCGCAGTCGGCCGCGGCGCCGGTGCCGCGCACCACGAAGGGCTGCTCGGCCCAGGGGCCGCTGTGGGCGCCGGCCGCCTTGCCGCCGCAGCCCTTGCTCTTGACGATCTCGTCCACCGCGGCGGCCTGCTTGGGCGCCAGCTTGGGCAGCTTGGCGGCGAACACCAGCTGCATGGCCTCGGCCGGCGTGGCGCCGTCGGGCGCGGGCAGGGGGCCGAACAAGGTGTTGATGCTCTGCGTGTCCTTCAGCGCCGCGCCGGACTTGGCACCGCCGCGCAGGCGCCGCACATAGGACAGTGCCACCTCCATGGCCGCATAGCCGCGCGCCACCGAGACGGTGAAGGGCTTGAGGAAGCCGGCGCTGTAGGTGGCGGCCACCTGGTCCCAGCGCGCCTTGTCGATCGCCAGCACCGGGCACAGCACGGCGTCGTATTTGTCGGAGATGCTGGGCTCGAAATCCATCCAGCAGCTGGTGCGGGCGCTGACGCGCAGGCCGGTCTCGCTGCGCAGCTTGGCCGCCAGCTTCTCGCCCGCGTAGAGCTCCACCCGGCCCAGCTGCAGCTGGCTGGATTCCAGGCCCTTGATGCGTTCGGCATTGCTGGAGACGAAGCCGATGCCGGCATTCCTGAGCAGCTCGGCGCCGCCGGCGATCTCGCACCAGTTGCCCAGCACCACGTCCACCCTGGCCTCGATCAGCGCCTTGGTGGCGGCTTCGGCCTTCTTGGGATCGCAGCCGCTGTCCTTCACGATCAGGGTGGGCACGGGCTGCGAGGGCCAGGTCTTGAGGGCCAGCTGCATGCCGTTGCGGATCTCCTCGGCCTGTTCCTTGCTGGGCCAGCTCTCGGGCAGGATGACACCGATGCTGCCGCCGCTGGCCTGGGCGCTCATGGACGAGGCCATGGCCAGCAGGCCGAGGCTGAACAGGGCTGCGCGCTTGAATTCCGTCATCGTCTCGTGCTCCTCGGTCGATCGGCGGGCGGTGCGGAGATCGCCCGAGCGGGTGTATCGCCCGGACTTCGGCCAGCGGCAATCGCCGTTTACCCTGGAGCAGGGGTTTGAGTGCGCGCGCGGCGGTAAGGTGTCACGAATCCGCCACGTTCATCCCAGCGCGAGGGCGGCCACGCCCAGGCCGATGCACAGCGCGCCCAGCAGGCTGCCGCCGGCCAGCGCCGCGAACAGCATCGAGACCTCGCGCGCCGGCGCCACATGGCTCAGCGGCGCCAGGCGCATGGCGTGGAGCACCAGCACATAGCTGACGGGGCTGAGCAGCGCGATCGCCAGCGCCGCCTTCCAGCGCGTGCGCCAGACCTCGAGCGTGGCGGCGCGCCGGTGGCCGGCCAGCAGTGGCAGTTGCAGCGGCACGCGCAGCAGGTTGTTGGCGTAGTAGGCCAGCGCCGGCGCGATCGCCAGCACCTTGACCGCATAGCCATCCACCAGGGTGTAGCCGGCGATGCAGGCGCCGGTGAGCCCGCCCCACAGCAGGCCCCGGTGCACGCGCTGGCGCTGCTCGGGCTGCTGCGCCCGCTTGAACAGGCCCGGCCCGCCGGCGATCAGGAACACCCCGCCCACCACGCCCAGCGCGCCCAGGGCGCCCAGCAGGCTGAGCGGCTCGGCGAGCAGCAGCAAGGCACCGGCCGAGCTCAGCAGCGGGCCGCTGCCGCGCGCCACCGGGTAGACCACGCTGAGGTCGGCCACCGCATAGCCCTGCATCAGGCAGTGGTAGTAGACGACGTGCAGCCCGGCGCTGCCGGTCAACACCAGCAGCTCCTTCCAGCCCCAGTGCAAGGCCTGTTCCAGCCCCAGCCAGGGCAGCAGCGGCGCCCAGACCAGCAGCACCAGCAGGGCGATCAGCAGCACCAGGGCCTGGCCGCCGCCGGCCTGCTTGGCGATCAGGTTCCAGGCGGCGTGGCAGAGCGCGGCGATGAGGACGAGGGCGAGGGCGAGCGGGCTCATGGCCGCGCATTCTCGCCGTGGGCAATGAATGCTCCAATGCAGCCATGTTTGCCAAGCGCTGCCTCTTGTTGCTGCTACTGCTGGCGCCGACGCTGCGTGCCGCAGCCGGCACGCTGCGCGACGAGGAAATCGCCCAATGCCGCCCCGGCGAGATCAGCACCTGGGGCGATGGCCGGGACCGCCCCGCCATCGCCACGCCGCTGCTGTTCGTCTACAGCCACCGCGGCGCGCCCTACTGGTTCGGTGCGGCGCAGGTGGAGCAGGCGCTCGACCAGGCCTTGCAGGGCTGGGCCGGCTGCGGCGTGCCGGCGCGCCTGCTGCTGGGCGAGCATGCGCAGAACGCCTGGCGCCAGGGCGCGGTGCTGGTGCAGTGGAACGAGCAGGGCGCGGCGCGCAACTTCGGCCTGGCCGATCTGGGTCGGCGCACGCTCTCGCTGGGGCCGGCGGCCTTCGAGCTGCTGCACGAGCGCAACCCCGGCCACCCGGCCGAGCAGACCCTGCAGATGGTGATCTCGCACGAGATGGGCCATCTGTTCGGCGTGATGGCGCATTCGAAGCGCTGCGTGGACGTGATGTCCTATTACACCGGCGCCAAGGGCGAGGTCTGCAGCATCCGCGACGGCTCGCGCCTGGCCAAGGGGGTGGAGTACCGGGCGCTGCTGCCCACCGCCTGCGATGTGCAGCGCTGCCGCGCGGCAAATGCCGGACTGCCTGCCGGGCAGCGCTGAGGCCGCCCTATTCGGCCAGGCGCGCGGCCACCAGGTCCACCAGCGCGCGCAGCCGGCGCAGGCGGCGCAGGTCGCGGTGGTAGCCCAGCCAGACATCGCGTCCGGGCGGCGGCGGGTCGACCTCGATGCGCTCGATGTTGGCGATGCTGTCGCCCAGCGGCCGGGGCAGCACCGCCAAGCCGGCGCCCAGCGCGCACATGCGCGCCTGCACGTCGCGGCTGTTGCTGGTGAAGGCAACACGTGCCTTGGGCAGGGTCTTCTTCAGCCAGCGCGCATCGGGGAAGTCGCTGTAGGCGGCATCCAGCGTGATCAGCGCGCTGCCCTGGCCGCCGGCGCCGTCCGGTCGCGGGCTCCCCTTGGCCACATAGAGACCGTAGGGCACGGTCATCAGCCGGCGCTGGATCACGTGCGGCTCGGCAAAGGGCTGGATGCGAAAGGCCAGCTCGGCTTCGCGGCGCGCCAGGCTGAACAGGCGCGCGTCGGTCACCAGCTCGATGCTGACGCGGGGATGCGCCTTGCCGAACTCGGCGAACACCGGCGTCAGCATGTGGACGCCAAACCAGTCCGACGATGCCACGCGCAGCTGGCCTTCGAGCTGCGTCTGCTGCCCCGCGAGCTCGCGCTCGAAGGCCAGCGCCTCCTGCTCCATGCGCTCGGCGTGGGCCAGCAAGGCGTCGCCCTCGTCGGTCAGCAGCAGGCCCTCGCTGCCGCGCTGAAACAGCGCGTGGCCCAGATCCCGCTCCAGCACCTTGAGCCTGCGGCCCATGGTGGGCTGGCTCTGCTTGGTCGCTCGCGCGGCACCGCTCAGTGAGCGTGCGCGCGCAATCGCGAGAAACACCTTGATGTCACTCCATTCCATCGATGCCCTAAACAAATATGCATGGAGTCCATGCGATGTTGTGAATTTACATGCGTTATTGACGAGCCAAGAATAGCGCCACTGACCCACCACGGAGATCCCCATGACCACCACCTCCATGCGCGCCCTGGTGCTTGAAGCCACCGACGGGCCCTTCCTCTCCCGGACGCTGCCGGTTCCCCTGCCGGGCCCGGGGCAGGTGCTGCTGGAAATCGCCGCCAGCGGCGTGAATCCGCTGGACGGCAAGATCCGCGCGGGCAGGGCGGCCCATGCCCGGCATGCGCTGCCGGCCGTGCTGGGCATGGACGTCGCTGGCGTTGTGCGGGCCGTGGGCCCCGGCGTTGTGCGCTTGGCCGTCGGCGACCAGGTCTATGGCCTGACGGGTGGGGTCGGCGGCCTGCAGGGTTCGCTGGCCGAGTTCGCCGCCGTGGACGCGGACCTGCTCGCGCGCAAGCCGGCCAATCTGTCGATGCGGGAGGCCGCGGCCTTGCCGCTGATCACCATCACGGCCTGGGAAGGCCTGGTCGACCGGGCCAGGACCAGGGCCGGTCAGAAGGTGCTGGTGCATGGCGGTGCCGGTGGGGTCGGCCATGTCGCGGTGCAGCTGGCCAAGGCGCTGGGCGCCGAGGTGTATGCAACCGTTGCGCCGGAGCAGGCCGAGACGGTGCGCCGCTTTGGCGCCACGCCGATCGACTACCGGACCACCGCCGTCGAGGCCTATGTGGCCGAGCACACCGGCGGCCTTGGTTTCGATGTGATCTACGACACCGTGGGGGGTGCCGTGCTCGACGCCGCCTTTCAGGCCGTGCGCCCCCATGTCGGCCATGTGCTGAGTTGCCTGGGCTGGGGTACGCATGCACTGGCGCCGCTGTCGTTCCGGGCGGCGAGCTACTCGGGCGTGTTCACGCTGCTGCCGCTGCTCACGGGCGAGGGTCGTGCCCACCATGGCCACATCCTCGAAGAGGCCGCGAAGCTGGCCGAACGCGGGCAGCTTGTGCCGCTGATGGACGCGCGCCGCTACACGCTGGACAGCGCGCTGGCCGCGCATGAGGAAGTGGCCGCTGGCCGGGCACGCGGCCGGCTGGTGGTCGAGGTGCGCGCCTGAAGGTGCGCCGCAGCGAATGAATCCCCCATGGAACAGGTGAATGCAATGACTCAAGTCTGGTTGATCACGGGCAGTGGCAGTGGCCTCGGCCGCCACATCGCCGAAGCGGCGCTCGCCGCCGGGCATTGGGTGCTGGCGACGGCCCGCGAGGTCCGCGCCCTCGACGCGCTCGTCGAACGCTACGGCCCGCGCGTGCGTACCGCCGCGCTCGATGTGCGCGACGAGGCGCAAGGCGTCGCGGCGGTACGGGCCGCCGTCGCCGCCTTCGGCCGGCTCGATGTGCTGGTGAACAACGCCGGCTACGGCGATGCGCGCCCCTTCGAGCAGATCCCGTCCGAGGACTTCCGCGCCGTGGTGGAGACCTGCCTGTTCGGCGTCGTCAACCTCAGCCGCGCCGCGCTGCCGCTGATGCGGGCGCAGCGCAGCGGGCACATCATCCAGATCTCCTCGGTCGGCGGGCGCATCACCAGGCCCGGCAATTCCTCGTATTTCGCCGCCAAGTGGGCCGTGGGCGGCTTCACCGAATGCCTGGCGCAGGAGGCCGCGCCCTTCGGCGTGGCGGTCACCGCGCTGGAGCCGGGCGGCATGCAGACGAACTGGGGCAAGCGGGCTCATGGCCAGGGCGTGGCCCTGCTGCCTGACTACGAGCCCTCGGTCGGCGCCTTCAACCGCATGCTGGAGGACTATTGGGGCCATGAAAACGGCGACCCGGCCAAGGTCGCGCAGGTGGTGCTCAAGCTGGCAGCGGCCGCGCAGCTGCCGCCGCACATCCTGCTGGGCAGTGATGCCTTCGCCTATGCCCGCCAGGCCGAGCAGGAGCGCGCCGAACTCGCCGACCGTTGGCAGGCCCTGAGCGTCTCGATCGATCGTGCCGCCAGCGGCCCGGTGCCGGAACTCGCCGGTCTGGCCGGCCTGGCCGACCCCGGCCCTACCTGAAATCCCGGCTGCTCACCCCCAGCCGCCCCAGCCAGGGCGTCAGGTCTTCGAAGCGCTGGCCGATCAGGTTGCGCACGCCGTTCTCATGCTGCCAGCGGCCATGCACCACCAGCAGGCGCGCGGCCAGGATGGCGGAGCGGTGCGCCTTGTAAATGCCGGGCCAGACGATCACCTGCACGCTGCCGGCCTCGTCTTCCAGGCTGATGAAGAGCGTGCCCTTGGCGGTCTGCGGGCGCTGGCGCACCGTCACCAGGCCGCAGCTGTGCACCATGCGGCCGCTGGGCCAGTCGCGCAGCTCGGCCGAGCTCTGCAGCCCGCGCCTGGCCAGGCGTGCGCGCAGCAGCGCCAGCGGATGGCTGCGCAGGGTCAGGCCCAGCGAGGCATAGTCCCACAGCACCTCCTCGCCCTCGGGCGCGGCGGGCAAGGCCAGCTCATCCTCGGCCGGCATGCTGCCGCGCAACAGCGGCGGCAGGCTGCGCAGCGCCGAGGCCTGCCAGACCTGCTGGCGGCGATGCCCGCTGAGCGAGGCGAGCGCATCGGCGGCGGCCAGCAGCTGCATCTCGCGCTGGTCCAGCGCGGCGCGCAGGGCCAGGTCTTGCGCATCGCTGAAGAGGGCTGCGCTGCGCGCCGCCACGATGCGCTCGGCCGCCGCATCCGCCAGCCCATGCACCAGGCGCAGGCCCAGGCGCACGGCGGGCTGGGCCAGTGCGGCATCGTCGCCCAGCACCTCGGGGGTGAGCCGGCTGTCCAGATCGCTGTAGCTCACATCGGCGGGCAGCACCTCGACGCCATGGCGGCGCGCGTCCTGCACCAGCTGGGCCGGGGTGTAGAAGCCCAGCGGCTGCGAGTTCAGCAGCGCGCACAGAAAGGCCGCCGGCTCGTGCCTCTTGAGCCAGCAGCTCACATAGGTGAGCAGGGCAAAGCTGGCGGCATGCGACTCGGGGAAGCCGTAGGAGGCAAAGCCCTTGATCTGCTTGAAGATGGATTCGGCGAACTCGTCGCGGTAGCCGCGCGCGCGCATGCCGTCGAGGATTTTTTCGTGGAACTTGCCCAGGTCGCCGGGCCGCTTCCAGGCCGCCATGGCGCGGCGCAGCTGGTCGGCCTCGCCGGGCGTGAAGCCGGCCGCGATCATCGCCACCTGCATCACCTGCTCCTGGAAGATCGGGATACCGCAGGTGCGCGCGAGCGCCGCCTTCAGGTCCTCACTGGGGTAGACGACATCGTCCGGGTGCTTGGCGCGGTTCTCCAGATAGGGATGCACCATGCCGCCCTCGATGGGGCCGGGGCGCACGATCGCCACCTCGATCACCAGGTCGTAGAACTTGCGCGGCTTGAGGCGCGGCAGCATCGACATCTGCGCGCGGCTCTCGATCTGGAAGGTGCCGATGGTGTCGGCGGCGCAGATCATGTCGTAGGTGGGCGCGTCGTCCTGCGGCGTGGTGGCGAGCTCCAGCGTGCTGCCGCGCAGCCGGTTCACCATCGCGTAGCAGCGCCGCAGCGCGCTGAGCATGCCCAGGGCCAGCACGTCGACCTTGAGCAGATTGAGCGCATCGAGATCGTCCTTGTCCCACTCGATCACGCTGCGGCCCTTCATCGTCGCGTTCTCGATCGGCACCAGGCGCGATAGCGGCCCCTCGGTGAGCACGAAGCCGCCCACATGCTGGCTGAGGTGGCGCGGCATGCCCATCAGCTGGCGCGCCAGCGTGATGAGCTGCTGCAGCTTCGTATCCTGGGCATCGAAGCCAAGCTCCTGCTGCAGCTGCGCGAAGCGCTCGGGCGGCAGGATGTCCTCGCTCCAGCCCGAATGGTCCTTGGCGAGCTTTTCCAGCAAGGCCTCGTCGAAGTCCAGCGCGCGACCCACGTCGCGCAGCGCGCTGCGCGCGCGGTAGGCGATCACCACCGCGGTGAGGGCGGCGCGGTGGCGGCCGTAGCGCTGGTAGAGGTACTGGATCACCAACTCGCGGCGCTCATGCTCGAAGTCCACATCGATATCGGGCGGCTCGTTGCGCTCCTTGCTGATGAAGCGCTCGAACAGCAGGGTGCTTTCGGCCGGGTCCACCGCGGTGATGTCCAGGCAGTAGCAGACCACCGAGTTGGCGGCCGAGCCGCGCCCCTGGCAGAGGATGCCCTCGGCCCTGGCGAAGCGCACGATGTCGGCCACGGTGAGGAAGTAATGCTCGTAGCGCAGCTCGGCGATCAGCGCCAGCTCATGCTCGACGCGCGCCAGCCAGGCGGCGCCGCCGTCCGCGGGCCAGCGCCTGGCCATGCCCTCGAAGGTGAGGCGGCGCAGATAGCTGGAGGGCGTCTCGCCGGCGGGGACGACCTCGCTGGGGTATTGGTAGCGCAGTTCGTCGAGCGTGAAGTGGCAGCGCTCGGCGATCTTCAGCGTCTCGGCCAGCAACTCGGGCGGGTAGACCTGGGCCAGGCGCAGGCGGCTGCGCAGATGGCGCTCGGCATTGGGCTGCAGGTCCAGGCCGCAGGCATGGATGGGCTTGTTGAGGCGGGTGGCCGTCATCACGTCCTGCAGGGGCTTGCGCGAGCGCACATGCATGTGCACATCGCCACAGGCCACGAGCGGGATCTCCGTGGCCTCCGAGAGCGTGCGCAGGCGCTGCAGCCAGAGCTCGTCGGAGAGTTCGCTGAGCAGCTCCACGCCGATCCAGGCGCGGCCCGCGAAGGCGCCCAGCAGCCAGCGCGCCTGCTCCAGCAGTGCCGCATCGCTGCTCATGCGCAGCGGCAGCAGGATCAGCAGCAAGCCGTCCAACTGGGCTTGTTGGCTGGCGGTATGCAGCTGCGGCCAGCTCAGCCGGTACTGGCCCTTGGTGAGGGAGGCGCGGCGCAGATCGGTGATGAACTGGCTCAGGTTGCCATAGGCCTCGCGCTGCGGCGCCAAGAGCACCAGCTTGAAGAGCGGCGCCTCACCGTCGTCCGCTCGCACCAGGAACTCGCTGCCGATGATGAGCTGGGGCAGCTCCAGCTCGGGGTCCAGCTCGGGCCGCTCGCCCATCAGGCGCTTCAGGCCCACATGCGCGCGCACCACCCCGGCCAGCGAGCATTCGTCGGTGATGGCCAGGGCCGCATAGCCCTGGTCGTGGGCGCGCCGCACCAGCTCCTCGGGGTCGGAGGCGCCACGCAGAAAGCTGAAATTGCTCAAGCAGTGGAGTTCCGCGTATCCCCCCGGTCCGCGCGTCGGGCTGTTCATGCGAACACCCCATGCAGAAACCAGCGCTGCTCCGCGGTGGAGAGGCGCTCCTGGTAGATCCACAGCAGGCCGCTCAGGCCGTTGCTGGCGCTGCTGCTGCTGCGGGCGAGGAAATAGTCGCGCTGCACCTGCGGATCCACGGCCTTGCCGCCCCACCAACCACCCTCGATGCGCTGCGGCCCGGCCAGCAGCTGCAAGACCTGGCCCTGGTGAACGGGTTGGTCGCGGCGCGTCTTGAGCGCCAGCGGCGGCTCCAGCAGCCAGCTGGGCTGGGGCTGCAGGGCCGGGCGCATGCTGGCCGGGGGCAAGACCTGGCCCCAGGCCAGCCAGTCCTGCATGCATTCGGGCCGGTGGTCCTCGCGCAGGCGGGCGCGGCGCACGCGCTCGGGGCCCAGGCGCACCGCCATGCGCTCCAGCAGCTGGTTGAGCGGCTCCCTGGGTTGTTCGGGGGATCCTGCACCATTGGGGGGCAGCAGCGAGGCGCTGTGTTCCTGCAGGGCCAGCACCTCGTCGGCGCACAGGCTTAGCTCGCCCACCGGCGCCTGCAGCGTCAGCTGAGCCAGGTGCTCGCGCATGAGGCGTGCGAGATGGCCGAAATCGCGCGTGGTATCGGCCGTGCCCAGGCTCAGCTGCCCGCCGCTGCCGGCCTCGCGCGCGCGCATCGCGTCGTGCTGCCAGGCGAGCGTGAGCCGCTTGATGCCGGCATGCCGCGCCGCCAGCCAGGCGCAGAGCTGGCGCAGGAGCTGCTCGACGTAATGGCTCAGCGCCGGCGCGTTCTCGATGCGGTAGGGCAGCTCCAGGCGCGCCCGGAACTGCTCGGGCGCCACCACCCAGGCATGGGCCTCGGGGGCCTGGCCATAGGCCTGGTCCAGCGCCTGCAGCAGGGCCGCGCCAAAGCGCCGCGCCGTGGGCCCGCGCGGCAGCGCGCGCAGCTGGCCCAGGCGCTGGCAGCCCAGCCGCGCCAGCATGGGTGCATGCGCGGCCACCGCGCTGAGGCTGTGCAGGGGCAGGCTGTCCAGCAGCGGGGTCAGGTCTTGCGTGAGGCCATCCACGATGCCCGCTCTGGCGAGAGCCAAGGCGCCCAGGCTGGTGGGGGCCCAGGCCAGACCCTGCACGCCATAGGCCGGGCCCTCCCGCAGCACGCGCCGGTGCAGGGCGCGCAGGCCGCCGAACAGGCGCAGGCTGGCGCCCAGCTCCAGCAGCACGGCCGGGCTTTCTGCTTGTTCATCTTCCAGCAGGGTCACGCGCGGCGTGAACTGCAGGCTCCACCAGGCCAGGGTCTGCCGCGCGGCCGGATCACTGCAGGCTGGCGGCGCGAGCAGCAGGGCGAGCCAATACAGCAGATGGGGCGGGTTTGGGCTCATGGCTGAGCTCCTTGGGTACGGCGGGGATGCTCGGCGCGATGACGGTGGCGGGGCGCAGCTGCCGCGGCGCCAGCAGCGCGGCCAGCTCGGCCGGCAGCGCCTCCAGCCGCAGCGCCTGGGCATGGGCGGGGCCGCGGCGCTTGAGGATGTGCAGCTGCAGCTGCCAGTCGGCGCCGGGGCTCAGGATCAGGCGCAGCGGCGCGGCCGAGGATTGGGTTTGCACCGCCAGCGGCCGGAACAGGAACACCGGCGCCGCCGAGCCCAGGGCCGCGGCCTGCAGGCGGCGTATCTGCGCCGGCCTTGCCTCGGGCAGCCAGGCCAGCACGGCGCCGGCGGCATTCGCCTTGATGGCCTGCTCGGTGGCCCAGAGCGCCTGCAAGGCATTGGCGGGCGCGACCCAGACCAGCTGCTGCGGCGTGATGCCATGCGCGCGCAAACCCGGCAGATGGGGTTGCTGCGGCGGGTTCACCAGCAAGAGCGGGGGGCGCGCTGCGGGCGCCGGCGTGGCGGGCTTGCGGCGCATGGGCTGAGGCTGCGGGGCTTGTTGTTGCAGCAGCCGGCCCAGCGCCGGCCCCAGCAAGCGCCATTCGCACAGCCCGGCCTGGGCCTGCAGGATCTCGCTGAGCATGCGCGTGGGCCAGCCGCCACCGGGCAGCTGGGCATCCAGGGCACCGAAGCCGCTGGCGATGCAGGGGCTGGCGCTGGCGCCCAGGCTGGTGGCGCGCCACAGCCGTGCATCGGCCAGCAGGGCGGCATGGCTGGGATCGGCGGCGAGAACGGCGGTTGGCATGATAGCTGTACAAAAACACAGTATATGCAAATCGGCAGCATGTCACAGCGGAATCCGCTGCGCGCACAGGCCCCCAAGCCCAGGGGGCTCGGCCCGCCCGGGCTGCCGTCATAATCAGGGAAAACCCCGAACCCAAAGGCTTTGGCAAGGCATGAGTTGGCAAATAGGTCCCGTTGCGAATGCGCATCCCATGGCAGCACCGCTGCTGCTGGAGACCGAGCGCCTGCTGCTGCGCGCGCCCGCCGATGCCGACCTGGACACGCTGTTCGAGGTGCATGCCGATCCGGTCACCAACCATCACAGCCCGCACGGGCCCCTGCACGCGCGCGCGGAAGCGCAGGAGCTGTTGCAGCAATGGCAGGCCCATTGGCAGCAGCGCGGCTTTGGCTACTGGGTGATTGCCCTGCGCGAACTGCCCGAGCAGGTGCTGGGCTTCGGCGGCATCATGGCCAAGCCCATCGATGGCCAGGAGGGGCTGAATCTCTACTTCCGCTTCCGCCCCCAGGCCTGGGGCCAGGGCTATGCCTCCGAGATGGCGCTCACCGCCCTGGGCCTGGCCTTCACGCAGCTGCAGGCCCCCGCCGTGCTGGCGGTGGTGCGCCCGGCCAACACGCCCTCGCGCAAGACCCTGGAGCGCATCGGCATGCGCCTCAAGGGCTCGCTCGCCGACGTGCCGGGGCAGGCGCCCAGCCTGCTCTATGAGCTGACGGCGGCGCAATACGCCAGCAGCCCCCGCCAAAAGCCCGAACCGACGCCGTTTGGGGCGTAAGCCGGACCGAGGACAGCACCTGCGTGCTGTCCGACGCCGGCGAGCGGCTTGGGCGCCTGCTAGCGCCCAAGCGTGAGCTAGAGCCGCAAGGCACGTGCAGCCCGCAAGGCTAACCGAGGCTTGCCGAGGGACGTCGGCTCGAGCGAATACGAAGGGACTTCCCATCTTCGGGCAAACGGCGTCAGTGCGCCAAGATTGGTGGTGTTCAAAGTCATCAATCTGCAGCCAGTTGAAAGGGGAAGTCCATGGAGAAGATTACCCGAGTTGGGGTCGATCTGGCCAAGCGTGTTTACCAGGTCCATGCAGTGGATAACGCCGAGCACACAGTGCTGGCTCGCCCGATGTCGCCGCAGCGTTTCGAGCAGTGGTCCGCCAGGCTGCCTGCCGGCACCCTTGTCGCCATGGAGAGCTGTTCCGGTGCGCACCACCTCGCCCGTCGACTGCGCGTGATGGGGCTGGATGCCCGGCTGATCGCGGCGCACTTCATTGCGCCGTTCCGTGTGCAAGGCGCCAGCGGCAAGAACGACGCCAATGATGCCGCAGCGATCTGCGAGGCTGCCTCGCGTGCACGCACACGCTACGTGCCCGTGAAGACCCCCGAGCAGCAAGGCTGGCAAGGCATTCACCGCCTGCGCGAGGGCTACAAGGAAGAGCGCACCGCCTGCATCAACCGCATTCGCGGCCTGCTGGCGGAGTTCGGTCTGGTCTTCCCGCAAAGCCCGGACGCCTTGCGTCGTGTGCTCAGCGAGGTGCTGGAAGACGCCAGCAACGAGTTGCCCGGCATGATGCGCCTGGCGCTGCAGCGGGCGCAAACGCACTGGCGGGTGCTGGACGACGAGATCGCCTGGTGCGACCAACAGGTCAAGCAGCATGTGCGCGGCGATCAAACTGCCGCTCGCGCCGCGCAGTTGCATGGCGTGGGCGAGCTCACCGCTTCGGCCCTGGTGGCCGCCGTGGGCGACATGCACCAGTTCAAGAGTGCGCGCCAATTCAGCGCCTGGGTGGGCTTGGTGCCGAGTCAGAACTCCAGCGGCGGCAAGAGCCGGCTGGGGCGCATCACCAAACGTGGCGATGACTACCTGCGCACCTTGCTGATCCAGGGCGCCAAGTCAGCGCTGCTGGCCGCGCCCAAGCGCGGTGACCGCATCTCGAAATGGCTGCTGCAACTGCGCGACCGTGTGGGCTGGCAGAAAGCCTTGGTGGCGCTGGCCAACAAGAACGCCCGCATCCTGTGGGCGGTGCTGACGCGGGAGGTCGCTTACGACCCCGAGCATGTGCCGCCCGTCCCGGCATGCAAGCAGCCGGCGTTGAAAGCGCCGTTGCCGGCTTGAATTCAAACATCTCAATCCACTTCGCAGACCCACGTTCGTAGAGGCAAAGCACAGGTCAGACCGGCAGCAGGCAAACCCGATAACCCGTCCGTTGCACGCTCGGTACGCTGGGCCAACAACGCCGAACGAATGGGGTCCTGCTGAGCGGTTCGTATCTGGGGCAGTGGCATCGTCCGCATCAAGCCCGTTTGTAGATGTTCAGTCTGTTCCTCGTTGCGCTGCGGCTTAGAACACAGGTCTAGAAATGGAAAAGACCCCGAAGGGTCAGGTCTTGATATTGGAGCTTGAAACGGTGGGAAGTCCTTGTAGA
>Ga0208883_100079_pt1 | contig 99062 bp, 90 predicted proteins | sample LakWasMet43_HOW7_2_FD_183881 | JGI IMG/M metagenome (GOLD analysis project Ga0208883, IMG submission 183881) | Freshwater sediment methanotrophic microbial communities from Lake Washington under simulated oxygen tension - Sediment Metagenome... | ecosystem: Environmental > Aquatic > Freshwater >...
AGGGCATCACCATCGACGTGGCCTACCGCTACTTCGCCACCAAGACGCGCAAGTTCATCATTGCCGACGCGCCCGGCCATGAGCAGTACACGCGCAATATGGTCACCGCCGCCGCCGGCAGCGATGCTGCGGTGGTGCTGGTGGACATCACCAAGCTCAAACTCGACGACGCCGAAGTGACGCTGCTGCCGCAGACGCGCCGCCACAGCCTGCTGGCCCATCTGCTGCGCGTGCAAAACATCGTGTTCGCGATCAACAAGATCGATGCGCTGGAGGCTCCGGCCGAGGGCTATGCCAAGGTGAGTGTGGCGCTGCGCAAGTTCGCGCAGGCGGCCGGCATTGAAGTGACGGCCATCGTGCCCGTCTCGGCCCTGCGCGGCGACAACGTGACCCAGCCGCTGGACGCCGACTGGTACGACGGCCCCTCGCTGCTGCAGGTGCTGGAAGGCCTGCCCACGGTGCAGGAGAAGGTCGAGGGCCAACTCTTGATCCCGGTGCAATACGTCGCCACCAATGGCGAGGGCACCGGCCACCAACCGCGCACCCTGTGGGGCCGCATCGCCCACGGCCAGGTGCAGGCGGGCGACGAAGTGCAGATCCTGCCCAGCGGCCAGACGGCAATAGTGGCCGAGGTGCGCAAGGCCGGCGAGACGGTGGCGCACTGCGTGGCGGGCGAATCCGCCGGCCTGCTGCTGGACCGCCAGCTCGACGTGAGCCGCGGCGACTGGATCGTCACCCCCGGCAGCGCCACGCCCCGGCAGAGCTTCGAGGCCACGCTGGCTTGGCTGGACACCGAACCCGCGGTGGTGGGCCGCAAGTACTGGGTGCGCCATGGCAACCGCTGGGTACAGGCGCGCATCAGCGCGATCGAGCACCGGCTGGACGTCAACAGCCTGGCCGAGGCCGAGGCGCATGAACTGGCCGTCAACGAGATCGGCCATGTGCGCATCGAACTGCAGGCCGCCTTGCCGGTAGAGCCCTACACGGCCAACCGCGTCGGCGGCGCGCTGATCGTGGTGGACCCCACCAGCAACCGCACCAGCGGTGCCTTGCTGGTCAGGTAAGCAAGCAGCCATGGGCAAGGTCATCTTCGTCAGCGCCGGCCCCGGGGCCGCCGACCTCATCACCCTGCGCGGCGCGCGTGCGCTGCAGCAGGCCGACGTGGTGCTGTTCGACGCCCTCACCGACCCGGCCTTGCGCGAGTTCGCCCCCCAGGCCCTATGGCTGGACGTGGGCAAGCGCGGCTTCTGCAACTCCACCGCCCAGACCGCCATCAACGCGGCGCTGGTGAAGCAGGCGCAGGAACACGCCCTGGTGGTGCGCCTCAAGGGCGGCGATGCCAGCATCTTTGGCCGGCTGGAAGAAGAGCTGCTGGCGCTGGCCGAAGCGGGCATCGCCAGCGAGGTGGTGCCCGGCGTGACCGCGGCGATTGCCGCCGCCGCGCAGTTGCAGCGCCCATTGACGCGCCGCGGCCTGGGCCGCAGCGTCAGCCTGAGCACCGCGATGACCAAGGACGGCGACCTGCAGGCGCTCAAGAGCGCCGACACCGAGGTCTTCTACATGGCCGGCCGCCAGCTGGCCGCGCTGGGCCGCAAGCTGCTGGAAGCCGGCTGGCCGGCCGACACGCCGGTGGCGGTGGTCTCGCGCGCCGGCTGCGCCGATGCGCTGGCCAGCGACACCCAAGTGTCCGGTCTTGCCGCCGCGGCCATGCTGCACCGCGGCCGGCCCACGGTGGTGACGGTGGGCGCGGGCGCCAAGGCCCTGCCCCAGGCCGCCCCCAAGGAACAAAAGCCCTCGCTTGCGCGCCGTCAACGCCAGCACCAGAGCTTGAACGATTAAAATCCGCGCTTTGCCGTCAATGGGGAGTTCCATTGACGTCCCAGGGCCCTTAAAACATCAGAGCTGCTCCATGACCCACGTCGTCCTCGAATCGTGCATCCGCTGCAAGTACACCGACTGCGTCGATGTCTGCCCGGTCGACTGCTTCCGCGAAGGCCCCAACTTCCTCACCATCGACCCCGATGAGTGCATCGACTGCGCGGTGTGCATCCCCGAGTGCCCGGTGAACGCCATCGTGCCCGAGGAAGATGTGCCGGGCAACCAGCAGCACATGATCAAGATCAACGCCGATCTGGCCAAGAAATGGCCCAGCATCACCAAGCGCAAGGGCTCGCTGCCCGACGCCGACGAGTGGAAAGACCGGACCGACAAGCTGTCCGAGCTGATTCGCTGAACGACTTTCGTCCCCTGCCCCTTTGTCTGGGGCCCTGACCTCCATGGAAAACCAAGTGACACACGCTGCCTCCAATGCCGGCCACGCCGGCGTGATCGAAACCGATGCCGTCATCGTTGGCGCGGGCCCCGTCGGCCTGTTCCAGGTGTTCGAACTCGGCCTGCTGGAGATCAAGGCCCACATCATCGACTCGCTCGCCTACCCGGGCGGCCAGTGCATCGAGCTCTACCCCGACAAGCCCATCTACGACATCCCGGCCGTGCCCGTGTGCACCGGCAAGGAGCTGACCGACAACCTGATGAAGCAGATCGAGCCCTTTGGCGCGACCTTCCATCTGGGCCAGGAGGTCACCACCGTCGAGAAGCAGGACGACGGCCGTTTCTTCGTCGCCACCTCCAAGGGCACGCAGTTCCTCACCAAGACCATCTTCATCGCCGGCGGCGTGGGCTCGTTCCAGCCGCGCACCCTGAAGGTGGAAGGCCTGGACAAGTACGAAGGCAGCCAGGTGCACTACCGCGTGCGCAACCCGGCGCAGTTCGCCGGCAAGAACATCATCGTGATCGGTGGCGGCGACTCGGCGCTCGACTGGGCGCTCAACTTCTGCGCCGGCAATGAGGACGGCAGCGCCAACAAGGCCGAGAGCGTGATCCTGGTGCACCGCCGCGACGGCTTCCGCGCCGCACCGGCCAGCGTCGCCAAGATGAAGGAGCTGTGCGAGAACTACGAAATGCAGTTCATCGTCGGCCAGGTCACCGACATCGACGAGGGCGACGAGGTGCTGAAGGGCGTGAAGGTCACCGGCGGTGACGGCGTCACCCGCGTCGTGCCCTGCGACCAGGTGCTGGTGTTCTTCGGCCTCAGCCCCAAGCTGGGCCCGATCGCCGAATGGGGCCTGGCGCTGGAGCGCAAGCAGATCGTCGTCGACACCGAGAAGTTCGAGACCAGCACCCCCGGCATCTTTGCGGTGGGCGACGTGAACACCTATCCGGGCAAGAAGAAGCTCATCCTCTCGGGCTTCCACGAGGCTGCGCTGGCCGCCTTTGCCGCCGCGCCCTACATCTTCCCCGAGAAGCGCATCCACCTGCAGTACACCACCACCAGCCCCAAGCTGCACAAGGTGCTGGGCGTGGACACGCCGGTGTTTGATTGACCACCCCCGAGGCGCTGCGCGCCTCCCCCTCAAGGGGGCGAGATCGGCGGACCGGCAAAGCCGGATCCGCGATCTCCACTGAGTGAAAACCAAGCCCGCCCCGCGCGGGCTTTTTCATGGTGCGCGCAGCCAGCCCCGCGCGCGCGCCTCGCGTTCGGCGGCGGCATCGAGCGGATCGCCCTCGCGCAGCGCATCGATGCGCGCCAGCAGGGCCGGCGGCAGCGCGCTCGCGGCCATGCGGTAGCTGCCACCTGGCGTGGCCGGCAATGTTTCGAGCTGACGCAACCGCCAGCCCTCGCCTTCGCGACACGCCAGGCCGGCCTCGGTGTCCGCCACAAAGCTGCGGCAATAGTGCCCGTCACGGGCCAGAAAGCTGATGCCGGGCGTGACCCCCGCCAGCGTTTCACCTGCCAGCTGCCGATCCAGCGCCTGTACCAGCGTACCGTGGGCCTGCAATCCGGCGTCGACCGCCGAACCCGCGCCACCCGGCAGGCCGTGGTAGCCCAACAAGCCGCCCAGCACCAGGCTGGCCGCCATGCCCCCCCACTGGGCCCAGCCCAAATTCCAAGCGGCACGGCGCGGGGCCAGGGGCAGCATCCGCACGCCTGGCTTCAACAGGCCGGACAGGCGCTCGGGCAAGGCCTCGCTCAGTACCGGCGCGTAGGTCGCGCCCAATAGGCTGCGCAGGCGCTGTTCGTGCGCCAGCGCCTGCTGCAACGCAGGATCCAGCTCCAGCGCCGCTTCAAAGCTGGCTCGGCGCGCCTCATCGAGCTCACCGTCCACATAGGCCTGCAACTCGCTCAGCGCCTTGTCATCGATCTCGTTCATGGCTCCAGATCTCCATCGCCCAGCATGCGCTGCAAGGCTTCGCGTCCCCGTGCCAGGCGGCTCGTCAAGGTGCCAACCGGTACGCCCAGTGTCTCGGCCGCATCCCTGTAGGCCATGCCCTCCACCAGCACCAGGCTCACCGCCATGCGCTGCTCAGCCGGCAGGCGCGCCATCGCCGTCTGCACCGCGAGCCGAGTAATGAGCCGGCCGGTCTCCGAGACGCCAACCCGCTCGCCCGCCTCTTCGGCATCCACCGGCACCAGCACCGCTTCGCGACGCGCGCGCCCGCGCAGCTCATCGGTCCAGGCGTTCTTCATGATGCGAAACAGCCAGCTGTCCAGGCGGCTGCCGGGCTCAAATTGGTCCGCCGCCCGGAGCGCACGTTCCAGCGCCAGCTGCACCAGATCGTCGGCGTCCTCACGCCGCCAGGCCACGGTGCGCGCAAAGCGGCGCAAACGCGGCAGCAACTCGCCAAGGGACTGGCGCATGGATTCGTCGGCACTCATGTCATGATGAACAAGCAAACAGATAAACGTTGGCCGTGCGGATTTTCTTCCATGCCCGCGGCGTTATTCCGGATATGAATGCAAAGGCGCTGCTGACCACCCTGCTGACGCTGATGCTGGCCCACGGCAGCAGTTGGGCGCAACTGCGGCTGCCAGGCGTGCGTGGCCTGACTGACCTGACGCGCCCCAGCTTGAACGACAGGCCCATACGCTCGCGCCTGGACCCGTTGCTGGCGCCCGCCGACCTGCAGGGGCTGCGCGCGCGCCTGACCGAGCAATTGCTGAGCCGCCACGCGCAAACACTCATGCGCGACCCGGGCGGCGAGCCCATTGTGCGCCAGCAATTGCTTGCCCTGCCATCCGACGCCGCGGCACGCGAGCGGCTGCTCGCCCTGCCCGGCGTGCAGTTGCTGGAAGAGACCCGACTCGACGGGCTGGCGCTGGGCTGGCTGCTGTTGCGCGCCGATGTGGCCCTGCTGCCGCAGCTGCGCCAGCTCGACCCCGAAGGCAGCTACGACTACCAACACCTGTACCTGGGCAGCGGCCAGATCGCCGCGGGTCCGCCCGCCACGGCGACCACCGCCCTGCCCCCACCGGCCCGCGTCGGTTTGATTGACAGCGGCATCGACCGTGCCCATCCGGCGCTGCGCGGCGTCCAGATGCAGACCTTTGGCTGCGGCGGCCTGGCACACCCGGCGCCCCATGGCACGGCCGTGGCCTCGCTGCTGGTGGGACGCAGCGACCCATTCCGCGGCGCCCTGCCCGACGCCACCTTGTACGCGGCCGATGCCTATTGCGATGCGGCCGACGGCGGCTCGGTGCAGGCGATTGCCCAAGCCTTGGCCTGGCTGGCGCGCGAGCGGGTCGGCGTCATCAATATCAGCCTGGTGGGCCCACCTAACGCGCTGCTGCAGCGCGCCGTGGCGGCGGTGCAGGCCCGCGGGCATTTGATCGTGGCGGCGGTGGGCAATGACGGCCCGGCCGCAGCGCCGCTCTACCCGGCCGCCTGGCCCGGCGTGGTGGCGGTGACTGGCGTCGATGCCAGGCGGCGTGCGCTTATCGAGGCTGGCCGTGGCCCCCATGTCGGCCTGGCAGCACCCGGTAGCGACATGGTGGGTGCGGCGATGGGCGAGCTGGGCTACGCGCGCCTGCGTGGCACCTCGTTCGCGGCGCCCCTTGTGGCCGGTCTGTTGGCCGCGGCATTGCCGCGGCCCGATCCGAGCGGGGCACAGGCGGCCTGGGAACGCCTGCGTCAGCAAGCGCTGGACCTCGGTGAGGCCGGCCCCGACCCCATCTACGGGTGGGGACTGGTGGGTGAAGCACTGCGTGTGTCCAGAACGCCATAGCGACAGCCCGGCAGCGGGCTTACCAATGCTTGCATTTGACATGGACGAAGCCCGCCGGCCGGCTCGTTCTCTTCCATGTCAGCACCGGATAGGCCGGTCTCGCTGAAGACCAACGCAACAGGAGTCCCACCATGAGCATGCAACTTCCCTCCACGTCCCACCGTTACGCCCGCTTCGCCGCAGTCGTCGCCGGCATCTTGATGACGCTTGGCCTGGCGGTGCCCGCGCAGGCCGGCCTGCTGAACAGCCAAGGGCTTTCCGGCGGCCTCGGTGGCTCGCTGAACGGCACGCTGAACGGATCGATGAGCGGCCTGCAGCGCCCCGATCTCGGCCGCGCCAGAGAGTTGGCCGGTGCCGGCCGCCAAACCTTGAGCGATGCCAAGGGGTCCGCTCAGCAGGCCAAGAACGGCAACGAGCAGGCCCAGGCCGGTGCCGAAGGCAGTGGCCAGGCCGCGGCCCTGCTGGGCAAGCCGGCAACGGCGGCGCCCGGCGCTGCGCCCGCGCCGGCACCCGCCCAGCCCGGCATGGGCAGCCGTTCGGCCCAGGTCGATGCCGGCGCCAACGCCTCGGTCCAGCGTGGCGAGGCCTCGGCCAGCGGCAATGCCGCGGCCGTCGGCCGCTGACGGCGAGGATGCGCCGCTGCCGCGGCGCGCCGGGCTCGGCATAGAATCCACCTGCCCCGCAGCCCGTCTGCGGGGTATTCGCTAGGGGTGCTGGCGCATCAGATGAGCCGGCTGAGATGACACCCTTTGAACCTGACTGAGGTAATCCTCGCGCAGGGAAGCAAGTCAGCAAGAGGGCCCGTCAATCTATCGTGCCCCGTCTGTTTTGCCGCCCTGCCATCGAATGAGTAGGACGATGGCACATTCATTTCATTTCTCCCGTATCGCAATCGCCAGCGCCGCCGCGCTGAGCTGTGGCCTGAGCCCGGCCCAACCCTCCACCAGCCTGCCCGCCGTCACCGTGAGCGGCCGCAACGCCGACGCGCCGGTGAGCATTGGCGGCTTTGGCGAGACGCCGGTGGCGCGCCTGCCGCTGCAGGCCAGCCTCATCAATGCCGAGCGCCTGGCCGACGCCGGCCTCAGCAACCTGGCCGGCATCACCAGCCTGGACGCCAGCATCGGCGATGCCTACAACGCGGCCGGCTATGTGTCCTACCTGAAGATTCGCGGCTTCGACCTGGACAACCGCTTCAACTACCGCCGCGACGGCCTGCCCATCAACGCCGAGACCGCGCTGGCGCTCGGCAACAAGGCCGGCATCGAGGTGCTGAAGGGCACCAGCGGTATCCAGTCGGGCACCAGCTCGCCCGGTGGCCTGGTGAACCTGCTGGTGAAGCGCCCCACCGCGAACCTGCTCAACGTCAGCCTCGGCTTCAGCGAGCGCGGCACGACCGAGGCGGCGCTGGACTGGAGCCAGCGCTTCGGCAGCGGCGAGGCCTTTGGCCTGCGCGTGAACGCCAGCGCGGCCGAGCTACGCCCCGAGCTCTACAGCGCCCATGGCCAGCGCCGCCTGCTGGCGGTGGCCGGCGACTGGCGCCTCGGCGCCGACAGCCTGCTGGAAGCCGAATTCGAGCTCAACCGCCAGTCGCAGCCCAGCCAGCCCGGCTTCAGCCTGCTGGGCAACCGCCTGCCCGATGCCAAGACCATCGACCCGCGCACCAACCTCAACAACCTGCCCTGGACGTTGCCGGTGGTGTTCGACAACAGCCATGCCTCGCTGCGCTGGCAGCAACGCCTGAACGCCGACTGGCGTGCGCAAGCGCATTGGGGTGCCCAGCGGCTCAAGAGCGACGACCGCCTCGCCTACGCCTATGGTTGCTCGAACGAGAACAACTACGACCGCTATTGCAGCAACGGCGACTTCGACCGCTACGACTTCCGCAGCGAGGGCGAGCGCCGCAACAGCGATGCCCTGGACCTCTCGCTGGCCGGCAAGTTCAGCACCGCCGGCCTGCGGCACGAGCTCAGCACGGGCCTGCTGTTCAGCCGCTATGAGGCACGCTTCAATCGCCAGGCCTACAACTGGTCGGGCGTGGGCAATATCTACCAGGACGTGCTCACGCCAGCCGACCCCAGCCTGACCGACGAGAACACCAACCGCGACGAGCGCAGCACCGAGCTCTATCTGCGCGATGCCGTGCAGCTGGGCGCCGATTGGCAGGCCTGGGCCGGCCTGCGCCATACCCGGCTGCACCGTGAATCGGTGCGCACCGACGGCTCGCGCGCCACCGATTACAAGCAGTCCTTCACCACACCCTGGCTGAGCCTGAGCTACACCCTGGCCGCCGAGCTGATGGCCTATGGCAGCTGGGGCGAAGGCATCGAGTCCGAAGTGGTGCCCAATCGCAGCCGCTATGCCAATGCGGGCCAGGCCCTGCCGGCGCTGCGCAGCCGCCAGTTCGAGCTGGGCCTGAAGGCCGGCTCCAGCACGGTGGACTGGTCGCTCGCCTGGTTCGACATCCGCAAGCCCGAATGGCGCGACATCGGCAGCTGCGACAACACCGCCACCTGCACCCGCCAGGCGGACGGCAGATCCCACCACCGCGGCATCGAAGCCCAGGCCGACATCAAATGGGCCGGCGGCGGCCTGCTCGCCAGCGCCATGAAGCTCAAGGCGCACACCGAGGGCAGCTCGGTCGCCGGCCTGGATGCGCTCAAGCGCCCCAACGTGGCCGAGACCTCGATCAAGCTCAATGCCCGCCAGCGCCTCTCCGCACTGCCCGGCCTGCAAATGAACGCCGGCCTCGTCTACGAGGGCCCGCGCGCCGCCCTGCCGGACAACAGCATCAGCATTCCCGGCTGGCTGCGCCTGGATGCCGGCCTGCGCTACGAACAGGCCCTCGGCCAGCGCCAGCTGCTGACCTGGCGCCTGGGCGTGGACAACCTCACCGACAAGCGCGCCTGGCGCGAATCGCCCTACCAGTACGAGCACAGCTACCTCTACCCGCTGGCGCCGCGCACCTGGCGCGCAAGTTTGGAATACAGCTTGTAAGGTTCCAAAAATTCAGTCTATAATGCGAGGCTCTGTTCCTCGATAGCTCAGTTGGTAGAGCGCCGGACTGTTAATCCGTAGGTCCCTGGTTCGAGCCCAGGTCGAGGAGCCACAGAATCTGAAGCCGCTGCTTCGCAAGTTGCAGCGGCTTCAACTTTGAAGACGTACCGATCAATCAATTCCTCGATAGCTCAGTCGGTAGAGCGCCGGACTGTTAATCCGTAGGTCCCTGGTTCGAGCCCAGGTCGAGGAGCCAGATAGAGAAGCCCCACAGGTGAAAGCTTGTGGGGCTTTTTCTTTGTGCGCGAACTTGATGGTCGGTCCGGCGAACTCCCATAGCTGTCTCACGCATCCTCCAGCTAGAGTCGGCCCCGCAAGCGCCAAAACAGCGCGCAATTGTGGAGGGACCATGAAGGGCAATCACGTCCTGATCGACTACGAGAATCTGCAGCCACAGGTTGCAGAAGTACTTGCTTCGCCTGTCTTCAGAGTGTGGGTGTTTGTTGGCGTGCAGCAGGCCAAGGTCAGCTTCGACCTCGTCAATCTGCTTCAGACCAAAGGCGATGCCGCCAAGGTGATCAAGATGCGAGGCTCCGGGCGCAATGCGCTGGACTTCCATATGTCGTACTACTTGGGTGGCTTGGTGCAGGAGCACCCGGAAGACTACTTTCATCTTGTGACGGGGGATACCGGCATGGATCCCTTGATCGGTCACCTGCAAGCGCAGGGTGTCCACGTAAACCGCTGGCGCGATGTCAACGACATTCCGCTTCTGAAACGCCCTGCGCAGCTTCCTGATGAAGAGAAGCTGTCCTGCATCATCGAATACCTGGTTCAGCGCGGGGCACAGAGGCCAGCGTCAATGAAAACGCTGCTGGGGTCGATCGCGGCGCAGTTCCAACCGAAGCTGGAAGCAAATGCCGCAAAGGCACTCGCCGACGTACTTCAAGCGCATGGCATCTTCGAGATAGTGGGCTCGAAGCTCCGATACGGCCTACCCGACGACTGACGGTGTCTTTTCGCCCGAAGCTAGGACATTTGCTTAGTTCCGCGGCACGCTGGATAGGTGGAACAGCCCCAGAACAAGGCGCCAGCATTGGCACCCCTTTTGGCCGTCCTCTGGACCATCCCAGCGCCACATACCGGACACGCCGTCGCGGCTTGGTTGCGCGCTTGAGCGGTTGCTACAGCCGGCCGGACTTCATCGACAGAGCCACTGCCACCAGCGCGCAACGCTGCTTTGGCTTCCTTGATCATCCGAGACAGACGCTGCCCGTCCACCAACTTGACGTTGCGCCCGTCGGCGAAGCCCTTGGCGTCCGCAGTGAAGCTGCCGGATGTGACCACGAAGCCGCCTGCAGCCCCCTTGGCAGCCATCACGCCGTAGAGTTCGCGCACGACGTCTACGCCGACCTTGTAGGCCTTCCACTGCTTGCACTGAACCAGGAATTTCTCGGTGCCCTTCTTTAGGACCAGATCAACGCCACCGTCCGGGCCGGCACCGCCCAGCTCAACGACGTTGAAACCTTGCATCCGAAACGCCTCACCGACGAGCATTTCAAATTCGCGCCAGGACATGCCGTCAAGCGCATCGGCGCCCTTTGCCTCGGCCACGTTGACGGCCAGCGACTTGCGCTGATGTCGCCTCCAGGCTGATGTGACCGCACCCGCAAGGCAGATCAACGGCAACACGTACTGACCCACACCCGCTAGTGCCTTGGTCATCGCGTGCACTGCCATGCCGCCCATCTGGCCTGGCTGGACTGCAACTGGCACCTCGGGTACGGCCAGCCGGTGCAGCAAGATATAGCTCGCCATCGCCAGCCCTACGCCAGCCCACCACGGCAGCAGCGCAACCAAGTTCAACAGGTCTTCTGCAAGGCCTGACTTCTTCTGCCCCATATCTCGCTCTCCCTGAGTTCGGTGCCCCGCGCACCAATCGGACACGTCTTAAGCCTGTTTGATGTGTGCGAAGTATCTAACAGCCAAAGGACTCACCTGATGGCAAGCCGATTACCAAGTGATACAACAACTGCCTAGTTCCGCACCCAAGGGAGATAACAAGTGGACTTCATCGATCAATTGCGCGTGCTGTCAACACGCATCGGAAACACCAAAGCCTTGATCCAAACCGAGGAGGCTACCAAGAACGCGATGGTCATGCCGTTCATTCAAGCCCTCGGATACAACGTTTTCGATCCGCTTGAAGTGACCCCTGAGCTTGTGGCGGACGTCGGCACCAAGAAGGGCGAGAAGGTGGACTATGCAATTCTTCGCGACAGCAAGCCGATCATGCTTTTCGAATGCAAGAAGGCCGGCGCTGAACTGAACATCAATCATGCTGGTCAGCTGTTCCGCTACTTCCACGTCACAGAGGCCCGCTTCGGCGTCCTCACAAATGGCCTGGTCTATCGCTTTTTCACGGACCTGGAACAGCCAAACAAGATGGACGAGAAGCCATTCTTCGAGTTCAACATCCTAGATTTCAACGAAAGGGATGTCGAGGAACTCAAGAAGTTCGCGAAGTCAGCATTTGACCTGGAAGCCATCCTCACAACTGCTAACGATCTCAAGTACACCCGTGCTATCCAGACGAAGCTGTCCGAATGGATGGTCAATCCATCCGAAGACTTCGTGAGGCTCGTATCGACCGACCTGCTGGGCAGCCGTAGATTCACCCCAGCGGTCAAGGACCAGTTCACGCTCATCACGAAGAGAGCATTCGAGCAACTGTTGGGCGAGCGAATCAACGAACGACTCAAAGGGGCAATGGCCCCCGAGTCGGTGACAATTTCAGACCCAGTCATTGCCGCGCAGCCCGTTGCAGCCTCTACCACCTCGCCCACTATTCAAGACGAACCGCAGGTAGTGACTTCTCCAGAAGAGCTTGAGGCCTTTCATACGGTTCGTGCGCTGGTGCGGAGCCTCGTGCCCTCGAAACGAGTCGTCATGCGTGACGCGCAAAGCTACTGCGCCATCTTGTTGGATGACAACAATCGCAAGCCCGTTTGCCGGCTCCGGTTCAACAACACGCAGAAGCTGCGTCTCGGTCTATTCAACGCCTCAAAAGAAGAAGAGCAATTCACGTTGGATTCGATCGACGACATTCACAACTTCGCCGATCAGTTGCGCGCCACCGTCTCCACTTACCTTCAACCGGCTGGCTAGACAATGGTTGGCGTCAATAAATGCCAAGTCACGTCCTAGGCAAAGAGACTACTATTCACGCCATTCGCTCAAGGAGAGTAAATGCTTAGGGTGTCATCGATTGGGGTAGAGAACCTTCGTAGCCTCGCTGACACGAAGCTCGTTCAACTAAAGCCAATCACTATTCTGGTCGGAAGAAACAGCTCTGGGAAGAGTACGTTTGCCCGCCTATTTCCGCTGCTAAAACAAAGTGCTGAAGCCTCGAAAAAAGGCCCGCTACTTTGGTGGGGAAGACTAGTCGATTTTGGAAGCTTTGAGGACGCTGTCAACCGGCACGCTGCAGATCAGTCCATATCGTTGAAGTTCGCAATCGAAACAAAGCCTGAAGAGTTTCGAAGCGTCAGCAGGCGCAGCGTCGGTCGACTTTCGCTAGTTCGCTTGGTTTCAACGGGGACCGTCTTCGTGAAAGCGACGATCAGACGCGGAAACAATAGCGCCTACATCTCAAAAATGGAGATTGATGCCTTTGAAAACAATGCATCCATCGAACTGGACGAGCATGGGTTCGCCACAGAAATAACTTCAGGCTCGTTTAAGTGGACAAAGAGCAATCAAGTCATGTTCTTTGCACCCCAAGACAAAATATTCCCCACCCCGACTTGCTACAAAGCGGCCTCTACAGACACCAACAATACAACATACTGGGAGCCACATGACGTGTTTCGAGCAGAGCAAACGAGACTACTTCGCCAGTTCTTGCACGGCAATACGGCAGAAGAAAAAGTCCGCCAATTGGTGGACAAAATACCAATCGGATCCAAATCCGATATATACCATAGTCTTAGCCAGATAAACAATCCGCCGTCTTTCAGGGAAAATCTATTACTCCAAGGACAAAATGGATACTACTTCCGGAAACTTTGCGACGTCTCTTTCGCATCACACCTGGAATCAGTCCTGGATCTAATTGGCTCCGCCCTCAAAAATTTCTCCGAAGAAGTAATTTACCTAGAGCCTCTCAGGGCAAATGCCCAAAGATATTATCGCCAACAATCGCTTGCCGTAGGAGAGATTGACTCGAAAGGCGAGAATATTGCGATGTTCCTCGACAATCTCAACTGGAATGAGTTGACGGATCTAAACGATTGGATGGAGGGCCACTTTGGCATTAGAGTTAAGCCAAGCAAACAAGGTGGGCACATATCGCTCAGGATCCAGCAATCCGCAGATGGCGGTGAGACGAATATTGCAGATATGGGGTTTGGCTTTTCGCAAATGCTGCCAATTGCCATTCAACTTTGGGCGGCAACGCTGAAGACTGCAAACAATGCCCCTTGGAATCGTGAACTGAGCCGACCCACTATAGTTATTGAGCAGCCCGAACTACACCTTCATCCGGACTATCAGGCAAAGCTCGCAGACGTGTTTGTTGCGGCACTGGGGCTGGAAAGCACAGATGCCACAAAAGGTCGACCAAAAATACAAATCATTGCCGAGACACATAGTGCGGAACTAATCAATCGGATTGGCGCACTCGTCGCCGAAAAGAAGATCACCCCCGACGATATACAGGTGGTACTTTTCGATCAGGCCGACGCGAAAAGTCCATCGACGCTAACGATTTCGAAATTTGATGCCGATGGGGTGCTTACAGACTGGCCCACCGGATTCTTCACACCGTCAGTGTACGCGCAATAAAACATGCTGATTTGGCTAGACTCTTCTGTGCTGGACGCCGACCTAAATTCCAATATTGATGCCTCGCATGGCTTGGATTGCATCATCGGCTCCGCACACAGGGGAGAGAATTTCGTCATTGGCGAGCGGCACATCCTATCCGAGCTACAGAAGAGCGCCGCGCTTTCCGGAACCAGTCGCGCCGTACTAGGCCACCTTATTGCGAACTATTCAACACTCGCCTCGTTTGCAAGGACGGTAAATGCGAAAGTCATCGCATCCCACAATAAGCATGCGCCTCTGATTAAGTTGGGAGCAGAGCAGTGGGGAGCCTCCATCGAATCGATTGGACAGGTTGGCATATCCAAAGCCGTCCTCATAGGAGAGAACCTCAGCGACGCGGATTTGTTCGAGCATGCGGCGCTACAGTATAGAGCCGCGAATAGATTTTATGGTCTGGTCGCACTCACCAAATTGGGCGGAGGTGGTTCAACGACTCCCGGCTGCTTGCAAAATCATGCTGTCGTTGAAAAGAAATGGGTGTTATGCATTAGCGACAGTGATCGTCTATACCCGGCACAAGCCAAGGACTTAACAGCGCAGAAATGTGAATTCATTTCTGCGGCCATCGGAATTGTTTGCAGCTATAGAGATATAGCACCCCGAGAGATAGAAAATATAATCCCTCTTGCATTCTTCGAGGAAATCGTACCGGCGACGCATACATATGCATGGGATCGACACCGCCAACAGGTTTTTACCACCACGCCCCAAGCTCACGAATACGGTGACCTAAAATTGGGAACGGACCTTAAGAAGATATTTTCTTACGGTGTCGGGAGTCCTCAACGGACCTTCTGGATTGACATTGCAAATAGGTTGAGCAATGCAGGAATTATCCCAACCGGTTGTCTAAATGGCGGTGGCTGCGCAAATCAACACAATGGCACCCCTTGCGGTTGCATTGTGGTTCAAGGCTATGGCGGGAAAATACTAGAAGCGGTTGTCGAAAAATTAACACTCCGAACACAGCAAAAGTCTTGCGAGATGATCTCGAAAGACCCGAATCAAGCCCACTGGTACAGCATCGGCAAGCAAGTTTTTGAATGGGGCTGTGCATCCCCCCGGATGAGGGTCTAACACTGCGTTGGGCTGCCTCGCCGATCTGGAGTCGGTCGCGGCCTCAAGCCCAACCGGTTGAGGGCCAAGTCCGCGCATTGAAAGGTTGAAGACTTCGTCGCCTTACGTGACCACCTACGTCATTGCGACGCACCTTGAAGGGCCGCCCGCTGAGGCGGCTCTTTGCTTTCCTGTCGAGAGGTAGCCGCACAGGCTTATCGGTCAGCATTTGGCTGAACTGCTTCACCTTGGCATTTCGACCATCACGCCGCAGCTGGTGCCCCCCAGCGTCTTGCGCCGCTGGGGGCTTTATCTTTGGGCGCTCACTGCTTGAGCTTGAAGAGCCGGATCGCCGCCTCGAGCTGGCCGGCCTGTTCCTGCAGCGCCTTGGCATCGGCGGCGGCCTGTTCGACCATGCTGGCGTTCTGCTGGGTGGCCGTGTTCATGTCGTCGACGGTGGCATTCACCCGCTCGATGCCCATCATCTGCTGGCCGCTGGCGGCCGCGATCGCCTGCATGATCTCGGTGACATGCTTGATGCTGGCCACGATCTCCGTCATGGTGGCGCCGGCCTGCTGCACCAGCTCGCTGCCAGTCTGCACCCGCCCGACCGAATCGTCGATCAGCGCCTTGATCTCGCGGGCCGCGCCCGATGAGCGCTGCGCCAGGCTGCGCACCTCGGAGGCCACCACCGCGAAGCCGCGGCCATGCTCGCCGGCACGCGCCGCCTCCACGGCAGCATTCAGCGCCAGGATATTGGTCTGGAAGGCGATGCCATCGATCACGCCGATGATGTCGACGATGCGCTTGGAGGAGCTGTCGATCGACTGCATGGTGCTGACCACCTGCGACACCACGCCGCCGCCCTTGACCGCCACCTCCGCGGCCGTCTGCGCCAGCTGGTTGGCACGCTGCGCGTCTTCGGTATTCCGATGCACCATCGCCGTCAGCTCGTGCATGGACTGGGCGGTGCGGCCCAGGCTGCCCACCTGCTGCTCGGTGCGGGCCGAGAGATCGGCGTTGCGGTCCGAGCTCTGCTGGGCCGCCGCGTAGATCTCGTCGGTGGCATGGCGCACGCGCGAGACGATGTCGGTCAGGCTGTCGCTCATGTCCCTCAGCGAGCGCTGCAGGTCGCCCACCTCGTTGCTGGAGGTCAGCTGCACCTGCTGGGTCAGGTCGCCGGTGGCGATCTCGCGCGCCGCCGCAATGCCCAGGCTCAGCGGCGTGGTGACGACGCGGCGTATGAAGGGGTAGATCAGCGCCAGCACCGGGATGCTGGTCAGCAGCGCCGCCAGCACCGACATCGCGCGCTGGTGCGCCAGGCCTTCGTTGACCCGGTCGAGCGAGACCTTCATGCTCACCGCGCCCAGCACCGTGCCCTCGGCGGCCTGGTGGCAGACGGTGCAGTCCTTGCCCAGATAGTTCTTGGCCGCCAGCGCGGGCCGCACCGCGCGCAGATATTCGCCCTTGGCGTCGTTCTCCACCCAGACCTGGGCGCGGCCGGTGCGCAGCACCTCGGCTTCGCGCGCATCGGGCGCCACCGCCTCATTGCCGGTGCCCGGGCCGAACAGCTTGGTCACGGCCTCGGCGCGCAGCACATGCACATCGCGGATGGTGCCGAGCTGCTTGATCTGGTCCAGCAGCACCTCGCGCTGGGCGATGGTGCCGGTCACCATCATGCCGGTCAGGCCGGCCATGGTGGCGTCGTGCATGCTGAGCGAGAAATCCTGCGCCTGCTCCAGCGCCGCCTGGCGCGAGGTATAGGCCTGCCAGATGATCACGCCGGACCAGACGACGAGCAGGGCCACGGCGATCGTGGCAATGAGTTGGATCCAGATTCTCGGCTTCACCATGGCTAGGTCTGTGTGGGATGGCTGCAGGGGTAAAAGCCATGCTAGCGCCGCGCGGGCGTGCCGGCCGTGGCGCACGCGCACAGTTCCAGAGCTAGATCAAGATCAAGTCAAAGAGCCCGGCCCGCCATGGGACAATCCAGCGCTTTACGGAGATTGCCGGGCAGACCCTTGCCACGGCAACAGCGCAATGACCAGCCTGCCCAACTGCCCCCAGTGCCACTCGGAACTCACCTACGAGGACGGCACCCAGTTCATCTGCCCGGAATGCGGCCATGAGTGGTCCAAGCAGGCCGCCGAGCCGGCGGCCGACGAGGTGCGCGTGGTGCGCGACGCCAACGGCAGCGAGTTGAAGGACGGCGACACCGTCACCGTCATCAAGGACCTGAAGATCAAGGGCTCGTCGCTGGTGGTGAAGGTCGGCACCAAGGTCAAGAACATCCGCCTCACCGAGGGCGACCACGACATCGACTGCAAGATCGATGGCATCGGTGCGATGGGCCTGAAGTCGGAGTTCGTGAAGAAGGCCTGAGCCCAGCGCGGGTCAGCTCGCTGGCCGCTCAGCCAGGTTTCAGCCCGGCCGCCCCTTGGCCCGGTACATGGCCTGGTCGGCGGCGGCAATCAGCTCGGTGGCGCCCTCGCCATCCTCGGGATAGCGGCTGATGCCGATGCTGGCGCCCGAGGGCAGCTCGGCGCCGCCGTAGTGCACCGGCAGCGACAGCGCCTCGCGCACCTTCTGCGCCACCGTCTCGACGGCGTCGCTGGCCTCGATCTGGTCCAGCAGGATGATGAACTCGTCCCCGCCCATGCGGGCCACCGTATCCACCTCGCGCACCAGTTGGCGCAGCCGCTGCGCCAGCGTGCACAGCACCGCATCGCCGGCGGCATGGCCCAGCCGGTCGTTGATGTGCTTGAAGTTGTTCAGGTCGATGAAGAGCAGCGCCAGCCGGCCCTGATTGCGCTTGGCATGGGCCAGCGCGTGATCGAGCCGGTCCAGGAAGACGCGCCGGTTGTGCAGGCCGGTGAGGCTGTCGTGGCTGGCCAGGCGATCCAGCTCCTGCTGCTTCTGCTCCAGCTTGGCGAACTGGGCACGGATCTGCTGCTGCATGTCGGCCACGCTGCGTGCCAGCAGGCCGATCTCGTCGCGGCGCGCGGTGGGCAGGCCGCCCTCCTCGCGCTCGCCGGCGGCAAAGCGCCGCACCGCCAGCACGATCTGCCCGAGCGGCCGGCTCAGCGCGCGCGCCAGCATCGCCGCCAGCAGCACCGCCAGCGCGCTGAAGCCGAGCACGATGCGCATGCTGACCTCGCCCAGCCGCGCGCTTTCCAGCAGCACCGCCTCCACCGGCTGGGCCAGGCCGAGCACGAAGTCCTCCTCCTGCCGCAGCTCGGAGGCGGGCTGGCGCACGAACGCGGCCACCACCGCGCCCTGCCCCGGCGGCGCCACCGTCGTCACCAGATGATCGCCGCGCCCCGGCGCCCCCGCCACCAGGGCGGCGGTGGCCGGGAAGCTCTCCTGCATGCGCGCGCTCTGGCCGCGATCGAAGGCAAAGGCCTGCCGGCTGTCCGGGTGGATCAGAAAGTCGCCCGCGCCATTGCTCAGGTAGAGCTGCAGGCCGGCCGGCAGATCGCCTGCCAGCTGGGCGAACAGGCCGTTCAGGTCGACGTTGATCACCACCAGCCCGCGCACCTGGCCCTGGGCATCGCGCACCGGCGCGGCCACCTGCAGCGCCGGCTTGTCGAGGCCGGCATGGGCGCCGATCTCATGGTTGATGGCGGCGCTGGAGACGTAGACGGCGCCGGGCGGCAGCCCCAGCGTCTCGTACACATAGGGGTAGTGGCCCTTCTCCTGCAGGTCCGCGCCGCGCACGCGCACCAGGCCACGCTCGTCGCGGTCCACCCGGATGCGCTCCAGGCCGTGGCCGGCGAGGTCGATCAGGCGCATCTGGAAGTACTCGGGATGGGTGGCCAGCACGCGCTCGAACAGCAGCGCCGCGTTGTCCTCCTCGGCGCTCTGCGCGCCGGGGCTGGCGCGCAGCAGCAGGCGTGCCGCCTGCGGGTGCTCGGCCACCATGCGCACATCATTGGCGATGTCGTCCAGCACGATCACCAACTGGCGCGCCAGCACGCGCGTGGCGGTGAGCAGGCGCTCCTCGGCCCCCGCCACCAGCATGCTGCGGCTGGTGGCATAGCCGTAATAGCCGGTCAGCCCGGCCGCCAGCACCCCCACCAGCGCCACCGCCAGCCCCAGGCGCCAGGCAATGCCCAGTTTCATCGCCTTCATGGCGCCAGCACCTTGGCGGCACGGTCGCCCGAACGGATGCGCTGCCACAGCGCCTCGCGCCGCGCGGCGTCCTCCACCGGTTCCAGCCACAGCGGTGCCTGCTCGGGCTGGCGCGGCAGCGTTTCGCTGATGGTGTTGGCCAGGCCCTGGCGCGTCACCAGCAGCTCGCTGGCCTTGGCCGCCAGCAGGGTGTCGATCCAGACATGGGCCAGCTTGCGGTCGCGCGCGCCGCGCGTGATGGCCCAGCAGTCCAGCCAGGCCAGCGCACCCTCGCGCGGCATCACATAGCCGATGTTCATGCCGGCGGCCTTCAGCAACTGCACCTGTTGCATGCCGTAGTTGGCGTGCATCAGGGCCGCGCCATGACGCTGGAACAGGCGCACCGACTCCTCCGGCTGGCTGTAGAAACCCAGCACATTGCGGCGCAGCTCGATCAGCTTGTCCACCGCGCGCGGCCATTGCGCGCTGGCCAGGCGAAAGGGCGAGCCGCTGCCGAGGGCCTGCGCCGCCAGCGAGAAGTTGTGCGTGCCGCCGTCATAGGCCAGCACCTTGCCGCGCAGGCGTGGGTCCCACAGCGCGCTGATCGAGCTGGGCGGCACCGGCAGCTGGCGCTTGTCGTAGATCAGCCCCATCTCCGCATAGGTGTAGGGGATGGCAAAGGTCTGCGCCCGGCCGTCGCGGCGATGCACCAGGCCCGGGATGGCGGCGAGATCCCGAAAGCGCGGCAGCTGCTTGCGGGTGTTGGCGATCAGACCCACGTCGACGGGCTGCACCAGGCCGGCCTGGATATAGCGCTGCAGCTCGGCGGTGTTGACGGCGAACACATCGAAATCGGCGCCGCCACGGGCGTTGATCCGGTGCCACAGGGCCTCGTCCGAGCCAACGATGGTCAGCTCCACCTTGGCGCCGCTGCGCTGCTCAAACTCGCGCAGCACCTCGGCCTCGGCATAACCGGGCCAGGCCAGCACCCGCAGCGTGCCGGCCGCCCGCGCCGGCGCGAAGAAAACCAACAACGCCATCAGCAGGCCCAGACCCAGCAGCCGGTGCGCCAAGCCCGAGGCCCATCGCCGCGTTGCCGCGTGCTCGCATGCAGCCAAGGTCAACAAGTGTTTGTCCTGCTCTGTCCCAACCGCTTCAGTGTATGCCGGGACGCAGGCGCGCCGCAGCGCCAGCTAGGCCCCGAAGAAGCAGACCCGGTTCCCACCGGCGGCCTTGGCCTGGTACATGGCGGCATCGGCTTGCTTGATCAACTCATCCTGCTGGGTTTCGTGATCTCGAAACATGACCACGCCAATGCTGACGCTGCCCACGTGTTCAAGCATCGAGGGCACACCGCCCTCCTCGCGCTGCTCCCTGAGTCGAAACGGCTCCGCCAAGGCGTGCCGGATCTTCTGTGCAATCGCCTCGGCCTGGGCGGCGGACGCAGTGGCCTCCTCGCCGAGTTCGCCGACCATCACGACGAACTCGTCGCCGCCTATGCGCGCCACCGTATCGACCTCGCGCACGCAGGCGAGCAGACGCCGCGCCGCGTCGACCAGCAGCAGGTCGCCCACGGCATGCCCATAGCGGTCGTTGAGCGGCTTGAAATGGTCCAGATCCAGGTACATCACGGCACCATAGCAGGCGCTGCGTTTGCTTGCCGCCATCGCCTGGCTCAGGCGGTCGTGCAGCAGGCGGCGGTTGGGCAACTGGGTCAGGGCATCCCGGAAGGCCATCTGGCGCACCTGCTCCTCCATCTCGCGGCGCTCGGCGACTTCCGCTTCGAGCTGGCGCGTGGAGGCCTGGATATGGTCGGCCATGCCGTTGAAGGCCTGCGCGACGCGCGCGATTTCGCCCGGCCCGGCGCTCGCGGCGCGGGCACCGAAATCACCGTCATGCACCCGCCGTGCCGCCTGCTCCAGCTGCGTGATCGGCCGGATGATGCGATGCGCCAGCCAGGCCGCCAGCACCGCCAGCAGGCCCATCACCGTCAACGCGGCCAACATGCTGAGCATGGCGCGCTGCTTGGCAGCCAGATAGACGGCCGACGCCGGCACACCCACAAAGGCGATCCAGCCGGTATCGGGCATGGGCACGACCGAGAAGTAGCGCACCACGCCATCGATGGCCAAGCTCTCGAACTCGCCATCGCGCACCGCCACGATGCGGCGCGCCGCCTCCGCGTTGGGCTTGCTGCCGATCACGCCCTCGGGGTCCAGATTGCGCCAGATCATGGTGCCGTCGGCGGCAAAGAAGCCATAGCGGCTGTCCGGCGGCAGGCCGGCGTCAGGAATATGGGGGTCCAACACCGACAGATCGAGCGGCAGATAGATCGCGCCCACCACCTCCTGTTGGTCGTTGCGTATCGGCGCGCCGATCACCGAGACCCATTTTCCGGTGATGAGCCCCCGATGGGGCAGCCCCACCAGGGCGCGCGGCTCGCGCAGAAAGGCCTGGAACCAGGGCGTCGCAGCAATATTGCGCCCGCGTCCATTGGGCAACGGCACCGCCGAACAGGCCACCTCGCCGTCGAGCCGGGCATAGGCCACATTGGCATAGGCTGGGTTCATGGTGAGGAAGTCCTGCAGCGCGGGATCGCAATGCTCGCCATCCACCAGCTTGACGAGCGGCCGCGCCGCGAGCCGATGCAGACTGTTGTGGGCGCTCGCCACCGTGGCGCCGGTGTTCCGGATCATGGTGTACGCGAGCGTACGAAGCGACGACTTCGTATGCGCAATCGTCGCCTGCATGTCCAGATAGATGCCCGCCGCCACCAGGGCACACAGCGGCACCGACATGGCCAGCACCAACAGCAGGAGCTGCGTTCGGATCGACGTTGACCTCATCGGATCGAATGCCTTTGCACCGAGTGGCGGACGCTGCGGATTATGGGGCGCGGACAGGCGCAACCGTTATGTAGTGCGTTATATTTCGCTCACCATGCCCAAGCACCCCACCGCAACCCTGCTGCTGCTGAGCTTGCTGACCTTGCTGGGTCTCGGCGGGCCAGCCGCCCAGGCCGCCGATCTCACCGTCTCGGCCGCCTCCAGCCTGAGCAATGCCTTCCGCGAACTGGCGCCCGCCTTCGAGGCCAAGCATCCCGGCACCCGGCTGCTGCTGAACTTCGCCGCCTCGGACGCCTTGCTGGCGCAGATCGCCAAGGGTGCGCCGGTGGACGTGTTCGCCGCGGCCGACCAGGAGAGCATGGATCGCGCCGAGGCCCAGGGCCTGCTGGCCAAGGGCAGCCGTCGCAACTTCGCCGCCAACCGCCTGGTGCTGGTGACCCCGGCGCAGGGCGGCCTGGCGCTGGCGACGCTGGCCGAGCTGCGCCAGCCGGCGGTGCGGCGCATCGCGCTGGGCAAACCGGAGGGCGTGCCGGCGGGGCGTTATGCCAGGGCGGCGCTGCAGGCGGCGCAGCTCTGGGAGGCGCTCGAGCCCAAGGCCGTCTATGCGCAGAATGTGCGCCAGGCCCTGGACTATGTGGCGCGCGGCGAGGTCGAGGCCGGCCTGGTCTATGCCAGCGACGCGCTCGCGCAGAAGGACAAGGTCCAGGCCCGCTTCAGCGTCGCCACCGCCACGCCGATCCGCTACCCGGCCGCCATCACCACGGTCGGCGCCGGCAGCGCCGAGGCGGCCGGCCAGTTCCTCGCCTACCTGCTCTCGCCCGCCGGCCAGGCGGTACTGGCGCGGCACGGCTTCCTGGCGCCATGAATCCGGAGGCCTGGGTCGCGCTGGCGCTCTCGCTGAAGGTGGCGGCTTGGGCTACGGCCATCAATCTGCTGCTGGGCACGGCGATGGGGTTTGCGCTGGCGCGCTGGCGCTTCCCCGGCCGCGAGCTGCTGGACGCCCTGCTCACCCTGCCGATGGTGCTGCCGCCCACGGTGCTGGGCTACTACCTGCTGGTGCTGCTGGGCAAGCGCGGCTGGCTGGGCGGCTGGCTGCATGAGCAGCTGGGCATCACGCTGATCTTCAGCTGGCAGGGCGCGGTCGTCGCGGCCAGCGTGGTGGCCTTTCCGCTGGTGCTGAAATCGGCGCGCGCCGCCTTCGAGAACGTCGACCCGCAGCTGGAGCGCGCCGCGCGCGTGCTGGGCTTGAGCGAGGCCGCGGTGTTCATGCGCGTGAGCCTGCCGATGGCCTGGCGCGGCATCCTGGCCGGCGTGCTACTGGCCTTTGCGCGCGCACTCGGCGAGTTTGGCGCCACCCTGATGGTGGCGGGCAGCATCCCGGGGCAGACGCAGACGCTCTCGATCGCGGTCTACGAGGCGGTGCAGGCGGGCCAGGACGCCAGCGCCAACACCCTGGTGCTGATCACCTCGCTGAGCTGCATCGCGGTGCTGCTGAGCGCGCGCTGGCTGGCGCCGCAGCGGAGTGCCGCATGAGTGACGGCGGCAACAACTTCGATGTGCAGATCCAGCGGCACGTGCAGGGCGCGGGGCGCGGCTTCATGCTCGACGTCAGCTTCCAGACCGCTGCCCGGCAAACCGTCATCTACGGCCCCTCCGGCGCCGGCAAGAGCCTCAGCCTGCAGGCCATCGCCGGCCTCCTGCAACCCGACCGGGGCCATATCCGCTTCCAGGGCCAGACCCTGTTCGACAGCCAGGTGGGCATCGCGCTGGCGGCACGCCGGCGCGGCTTTGGCTACCTGTTCCAGGACTATGCCCTGTTCCCGCACCTGAACCTGCGCCAGAACGTCGCCTTCGGCCTGCAACGCGGCCTGTTCAACCCCGGGGCCCGCCAGACCCATCCGGAGGTGGAGCACTGGCTGCGGCGCTTCGAGCTCAGCGAGCTGGCCGGCCTGCATCCGCACCAGCTCTCGGGCGGGCAGCGCCAACGCACCGCGCTGGCGCGCGCGCTGGTGAGCCGGCCGCGTGCCCTGCTGCTGGACGAGCCCTTCGCCGCCCTGGACCCCGAGCTGCGCGAGCGCATGCGCGAGGAGCTGCAGGGCCTGCTGCAGGAGCTGCAGCTCCCGATGCTGATGATCACCCACGACTCCGAAGACCTGGAGCGCTTTGGACAAGCGCGCCTGGAGCTGCGCCATGGCCGCATCACGCAAACCCGCTAAGCCGGGCAGGCCCGCGCCGCGCGCCGCCGCGCCGCTACAGCTGCAGGCCGGCCTGCACCTGAGCCAGGCCGGCCAGGCCCTGGCCAGCCCGCGCCAGCTGGCCCTGCTGGCCGAGATCGACAAGCTGGGCTCGCTGACCCGGGCCGCCAAGGCCGCCGGCTACAGCTACAAGGGCGCCTGGAACGCGATCGAGCAGATGAACAATCTGGCCGGTGAGCCGCTGCTGGAGCGCCGGCCGGGCGGCAAGGGTGGCGGCTACACCCGCCTCACCGCGCGCGGCGCCCAGCTGCTGCGCAACCTGGGCCTGATCCAGCAGGAGCATGAGCGCTTCGTGGCGCGGCTGAACAGCCAGTCGCAGGGCCTGGCCGAAGACTATGCGCTGGCCGGCAGCATCGCGCTGCGCACCAGCGCCCGCAACCAGTTCGCCGGCACCGTCAGCGCGATCCGCGGCGGCGCGGTGAACGACGAGATCGAACTCGCCATCATCGGCGGCCAGACCATCGTGGCGACGGTCACGCGCGCCAGCCGCGAGGAGCTGGGCCTGACGCTGGGCAGCAAGGCCTTTGCCCTCATCAAGGCGGCGTCGGTGCTGCTGATGACCGGCCCGGCGGCGGCGCTGCGCCTGTCGGCGCGCAACCAGCTGCAGGGTCAGGTCTTGCGCGTGAACGCGGGCGCGGTCAACTGCGAGGTGCTGCTGGCCCTGCCGGGCGGCGGCACGGTGGCCGCCATCGTCACCCAGACCAGCGCCGAGGCCCTGGGGCTGGCGGTGGGCACGCCCGCCACCGCGCTGTTCAAGGCCTCCAGCGTGATCCTGGCGGTGGCGGCCTGAGGCCGGCTCAGGCGGCGCGCTGCGGGATCGCCAGCCCGCGCCGCACCGCCGGGCGATCCAGAAAGGCGCGCAGCGCGCGCAGCACCTGCGGAAAGTCCGCGATGCCCACCAGCTCGCCGGCGCCGTAGAACTCGATCAGGTTGTTGATCCAGGGGAAGATGGCGATGTCGGCGATGCTGTAGGCCTCGCCCATCACCCAGTCGCGCCCCTGCAGGCGTTGCTCCAGCACGCCCAGCAGGCGGCGCGACTCGGCCAGGTAGCGGTCGCGCGGGCGCTTGTCCTCGAAGTCCTTGCCGGCGAACTTGTGGAAGAAGCCCACCTGGCCGAACATCGGCCCGACGCCGGCCATCTGGAACATCAGCCACTGGATGGTCTCGTAGCGCTGCGCCGCGTCGGCGGGCAGCAGCCGGCCGGTCTTCTCGGCCAGGTAGAGCAGGATGGCGCCGGACTCGAACAGCGCCAGCGGTCGCCCGCCCGGGCCATCGGGATCGATGATGGCAGGGATCTTGTTGTTGGGATTCAGGCTGAGGAATTCGGGCGTGAGCTGGTCGTTGCTGGCGAAGCTGACCAGATGCGGCTCGTAGGCCAGGCCGGTTTCTTCGAGAAAGATCGAGACCTTCACGCCATTGGGCGTGGGCAGCGAGTAGAGCTGCAGGCGCTCGGGATGGCGGGCGGGCCAGCGGCGCGAAATCGGGTGGTCGCTCAGATTGCTCATCGGGGGTCGGGTGTTGCGTGGGGCTCACCATCATGCCCAGCTGCCCGAGACCTTGCCGCGGCAAGGTTGCTGGCCGTGATGTAGCACACGCTTTCGCGCGGCACGGGCGCTGGCCACCCGCCCCACCCCCCCAAACTCGCCGGGCCGCCTGTTGACGCACGCCAGCGCGCTGCTTAGGCTGAGGCCAGCTCGAACAAGAAGGAAGAAGTCCATGAAGAAGCCTGCACTGCGCTGCGCCGCCGCTTTGTTGCTGGCCCTGCTCTATCCCGCCGCCCAGGCCAATACCTTCAGCGTGCAGTGGCAGGATCTCGCCGGCGACGGCGGGCCGGTGGGCGATGTGATCGCGGTGCGCCTGGTGTTCAGCGACAGCGGCGCCTGGACCGCCACCTGGCAGGCCAACGCCCTGCACCCCTTCAGCGGCAATGCCCGCTTCAACCTGAATCTGTTCAATATCGCGCTCGGCGACCTGGCCAGCGCCCCGGCCCCCCAGCTCTCGCTGGACGGCTTCCAGGACTTCGGCGCCGCCAGCAGCACCGAGTTCAGCTACAGCGGCCAGGCGGCCTATCTGGCCAACTGGCATGCCGGCGACGGCATCAGCACTGGCAATGGCAGCAACTTCAGCTCCGGCGCGGTGAGCCAGCAAAGCCCCTTCGGCCGCGACAACCTGCTCAACGAGGCGCGCGTGGCCAGCCATGTACCCGAGCCCAGCAGCGTGCTGCTGACCTCGATGGCGCTGGCCCTGGCGGGCCTGACCGGCACCAGCCTCAGCCTGATGCGCCGCCGCCCCAAGGCTCAGGAGAGCTGAGCCCGAAGGAAGTCCACCGTGCGCTGCCAGGCCAGCCTGGCGGCGGCGGCATCGAAGCGCGGCGTGGTGTCGTTGTTGAAGCCATGCTGGGTGCCCGGATAGACATGGGCCTCGTAGCGTACGCCCGCGGCCTTCAGCGCAGCCTCGTAGCCGGGCCAGCCGGCATTCACGCGCTCGTCCATGCCGGCGTACTGGATCAGCAGCGCGGCCTTGATCTTGGCCACCTCGGCGGCCGGCGGCTGGCCGCCATAAAAGGGCACGGCCGCCGCCAGCTCCGGCAGCTGGGTGGCGAGGTAGTTGGCGATGCCGCCACCGAAGCAGAAACCCACCACGCCCACCCGCCCGTTGCCCTCGGGCAGGCTCAGCAGCGCGCGCGCCGCGGCCACGAAGTCCGCGCGCGTCTTGCCGCCATCCAGCTTGGCAAACAGCTCGCGCGCGCGATCCTCGTCGCCGGGATAGCCGCCCAGGCTGTAGAGCGCGTCGGGCGCGTAGGCAATGAAGCCATCCAGGGCCAGGCGGCGTGCGATATCCTCGATATGCGGATTCAGGCCGCGGTTCTCATGCACCACCAGCACCACCGGCAAGCTGCCGCCGGCCGCGGCCGGCATGGCCAGGTAACCGCTCACGCGGCCATGGCCCTGGGGCGCGTCGAAGGCCTGGGTGCGGGTGACGATACGGCGGTCGTCGGGCCGCACCTGTTGGGCGGCCGCAAAGCGCGGCGTCAGCGCCGCCAGCGTGGCCGCGGCGGCCGCGGCGCTGCCCAGGCAGCCCTGCGCCCGCTCCAGAAAGCCGCGCCGGCTGAGATCGCCGTGCACATACTGGTCGAACAGGCGCAGGATCTCGGGGGCAAAGTCCTTGGCGGTGAGTCTCATGCGGGCATCTTTCGGGCGAGTCCGGGTCGGCGCATTCTTGCCAAGCCGCGCGGGTGCCGCAAGCGGCGACAACCCGGCCCGGCTAGACTGGGGCATCCCGCCTTGAGCCGCCCGCCGCGATGAACGCCACGCCCATGCCCACGCCCACTGCCGAATCCGATCTCGAGCTCGACGCCGTCGTCAGCGCACTGCGCCAGGCCCGCCAGGACTGGCGCGCCAGCCAGCAGCGCCTCAACGAAGCCGGCGGCCGCGAGCTGCCCTCGGCCGAGGTGCTGGGCAGCATCGTCGACGGTCTGCGCGGTGCGCTGTTCCCGATGCGCCTGGGCCCACCCGAATTGCGCCCGGACGGCGAGGACTTCTTCGTCGGCCACACCCTGCATACCCAGCTGCAGGCGCTGCGCGGCCAGATCCTGCTGGAGCTGCGCCATGCGGCGCGCCAGCCCGGTGCCAGCGAGCCGGCCGAGGCGGTGGCCGGCCATGCCGCGGCGCTGACGCGCGCCTTCGCCCACAGCCTGCCCGCCATCCGCCGTCTGCTGGACAGCGACGTGCAGGCCGCCTTCGATGGCGACCCCGCGGCCCGCAGCGTCGACGAGGTGCTGATCTGCTATCCCGGCATCGCGGCGATGATCCACCACCGCATCGCCCACCAGCTCTACCGCCTGGGCGTGCCCCTGCTGGCGCGCATCGTGGCCGAGCTCTCGCATGCCCGCACCGGCATCGACATCCACCCCGGCGCCCAGATCGGCCCCGGCCTGTTCATCGACCACGGCACCGGCGTGGTGATCGGCGAGACGGCGGTGATCGGCCAGCGCGTGCGCATCTACCAGGCCGTGACGCTGGGCGCGCGCAGCTTCCCGGTCGATGCCGAGGGCCACGTGCGCAAGGGCCAGCCGCGCCATCCCATCGTCGAGGACGAGGTGGTGATCTATGCCGGCGCCACCATCCTGGGCCGCATCACGCTGGGGCATGGCTCCACCATCGGCGGCAACGTCTGGGTCACGCGCAGCGTCCCGCCGGGCAGCAACGTCACCCAGGCCAGCTCGCAGCAGGTCTGCGAGGGTGGCAACACCTGACCCCCACGGGCAGACCGGCATGAGCGCAGCGCCAGACGCCAACGCCGACGACGACGGTTTTGACCCCAACGCGCTGTTGGAGCGCTTTAGCGAACGCCTGCGCGAGCTGGATCAACCGGTGGATCTGTCGATCTCGCTGCACGCACTGCAGGCGCGCCGCGCCGTGCCCACAACGCCCTCAAAGCCGAAAACGCCCGCGCCACGCAGCCAGCTTCGGCCCGGGCGCTGGAACATGGACGACGTCACCGACGTCGAGGACCAGAGCGAACGCCGGCGCGCACAGGCGGTGCGCGCCCTTGAACAGTCGCGGCTGGCCGCGCAGGCCTCGGCCGAGCTGGCGCTGCAGCGGGAGCGGGAAGCACGGGCGCAGCGCCAGCGCGACGCCGCTGCCGCGGCCGAACGGCGCGCGGTGGAAGCGCAGGCCCGCGCCGCGCTGCTGGCGCAGCAGCGGGCCGAGCGGGAGGCGGCGTTGAACTTGGCGGCCGAGCGTGCAGCGGCCGAGCAGGCTGCAGCCGAACAGACGGCGGCCTTGAGGCGGCGGCAACAGCATGAAGCCGCGGAGCGCGCCCAGGCTCAGCGCGCTGCCGATGCCCTGGCGGCGGAACTCAGGCTGGACTTCAGCGCCAGCTTGCCCGCTGCGGCCAACGAAGCAGAACTCATCGCGAGCATCACCCTGCCCCGCGTGCCGCCCGCAACGAACGCCAGCCTGCCCGAGTTGCGGCTGCCCGCCTGTGCGCCCGCAGCGCCGCTCGATCTGGACGAGCTGGGCGGGCTGCTGCGGCAGCTGGCCCGTGAGGCCGCGGCCCTGGCGCGGCCGGCGCAAGACCCGACCCTAGGGCAGCCGGGCCGCTGACTACCAGCGGCAGCCCTTGTCGCGCGCCGCGTCCAGCAGCAGCGGCACCGCCGCCAGCACGCCGGCACCGCTGTAGGCCTCGCGGCAATCCTTCTTGGCGGCGTTCTCCAGGCTCTCGCTGAGCTTGGACTTGCGCTCGGGCGGATGCGCCAGCAGCTCCAGCACGCCGCGCGAGCCCTGCCTGGTGATCTCGCCGCCGCGCGGGCGCCGCCACTCGAGGTCCAGCTTGGCTGCGCTGGCGGGCGTGGACGGCGCCGTCGCCACGTCCCGGCCCAGGCGCGCGCCGGCGTCCGGTGCGCCCACCCCCGGCAGCGCCGCAGTCGGCGACAGGCTCGGCGCTTCAAACCGCGGCAGCTCCGAGGCGGCAGCGGCCTCGGGCCGCAGCGCCTGGGTCGCGGGCAGCTGCTCGGCGGCGCGGCGTGCCGGGCGCTCCAGCTGCGGCGCCGCATCGGGTGTGGTGCGCGTCGACGGCGCGGGCGTCGCCACCTGGGGGGCGTCGAATCTGCGCAGGCTGTCGACCGCCGGTGCACGGCTGGCAGGCGCCAGCTCGGTACTGGCCGGCAGCGGCCGGCTGAGCTGCGGCGCCGGCTCGGGCGTGGCCTTGGTCACCAGCGGCGGCGCCTCGGGCAGCTTGGGCGGCTCGAATCTGGGCAGGGCCTCGGCGGCCTGGCCGGGCAAGGCGGCCGCCGCCAGCGGGCTGCGCGCGGGGCGGGCCAGGGCCGGCGCGGGCGCGGTCGTGCTCTTCAGCACCGGCGCCGGCGCCTCGGGCAGGGCCGGCGCGGCAAAGCGCGGCAAGGCCTCGGGCAGGGCGGTGTTGAGCGCGGGGGCGGCGGCTGCGTTTTCGGCGCTGGGCCGGTCCAGCTGCGGCTCGGCCGCAGCGGTGGTCTTGAGCACGGGCGGCGGTGCCTCGGGTGCCGTGGTGGCCACGGGGGGCAACTCGGCCAGGCGGGCCTGCGGCAGGGTCACCATGCGCTCGGGCCGGCCACGCAGCAGGTCGGCGCCCGGCTGCGCCTGCCACATGCCCAGGCGCGCGGCGCCCGGCTGCTCGGGCGCGACGGCGGCCTCGGCCTCGCTGCGCACCGTGCCGCCGAAGCGCTCGCGCCTGGCTTCGCCCACGGCACCAAGATTGGGCAGCGGCGGCGCGGCCGGGCCGCTGCCGCTGGCACCGGGCGTGCCGCCCAGGTCCAGGGTGACGTTGAGCCGCCCCCACACGCCCTCGCCGGGGCGGGCGCTGCCACCGGGCGTGTTGCCCACCAGCAGCACCAGCCACACATGCAGCAGCAGCGCCAGGGTCAGGCATTGCTGCAGCCGGGTGGGCCGGCGATCGCCGGAGAACCAGGCCGCTGGTCGGGGGGGTGCGAGGCTGGACAAGTGGGCAGTGCTGGGCAATCGCGCAACCCCGGGGCGGGGGCGCCGCTGCGCAGTTTAAGGGGGTGGCGGCGGCGCGACGGCAGGCACGGAAGATGCCTGTAAGGAAGAACCACCACACTGCTTGGTCCAGACAAGCCCTAGCATTGGGCTTGGGCGCATCGATGTGAATCAAGCACACGCGCCTGATCAGGGAGATTCGCATGTTGAGCCGTTCGCCGCCCAGCCATTGCCTGCACGCCAGCCTGCCTTGCCGCAGCGTCGCCCGATGACGATCATGATGATGACGCGCGGCCGCTACATCCTGTTCGCCACGCTCAGCTATGCCCTGCTGGCGCTGGCCTGGATCCTGCTATCCGACCAGTTGCTGCTGGTGCTGGTATCGCCCGAGCGCATGATCTGGGTTTCCAGCGTCAAGGGAACCTTCTTTGTGGCGGCGAGCGCCGCCTTCGTCTACATGAGCTTGCGTGCGGTGCCGAGTACGGCAACGCCGCCGGGCTGGACCCTGCTGGACACGCTGTCCCTGGGCGTCAACGGCGCGCCGATGCGGCGCTGGCTGCGCTATCTGTTCGCCGCCGCCATCACCCTGGCCATGCTGTGGCTGCAGCGGAGTCTGCAGTTCGAGCTGCAGCGCCCGCGCCTGATCCTCTACATGCTGCCGGTGATCTTGAGTGCGCTGATGGGCGGCCTGGGCCCGGGCCTGCTGGCCACCGGCCTGGCCGGGCTGGGCGCCGACCTGATGGCGCCGCTGCCCCTGCACGGCGACGGCGCCAGCCCGCAGGATCGCCTGCAATGGGCCTTTCTGCTGCTCAACGGCGTGCTGGTGAGCCTGTTGAGCGCGGTGTTGCAGCGCTCGCTGGCCAAGCTCTCGCTGAACGCCAGGCTGCTCGATGCGGTGCTCGCCGGCAGCTCGGATGCCGTGTTCGTGAAGAACCTGCAAGGCCGCTATCTACTGGCCAATGCGGCGGCGGCCGGCTTCGTCGGCAAGCGCATGGACGAGCTGCTGGGCGCCGATGACCTGGCGCTGTTCGAGGCCGAGGCCGCCGCCCGCGTGCGGCAGGCCGACACCGACATCATGCGCGCGGGCGCGATACGTTCGCTGGAGGAGCAGGTGCGCACACAGGACGGCCGTACCCTGGTGTTCGCCGTCACCAAGGGGCCGGTGCGCGATCGCGAGGGCCAGGTGATCGGCCTGTTCGGCATCTCGCGCGACATCACCGAGCAGCGCCGCCGCGAGACCGAGCAGCAGCAGGCCGCCGAGGCGCTGCGCGACCGCGAGCGACGCCTGGCGCGCGTGCTCGACGGCTCCGACCAGGGCTATTGGGACTGGAATCTGCAGACCCGGCAGTTCCAGGTGAGCGCCCGCTGGGAGACCATGCTGGGCTACCAGCCCGGCGAGATGATCGTGACCGAGGAGCATTGGCCCGAGCTGGTGCACCCCGAGGACCTGCCCCGGGCGCTGGCCTCGATCGAGCGCCACCTCAGCGGCGCCTCGCCCCTGCACGAGGTGGAGATACGCTGCAAGGCCAAGTCGGGCGACTGGCGCTGGGTGCTCTCGCGCGGGCGCATCGTCGAGCGCGATGCGCAGGGCCGGCCGCTGATGTTCTCGGGCACCCATACCGACATCAACGAGCGCAAGCGCCACGAGCTGGAGCAGCAGCAGGCCCTGGTGGTGTTCGAGGGCAGCCACGAGGGCATCATGATCGTCAGCCCGGCCCGGCTCATCACCAAGGTCAACCCGGCCTTCAGCCGCATCACCGGCTACAGCGCGCTGGAGGCGGTGGGCCATTCGCCCAGGCTGCTGGCCTCCGGCCGGCATGGCCCGCAGTTCTACGAGGAGCTCTGGGCCGAGGTGCAGCGCCACGATTTCTGGCGCGGCGAAATCTGGAACCGGCGCAAGAACGGCGAGATCTATGCCGAGCTGCTGTCGATCTCGGTGGTGCGCGACGCCGACGGCCAGGTGCGGCACTACATCGGCGCCTTCTCCGACATCAGCCAGCTCAAGGCCCACGAGGCCGAGCTGGACCGCGTGGCCCATTACGACGCACTCACCGGCACGCCCAACCGCCGCCTGCTCGCCGACCGGCTGCGCCAGGCCATCCAGCATTGCGCGCGCAGCGGCAAGTCCAGCGCCGTCTGCTTCCTCGACCTGGACGGCTTCAAGACCATCAACGACCGCTACGGCCATGCCGTGGGCGACCAGCTGCTGATCGCCGTGGCGGCCCAGCTGCGCGCCGTGATGCGCGCCGACGACACGCTGGCGCGCCTGGGCGGCGACGAGTTCGTGCTGCTGCTGTGTGACATCGCCTCGCCCGAGGAGTGCACGCTGATCCTGGACCGCATGCTGCAGGCGGTGGCGCGGCCGGTGCAGATCGGCCCGCACACCCTGAGCACCAGCGCCAGCATCGGCGTGAGCCTCTACCCGGCCGACAACGTCGACGCCGACACCTTGCTGCGCCATGCCGACCAGACCATGTTGCAGGCCAAGGAGTCCGGCAAGAACCGCTACCAGCTCTTCGACCCCGCCAGCGACCGCCGGGTGCAGCTCCATCGCGAGACCCTGGAGCGCCTGCGTCGCGCGCTGCAACAGGGCGAATTCGAGCTCTACTACCAGCCCAAGGTCGACCTGCAGACCGGCGAGGTGATCGGCGTCGAGGCGCTGATACGCTGGCTGCCGCCGGGCGCGCCCATGGTCTCGCCGGCCGAGTTCCTGCCGCACATCCATGGCAGCGATCTGGAGGGTGCCTTCGGGGCCTGGGTGCTGCGCGCCGCGGTGGCCCAGGCGGCGGCCTGGCAGCAGGCCGGCGAGGCCGTCAAGGTCAGCGCCAACATCAGCGCCAACCATCTGCTGCAGCCCAGCTTCTTCGATGACCTGCGCAGCGCGCTGGCCGCACATCCGCAGCTGCCGCCCTCGCAGCTGGAGCTGGAGGTGCTGGAAACCGCCGAGATCGGCGACATGGAGCAGGCCGTCGCCATCCTGCAGCGCTGCCGCGAGCTGGGCGTGCACTTCGCGCTGGACGATTTCGGCACCGGCTATTCCTCGCTCACCTATCTGCGCAAGCTGCCGGTCGACACGCTCAAGATCGACCAGAGCTTTGTGCGCGACATGCTCAGCGACCCCGACGACCTGGGCATCGTGGAGGGCGTGATCCGGCTCGCCGCGGTGTTCCAGCGCAAGGTCATCGCCGAGGGCGTCGAGACCCTGGAGCATGGCGCCCTGCTGCGCCGGCTGGGCTGCCGCCTGGCCCAGGGCTATGGCATCGCGCGGCCGATGCCCGCGGCGGAGTTCCCCGCCTGGCGCCGCCAGTGGCAGGAGCGCGCCATCTGGCTGCAGCTGCCGGCGTCCTGAGCCAGGCGGCGCCAGCGGCGGCAATGCTAAGCTGGCCCGCAACACATCTCGACCTGCATGCGAAGGACACGCCATGCCCGCCTTGCTGCCCCACGTCGATCCCGACGGCCTGCTGGAATATTCCGTCGTGTTCACCGACCGCGCGCTGAACCATATGTCGCAGAAATTCCAGGGCGTGATGCGCGACATCTCGGCCGTACTGAAGGAGGTCTACCGGGCGCGCGCGGCCATCGTCGTGCCGGGCAGCGGCAGCTTCGGCATGGAAGCGGTGGCGCGCCAGTTCGCCCATGGCAAGAAGACCCTGGTGCTGCGCAATGGCTGGTTCAGCTACCGCTGGACGCAGATCTTCGAGGCCGGCCAGATCCCGGCCGAGCAGCTGGTGCTGAAGGCGCGCCGCGCCGCGCCGGGCGCGCAGGCCCCGTTCGCACCGGCCCCGATCGAGGAGGTGGTGGCCACCATCCAGGCCCAGCGCCCCGCGCTGGTGTTCGCCCCGCATGTGGAGACCGCCGCCGGCATGCTCTTGCCCGACGACTACCTGCGCGCGGTGGCCGACGCGGCCCACGCGGTGGGCGCGCTGTTCGTGCTGGACTGCATCGCCTCGGGTGCGCTCTGGGTCGACATGGCAGCCACAGGTGTCGACGTGCTGATCAGCGCGCCGCAAAAGGGCTGGAGCGGCTCGCCCTGCTGCGCCTTCGTGATGCTGAGCGAGCGCGCCCATGCCGCGATCGCCACCACCACCAGCTCGAGCTTCGCGATGGACCTGAAGAAATGGCTGCAGATCATGGAGGCCTATGAGGGCGGCGGCCATGCCTACCACGCCACCATGCCCACCGATGCGCTGACCGCCACGCGCGACGTGATGCTGGAGACGCGCGCCTACGGCTTCGAGCGCCTGCGCCAAGAGCAGCTGGCGCTGGGCCGCCAGGTGCGCGCGCTGCTGGAGTCGCGCGGCTTTGCCAGCGTGGCCGCGGCGGGTTACCAGGCGCCGGGCGTGGTGGTGAGCTACACCACGCTGGACGGGCTGCACAACGGCAAGTCCTTCCTCGCCGAGGGCGTCCAGAGCGCCGCCGGCGTGCCGCTGCAATGCGACGAGGGGGCGGACTTCAAGAGCTTCCGCATCGGCCTGTTCGGCCTCGACAAGCTGCACGCGCCCGAGCGCAGCGTGGCGACGCTGGCACAGGCGCTGGACCGCATGCTCGGGGCCGCTGAGCAGAAGGCAGCGTAATGTCGCACTACACCGCCCTGGTCGAATGGCAGCGCGCCGCGGAGGCGCGCTTCAACGACAACCGCTACTCGCGCGCGCACCGCTGGAGCTTCGATGGCGGTGCCATCGTGCCCGCCTCCAGCTCGCCCCAGGTGGTGCGCCTGCCCTTCTCCGACGCCAGCGCCGTCGACCCCGAGGAAGCCTATGTGGCCGCGCTCTCCAGCTGCCACATGCTGTGGTTCCTGAGCCTGGCGGCGCGCGACGGCTATGTGGTGGACAGCTACCGCGACGCCGCCGAGGGCCTGATGGCGCACAACGCCGCCGGCAAGGAAGTCATGACCGACGTGACGCTCAAGCCCGCCGTCGCCTTCAGCGGCAGCAAGGTGCCCGACGATGGCGAGCTGGCGCGCCTGCACCACGAGGCGCATGAGAGCTGCTACCTCGCCAATTCCGTGCGCACCGAGATCAGGGTGGCGGGGACCTGGAGTCACCGCCCCTGAGCAGCAGCAGCGCCGCGGTGGCCAGCAGGCCCAGCCCGGCCGACAGCCACAGCGCGGCCGCGCCCCAGGCGTCCAGGCACAGGCCGAACAGCCAGGGCGCGAGCGCCTGTGCCACGCGCGCCGGCGCCATCATCAGGCCCTGCCGCCGGCCATAGCCCTGCGGCCCGAACAGCGCCAGCGGCAAGGTGCCCTTGACGATGGTGAGAATGCCGTTGCCGCCGCCATGCAGCAGGCAAAAAAACAGCGCGGCCAGCGGCGCACCGAAGACGGCCAGCGCGATCGCGCCGAGCGGATGCAGGGCGGCCGCCAGCCGCGCCACCCAGAGCGGATGGACGCGGCGCAGCAGGCCATATTCCAGCAGCCGCGCGCCCACCTGGGCCGGGCCGATCAGCGCGCCCACCGCCACCGCCGCGGCCAGGGTGCTGCCGCTGGCCTGCAACAGTCGCGGCAGGTGCGCCGCCATGGCGGTGCTGATGAAACCGGCGATGGCGAACACCAGGGCCAGCAGGGCCGCGGTGCGCAGGCCGGCAACCGCCGGCTCGGCAGCGCTTGCGCCCTCCGCCCGCGTGCCCTGCTCGGTCGCCGGCGACGCCACCTTGGGCAGCCAGGCATTCAGGGGCAGGCCGATCAGCAGATGCAGGGCCGCCCAGCCAAAGCAGGCGCCGCGCCAGCCCCACAGCTGCTCCATCAGCGTGCTGAGCGGCCAGCCCAGGGTGCTGGCAAAGCCGGCGATCAGGGTGATGCCGGTGATGGCATTGCGCGCCCCCTGGCCGTACAGCCGCACCAGCGCCGCGAACGCCGCCTCGTACAGGCCCGCGCCCATCGCCAGGCCCAGCAGCAGCCAGGCGGCGAACAGGCTCGCCGCGCCCTGCGCCAGCCCCAGCGCCGCCAGGCCCAGCGCGAACAGCACGCTGGTGGCCATCAGCACCGGCCGGCCGCCGCGGCGGTCGATGGCACGGCCGGCCCAGGGCCCCAGCAGGGCCGATACCACCAGGGCCAGCGAGAAGGCCGCGAACACCGTGGCCGGCGTCACGCCCAGCGCGCGCGACATCGGCGTGGCCAGCATCGCCGGCAGGTAGTAGGACGAGGCCCAGGCCAGCGTCTGGGCCGCGCCCAGGCTCAGCACCGTGGCGCTGCGGGCCGCGGCCGGCGGCTCAGCCACAGCAGCGCGCCGCGGCGGCCTTGGGCGCCGCGGCGCAGCAGGACGCCGGCGCCGTGGCTGCCGCCGATGACGAGGGCGGCGCCTCGCCCGCGCTGCAGACGCCGGTTTCCGGCAGGTCCAGCTCCACCCGGTCGGCGGCCTCGAAGTCCCCCGCCAGCGCCGCCACCACCGAGCGTGCCTGTTCGAAGCCGGTGGCCATCAGGAAGGTGGGCGCGCGGCCATAGCTCTTCACGCCCAGGGTGTAGAGGCCGGGCTCGGGATGGGCCAGCTCGCGGTGCCCATGCGGGCGCACCGTGCCGCAGCTGTGCAGGTTCGGGTCGATCAGCGGGCCCAGCGCCGCGGTCGATTCCAGCCAGGGGTCCAGCCTGACGCGCAGCTCGCTGGCCAGGCGCAGGTCGGGGCGTTGCCCGGTGGCGCAGATGATCTCGTCGAAACCGTCCAGCTGCAGCGCCCCGCCCTGCGCCTGGCTGCCCAGCACGCTGAGCTTGCCTTCCACCCGGCGCAGCTCGGCGATGCGCAGCCCGCTGATGAACTCCAGCGCGCCGCTGGCCTGCAGCGCCTGCAGCGCCGTGCCCAGCTGGCCGCGCGCCGGCAGCGCGTCGGCCGCGCCGCCGCCGAACACGCGTTTCAGCGCGGGCGAGCGCACGCCCCAGGCCAGGCGCGTGCCCGGCACCTGCTGCGCCAGTTCGGCCAGCGCCAGCAAGGCATTGGCGGCCGAGTGCCCGGCCCCCACCACCAGGGTGCGTTTGCCGGCATAACGCGCACGCTGCGCGCCCAACACATCGGGAATGCCGTAATGGATCTGCGCCGCCGCCGCGGCCTCGCCCAGCGCCGGCAGGCCGCCGGCGCCCAGCGGGTTGGGCTGGCCCCAGGTGCCGGTGGCATCGATCACCGCGCGGGCGCGGATCTCCAGCGGCCGGCCGCCCTGCTCGGCGCGGATCACGAAGGGCGCGTGCTCGCGGCCGGCGCTCTTGACCTTGTCGAAACCCTCGCGGCTGATGGCCGTCGCGCGGGTGTTAAGGCGCAGGCCGCGCGCCACCTCGCGCAGGGCGGCAAAGGGCTTGAGCACGCGCTCCACCACCTCGCCCGCCAGCGGCAGGGCTTCGGCGTCGGGCGCCTGCCAGCCGCTGGCGGCCAGCTGCCTGGCCATCTGGGCATCGATGTTGTAGCGCCAGGGCGAGAACAGGCGCACATGGCCATAGTCCAGCAGATGCGCGCCCACGCTCGGCGCGGCCTCCAGCGCCACAAAGGGCAGGCCGCGCGCGATCAGCTGCGCCACCGCGGCCAGCCCCACCGGGCCGGCCCCCAGCACCGCCACCGGCAGCGCTGCGTTCGATTGATTCGTCAGGGACATGATGTCGATTCCTTCTTGGCCGTGGGCGGCAGGCAGCAATTGGCTGCGGTATCCGCCTGCAGGGCCTTCAAGAGCAATAGCAGGGAACTCTCCACCGCCGCCCGCTCGCGCTCGTCAAGCGCGCCCAGCAGGTCTTCGGCATGGGTATCGAGGGTCTTGTTCAGTTCACGCGTGGTGCGTTCGCCGTCGGCGGTGAGCGTGACGAGCCAGCTCCTTGCGTCGCTCGGGTTCGGCTCCTTGCTCACCCAGCCACGCGCGGCCATGCCCTCCACCGCACGCGACACCCAGCTCTTCTCCAGGCTCAGGCGGGTGCCGAGTTCCGAGAGCGGCAGCGGGCCGGAGCGCGCCAGCTCGGTGAGCAGATGGCACTGGGTGCTGGTGGTGCGGCAGCAATCGGCGACGACGCGCTGGGCGCGCGTGTACAGGCGCGCCACTTCGCGCAGCAGGCTGCCGGGCGCGGCGTTCTTGGCATTCATAGGGTGGCGCAACTGGTGGTGTATAGCAACTAGTGAGGCGCACGATAGGCTTCGCTTTAGAGGTTGTCAATAGCAACTACTTGGCTCAAAGAAACGGGGCCAGGCCCCGTCGCATGCCGGCCGCCCTCAGGCCCGCTGCGCCCCCAGCAGGCGATGCACGCCCAGCGCCAGCCCGGCACCGGCCAGCTCGGCCAGCACAAAGCCCGGCGCGCTGGCCGGGGCGATGCCGGCAAAGCTGTCGCTGAAGAGGCGGCCGAACACCGCGGCCGGGTTGGCGAAGGAGGTGGAGGCGGTGAACCAGTAGGCCGCGCCGATATAGCAGGCCACCATCGCCGCCACCCGCTCGGCCGGTGCGCGCAGGATCACCAGCAGCAGGCCGAAGGTCGCCACGCCTTCCGCGATCCACTGGCCCTGGCCGCCGCGCAGCTTGGCGGAGAACTGCAGGACCGGCATCTCGAACATCGCATGCGCCAGCCAGGCGCCCAGCATGGCACCCAGCAGCTGCGCCGCCACATAGGGCAGCAGCTGGCCGCGCGGCAAGGCGCCGCGCAGCGCCATCACCAGCGAGACGGCCGGGTTGAAATGGGCGCCGCTGAGCGGGCCGAGCAGCTCGATCAGCACATAGAGCCCGCCCACCGTGGCCAGCGTGTTGGCGAGCAGCGCGATCGCCACATTGCCGCCGGCCAGGCGCTCGGCCATGATGCCCGAGCCGATCACCACCGCCAGCAGCAGGGCCGTGCCCAGGGTTTCGGCCAGCAGTCTTCTGGAAACAGGAATCATCGTCATGCTCAGCTCTTCGCGATCTGTTCGAGTTGCGCCTTCAGCTCGGCCTGGCTCAGCCTTTCCAGCGGCAGGGCCAGCAGCTGCAGCATGCGGTAGGCGATCGCTTGGCGCGTCAGCTCGAAGGCGCGCTGCTTGCCGGCGTCTCCGCCCTCGGCATTGGACGGGTCGGGGTAGCCCCAGTGCACCTTGACCGGCTGCCCGCCATCCCGATTCGCGCCGAAGAACACCGGGCAGGCCTCGGCCGCGGCGCTGTCGCACACGGTGATGACGATGGACAGCGGCGGTGCGTCCGGCGTGGTGAATTCGTCCCAGCTCTTGCTGCGGTAACCCGCCACCTCGACGCCGGCCTGGCTCAGCGCCTCCAGCGCGAAGGGGTTGAGGCGGCCGCTGGGCGCGCTGCCGGCGCTGTGGGCACGCACATCCTTGCCCAGCTTCCTGGAAAGATGGTTGAGCATGCCCTCGGCGAGCACGCTGCGGGCGGAGTTGTGGGTGCAGAGGATGAGGACGTGGGTAGTCATGGTCTTGAGGATGAAGTTCGATCAGCGCTGTCCGATGTCGCGCACGGCTTGTTGCAGCGACAGCTTGTCCAGCGAGGGAATGGGCAGCGCCAGCATCAACTCGATGCGGCGCTTGAGCGTTAGCGCGGTGTCCTGAAAGGACTGCAGTCGCTGGGCGTCGCTGCCCTCCACGGCGGCCGGGTCGGGCAGGCCCCAATGGGCGCTCAAGGGCTGACCGGGCCAGACTGGGCAGACCTCGCCCGCTGCGCTATCGCAGACGGTGAACACGAAGTCGAGCGCGGGCGCGCCGGCTTCTTGCGCAAATTCGGCCCAGCTCTTGCTGCGCAGCCCTTCGGTAGGCAGTTGTAATCGCGCCAGCGTCTGCAGGGTGAGCGGGTTCACGGCGCCGGTTGGCTGGCTGCCCGCGGAAAAGGCCTTGAAACGCCCCTGGCCGAGCCGGTTCATCAGCGCTTCGGCCAGGATCGAGCGGGCCGAGTTGCCCGTGCAGACGAAGAGGACTTGGTAGGCCATCGGATGCTCCAGAGTGCTTGTTCAACAGGCGCAGGACTTGGCCGCCGGGCTGAGGCAGGCCTCGCCCTGGCAGCAGTTCTCGGTCAGATAGGCCAGCAGCGCGTTCATCTGCTCGAAGGCGGCGCGGTAGACCAGGTTGCGGCCCAGCCGCTCCTGGCTCACCAGGCCGGCATTGGCCAGTTCCTTGAGGTGGAAGGACAGTGTGGCGGCCGGCAGCTCCAGCGCCTCGGCCAGCGCGCCGGGCGTGAGCCCCTCCTGCCCCGCCACCACCAGCAGGCGGAACACCTTGAGCCGGTGGCTTTGCGCCAGCGCGGCGAGGGCACGGATGATCTGGGCTTCGTCCATTGTTCTATCTTTCCAGTTTTGTGGAAGTATAAACACAAAGCCGGGCCGGCGGGCATCCGTCGGCCGAAATACGGGCTTCGCCGGGCCGATGGCGGCGCCCGTCTGGTGACGCTGGGAAGGCCGGGCCGCGGGCACTAGCCTGTCTCCATGGCCATCAGCAGGAGACCGACATGAGCAGCTTGTTCCCAGCCAAGACCGCATGGCTTGTCGCCATGCTCGCGTGCGGCGCCAGCACGGCGGCCTGCGCCCAGGGCAGCGAAGCTGCGCCCGCAAGCGCACCGCAGGGGTTGCAGCGGGTCGAGGTCAGCAGCGGCCAGCCCGTCCGGCTGCGCCACGACGTGCAGGTCGCCTGCCCCGGTATGGCCCTGGCGCTGGACGACTCGCTGGCCTATGCCGTGCGCATGCTGGGCCAGGAGGGCACCGTGCGGGTGGAGTTCAAGCTGGACCACAACCGGGTGGCCAGCGTCACGCCCAGCGGCGGCCCGCGCCAGTACGCCAGCCAGATCCGCCGCGCGGTGCGGGCCCTGCATTGCAGCAATGGCGGCCGCGAGGAGCGCTTCGCCTTCGCGATCCGCTTCGAGCTGCCCACCGATCAGGCCGCACCACAACGCCTGGCGGTGCTGGCCCTGCCGTGAGCCGAGCGGGCCCGGCGGCGCGCTTGCCAAAGCCGCCGCGGCGGGTCGATGATGGCGCGGGCGGCGCCGCCGCACAAAGGAGCCTCGCCGTGGAAACTGCCGCCTCGCCGCCGCGGACCAGCCTCCTCTGCCGGATCGGACGCGGCGCGCTGATCTGTCTGGGCCTGGGGCTGGCGGCCGCCGTGCTGGCGGTGCTGGGGCGCCTGCAGTGGGACCGCGCGCCCAGCATCGCGCAGCTCAACGCCACCTTCTGGTCCATGGGCCTGTTGCAGCTCTGCATCTACGCGGCCATGCTGCTGCTCACCGCGCTGGGCCAGCGCCGCCTGCCGGCGCGCGGCTGGCGGCGCTGGACGGGCCTGGGCGCGCTGGTGCTGGCCAATACCGCGGTCGGCTGGGCGCTGTTCGTGGCAGGCGTCTGCCCTGCCCAGCGGCTGCTGGGCGTCGAGCCCGTCTTGCACCCATGCCGCAGCGGCGTATTCCCGGCCGACTGGGTTCCCGTCATGCTGGCCCGGCAGCTGCAGTTCGCCCTCTTGTTCGTGGGCCTGAGCGAATGCCTGGCGCGCAGCCGCAACGCCGCCGCCGCCCTGCATGCGGCCGGCCTGCGCCGGCTCAGGCTGGCGGCCGAGCTGGACGCCGCGCAGGCCCAGCTGCTGCAAGCGCAGATCGAACCGCATTTCCTCTTCAACACCCTGGCCAATGTGCGGCGCCTGCTGCGCACCGAACCCGCCGCCGCCGCCGCCATGCTGGCCGACCTGCTGCGCTATCTGGAGCAGGCCTTGCCGCAGCTGCGCGAGCAGGAGCAGACGCTGGCCAGCGAGGCCGAACTGGTGCGCGCCTACCTGGCCGTGCAGGGCGTTCGCATGGGCGCGCGGCTGCGCTATGAGATCGCCGTGCCCGCCGGCCTGGCCCAGGCCAGGGTGCCGGCCATGCTGCTGCTGACCCTGGTCGAGAACGCGCTCAAGCACGGCTTGCAGCCGCTCGCCGAAGGCGGGCTGATCCAGGTCGGCGCCAGCCAGGCCGAGGGCGTGCTGACCCTCACCGTGGCCGACACCGGGCGCGGCATGGGCGAGGGCAGCGGCCACGGCATGGGGCTGGCAAACATCCGGGCGCGGCTGCGCGCCCTCTATGGCGCCCGTGCCGGCCTGTCGCTGCGCCTGAACGAGCCGCGGGGCCTGTGCGCCACCGTCACCTTGCCCGGGGTGGGGGCATGATGCGGGCGCTGCGCGCCGCCCTGCCGGGCGCGGCGGCCCTGGCCGCCCTGGCCGAGGTGCTGCACAGCTGGCGCTGGCGGCACAGCCTGCTGGGCCTTGCCATCGGCCTGGCGCATATCGCGCTGGGCCCGGGCGGCAGCATGCTGCTGTGGCCCATCGAGGCCGACAAGCATTACCCCTCGGCCCTGCTGCACTACGTGCTGCTGTTCGGCCTGCCGCTGGTGCTGGCGGTGCGTCTGGCCGACCGCGCGGTGGATCGCGGCGCCGCCGGCTGGCGGGCCTATGGGCTGGCGGTGTTGGCGGTGGCGCTGCTGGGCAGCTGGGGCGGCTGGGCGCTGCAGCTGAGCATCTGGGCGGGCGCGCTCTCGACCCAGACACGCAACGCCTGGCTGGCGCTGGCCGTGGCCATGTTGCACGCCATGGGGGTGGCCGCCTATGCCCATGCGCGCCAGGCCGGGCAGTCGCTGGCGCGGCTGCGTGGCGCCGAACTCGAGCGCGCACAACAAGCGCGGCAGTTGCAGCTGCAGCGCCTGCTGGCACTGCAGGCGCGCATCGAGCCCGCCTTGCTGTTCCATGCGCTGCGCCGCATCCTGGACCTGTCGCGCCACGATGCCGCCGCCGCCGATGCCCTGCTGGCCGACCTGAACGAGCTGCTGCGCGCCCTGCTGCCCGGCGCCGATGCCGGGCTCAGCACGCTGGGGCGCGAATGCGCCCTGCTGCAAGCCTATGCGCGCGTCAGCGCGGGCCTGCGCCTGCGCGTGACGCTCGCGCAGGCCGACGCCGGCATCGCGCTGGCGCCGATGCTGCTGCTGCCCATGCTGCGCGCGCTGGAAGGCGCCGTGGGGCACGGCCAGGACTATGCGTTGAGCGCCGCACCCGCCGGCGCGGGGCTGCGCATCCACCTGGCGACCGCGGCCGGCGCCGCCCATGGCGAACCGGCGCTGCAGGAGCTGCGCGAGCGCCTGGCCGGCCTCTACGCCCAGGCCGGCCGCCTGCGCCTGCTGCCGGGCCCGGGCAGCGCCCTCGAACTCGAACTACCCTTGCATCATGACGCGCGCACTCATCGCTGAGGACGAAGCCCTGCTCTGCGCGGAGCTGCGCGAGGAGCTGGCGCGCGTCTGGCCGGAGCTGGAGATCTGCGCGCTGGCCCATGACGGCCATGCCGCCTACCGCGCCATCGAGCAGCAGGCGCCCGAGGTGCTGTTTCTTGACGTGGAGCTGCCCGGCCTCAGCGGCCTGGAGCTGGCCAGGCTGGCCGGCCGGCGCGCCCACATCGTCTTCATCACCGCCTTCGGCCATTACGCACTGCAGGCCTTCGAGGAGGGCGCGGTGGACTATCTGCTCAAGCCGCTGGACGTGGCACGCCTGGCGCGCGCGGTGCAGCGCCTGCGCGACCGCCTCGGCCAGACCCCGGCCGACCTGGCCGGGCTGCTGCAGCGCGCCCGCACACCGGCGGTGGCCGAGCCGCTGCGCTGGATCAGCGTGCTGCAGGGCCGCGACATCCGCCTCATCACGGTCGACGACATCTGCTATTTCCGCGCCGACAGCAAGTACGTGGCGGTGGTCACCGTCGATGGCGAGGCCCTCATCAGCACGCCGCTCAAGGATCTGCTCGCCAAGCTGGATCCGGCCGTGTTCTGGCAGGTGCACCGCGGCACCGTGGTCAATCTGAACGCCGTCCACAGCCTCAGCCGCGGCAGCGACGGGCACCTGACCCTCAACCTCAAGCAACGCCCCGAGGCCCTGCCGGTCGGCAGCAGCTACGCGCAGCGCTTTCGCCATCTGTAGGCACCGGGGGCGGCGGCAGGCGCTTGCGTTATATTTCCACAATAATGGAATTGTTGATCCGCCGCAAGCCGGCCGCGCCGGGCAGCGGCGAGACTGGCTGCACCACCCCCACAAGCTCGAGGAGCCCGCCATGCGCCAATTGCAGATCTACGACCCGGCCCTGTGCTGCAGCAGCGGCGTTTGCGGCGCCGAGGTCGACACCCGGCTGCTGCAGGCCAGCGCCGACATCGACTGGGCGCGCAACGCCGGCGCCCGCATCGAACGCTTCAACCTGGCCAGCGAGCCGCTCGCCTTCGCCCAGCAGGCCGAGGTGAAGGCCTGGCTGGAACGCGCCGGCCAGGACGCCCTGCCCCTCACCCTGCTGGATGGCCAGTTGATGCTGGCGGGCCGCTATCCGAGCCGGCAGCAGCTGGCGCAGTGGCTGGGATTGCCCCTGGCCGCACCCGAAAACACCTGCTGCAGCGGCGGAAGCTGCTGCGCCTGAGGCCCGCCACCATGCAGATGCTTGAAAACCTGCCGCGCTTTGCCTTCTTCACCGGCAAGGGCGGCGTGGGCAAGACCTCGCTGGCCTGCGCGGCGGCGCTGCAGCTGGCCGACGCCGGCAAGCGCGTGCTGCTGGTCAGCACCGATCCGGCCTCCAATGTGGGCCAGGTGTTCGGCCTCGCCATCGGCAACGCCATCACGCCGATCGCGGCGGTGCCGCGCCTGTGGGCCATCGAGATCGACCCGCAGGCCGCCGCCCAGGGCTACCGCGATCGCATCGTCGGCCCGGTGCGCGGCGTGCTGCCCACCGAGGTGGTGAAGGGCATCGAGGAACAGCTGTCCGGCGCCTGCACCACCGAGATCGCCGCCTTCGACGAGTTCACCGGCCTGCTCACCGACCCGGCGCTCAGCGAGCGCTTCGAGCATGTGCTGTTCGACACCGCGCCCACCGGCCACACCATCCGCCTGCTGCAGCTGCCGGGCGCCTGGAGCAGCTTTCTGGAGGCCGGTCAGGGCGATGCCTCCTGCCTGGGGCCGCTGGCCGGGCTGGAGAAGCAGCGTGCCCAATATGCCGCCGCGGTGGCGGCCCTGGCCGACCCGGCGCGCACGCGCCTGGTGCTGGTGGCGCGCGCCCAGGCCTCGGCGCTGCGCGAGGTGGCGCGCACCCATGAGGAGCTGCAGCGCGTCGGCATGCAGCGCCAGTTCCTGGTCATCAACGGCGTGATGCCAGCGGCCGAGGCCGAGCGCGACGCGCTCGCCGCCGCCATCGTGCGGCGCGAGCAGGCGGCGCTGGCGGCCATGCCGGCGGCCTTGCGGGATCTGCCCTGCGAGCAGCTGCCGCTCAAGCCCTTCGATCTGGTCGGCCTGGAGGCGCTGCGCAGCTTCTTCGACGCCAACGCGCCGCTGCCGGCCCTTGCATCCATGCCGTCCTTGCCACCGGCCAGCCTGGCCGCACTGGTGGACGAGCTGGCCGCGGCCGGCCACGGCCTCATCATGCTGATGGGCAAGGGCGGCGTGGGCAAGACCACGCTGGCCGCCGCCGTGGCGGTGGCGCTGGCGCAGCGCGGCCTGCCGGTGCACCTGAGCACCTCGGACCCGGCCGCCCACCTGACGGAAACGCTCAGCGGCCAGCTCGAGCATCTGCGCGTCAGCCGCATCGATCCGCAGGCCGAGACCCTGCGCTACCGCGAGCAGGTGCTGGCCAGCAAGGGCAAGAACCTGGACGCGCCGGGGCGCGCCCTGCTGGAGGAGGACCTGCGCTCGCCCTGCACCGAGGAGATCGCGGTGTTCCAGGCCTTCTCGCGCATCATCCGCGAGGCCGGCCGCCAGTTCGTGGTGATGGACACCGCGCCCACCGGCCACACCCTGCTGCTGCTGGACGCCACCGGCGCCTACCACCGCGAGATCGCGCGGCAGATGCAGGGCCGCGGACAAGGCATCCACTTCACCACGCCGATGATGCAGCTGCAGGACCCGGCGCGCACCAAGGTCATGATCGTCACCCTGGCCGAGGACACGCCGGTGCAGGAGGCCGCCCAGCTGCAGGCCGATCTGCAGCGCGCCGGCATCACGCCCTGGGCCTGGGTGATCAATATGAGCGTGGCGGCAGCGCCCGCCTGCCACTCCACCCTGCTGCAGCAGCGCGCCCTCAAGGAGCGCGCGCAGATTGAAAAAGTGGCGCAGCAGCATGCGGCACGCCACGCCATCGTGCCCTTGCAGGCCGAGGAACCGGTGGGCGTGGAACGCCTGGCCGGCCTGTTAAGACAACGCTAAGCGCGCACTACGAGCATGGCCTCATCCCGCAACGCAAGGAAAGAGCCATGTCCACCCAACGCCCCCTGATCTGGGATCTGCCCACCCGCCTGTTCCACTGGCTGATGGTGCTGAGCTTTGCCGGCGCCTATCTCACGGCCGAGAGCGAGCGCTGGCGCCTGCTGCACGTGAGCCTGGGCTACACCCTGGCGGGCCTGGTGGCCTTCCGCGTGCTGTGGGGCCTGATCGGCAGCCGACATGCGCGCTTTGCCAGCTTTGTGCGCGGCCCCGCCGCCGTGGCCCGCTACCTGCGCTCGCTGCTGCAGGGCCGGCCCGAACACCATACCGGCCACAACCCGGCCGGCGCCCTGGCCGTGCTGACCCTGCTGGGCCTGGGCGCCCTGCTCACCGCCAGCGGCTGGGCCACCTACAACGAACTCGGCGGCAATCTTGGTGGTGATTGGCTGGAGGAGGCGCATGAGGCGATCGCCAACGCCATGCTGGCCCTGGTGGGCCTGCACATTGCCGCGGTGATCGTCTCCAGCCGCCTGCATCGCGAGAACCTGGTGGCCGCCATGATCACCGGCCGCAAGCAGGGCGCGCCGGAAGAGGCCGCCCGCAGCCCCTGGCGCAGCGTCGCCGCCCTGCTGTTGGCCGCGGTGCTGGGCTTCTGGTGGTGGCAATGGCAGCAGGCGCCGCTGCAGGCAGCGGCGGCCCGCCCGGGCCATCACCAGCAACATGAAGATGGCGACGACGACTGACACAATCGCTGCAGTCTTCAGAGAGTCCGCATGAGCCAACACCCCGCCACGCCCACCCCGCTTGCCGAACAGTTCCAGCGCGAGGGCGTGCGCGAGGTCGAGTGCATCTTCCCCGATGTCTCGGGCTATCCACGCGGCAAGCTCATGCCCGCGGCCAGCTTCGCGCGCGGCGCCGAGCTGCGCATCGCCCAGGCCATCCCGATGCAATGCGTGACCGGGGCCTATTCCTACGACCCCATCTTTCCGGACGCCGACCCCGATGTGCGTCTGCGCCCCGACCCGGCCACCCTCAGGCCCGTACCCTGGGCCAGCCAGCCGCGCTACCTCGCCATCCACGACTGCGTGGAACTCAGCGGCGAGCTCTGCCCCTTCGCGCCACGCTCGGTGCTGCGCGCGGTGCTGGCACGCTACGCACAGCAAGGCCTGACCCCGGTGGTGGCGCCCGAGATCGAGTTTTATCTCTGCGCCGCCAACACCGATCCGGCCCAGCCGCTTGCCGCGCCACGCGGGCGCGGCGGCCGCGCCGAGGTCGGGGCCTCGGCCTTCAGCCTGAACATGCTGAACGAGCTGGCGCCGTTCTGGGACGAGTTCCATGCCGCGCTGGCGACGCTGGGCATTGGCGCCGACACCTGGATCCACGAGGTGGGCCTGACGCAGTACGAGATCAATCTGCAGCATGGCGATGCCCTGGCGGTGGCCGACCAGGCCTTTCTCTTCAAGTACGCCGCCAAGGAGATCGCCCTCAAGCATGGGCTGAACGCCGTCTTCATGGCCAAGCCCATCGCCGGCCAGGCCGGCAGCTCCATGCACCTGCACCAGAGCGTCGTCGACGCCCAGGGCCGCAACATCTTCAGCCAGGCCGACGGCAGCGCCAGCCCGGCCTTTGCGCATTACGTCGCCGGCCTGCAGACCCATATGCCGGACCTGATGCTGGTCTACGCCCCCTTCGTCAACTCCTACCGTCGCTATGTGGCGGGCAGTCAGGCACCCATCAATCTGCAATGGGGCCACGACAACCGCACGGCCGGCCTGCGCGTGCCGGCCAGCGGCCCGGAAGCCAGGCGCATCGAGAACCGCATCGCCGGGGCCGACGCCAACCCCTACCTGGCCATCGCCGCCACCCTGGCGGCCGGCTTAGCCGGCATGCAGGAGGGCCTGCCGCCCAGCGCGCCGATCGAGGGCAATGGCTACGACCATGCGCATACGCTGGCGCGCAGCTTCCTGGCCGCGCACGCGCAGATGGCCGCCAGCGCCTCGGCGCCGCGGCTGCTCGGGGCGCCCTTCGTACAGGCCTATCTGGCCGTGAAGGGGCTGGAGCACGACAGCTACCTGAACGAGATCAGTGCCTGGGAGCGGCGCTTTCTGCTGCCGCAGGTCTGAGCCCCGCGGAGGGCTACTCGCTGCGCTCGCTGCGCCGGATATCGCGCAGCATGAAGAGGTACAGCCCCTCCACCTTCTCGCGTGCCCAGGGGGTCTTGCGCAGGAACTTTAGGCTGGAGGCGACGCTGGGCTCGTGCGTGAAGCAGCGCACCGGAATGCGCTCGCCCAGGCCGGCCCAGCCATAGTGATCGGCCAGCGCCGTGACGATGCGCTCCAGCGTCATGCCGTGCAGGGGGTCGCGCGAGGCGGCGGATGTCGTGGAGGTGGCCATGGCCGATTGTCGCTAAGGTTTGACGGTGCTGAACTGGCCCTCGCGCACCAGCTGAGCCAGGGCCGCATTCAATCGGGCCAGCAAGGCCTCGTCCAGCTGCGGGTGGCAGGCCAGAAAGGACTCCAGCACACCCAGCTCCAGCGCCTCGCGCAGGCGTGGCGCGTCGGGCCGGGCCAGCTCGTAGCGCAGCGTCAGATCGCTGGTGGCCCAGAGGTCGATGCGCTCGGCCATCAGCATGCGCAGGCTGATGGCATCGCTGGCCACCTCCTCGACCGGCAGACCCGCGGCATGCAGGCGGCCGGCCACCACCGACTGACGGATCGCGCCGATGCGAAAGCCCCGCAAGGCCTGCAGGTCCGCCCAGCGGCGCTGGTCCGTGGCCCTGGCCATCAGCACCAGGCGCGAGCGCGCCAGCAGGCCGGCCCATTTGAAATGCGCCTCGCGCTCCGGCGTGCGCGCCAGGCCGACGATGCAGGTGTTGGGGTGCTGCTCGGCATCCCGCATCGCCCGGGCCGTCACGCTCGGCTCGAAGCGCACGTCCACGCCGGCCAGCGCGCCCAGGCGCGTGAACACCGCCACCCCGCGCCCCTCGACGACGCGCGTCTTCGGCTGGCTGACAAACAGGCCGGGCGTTTCCATCACCAGCAAGGTCAGGGTCTCGGCACGCGCCGCAGCGACGCTGCCGACCAGCAGCAGCAGCAACATCGACAAGGCGCCGCCCCAGTTTCCCAATCGCATGCGCAGGACTTTCATGACTTTGGCGGCATCGTAGCCGGGCGCTTGCGGGCGCCCAAGGCCGCGCCCGGTGCCCAGCCCAGGCGCTCGTACTCCGAGATCACCTGCGCGCCCAGCAGCAGCAGGGTGGCGCCCAGCTCCAGGCTCAGCAGCACCGCGATCGCGGTGGTCAGCGAGCCGTACACGGTGCCGATCTGCGAGAGCGTGCCGAAGTACCAGACCAGCACATGGCGGGTCAGCTCCCACAGCAGCGCCGCCACCAAGGCCCCCAGCAGGGCGGCGCCCCAGGAGGGCCGGCCCAGCGGCATGACGAGATAGATCGAGGCCAGCATCAGCACCTCGCCGGCCAGGCCCAGCAGGTAGAGCAGCAGGCCCGACACCCCCACCAGCGACCAGCTGCGCCCCAGCAGCTCGACGCTCTGCTGGCCCAGCGCCTGCAGGCTGCCCGCCACCAGGGTCACCAGCAGCAGGCCGGCGCCCAGGCTGCAGATATAGGCGTAGGGGATCAGCGCCGAGATCAGCGCATGGCGGCGGCGCCGTACCAGGCGGTGGTGGAAGATCACCGACATGGCGTTCTCCAGCACCGTGAAGGCCAGCGAGCTGAAGAACAGCATGCTGACCAGCAGCACCCAGCCGAGCACATCGCGGTGCGCCAGAAAGCGCGCCAGCTCGGCCACCATGGCGGACGATTGCCCGGGCACCAGCCATTCCAGGTAGCGGCCCACGGTGGCCAGCAGCTCACCCTGATCCACCACATGCGAGAGCACGATCACCGCCAGGATCAGCAGCGGCACGATGGACAGCAGCGCGTAATAGGCCACCGCGCCGGCCAGCAGCAGGCCCTGGTTGGCGCGAAAGGCCTTGAGCGTGCGCAGCGCGAAGGCGGCCGGGTGGCGCAACACCCAGAGCGCCGGGCGGCCGCGTTGCGGCAAGGGGTCGGGGGACGCTGCCATTGGCCTCATTCTCACCCAGCCGAAGCCGCTGCGAGCGTCGCAGCTGTCGGACAAGGCCGCGATCGCCTGTGGGCACCCGCCGCAACACGCCTGCCGGCACGGCACGCGCGCGCGGCGCGGCGTAAGCTGGCCCATGGACATCACCGAACTCAAGCCCACCCCGCCCAGCGTCGACGTGCGCAGCCTCTCGCTGGGCCTGCTGGCCCTGCTGGCCAGCCTCTATGCCCTGCACTGGGCCAAGGAGCTGCTGGTGCCGGTGCTGCTGGGCCTGGCCTTCAGCTATGCGCTCAGCCCGCTGGTGAACGCGCTGGAGCGCCTGCACCTGCCGCGTGTGCTGGGGGCGGCGCTACTGATCGCCGGCATCACCGGCGGCCTGGGCTGGTCGGTCTATGCGCTCAGCGACGACGCCTATGCGCTGATCGAATCGCTGCCCGCGGCCACCCAGAAGGTGCATGACGCGGTGCGCGCGCGCGGCCCGCAGGGCGAAAGCGCGCTGCAGAAGGTGCAGAAGGCCGCCACCGAGCTGGAACAGGCCGCGCAGGAGGGCAGCACGCCGGCTGCGACCACCAGAGGCGTGACGCGCGTGCGCATCGAGCGCCCGCAGTTCGACCTCAAGGACTATGTGTGGAGCGGCAGCCTCGGCGCCCTGGCGGCGCTGGCCCAGGCGCTGGTGGTGATCTTCATCACCTTCTTCCTGCTCGCCTCGGGCAACACCTTCCGGCGCAAGCTGGTCAGGATCGCCGGCCCCGACTTCGCCGCCAAGCGCATCACCGTGCAGGCGCTGGACGAGATCACCGACCAGATCCAGCGCTACCTGCTGGTGCAGCTGTGCACCAGCGTGCTGGTGGGCCTGGTGATCTGGGCTGCCTTCAGCGCGCTGCGCCTGGAGCATGCGGCGGTATGGGGCGCGGCGGCCTTTGTGCTGGACTTCATTCCCTACCTGGGCGCCAGCGTGCTCACCGCCGGCTCGGCCTTCTTCGCCTTCGTGCAGTTCGGCAATCTGGAGCTGCCGCTGCTGGTGGGCGGCACTGCCCTGCTGGTGCACACCCTCTCGGGCAATCTGCTGACGCCCTGGCTGAGCAGCCGTGCCAGCCGCATGAACGCGGTGGCGATCTTCATCGGCGTGCTGGCCTTCGGCTGGCTGTGGGGGCCCTGGGGCCTGCTGCTGGGCGTGCCGATACTCACCACGGTGAAGGCGGTGTGCGACCGCGTCGAACACCTCAAGCCGATCGGCGAGCTGCTCGGCGACTGACGGCGCCCCCTACTCGTGGCGCAGCGCCTCGATCGGATCGAGCTGCGCCGCGCGCCGCGCCGGGAAGTAGCCGAACAGCACGCCGATGCCGGCCGAGAACAGGAAGGCGACGATGTTGATGCGGGCATCGAACAGGTAGGGCACGTGCATCAGGCTGGCCAGGCCGATCGAGGCCAGCGTGGCGAACACGATGCCGATCAACCCGCCCAGCGCCGCCAGCGCCACCGCCTCGATGAGGAACTGCATCAGCACCTCGCGCTCGAGCGCGCCGATCGCCAGCCGCAGGCCGATCTCGCGGGTGCGCTCGGTCACGCTCACCAGCATGATGTTCATGATGCCGATGCCGCCCACCAGCAGGCTCACCGCCGCCACCGCGCCCAGCAGCGTGGTCATCACCTGAGTGGTGCCGCTGATGGTCTCGGCCAGCTGCTGGGTGTCCAGCACATTGAAGTTGTCGTCGTCGCCGGCGGCCAGCTTGCGGCGCTCGCGCAGCAGCTGGCTCAGGCTGGCCTTCAGGCGCGCGCTGTCGCTGCCGTCCTGCATCGACACCAGCAGGGTCGCCACGCGCTGGTTGCCGGTGACGCGGCGCTGCAGGGTGTGCAGCGGCAGCACCACCACATCGTCCTGGTCGTTGCCCATCGCCGCCTGGCCCTTGGAAGCCAGCACGCCCACCACGGTGCAGGAGAAGGTCTTGATGCGCAGCTGCTCGCCCAGCGCCGGCGTGCTGCCGTAGAGCTCGCGCCGCACCGTCTCGCCGATGATGCAGACCGCGCCGCCCGCCAGCTGCTCGGCCTCGTCGAACAGCCGGCCCTGGGCCAGCTTCCAGTTGCCGGTGCTGAACCAGGCGTTGCTGCTGCCGGTGACGCTGCTGGCCCAGTTGCGGCCGTTCGCCACCACGGTGACGCTGGCGCGCCCTTCCGGCGCCACCGCCGCCACGCCGCCGATCTGCGCCGCGATCGCCTCGGCGTCGGCCTCCTTGAAGGCCGGCGCAGCGCCGCCGCCACCGCCCCCTCCAAAGCTCAGGCGCTGACCCGGCCGCACCATCAGCAGGTTGCTGCCCAGGCTGGAGATCTGCTGCTGCACCGCCTGCGTCGCGCCCTTGCCCAGCGTCACCATGGTGATGACGGCGCTGACGCCGATCACGATGCCCAGGATGGTGAGGAAGGAACGCAGCAGATTGCGCCGGATCGAGCGCAGGGCCAGCATCAAGGTGTTGAGCAGCATCAGGCCGGCACCGGTTCGGTATTCGGAACGTCCGACGCGATCGCCCCGTCGACGAAGCGCACCAGGCGCCGCGCGTAGGCCGCCATGTCGGGCTCGTGGGTGATCATCAGCACGGTGATGCCATGCACCTCGTTGAGCTCGCGCAGCAGGGCCATGATCTCGCGGCTGCGCTGGGTGTCGAGATTGCCGGTCGGCTCGTCGGCCAGCAGCACCGCTGGCTCGGTGACCAGGGCGCGCGCGATCGCCACGCGCTGCTGCTGGCCGCCCGAGAGCTCGGAGGGCATGTGATGCTCCCAGCCGCCCAGGCCCACCGCCTGCAGCGCATGCGCCGCGGCCGCGCGCCGGCGCGCCGCGCCCTCGCCGCGGTAGAGCAGCGGCAGCTCGACGTTTTCCTGCGCCGAGGTGCGCGGCAGCAGGTTGAAGCCCTGGAACACAAAGCCCAGGAAGCGACGCCGCAGCAGCGCGCGCTGGTCGCGCGTGAGCGCCTCCACATGGGCGCCCTGGAACAGGTACTGGCCGGCGCTGGGCGTGTCGAGGCAGCCCAGGATGTTCATCGCGGTGGACTTGCCCGAACCGCTGGGCCCCATGATGGCGACGAACTCGCCCGCCCGGATGTCCAGGTCGATGCCCTTCAGCGCCATCAGCTCGGCCTGGCCGCTGCCATAGACCTTGGTGACGCCGCGCAGGCTGATCAGCGGCGCAGTCACTTCGGCGCCACCTTCTGATCGGTGATGACCTGCATGCCGGGCTGCAGCTCGCCGCCGAGGATTTCGGTCATGCGGCCATCGCTGATGCCGGCCTGCACCGGCACCATCACCGCCTGGCCCTCGCGCAGCACCCAGACCTGGCGCGCGCCGGCGGTGCTGGCGCCCTCGGCGGCCGAGCGCTTGGCGCCGCTGCGCGGCGGGCCGCGCGGGATCAGGCTGGAGACGATGCCACCGGAGGCAGCGGCCGCCGCCGTCGGTGCGGCGCTGGGTGCAAAGCGCAGCGCGCTGTTCGGCACCAGCAGGGCGTCGTCGCGCTGCAGCGCGGTGATGGTGGCGGTGGCCGTCATGCCGGGGCGCAGGCTGAGGTCGGCGTTGTCCACGTCCAGATAGGTCAGGTAGGTGACGACGTTCTCGGTGATGGTGGAGCCGAAGGCCACGCGCGTCAGCGTGGCCGGGTACTTGCGGCCCGCGTAGGCGCTGACGGTGAAGCTGGCGCGCTGGCCGACTTGCACCTTGCCGACATCGGCCTCGTCCACATAGACCTGCAGGCGCAGGCGCGCCAGGTCCTCGGCCACGCTGAACAGCGTGACCGCCTGCAGCGAGGCCGCCACCGCATTGCCGGGGTCGACATTGCGCGTCAGCACCACGCCGTCGGCGGGGGCGCGGATCGAGGCCTTGGCGAGGTTGATCTGGTCGGTGGCCAGCGCCGCCTTGGCATCCTGCACATTGGCGCGCGCGCTCGCCAGATCGGCCTGCGCCCGCTCCGCGCTGGCACGGCCGCTGTCCAGCTCGGCCTTGGACGGCACCTTGCCGTCCGACAGCCGCGCCACCTCTTCCAGCCGCGCCAGCGCGGCCTGGCTTTCCTTCAGCGTGGCCTGGGCCTGGGCCACGCGCGCCTCGGCGGCCGCCAGCGAGGCCTGCGAGCGCAACACCTGACCCTGCAGCTTGGCGGTGTCCAGCTCCACCAGCACCTGGCCACGCCGCACGCGGTCGTTCACGTCCACGTTCACCTTCAGCACGGTGCCGGAGAGTTCGCTGCCGATATTGATGGCGCGGGTGGGCTGCAGCGTGCCGTTGGCGGTGACGCTGAGCGTGAGCTTGCCGCGCGTGACCGGCTGCGCCACATAGACCGGCGCGGCCTGGCTGGCCTGGCGGCTCTGCCACCACCAGGCGCCCAGGCCGGCCAGCAGCAGCAGCGCCAGCAGCAGCCAGGGCCAGCCGCGCCGGTACCAGGGCCGCCGGGCCTGCGCCAGCACGGCGGACAGATCGGGCGGGGGCTTTGTTGTTGCTGCGTCGCTCATCGCGTTCGTGTTTCCATCAAGAAGAAGGCTGCCAGCCACCGCCCAGCGCCTTGTACAGGCGCACATGGTCGGCGCTGACGGCGGCCATGGCCGTGGCCACGCCGTCCTCGGTGCTGAGTTGGTTGCGCTGGGTCTCCAGCACGGTCTGGAAGTCCACCAGCCCGCTGCCATGGCGCTGGCGTGCCAGCAGCGCCGCCCTGGCGGCCGATGCCGAGGCGGCCTGCAGCCGCGCGAGGCGCTCGCGGTCGCCGCGCAGCGCCACCAGCGCATCCTCCACATCGCGCAGCGCGCCCAGCACGGTGGCCTGGTAGGCCGCCTGCGCCTGCGCCAGCGCGGCCTGCTGGGCGCGCACCTGCGCGCGCGCCGCGCCGCCGTCGAACAGCGGCAGCGACACGCTGGCCAGCAGCGCCGAGGCCAGCGAGGCGCCATTCGTCAGCGTGCCCAGGCTGAGCGCGCTGAGGCCCACATTGCCGCCGATGCGCAAGCTCGGCAGCCGCGCCGCCTCGGCCTCGCCCACGCGCGCGGCGGCCGCCTGCACGCGCAGCTCGGCGGCGCGCACATCGGGGCGCTGGCGCAGCGTCTCGGCCGGGATGCTGAGGGCCAGGTCTTGCCCCGGCTGGGGCAGTGGCGCGCTGGCGGCCAGCTGGGTGTCCAGCGCCGCGGGCGGCTGGCCGCTCAGCAGCGCCAGCGCATGGCGGCTCTGCGCGATGCCGGTCTGCAGGGCCGGCAGCTGGGCGCGCGTCTGCTCGGTGGCGGCGCGCGCCTGCTCGGCCTCCAGCGAGGTGGTGAGCCCGGCCTGCAGCCGCCATTCGGTGATCTGCAGGGTCTCAAGCTGGCTGGCCAGATTGGCCTCGGCGATCGCCAGCCGCGCCTGGTTGCCGCGCAGGCTGATATAGGCCAGCGCCACTTCGGCCGCCACCGCCACCTGCACATCGCCCAGGCTGGCCGCGCTGGCCTCGGCCGTGGCCTGCTGGGCCTGCACGGCGCTGCGCTGGCCGCCGAACAGGTCGGGCTCCCAGCTGGCGTCCAGGCCCAGCTTGAAGCTGTTGACCGGGCTGCTGCTGCCGCTATCGCTGCGCTGTGCCGCGGCGCTGCCGCTCAGGCCGGGCAGCAGGCCGGCCGCCGCCACGTCGCGCAGGGCACGCGCCTGCTGCAAGCTGGCCTGGGCCAGGCGCACATCGGTGTTGGCCTGCAGGGCCTGGCGCAACAGCGCTGCGAGCTGGGCGTCGCCAAAGCCTTGCCACCAGGCAGTCAGGCGCACATCGGCGGAGACCGCGGTAGCCGGCATGGGCGGCTGCGGCGGTTGCGCTGGCAGGCCGGCACAGGCGGCAAGTGCCAATGTCAGGCACAGGGGAATGAGTGTTCGGGGGCGGTGGGACATCACTGTGACAAGTGTCGGCGCCGAGCTTGTTGCCTGTGTGGCCCACTGTCAAGGGCGCGTAAAGCAAGGCGCCAGGCAGAGTGCTGGGCGCTACGCGCCTAAACTCGGCAAAGCAAGCAGCGAGGGCCCGTCATGCAGCAGCGCATCGAAACCGACAGCCTGGGCGAGATCGCCGTGCCCGCCAGCGCGCTGTGGGGGGCGCAGACGCAGCGCTCCCTGCTGCACTTCCACATCTCCAGCGAACGCATGCCGCCCCCGCTGCTGCAGGCGTTGGCCCGCATCAAGGCCGAGGCGGCGCGGGTCAATGCCGAGCTGGGCCTGCTGGACGCGACGCTGGCGGCCGCGATCGCCCAGGCCGCCGGCGAGGTGCTGGCCGGCGAGCATGCCGAGGCCTTCCCGCTCTCGGTCTGGCAGACCGGCTCGGGCACGCAGACGAATATGAATATGAACGAGGTACTGGCGAATCGCGCCTCCGAGCTGCTGGGCGGCGGGCGCGGCAGCGAGCGCCATGTGCATCCCAACGACCATGTGAACCTGGGCCAGTCGTCCAACGACGTCTTTCCCAGCGCCATGCATGTGGCCGCCGCGCTCGAGCTGGCGAACCGCCTGCTGCCCAGCCTGCTGGCCCTGCGCGACACGCTGGCCGCCAAGGCGGCCGAATACGCCGATCTGATCAAGATCGGCCGCACCCATCTGCAGGACGCGACGCCGCTGACCCTGGGGCAGGAGATGTCGGGCTGGGTGGCCCAGCTCGAGCTGGCCGAGCAAGCCATCCGCGCCAGCCAGCACGCGCTGCACGAGCTGGCGATCGGCGGCACCGCGGTGGGCACCGGCCTCAACACCCATGCCGAGTTCGGCCGGCGCGTGGCGGCACGCCTGGCCGCCGGCACCAGCCTGCCGCTGCGCTGCGCCGCCAACCGCTATGCCGCGCTGGCCGGCCACGAGGCCCTGGTGGCGGCGCATGGCGCGCTCAAGACCCTGGCCACGGCGCTGATCAAGATCGCCAACGACGTGCGCTGGCTGGCCTCCGGGCCGCGCTGCGGCCTGGGCGAGCTGCGCATCCCGGAGAACGAGCCAGGCAGCTCCATCATGCCCGGCAAGATCAACCCGACCCAGTGCGAGGCGCTCACCATGCTCAGCTGCCAGGTGCTGGGCAACGACGTGGCGCTGAGCATCGGCGCTGCCTCGGGCAACTTCGAGCTGAACGTCTTCAAGCCCCTGATCGCCCACAACTTCCTGCAGAGCCTGCGCCTGCTGGCCGAGGGCATGGCCAGCTTCGACATGCATTGCGCCCGCGGCATCACGGCCGACCGCGCGCGCATCGCCGAGCTGCTGGCGCGCTCGCTGATGCTGGTGACGGCGCTGAGCCCGCATATCGGCTACGACCAGGCCGCCGCCATCGCCAAGCAGGCCCATGGCCAGGGCCTGAGCCTGCGCGAGGCAGCGCTGGCCTCGGGCCTGCTGACGGCCGAGCAGTTCGACGCCTGGGTGCGGCCGGAGCGGATGGTGTAGGAGGCTCTCCTCCGCAGAAGGGTGATGCGCAATCGGCCCAGATCGGTTTGAATAGGGTGCGTCGACACCCATGGAGGACCGCGGTATGACAAACGCTGCACAAATACTCCGTTCCAAGCCCGCTGCGACCGTGTTCAGCATCGAACCCACGGCCTCGGTCTTTGAGGCGGTGCGGCTGATGGCCGACAAGAACGTCGGCGCGCTGCTGGTGATGGAGCGCGGCAACGTGGTGGGCATCGTCTCGGAACGCGATTACGCGCGCAAGATCGTGCTGATGGACCGGTCGTCCAAGGACACGCTGCTGCGCGACATCATGTCCAGCCCGGTAATGGTGGTACCGCCCGATCGCAGCGCCGACGAATGCATGGCGCTGATGACCGAGCACCGGCTGCGCCATCTGCCGGTGATGGACGGCGAACGGCTGCTGGGCCTCGTCTCGATCGGCGACCTGGTCAAGGCCACCATCGCCGACCAGCAGTTCATCATCGAGCAGCTGGAACACTATATTTCGGGGCAGCGCGACTGAGCGGCCCGAGCAGCTGGCAACGCCGGGGTGTAGCCGACTGGGTCACCTTGCTGCAGCGCAGCGGAGGGATTTCCCGCAACTGGCGGCGCGGCCGCGCTGGTAGTCTGGCCTGTCCGATCGCACCCCAGGCTTCAAGGAGAACCCGATGAGGACCCTGCGCATCCTGATGACCGCCCTCACCCTGCTGGGCGTGGGCGCCGCGGCTACGGCCAACACGCTGACCCAGAACGTCTCCTGGACCATAGACCGGGCCGGCACCAGCACCAAATACCGCCTGGTGGCCTATGGCGACTCGATCTACGCAGGCTACAACGGCTCGACCCTCAACGCCGCCAAGTACGCGGCCCCGACGGTGGATGCGGAATACCTCTCGGCGCTGTGGAATGCCGATATCGAGAGCGTGCGGCGCGCCAAGTCCGGCGCGGTGGCCTCCGACGTCTACAACAACAAGATCGTGGCCGAGAAGTCCTATATGCAGGCCGCCTCGACGCGCGTCGTGACCTTCGAGATGTGCGGCAACGACGGGCTGCAGGCGCGCTCGGCCTTCAAGAGCCAGACCGGCACCTGCAACTACGCGGGCATGGACAGCGCCGTCAGCAGCTGCAAGACCTATGTGGCGGCGGCGATGGACTTCATCAACGCGAATGCCTATGCCGGCACCAAGCTGAAGATCATCTCCAACCTGCACTACCCGGGCTACGCCGCCGACAATGTGCAGAGCAGCTGCAAGGACGCCAGCACCGGCGCGACGGTGAACCTGCAGAGCCTGTTCCTACCCAAGCTCGCCACCATGAACTACTGGATGTGCGAGTTCGCCCGCCAGAAGGGCTTCAAGTGCGCGGACAACTTCGCCCAGTACATGGGCGCCGACGTTGACGCCAATGGCGACGGCCAGGTCGACTCCGACGCGCTGCGCTATGTGGCCGGCGAGAGCGAGGCCAGCTATGTGAACCGCATCAGCAACACGCTGCGCGCCACCCTGCGCGATGCCAACACGCATTTCGTCTCGGCCAGCAGCAGCTACGACTACATCCAGTCCGACAACACCCACCCCACCTATACCGGCGGCACCGTCAGCGCCGGCCTGTTCGGCGGCACCACCGGCAAGGGCGCGCCGCGCTACACCTCGTTCAGCGGCGGCAAGAGCCCGATCTGGAACCAGTACGGCCACGAGCGCATGGGCTGGGCGATTTCCACCTCCAACCCCGCGGCGCCCTGAGGGCGGGCCGGGGCCATGTCCATGCGCCACCGTCCCGATCAAGCCGGCGGCTGGCGGCCCTCGCTGGGCCTGCTGGCGATCGCCCTGGGCCTGGTGCTGACGGCCGGCGCCTGGTGGTGGATGGGGGCGCCCGACGCCGCGGCTGAGCCACTAGCCGCGCCCGCCGGCAGCGCGGCCGCGCCGCTCGCGCCGGCGCCTGACGTGGTGCCGATGACGACGGTGGTCGCGGTGGCGGCGGCCAGCAACGTCGCGGCCACACCGCCGGCCCGGTACGGCGCACCGCCGCCACGCATCCCGCGCCAGCGCGACCCGGCTGGCGACCTGACGCCCGACCTGGCCGACTATGTCAACGAGGGCGAGCGCCCCGGCATGGCCGAGGTCATCGCGCGCCTGCACCAGGCCGGCGTCTACACCGGCCTGGGTGCCTTCTCGCCGCCGGGCACGCGCCCGCCCATGCTGGGCCTGGCCGTGCCCGAGGACTTCCCGCTGCCCGCCGGCTATGTGCGGCATTACCAGGCCACCGACGACGGCCAGCGCATCGAGCCCATCCTGATGTTCGCGCCCGATGTGCAGTTGGTCGACGCCGCCGGCCAGCCCATCGCGATGCCGGCGGACCGCGTGGTACCGCCCGAGCTCGCGCCGCCGGGCCTGCCGCTGCGGCGCATCGTGGTGCCGGCGCCGCTCGAGCGATCCGGGGGTTGAGCATCAGCGAACTGCTGCACAGGCTGGCCGCCAGCCGCTGGTTGGGCATGCTTGTCAGCGCGCTGCTGTGCGGCCTGTACGCGCGCGGCGACGGCGCCTGGCCGCTCGGCTTCGTGGCCCTGCTGCCCTGGCTGCACCGGCTCAGCGCGGTGACCTCGTTGCGGGGCACGCTGCTGAGTGCCTGGGCCATGTCGGTGCTCTACACGCTGGCGGTGTTCGCCTGGTTCGGCAGCGCCATCGGCGCCTACACGCAGCTGGGCGCCGGCACCGGCCTGCTGCTGCTCCTGCTGCTGGCGCCGCTGTTCCAGCCGCAGTTCTTTGCCTTTGTGCTGGCACGGCGCCTGGGCCGCCGCCGCAGCCGCAACCGGCGTGCGCTGGCCGGGGCGCTGATGGGCAGCGCGGCCTGGGTCGGCGCCGAGTGGCTGCTGCCCAGGCTGTTGGGCGACACGCTGGGCTATGGCCTCTATCCCGCCCGCCTGCTGCGCCAGGCCGCCGATCTCGGCGGTGCGGCGGGGCTCACGCTGCTGCTGCTGCTGAGCAACGAGGCCCTGGCCGAGGCGCTGGCGCGGCGTGCGCATGGCGCGCGGGCATTGGCGCGGCCACTGGCGCTGGCGGCCCTGGTGCCGCTGCTGCTGGCCGGCTACGGCGCTTATGCGCTGGCGGCGCTGGCGGCCCTGCCGGCGGCCGGCAAGCCGCTGCGCATGGGCCTGGTGCAGGCGAATATCACCGACTACGAGGCCCTGCGCCGCGAGCAGGGCGCGGCCGCGGTGGTGCGCGCGGTGCTGGACACGCATTTCGCGATGTCCTTCGATGCCATCGAGCGCCAGCACGCCGATGCGGTGCTGTGGTCGGAGACGGTCTATCCCACCACCTTCGGCCATCCCAAGAGCGAGGCCGGCGCCGAATTCGACGCCGAGATACTGACGATCGTGAACGCCGCCGGCGTGCCCTTTGTGTTCGGCACCTATGACCGCGATGCGGCGGGCGAGTACAACGCCGCCGCCTTCGTCGCGCCCGGCGCGGGCCTGCTGGGCCTGTACCGCAAGACCCGACCCTTCCCGCTCACCGAATACGTGCCGCCGTGGCTGGACGGCCCGGCCCTGCGGCGCTGGCTGCCCTGGGCCGGCGGCTGGCGGCCGGGCAGCGGCGCGCGCGTGTTCCCGCTGCGCCTGGCCGATGGCCGCGAGATCCCGGTGCTGGCACTGATCTGCCTGGACGCCGTCGATACCGGCCTCGCCATCGAGGGCGCACGCCTGGGTGGCCAGGTCATCCTGACCCTGTCCAACGACGCCTGGTTCAACGCCCTGCCGCAGGGCGCGGCCCTGCACCAGGCGGTGGCGGCGTTTCGCAGCATCGAGACGCGCCTGCCGCAGTTCCGCGTCACCAGCAACGGCTTCAGCGCCATCATCGATGCGGGCGGCAGCATCGTCGCCGGCTCGCGCCTGGGCGAACGCGTGCTGGTGCTGGGCGAGCTGCCGGTGCGCGAGGCCGGCGGCCGACCCACCCTGATGCTGGCCTGGGGCGACTGGGTGGGGCGCGCGGCCGTCGCCGCGCTCGCCCTGCTGGCCGTGGGCACCGCCTTGCGCCGCTGGTGGCGGCCCGGCGACGCACAGCCGGACCCCGCCGCCAGCGATGCCGCCACCCTGGCAAGCGTGGCCGTGCTACCGCCCGCCGCTCGCCTCGCCGCCGGCCTGCTGCGCGGCTTTGCGCGCGCCAGCCTGCTGTGGATGCTGGCGGCGATCGCGCTGGGCGACGGCCTGCTGCAGCTGAGCACGCTGGCGCAGCTGCGCAGCGTGGCGGCGCTGTTCCTCGCCCCCGAGCTGGCGGCCTGGTGCGTGCTGCGCGCCTTCACGGCGCGCGCCAGCATCGATGCCGAAGCCGGCACGCTGGTGCTGGCGCGCGGCCGCCAGCGCCTGGCCCTGCCGCTGCAGGACGTCGCCGGCATCGAGCCCTGGCGGCTGCGCCTGCCGGGCCCGGGCGCCTGGCTGCGCCTGGCCGGCGGCCGGCGCTGGCACTACGGGCTGGCGCTGGCCGAGCCGCTGGCGCTGGCGCGCTTGCTGCGGCTGTCACCCCCGCCTCCCTTGTCGTTTTCGGCTCGCTACGCGCAACTCTGCCTAACTTCCAGCCGGCACAGCCGCCTGCAGCGGCCGGCGGCGAAGTTCCTGCTGCTGCCGCTGGCGCTGGCAATACCGGCCTTCCGCCTGCACCAGCAGATCGCCTATGGCGGCAGCTTCGGCGAGCTGCAGGCCTATGGGGCGCTGCTCTTCCTGAAGGGCTTTGCGCTCTGGTGGGCCGCCTGGGCGATCGGCGTGCTGCTGTGCGCCGCCTTGCTGCGCACAGCAATCGAGGCCGGTACTTTGGCGGCCCTGCTGCTGCGCCCGCAACAAGCCGGCGCGCTGCGCGGCTGGCTGGAGCGCCTGGGCCTGGCCTTGCTCTACCTGGGCCTGCCGGCCTGGCTGCTGCTGCGCCTGCTGGCGCCGTGAACTAGAGCGCCATCGCCGGCCGCAACGCCATCGCCTGGCGCCAGCGCAGCAGCTGCGGGTGCTGCTCGCCGGGCTTGACGCGCACCACGCGCGCGAAGTCCACCGCCACCACGGCGGTGATGTCGACGATGCTGAAACGCTCGGCGGCAATGAAGTCGCGGCCCTGCAGGCGCGCGTCGAGCTCGACAAAGAACTGCTGCAGCCGCGCCAGCCCGCGCTGCGCCAGTGCGGGGATCTGCGCATAGTCCACCGGCCCCGGCAAGGCCCGGTTGGCCATCGCCGGGGCGCTGTTGCGCATCGCCTCGGCGATCGCCATCAGGCCCTCGAACTCGATGCGCCATTGCCAGCTCGCGATCTCGGCCTTCTCGGCGGGCGTGCTGCCCAGCAGCGCCGGCTCCGGGAAGCGCGCCTCCAGATAGGCGGCGATGGCGGCGTTGTCGGTCAGCAGCAGGCCCTCGTCGGTGCGCAGCGCCGGCACCGTGCATTGCGGGTTGATGCGCCGGTAGGCCTCGCTGAGCTGCTCGCGCTGGCGCAGGTCCACCTGCACCGTCTCATACGCCACGCCCTTCTCGGCCAGCAGGATGCGCGCGCGGCGCGGGCTCGGCGCGGTGGCGCAGTCGTAGAGGGTGATCATGGCGGCGTCCTTCCAGCCGGCTCGGCCAGCTTGTCCTGGGTGCGGGTCTCGAAGTCGCTGGCCGCGTGGCGCTCCAGCAGCTGGCTGGCGGGCTGGCCCCAGCTGCGGTTGACGATGCGGCCGCGCCGCACCGCGGGGCGCTGGGCGATCGCGTCGGTCCAGCGCAGCACATGGCGGTAGTCCTGCACCTGCAGGAACTCGCCCGCGCCATAGAGCTGGCCCTTCACGAGCGTGCCATACCAGGGCCAGACCGCCATGTCGGCGATGGTGTAGTCGGCGCCGGCGAGGTAGGGGCTCTCGGCCAGGCGCCGATCCAGCACATCGAGCTGACGCTTCACCTCCATGGCATAGCGGTCGATCGCGTACTCGATCTTCTCGGGCGCGTAGGCGTAGAAATGGCCGAAACCGCCGCCGAGAAAGGGCGCGCTGCCCATCTGCCAGAACAGCCACGACAGGCATTCGGCGCGCGCCGGGCCGCCGGCCGGCAAGAAGGCGCCGAACTTCTCGGCCAGGTGCAGCAGGATCGCGCCCGACTCGAACACGCGCAGCGGCTCGGGCCCGCTGCGGTCCAGCAGGGCCGGGATCTTGGAGTTCGGGTTGATGCCGACAAAGCCGCTGCCAAACTGCTCGCCCGCGTCGATGCGCACCAGCCAGGCGTCGTATTCGGCGCCCGCATGGCCCGCCTCCAGCAGCTCCTCCAGCAGCACCGTGACCTTCACGCCATTGGGCGTGGCGAGCGAATACAGCTGCAGCGGATGGCGGCCCACCGGCAGCTCGCGCTCATGGGTGGCACCGGCCACCGGCCGGTTGATGGCGGCGAAGCGGCCGCCGTTGCCGTCCTTCTTCCAGGCCCAGACGCTGGGCGGCTGGTAGGGTGCGGCCTCGCTCATGCAGCGGGCGCTCCGGGGTTGGGCACCGCGGCGGCAAAAAAGCTCTCGGGCATCTGCACCGCGGTGACCTCGCCGCGCGCCGTCACCACGCCGTCGGCCAGCACCCAGGATTCGACGATCACCTTGCGGCCCTGGATGGCCTTGACGCGGCCGCGTATTTCCAGCGGGCCGGCGATCGGCGTGGGCTTGAGATAGTCCACGTGCAGGGAGCCGGTGACGAAGCGGAAGGCCGGCTGCGTGTCCATCTCGCGCCCCTCGGCGCGGTACATGGCCGCGGCGGCCGTGCCGGTGCTGTGGCAATCGATCAGCGAGGCGATCAGGCCGCCGTAGACATAACCCGGCACCGCGGTGTGGAAGGGCTCGGGCCGGTAGCGGGTGACGCTCTCCTCGCCATCCCAATGCGTCTTGATCTGGTGGCCGTGGCCGTTGAGGCGCCCGCAGCCATAGCAATGCGCGACGTTCTCGGGGTAGTTGTCCTGAAAGGCACTTTTTTCACTCATGGGCTTGCTCCAGCGTTCGCGGGGGTGTCGGGATGGCGCGCGCGCCAGGCCCGCATGGCCTGGCGGTAGGCGTCCATCGCCAGATCGTGCAGCTCGAAGATGCAGGGCTCGCAGCCATTGCCGCAGCAGGCGTCGAGGTCCGGCTGTGGCGGTGGCAGGGGCATGGGGTCGGGCGCGGTGCCGCTCATGCTAGGGCGCGCCGCGCTGCACGCGCGAGCCCAGTTCGGTGATGCCCCGCCGGCCATCGGCCAGCGGTGCGGTGGCCAGGCCCAGGTCCTGGAAGCGCTGCTGCATGGCCTCGCTGACGACGCGGCCGCCGAACACCTGCGGAATGAACCAGAGGTCGGCGACCTCGGCCGGGGTGAGCAGGGCACGGATCTCGGAAGCGGTCTTGGCGGTCATGGCACGGACTTTACCGCCAAGCCGTGTGCGCGCTCGAGCCGGTAATGGTGTTCGGTGCAGGCTTCGCCCTTGAACAGCGCCGCCTCGCTGCGCACCAACCGCAGGCCCAGGCGCTCCAGCAGCTTGATGCTGGCGTGGTTGCGCGCATCGGTGATGGCGATCAGCGCGTGCACCTCGGGGCGCGCGAACAGCATGCCGACGAGGGCGCGCAACGCCTCGGTGGCAAGGCCCCGCCCCTGCGCCTCGCGCATCAGCGTGAAGCCGATCTCGGCCACGCCACCGGCATGCAGGCACAGGCCGATATCGCCCACCAGCTCGTCACCGGGGCGCTGTGCGATCGCCAGCTGCAGCCAGGCCTCCTCCACGAAGGCCGGGGCGGCGTGCATGCCGGCGATGAATTCGGCCGCCTCCGCCATGCTCAGCGCGCTCCAACCCTGGTAGCGCGCCAGCTCCGGGTCGGCGCGGCAGGCGGCAAAGCGCGCCAGGTCGGCGGGCCGCAGGCGGCGCAGGCTCAGCCGCGCGGTCGTGAGGGTGCTGAACTCGTGCATGGCCGCGACGGTAACAGCATGAAACTCGCCTCGCCATGGCCTGCCCATAATGCGCGCCAACAGGAGCGCAACGCACACCATGACCGAATTGAACGAACGCAGCACCATCACCCCCGCACTGCTGCTGGCGCGGCTGGAGGCCATCGCCGGCGCGCTGCGCGACAGCGGCACGGCGCTGGGCCTGCTGGGGCTGGGCTCGGTGGGGCTGGAGCGCGGCCGCCTGGATGCCTATTCGGATCTGGACTTCTTCGCCATCGTCGCGCCCGGCCACAAGGCGCGCTACATCGAGCGGCTCGACTGGCTGGCCGCGGCCCATCCGCTGGCCTGGCATTTCCAGAACACCGCGGACGGCCACAAGGCCTTGATGGCCGACGGGGTGTTCTGCGAATTCGCGGTGTTCGAAGCGCATGAGCTGGCGCAGATCCCCTACGCCAGCGGGCAATGGGTCTGGCGCAGCGAGGCGCTCGACCCGGCGCTGGCGCATCCGAGCCGGCCCATGCCCGCCGCGCGCCTGCCGGACGAGCGCTGGATCGTCGGCGAGGCGCTGAGCTGCCTGTTCGTCGGCCTGCAGCGCTGGCAGCGCGGCGAGAAGCTCTCGGCCGCGCGCTTTGTGCAGGGCCATGCACTGGACCGGTTGATCGAACTCGACGCCTTGCGTGCCCAGGCCCAGCAGGACCAAGGGGACCAAGAGACGCCGGCCGACCCCTTCAACCGCGAGCGCCGGCTGGAGCGACGCCAGCCCGGGCTGGCGCAGGAACTGCCCACGCTGATGCCGGGTTATGCCGCCACGCCGGCGGCGGCTCTCGCCATGCTGGCCGCGCTGGAGCGGCGCGGCGCGCGGCTGGACCCGCACATCAGGGCGCAAGTCCTGGCGCTGGCGACGCATCGCGAATGCGCCTGATCGGCGTCAGCAGCAGGCCCAGCACCACGATCAGCAAGAGCGCCGCACCGCTGGCGCTGAACAGCAGCGCCAGGCCCAGCAGCTTGAGCGCCGCGCCGGCCGCCGCCGCGGCCAGCGGCGTGATGCCCATGAAGATGAACATGAACAGGCTCATGGCCCGGCCCAGCATGGCCGACGGGATGCGCTGCTGCATCCAGGTGTAGACGGCCACCTGCACAAAACCGCCCATGGCACCCAGGGGCAGCAAGAGGGCCAGGCCTTGCCAGGTGGCGTGGACATGGCCGAAGGGCAGAAAGGCCAGGCCCGCGCAGGCGTCGATGGCCAGCACCGTGCCCAGCACCAGGGCGTCGCCGCTGAGCTGCAGCACCAGCCAGGGCAAGGCGATGAGGGTGAACCAGGGCCTGCTAACACTGCGTTTGCCCGATGCGTTGCCACCAGGAAAGCCGTGAACTAGGCGCAAACCGAAGCCGGGGCCACTCCCCCGGCGAGGCTTTGCAACGACGTGCACGGTTTTCCTGGTGGCAACCCGAAGGGAACGGGGCTGGCAGGGCCCATCTCGTCGTTGCACTCCTTGCCCAGGCAGACAGCCTGGGCTTCGTCGTCCGCCTAGACCTGGGCCCTGCCGGCCCCGTTCGCACGGGCAAACGCAGTGTTAGCAGGCCCACTCGCCCAGCATGGACAGCAGGCCGCCGCCCAGCAGCCAGCGGAAATTCGGGTTGGCAAACAGCCGGGGCTTGCCGGTCTGGGTCTCAGGTCTTGTCATGGTTGTTCTCCTCCCTTGGGTTCAGGGCCTGGCGCAGATAGGCGATCATTTCCGGCGTGACGCCGGTCTCGCGCTGCAGCCCCGTTTCCTGCTCGTACATGGCCTGCACCTTGGCCTTCAGCTGGGCCTGGTCGCCGACGAACTGCTGGGCCAGCGCGCGCCAGCGCAGGGCCAGGGCGCGCACGTCGGGGCTGACGGCCGGCACGCCCGCCGTCATGCTGGCCTGCACCTCCTGGATCAGGCCATGCCAGGCCAGCTCGATATCGCGCACGCGCGCCTCGCCCAGCTCGGCGCGGCGGCGCGACAGGGCCTGCAGCTCCGCCTCGCTGAAGTACTGCTCGAACAGCCGCATCAGGCTCATCACGGTGAGCAGGTGCTCGCTCAAGCCCTGCTCGCTCGCATGGGCACGCGCCGCCACCGTCTTGAGCGCCTTGAGCAGGCGCTGCTGGCGCTGCAGCTGCAGCTCCACCTCGGCGATCTGGCGCTCCAGCACCTCGCGCAGCGGCGGGTTCTCCGCCTCCATCAGCAGGGCGATCTCCTTCAGCGCCAGGCCGGAATGGCGCAGCGCCAGCACGCGGTGCAGGCGCTGCACATCGGCCTCGCTGTAGCGCCGGTAGCCGGCCTCGCTGCGCCCCGAGGGCAACAGCAGGCCGAGCTTTTCGTAGTGATGCAGGGCGCGCACGGTGAGCCCGGCGCGCTTGGCGAGTTCGCCGACGGTGTAGTCCATGGCCCGCATCATCGGGCCTCACGCAAGGTGAGGGTCAAGCAACTTGCCGCAACTCCAGGCTTGAGGCACCATGGCCCGGTCGGCTTCGACGGGGGTCAGGTCATGCTGCTGGCTGAACTGTTTGCGGGCGCGGGCACGGGCCTGCTGCTGGGGCTGTTGCTGGGGCTGTCCGCCTCGCCGGTGGTGGGCGTGGTGGTGGGCGCGCTGGCCGCCCTGCTGGCCGCGCTGATCGGCCTGCCCATGCCGGGCAAGTCCACCGCCACCACCGCCACCGCCGCCGCCGAAGCGTCCAGCCCGGCGCGGCGCAAGGCCGCCCATTGGCGCGCGGCGGTGTTCAGCCTGGCGTGCATGCTGGGCCTGCTGTTCGGCCTCTATGTGCGCACGCACGACCTGCTCTCCCCCGCGCCGCGCTCGCTGCAAGCCCAGGTGGACGAGCTCAAGGCACTGGGTTTCACCGCCGATCAGGCGCGCCGCATCGTGGTGCTGCACCGGCTCGACGACGCGCCCCTGCCGCCTGCCGCACCGGCCGCTGCGCCCAGCAGCAAGAACAGCGCCCTGTTCAGCGCCCAGGCCGAGCGCTGCGAGCGCCTCAATCCCGGCCGCTTCAAGGACCTGGCTGCCACCGTGGCCGCCTACCGCGCCATGGACGAGCCTGCAATGGCGCGCGTGGCCCAGGCCATCAGCAACCAGGCGGGCGACGAGGCCGCGCGCATGGACCTGCTGCGCGCCGTGCTGGAGGCGGTGTGCGCCAGGCCCTGAGCGCGCTGCTGTGCAGCGCCGCCCTGCTGTGCGCCGAGGCCGCATCGGCCCAGGGCAGCGAGGCCGCGCTCAAGCGCGCCGCCGAATCCATCCTCAAGATCGAGGCCGACAACCAGGCCGCCAGCGGCTTCATCTGGCAAGACGGCCAGCATGCGGTGACCGCCCTGCATGTGGTGGACGGCAAACAGCGCATCACCGCGCATTACGTGGGTCCGGACGGCCGCATCCAGGCCAGCACGCCGGCCACGGTGGAGCGCGTCCTCAAGGAGGCCGACCTGGTGCTGCTGCGCCTGCAGAACCCGCAGCCACGCAAGCCACTCGCGCTCAGCCTCGCGGCACCGGCGGTCCGCCAGCCGCTCGATGCACTGGGCTTTCCGCTCAATATCGCCGGCTACAGCAATACCGAGCTCAGGCTGCGCTTTGGCGGCAGCCAGCTGCGCAGCATCCTGCCGCCCAAGCTGCTGGCGCAGTTCACCGACTACCCCAGCACCACGAGCGAGATCCTCAACCTGGAGGGCAATCTGGTGCCCGGCCTGTCGGGCGCACCGCTGCTCGACGCGCAGGGCCTGCTGGTGGGCATCGCCAATGGCGGCCTGGAGGACGGCGCAGTGGGCATCTGCTGGGGCATCCCGGCGGCGCAGCTGCAGCGCCTGGCGCTGTCCACCGTCACCCGTACACCCGGCGCGCCGCGCGTGGCGGCGCTGTTCTCGGCCGACCTGCAGGCCAGCGTGGCACCCACCCAGCGCGTCGGCGAGTTCGGGCTCACCAAGCTGCGCAGCCGCAGCTACGCGCAACTGGCCGGCAGCGCCGACGACCAGCTGGGGCTGGCGCAGCTGAGCCAGTTGTTCCAGATGTTCAACCCCAACCAGTTCCGCTACGACATCTACCAGGAGCAGCGCACCGGCGCCACCGTGGTGCTGCCCGAGGGCGCCAGGCTGAGCGCCCAGGGCGACTGGATCAGCGTCGACGCCGGCGATGCGCGCATGACCATGCGCCTGCAGCTCAAGGCCCTGCGCCAGCCGGCCGAGGCCCAGGAACTGGCAAGCGGGTTCGAGCTCGCGTTGACGCAGCCCGGGCCGGGCGTGGTGCTGATGGGCGACCCGCAGTGGAGCTATCTGCAGCCGATGTCGCGCTACGGCGTGACCGTGCACCGCAAGGCGATCTACCGCAGTCTGCTCGTCAACGGCATGCCCATGCCGCAGCAGTACTTCTTCGAGACGCTGGCCACCAACGGCAGCAGCCTGCTGGCGGTGGCGGCGGTGAACATGGACAGCAGCATGCCCACCGCCAACTTCGAAATGGCCTGCGCCCAGGGTCTGCGCGATGGCCGCTGCCCGCTGCTGATGCGCCAGCGTGCGCTGTGGGCGCAGATGGTGCTGGGCGTGCAGTTCTCCAGCTTCCCGCAGGCGCAGTTCTGACGCAGGCATCCTTTCAGGGCAGGTTCAGCAACCAGGCACCCAGGCCGTGGGTGGCCACATACATCTTGCGTGCCGCCGGGATGATGGTGAGGCCGGCCACCTCGACATGGGGCATGCCCGGCGCCGCGACGGTCCAGCTGCTGCTGCCGGCGGCGAGGCGGTAGACGCCGAAATCGCTGGCGATGTAGAGGTCGCCATTGAGGTCGTCGCGCGCTACATCGGTGGCCGGGATGTCGCCCAGGTCGTAGCTGCGATCCACCCAGCTCACCGTGCCGGCGGTCGGGTCGTAGGTGACCTCGAACACATGGCCCGGCGTGGCCGGCGTCGAGGCGCTGAAGCCGCTGTAGGAAATCCAGGCCCGATTCGGATTGGCCGGATCGATGTGGATGCCGCTGACGAAGCGGTTCGGATCGTTGGGCGCGAGCGCGTCCAGGCGCGTCCATGCGACGGTACCGGCCGGTTCGGCGTCGACGTTCTTGGAGATGAACACCCGTCCGGTGGTGGTGGCCGCCCAGGCGGTCGAGCTGTCGGAGGCGGTGCGCTCCACCGCCGCCATCGCGCCGCCGGCGCGGTCACCGCGTGCCGCCGCGACGAGGCTGGGTGCGGCGATCTGCTGCCAGTCGCCGCATTGCACCGTGAAGTCGCCGCGCCATTCGTTGCAATGGCCGCGGAACTCGGCCAGCGTCATTGTGCCCATGCCCCAGGTCTTGGTGCGCCAGACATTGGCCGCGCCGGCGAACATGGTCTTGCTGACCTTGGGGTCCGAGATGATGGGCACATAGAACTGGCCGCCGGTGCCATAGATCGGATCGCCGATCCAGTTCCAGTCGCCCATCTCGCCACCGCTGAAGTTCACGTCCGGCGAGGCGTCGTAGAAGGTGTGGAAGCGGAACTTCGGGTCGGCCACATCGAAGCCCGACTGTCCGCCGTCGCCGATCATGGTGTTGATCCAGCGCACCGGGTTGCCGGTGGATTGCCAGGTGCCGTTGTCCTGCGTGCCGCCCTGCACCAGGTTGACGTTGTGCGGGCTCACCGAGAGGCTCTGGAACTGCAAGGTGGACAAGCCCTTGTTCATGCTCTCTAGCTTCGAGGGCACGCGCGAGAGCAACTGCTTGCACCGGCTGAGTCGCGGCTCACCGAGGCCGCGCGCGTCACACCAGGACGAAACGTCGGCGAACAGTCCGCTGGAGCGCACGATGCCGCCGTCCGAGGCCTCGAAGAAGCGGTAGGGGTTGCCCGGCTGCACCACCAGGTAATGCTGGTCGGGGTGCAGGCCGTTCGGGTTGACGGGGTCGGTGCCGTCCATGGTCATGTCGGTGAAGGACGCGCCGCCATCGGTCGACAGCACCACGCCGCGGCCGTTGGAGATGCCGCCGGTCTCGCCATAGGCATAGGAGCCGCCCAGGTAGACGATGTCCGGGTAGCCCGCCGGCGAGACCACGAAGTTGTCGTACCAGCATTGGCCGCTGCAGAAGTTGTAGGAGCCATAGCCGGGGTTGGCGGGGTTGCTGCTGGTGAGATCGCTGAACACCGGTGCGCCGCTGCGCGCGTCGTCGCTGCGAAACAGGCGCGCATAGGGTGCGCCGACATTTCCCTCGGCCACATAGAGGCGCGTGTTGCCGTTCGCCAGCCGGTTCACCGCCAGCATCGGGCGGGTGGTGTTCTGGGCCGCATTCAGCGAGGGCTTGATCTGCACCCAGCTCGCGCCGCCATCGCTGGAGCGCCAGACGCCGCGCCCGAAGGAAGCCGCATAGACGGTGTTGGGATCGACCGGATCGAGCTCGATCTGACGCACGCCGCGCGGCGAGCAGGCGTTCAGGTTGTTGGCCTGCGCCACCAGGTTCGCGGCCGAACAGTCGGCCGCCGCGGCCGAGCCATTGTGGAGGTAGGTCCAGCTGGCGCCGCCATCGGTGGACTTGTAAAGCCCCCACTGCGGTGCGCCGGGCACCAGGGTCACCACGCCACCGGTGGCCACCGAGGAGGCGCCGCGGCCGGCGCGCACCGAGGCCGCGTAAATGGTCAGCGGATCGCCCGGCTTGACGGCGATGGAACCGACGGCGCGGGCGTTGAACGAGGCGACGCCCAGGGGCCCGCTCCAGCTGTCACCGCCATCGGTGGACTTGTAGATGCCCACGCCGGCGATGCAACCGCTGCCGCAGCCGTTCGCCTCGCCGGTGCCTACCCACAAGGTGTTGCCGGTGGCGTCGTTCGGGTCCAGCGTGATGGAGCCGATCGCATTGATGCCGAAGGGGCCGCTCAGGTACTGCCAGTTCGGCTGGCCGTTCAGCGCATTCTTGGTACGCCAGATGCCGCCGCCCGCGGGTGCGGCCCAGAGCCGGCATTGGCCCTGCGTGCAGTTCGGGTCGATGGCCAGGGCCACGGTGCGGCCGGCGGCCACGTAGTCGTTGGGAACGTAGCTGAAGGAGGAGCGATAGGGCGAACGCGGGTACAACGACTCCTGCGGGCCGACGCTCACGAAGGTACCGGGCCGGCCCTTGCCGGCCGGGAAGTTGCGCCCCGCCACCACCTTGGCGGCACTGCGCGCCGCCTCGATGCGGGCCAGCGGGATGTCGTCCTCGGGATAGGCGCGCTGCAGGAAGCCCGCATCGCCGGCGGCGGCCGGGCCCTCGGTGGAGCTGGGCGGCAGGGCCTGCTTGAGCTTGACCAGATGTTCGCGCAGGCCGCCGGGTTTGCCGCCCTTGGGCTTGCCGAGCTTGCTGGCCTCGTCCTTGCCGGCCTGCACCGCCACCTCGAGCTTGGCGGGTTCGGCCTTGGGCTCGCCCGTCGGCTCCGCCGCCGGGGCGGCGTGGCCAAGGCCGGCGAATACCAGGGCGCTCAGGGCTGCGACTGTGTGAATGCGCTTCATCTGCATGTCTCCTTGCTGCACCGTGAACCGCGCGATGAGACGCCGCTGCCGGCAAGGTGTCAATTTGCAACTGAAGCGGAAACAGGCTTCACGGCTCGCCGGCCTGCAAACCGGCGACTAGGGCCGCTTCTTACTCGAAGGGATAGCGCACGCCCAGCTGCTGCCGCAAGGCATCGATCCAGCGCTGCAGCGCCAGCGTCTCGGCATGTGGCATCTGCGGGCTCTCTAGCCGGCCGGCGCGTATGCAGCGCATCGCCTCCTCGATCTCACACTCGAAGCCATTGATGCGAAACGGCGCCTCGGCCAGGATGGGGGCGGCCCCACCGGCATGCAGCTCGGCGCGCGCGGCCTCCCAGAAGTTGTGCGGCAGACGGATGTAGCCACGTTCGCCCAGGATGTGCAGCGCGTTCTCGGCCGCGCCGTCGAAGGCGCAGACGAATTGCGAGCTGACGCCGCCCTCGAACAGCAGCGTGGCCGCCACGCGCTGATCCACGCCGGTGGGCGCCAGCAGGCCCTCGGCGCGCAGGCTCAGCGGCTCCGGGCAGGCGCCGGGCCGCGGCTCGAGCACCCAGCGCGTCATCGCCAGGTTGTAGATGCCGATGTCCAGCAGGGTGCCGCCGGCCAGCGCCGGGTCGTAGAGGCGGCTGGCCGGATCAAAGGGGGCGGCGAAACAGAAGCTCGACTGAATGGCTCGCACCGGGCCGATGGCGCCGGCATCCAGCCAGGCCCGCACCTGGGCAAAGACGGGCAGGAAGCGCGTCCACAGCGCCTCCATCAGGAACACACCGCGCTCGGCCGCCAGCGCCACCAGCGGCGCCGCCTGGGCAAGACCTGGCACCAGCGGCTTCTCGCACAGCACCGGCTTGCCGGCCAGCAGGCAGGCGCGCACCAGTTCGCCATGTTGTGCATGCGGGGTGGCGATGTAGATCGCGTCCAGGCCCGGATCGGCCAGCAGGGCGTGCAGATCCGGCGCCGGCTGCGCACCCCAGCGCGCTGCGAAGGCGGCCGTGCGCGTCGGGTCACGGCCCAGCACGCAGCCAAGCTGCGCCCCGGGCAGGCCGTGCACGGCCTCGGCAAAACGGTGGGCGATGGCCCCGGGGCCGATCAGGCCCCACACAAAGCTGGACATGGCTAGGCCCTCAGCGCCGGAACGCCGCCTCGATCTCTTCCAGCGTCTTGCCCTTGGTCTCGGGCAGCAGGAAGGCGGCGGTGAGGAAGTACACCAGGGTGCAGGCGGCCCAGAAATAGAACATCGCCGCATAGCCATGCTGGCCCACGGTGGGCAGGAACACGGCGGCGATCACGGTGGAGACGAACTGGTTGATGAGCAGCGCGATGCTCATGCCGTTGGAGCGGATGCGCGTGGGCATCAGCTCGGAGAGCGCCAGCCACACGCACACGCCCGGGCCGACGGCGAAGCTGGCCACGAAGGCAAAGATGCAGGCCGCCACCCACCAGCCATGCGTGGCGCTGGGCACCGGGCCGACGAGCGCCTGCTCGATGCGCAGCGGCGCCGTCGCGGCAGCGGCCGGGTCGGCAAAGGGGTTCAGGTGCAGGCGGCGGAAGAAGGCGCCGATCACGCCATCGGCCTGCACGGTGTCGGCACGGCTGATGCGGATGCTCGGCAGGCCGGCCTCGTCGCTGCGGCGCGTCTGCACATTGGTGAAGGGGCCGTAGGCATAGGACAGGGTCAGTTGTTGCGCGGCGGCAGCTTGGGCGCCCTCGGCGCCTGGCTGCACACCCAGGCGCTGCAGCAGCGCGGCGTCGAGGCGCAGCTCCAGCGCATCATCCTGCACCAACGCCTGCACCGCCTCGCGGCCATCGCGGCGCCCGCTCTCGGCGCCCTGGAACAGCAGCGCCGCGCCCAGCAGCGACAGCATGATGCCGCCGCTGCCCAGCATGAGCAGGAACTTGCGGCCCTTGCGGTCCACCAGCAGCACCGCCACCACCGTCATCAGCGCGTTCAGCAGCTTGATCGCCACGTCGGCGCCGTTGGCCACCGCACCGGGCAGGCCGGCCTGGTTGAGGATGTTGACCGCGTAGGCCAGGATGGAATTGATGCCGGTGGCCTGGGTGCAGGCCAGCACCAGGCAGGCGAGGAAAAAGGGCAGCAGGTAGCGGCGGCTCAGCAGCGGGTCCTGCGCGCTGGCACTCACACCCGTGCCGGCCGCGGGCGCGGCCTCCTGCATCTCGCGCAGCTCCAGCTCGGCCTGGGCGGCATCGCGGCTGCGCAGCAGCGCGGCGCGCGCCGCGGCCACGCGGCCCTGGCGCACCAGCCAGCGCGGCGATTCGTTCAGCAGCAGGCCGCCCAGGGTGAAGATCAGGCCGGGCGTCAGGCAGGCCCAGAAGATGCTGCGCCAGGCCTGGTCCTTGGCGGCGAACACCGCCGCGGCACTGCTGCCGGCCGCAGCCGTCACCGCCTCCACCGTGCGCGCCTGGTAGAGCCCGATCAGCGCCGCCACCACCAGGCCGATGGTGAGCAGCAGCTGGAACATCGCGGTGCCGCGGCCGCGGTTGTCGGCGCCCAGGCATTCGGCCAGGTAGAGCGGCACCACCACGCCGATCAGCCCGCCGCTGATGCCTTGCAGCAGCCGGCCCAGCAGCAGCGGCGTGTAGCCCTCGGCCAGCGCGATCACCGGGATGCTGAGCGTGAACAGCGCACCCGCCAGCAGCATCGCGGCCTTGCGGCCGATGAGGTCCGCCAGCGCACCGGCGAACAGCGAGGACAGCACGCTGCCCAGCAGCACCGCGGCGACGATGAAGCCGAGCTGCTGGGTGCTGAGCTTCCAGGCCAGCGAGGCGGTGGACTCCAGATAGGGCAAGGCGCCGGCGATGATGCCGATGTCGATGCCGTAGAGCAGGCCGCCCATGCCGGCGATGAAGAGCATGAAGCGCATCGCCCAGGCGGACGGTGGCGATGCGGCGGCGGTAAGGGCCCGCGAGGCGGTGGCGTCGGTCATCAGGTGTCTCTTGCTGCTTGTTGTCGGTCAGGAAAGCGGCGTCATGCCCGCGGGATGAGCTGGCCCTGCACATAGACCTCGAGCAGGCGCAGCTGCTCGTCCAGCACCAGCACATCGGCCCAGGCGCCGGGCGCAAGGTGGCCGCGCTCGGCCAGGCCCAGGAACTCGGCCGGGTATTGCGAGAGGCGTTGCGAGGCCTCGGCCAGCGGCAGGCCGATGGCGACGAGGTTGCGCAGCGCCTGGTCCATGGTGAGTGCGCTGCCGGCCAGCGAGCTGCCGTCCAGCAGGCGCACGCAGCCCATGCACTTCATCACCCGCTGCGGGCCCAGCTCGTACTCGCCGTCGGGCATGCCGGTGGCCGCCGTGGCATCGGTGATGCCATAGGCCTTGGGAATGGCGCGCAGGGCGGCCCGCAGCGCGCCCGGGTGCACATGCTCGAGATCCGGGATCAGCTCGGCGAACTCGGCATGGGCCAGCGCCGCGCCCACCATGCCGGGCTGGTAATGGTTGAGCCCGGTCATGCCGTTGAACAGATGGGTGAAGCCGCTGGCACCGGCGGCCAGCGCGGCCACGCCATCCTCATAGCTGCCGGCGCTGTGGCCGATCTGCACGCGCATGCCCAGCGCGCTGAGCTGCGGGATCAGGGCCAGGTGTTGCCCCACTTCGGTGGCCAGGGTCAGCACCTTGATGGGGGCCAGCGCATGCAGGCGCTGCACGCCCTCCAGCGTGGCCTCCAGCACCAGCGGCGGCTGGGCGCCCAGGCGCCGGTGGTTGAGAAAGGGGCCTTCCAGGTGCACGCCCAGGATCTGCGCGCCGTCCGGATCCCGCGCCGCCATGCCGGCGGCCACGCCCATCAGCGCGCGCTCGATCTGCGGCAAATGCGCCGTCATGGTGGTGGCCAGCAGGGCCGTGGTGCCGTGGCGGGCATGCAGGCGCGCCACCTTGAGCGCAGCGCTGCCGCCCTGCATCACGTCCACGCCGCCGCCGCCATGCACATGCAGGTCGATGAAGCCGGGCAGGATGGTGTGGCCTCTTGCTGCGCTTCCGGCGCCTGCGGCGCCCGCCGTGATCGAACGTACCCGCGCATCGAAGCCGAGCTGCCCTTGCAGCCAGCCCTGCGGCGTGAGGATGCGGCCCTGGACTTGCTTCATTCGGCGACGATGACTTCGATGCCCAGGCGTTGCAGCCCGTCGCGGTACTCCGCGCTGATGCCGGCATCGGTGATGACGGTGTGCACGCGGTCCAGCTGCACGATGCGGTGCAGGCTGACGCGGCCGAACTTGGAGGCGTCGCTCAGCACGATGACCTTCTTGGCGCGCTCCACCATCTTGTGGTTCAGGCTGGCCTCGGCCTCGTGGTGGGTGGTGAGGCCGAACTGCAGGTCCAGCCCGTCGACGCCGAGGAAGAGCTTGTCGAAGCTGTAGGCGCCGAGGCAGGCCTCGGCCTGCGCGCCCTGGATCGAGAGCGACTCCTTGCGCAGGCGGCCGCCGGTGAGCATCAGGTCCACGCCTTCGGCATCGGCCAGCTCCCAGGCGATGTTGAGGCCGTTGGTCATCACCGTGACCTGCTTGAGCGCGCGGATATGGCGCGCCAGCGGCACGGTGGTGGAGCCGGAGTCGATGATGATGTTGTCGCCGGGCTGCACCAGCTGCGCCGCGCAGGCGCCGATGCGCTCCTTCAGCGTGGCGTTGAGGCCATCCTTCTGGCGGATGGTCTGCTCGGGCGGCGGCTGGCGCATCAGCGCGGCGCCGCCATAGCTGCGCGTCACCAGGCCCTGGGCCTCCAGGGTGGCCAGGTCGGAGCGGATCGTGACGGCCGAGACGCCGAACAGCGGCACCAGGTCGGAGACCTGCACGCTGCCCTGCTTGACCAGCATCTGCAGGATGCGTTCGCGGCGTTCGCTGGTGTTTCTCATGGTGATGCTTGTCGTGTTTCGATGCGAAGGACGAGAGCTTAGCTGCCGCAGGCGCGTGCGTAGGCCGCCAACACCGCGCCCACCTTGTGCTCGGCCAGGGCCTGCGCGCGCGGCGCCAGCCGCCCTTCGAGCACCGCCCGCGCCTGCTCGGGCAGGAACTGGCTCACCAGCGGCAGCGGCAGCTCGATGCCATCGAGATTCGCGATCAGCTGATCCACGGCCGTCTGCACCGCGGGCTCGCCCCAGTAGTAGCGGCAGCGGTCGCTGAAGGCATAGCGGCGCAGCAGGGTTTGCTGCGCCGGCGTGCCGGCATAGTGCTTCTGCCAGTGCCTGGGCTGGGCCAGCATGGCGGCCTCCAGCACCTCGATCAGGCCGGCGCGGCGCGCGGCGGGCAGCAGCTCGGCCTCGATGTGCGAGAGCGCGAACAAGGCCTCGCGCAACGCAAACGTGGCCGCCGGCCCGACCTTGAGGATGGCGAAGCCGTCGCGCACCAGGGCGGCGAGCGCGGCCTCGGTCTGGTAGTCGGTGCTGTGGGCCTCGAACACCAGGCCGGGGCGCAGCGTCTGCCGCCGCAGGAAGGCCGAGAGCTCGGCCGCGGCGGCGGGGGCGTAATGCTGCACCTGGCTGTGGTCGAAATCCACGCCCGGCTGCACCACCATCGCGATCACACGTTCCCAGGCCGCTTGCAGGCCCTGGGCGGCAAAGGCCTGGGCATGCACTTGCAGGGTCTGGTCGGCGGCCGCCGGGGCGGTCACGGCCACGCCGCCGCCCAGCGAGGCCTCGCCGCCGGGCACCGGCACCTCGGTGCCGATCACATAGACCGGCGCGGCCAGGCCAGCCTGCGCCGCGGCGGCCTCCGCCACCCGCGCCAGGCGGGCCGAGCGCTCGGCCACCAGCGCGTCCGAGAGGCGCGGCGGATCGTCCGCGCAGGCCATGCTGCAGTCCAGATGGATTTTTTGAAAGCCCGCGCTCACATAGGCATGGATGAGCGTCTCGGCATGGTCCATGGCCGCGGCCGCCGGCAGGCCCTGCCAGGCATTCGGGCCCAGGTGGTCGCCACCCAGGATCAGGCGCTCGGCCGGCAGGCCCGCCGCGGCGGCCAGCCCATGCACATAGCGGGCGAATTGCGCGGGCGTCATGCCGGTGTAGCCACCGAACTGGTCCACCTGGTTGGAGGTGGCCTCCACCAGCAGCGGCGTGCCATGCGCCAGCGCCACCTGGATGGCGGCGCGCAGCACCGTGGCGTGGCTGCAGCAGACGCTGGTGAGCCCACCGGCGGCGCCATGCGGCCGGGCTTGCAGGAAAACAGTGAGAGGCTGGGACATGCGGGTGGGAGCTCAGCGGTGTTGTGATTGCAGCGCCAGCAGGGCCGCGCCACGCGCGCCGCCGGCATCGCCGAAATGCGGCGGCAGGATGGGCGGCACACGCACGCCCTTGAAGAGATGGCGCGCCATCGCGGCGGGCAGCTCGGTGTAGAGATGCGCCAGCTTGGACAGCCCGCCGCCCAGCACGAAGGCATGGGGGTCCAGCGCCAGCATCAGCTGCGCCAGGCCATGGGCCAGCAGGTCGAGGTGGATGTCCAGGCACAGGCGGGCACCGCCCTCGCCCGCCAGCGCACGCTGGGCGATCTGGGCCGTGTCCAGCGCCGCCCCGCCCAGGTGGCGGTAGAGCGCCTCCAGCCCCGAGCCCGAGACATAGCGCTCCAGGCAGCCCTGCAGGCCGCAGGGGCAGTCCCACAGCGGCAGGCGATGCCGCGCCAGCAGGCTGGCGGGCAAGCTCAGATGCCCCCATTCGCCCGCCATGCCGTTGTAGCCGGCGAGCAGGCGGCCATTCACGCAATAGCCGCCGCCGGCGCCGGTGCCCAGGATCACGCCGAACATGCTAGGAAAGCCATCGGCCGCGCCGCCCAGGGCCTCGGAGAGCGCGAAGCATTGGCAATCGTTGCCGATGCGCACCGGGCGCTGCAGCAGGGCCTGCAGGGCCGGGCCCACCTTGTGGCCGTTCAGCGCCGGCACGTTCGAGCTCAGCTGCACGCCGCTGGCGGCATCGATCACGCCGGGCAGGCCCAGGCCGACGCGGCAGCGCTCGCCCAGCACGCCATCGGCCTCCTGCACCAGCGCGACGATGGCCTGGCAGAAGGCATTGAAGTCATGGGTGGGCGTGGCGACGCGGCGGCGGTGCCGCTCGGTCAAGACCTGACCCTGCACCGCATAGGCCACCAGCTCGATCTTGCTGCCGCCGATATCGATACCGCAGCAGGCCTGGGGCTCAGTGCTCGACATGGGCATGGTGGATGGTGACCCCCTGCACGACGCGGTTGACCGTGCCGTCGGGAAAGGGGTTGTCGGGGGTCAGGCCCAGGCGCGCCGATTGGTGCAGCGCCAGCTGCTGCGCCATCAGCAGCCACAGCGGCGCCAGCCAGGCATCGCCCAGGCCGGCCAGTGCCGCGGCGGCCAGGGTCCAGGCCTGCCCATCGGCGGCAAGATCTGACCCCGCGGGGCCCACGCTGACGATGTGGCCGGCCACGCGCTCGCGCCTCAGCTCGTCCAGCAGATCCTGCTCGTAGCGGCGCGCCAGCGCGCCCGCGCTGTGGAACAGCACCACCAGGCTCTGCGCATTCAGCGCCGACTTGGGGCCGTGGCGAAAGCCCAGCGGCGTGTTGGCCAGGCTCAGGCTGCGGCCGCTGGTCAGCTCCAGCACCTTCAGCGCGGCCTCCTTGGCGAGCGCTTCCAGCGGGCCGCTGCCCAGGTAGACGATGCGCTCGAAGGCCTGCCCGCCCAGGTTCCTCAGGCCCGGCGCCCAGTCCCGCAGGGCCAGCTCGGCCTGCGCGGCCAGCAGCTCCAGGCGCTGCAGGCGCGCCGGCCAGGCGCCCGGGTCGAACACCGTCAGCGCCGCCAGCAGCATGCTGGTGAAGCTGCTGGTCATGGCGAAGCCGCGATCGCAACTGGCCGCGGGCATCAGCAGGTTCAGCGTGTCGGCCTGCTGCGCATTGCCGCGCACCAGCTCGCCCTCGGCATTGCAGCTGATGTTGAGGAAGCGCAGCGGCGCCGCCACGCGGCCGCGCAGCAGTTCCACGGTGGCCAGGCTTTCCGGGCTGTTGCCGCTGCGCGCGAAGGACACCAACAGGGTGGGCCGCTCGCGCCGCAGATACAGCTCGGGATGGCTCAAGAGGCTGGTGCTGGCGATGGCGCGCACCTCGGCGGGCCAGGCGGCGTTGAGGGTGTCGGCCACGATCTCGCCCACATAGGCCGAGCTGCCGGCGCCGGTGAGTACCACCAGATGGCCGGGCTGCTGCAGCCAGTCCGCCAGGAAGGCCTCGATGCCGGCGCGCCCGGCTTGCAGGCCGGCGGCCAGTTCGCGCCAGACGGCCGGCTGCTGGGCGATCTCTTGCGCGGTAGCCAGGCCGCCGATGCCTTGCCAGGCCTCAGCGCTGCGATGCAGAAGTGCGTTGGTGTCGTTCATTGCAGGGGTCAAAGTCTGGGCCGGACGATAAGCCGAAACTTTCGAGCTGTCAAACAAAGAAAGAAATCGAAAGATACAGAAGCACCAAGATGCAGTTTTACGCATCAGTAAGGCCCAAATTTCCGTGGAAATTCACCTTGCCGTGCACAAAACGCCACCAAATCGAAAGTATTAATCGCCCATAAATCAATCATCGAAAGTTGTAAAAGGCCTATTTTCTAGTGGTTTACACCATCAAAGCCGATAAACACGCTTATTCAACTTTCTCTTCGTTGACTACTTTCGTTTCGAAACCTAGAGTTTGTGCATCGGAAAGAAAGATAAGGCGGGCCCGTCACGGCGGGTCACGAGGACGAAGCAGGCATGAGCAAAAGCGTGATGATGATGAAGAAGAAGCGCAGCAAGCAGTACCAGGCCCGCCTCGGCGGCCTGCTGCTGTTGCTTTCGCTGCTGCAACAGCAACAGACCGTCGGCGCCGCGCCGGTGGGCAATCTGCGCGACATCAAGGCCATCGGCCAGGGCGACGACAACACGGCAAGCGCGCAGTGGGAACTGCACACCGATGCAAAGCAGCAAGCGGGCCTGCTGCGCATCAGCCTCTTGCGCCCCGACCTCTTCCGCATCCAGGCCGCCGCCAGGGGCGACAAGGGCAAGCTGAGCGAGCCCGGCAACAAGGCCGCCGCCATCGTCGAGCATGAACCCAGCGGCCCGGTGGCGCATGAGTTCAGCGATGCCGGCGACCACCACCTGCTGCGCACCAGCGAATTCGCGCTGCGCATCTACAAGAAGCCGCTGCGCTTCGCCCTCTACCAGGCCGACAACCGCACGCCGCTGTGGCAGGAGGCCCAGCCCCTGGACCTGGCCGACAAGCTCAGCGTGCAGACCCTGGCGAGCGACAAGGCCGAGCGCTTCTACGGCGGCGGCCAGCAGAACGGCAGCTTCGAGTTCAAGGGCAGGCAGCTGGAGATCTCCTATTCCGGCGGCTGGGAGGAAGGCGACCGCCCCAGCCCCGCGCCCTTTCTGATGAGCTCGCGCGGCTGGGGCGTGCTGCGCCACAGCTGGACCGATGGCAGCTACGACCTGCGCCAGCCCGGGCAGATCACGCTGGCGCACCAGGAGGGGCGCTTCGACAGCTATTACTTCGTGGGGAAAAGCATCCGCGAGGTGCTGGCCGGCTACACCGCCCTCACCGGCCGCGCCCGCCTGCTGCCGCGCTGGGCCTATGAGTACGGCGACGCCGACTGCTACAACGACGGCGACAACGTCAAGAAGCCCGGCACCGTGCCCAAGGGCTGGAGTGACGGCCCGACCGGCAAGACCCCGGACGTGATCGAGTCGGTGGCGCGCAAATACCGCGAGCACGACATGCCCGGCGGCTGGATCCTGCCCAACGACGGCTATGGCTGCGGCTACACCGAGCTGCCCGAGGTGGTGCAGGGCCTGGCCAAGTTGGGCTTTAAGACCGGGCTGTGGACCGAGAACGGCGTCGACAAGATCAAGTGGGAGGTCGGCAGCGCCGGCACGCGCGCGCAAAAGCTCGACGTGGCCTGGACCGGCCAGGGCTACCAGCATTCGCTCGACGCCAACCAGGCCGCCTACCAGGGCATCCTGGACAACTCCGACGCCCGCCCCTTCCTCTGGACCGTGATGGGCTGGGCCGGCACGCAGCGCTATGCCGTCACCTGGACCGGCGACCAGAGCAGCAGCTGGGACTACATCCGCTGGCACATCCCCACCCTGATCGGCTCGGGCCTCTCGGGCCAGGCCTATGCCACCGGCGATGTGGACGCGATCTTCGGCGGCAGCCCCGAGACCTACACGCGCGACCTGCAGTGGAAGAGCTTCACCCCGGTGCTGATGGGCATGTCGGGCTGGGCCGCGCAGGCGCGCAAGCATCCCTGGGCCTATGAGGAGCCCTACCGCAGCATCAATCGCAAGTACCTGAAGCTGAAGATGCGGCTGATGCCCTATATGTACGGGCTGGCGCGCGAGGCCGAGACGAGCGGCGCGCCGCTGGTGCGCGGCCTGATGTGGGATCACCCCGAGGACGCGAGCGCTCATACCGAAGCGCATAAATACCAGTTCATGCTGGGCCGCGAGCTGCTGGTGGCGCCGGTCTACCGCAGCCAGGCCGCCAGCGGCGGCTGGCGCAAGGACATCTACCTGCCCCAGGGCCTGTGGTTCGACTACTGGGACGGCCGCCAGGCCCAGGTGGGCAAGGAGGGCCGCACGCTGGACCTGCAGGTCACGCTGGACAAGCTGCCGGTGTTCGTGCGCGCCGGCGCCATCCTGCCCATGTATCCCGAGTCGCTCTACGACGGCGAGAAGCCCAAGGACCAGCTGACCCTGGACCTCTACCCGCATGGCGAATCCAGCACCACGCTCTACGAGGACGACGGCCTGACGCGCCGCTACCAGCAGGGCGAATCCAGCCAGCAGCTCATCAGCATGCGCGCGCCCGTCAGCGGCAGCGGCGACATCCGCGTGCAGGTGGGCGCGGTGCAGGGCAGCTATGCAGGCCAGGAGGCGCAGCGCAGCATCGCCCTGCAGCTGCATACCCATGCGAAACCGCAGGCCGTGCTGCTGCAGGGTCAGGTCTTGCCGGAGTTCGCCGACGCGGCCGCCTTTGCCACAGCCCTGCAGGGCTGGTATTACGACGCCGCCGACCGCCTCGGCACCGTGCATGTGAAGACCAGCAAGCGCGACATCCGCGAGGCGCTGGACTTCGTCGCGCAGATCGCGGCCGGCACGCCGCAGACGCAGAGCAGCGACTTCCCCGCCGCCCCCACGCTGGGCCGCGCGGTGCCGGTGGACAGCCTGCATGTGGTGAACCGCCCGGCCGAGGAGCCCGGCCACCCGCTCGAGAACGCCTTCGACGGCAAGCCCGACAGCTGGTTCCGCAGCACGCGCAACCAGGCCATGAAGACGGGCCCGCATGAATGGGTGCTGGGCCTGGGCGAGCGCCGCCTGATCGACGGCATCGAGCTGGCACCGCGCAACGACAAGAACTGGAAGTACGGCCAGATCCGCGACTACGAGGTCTACCTGGCCGACAACAACGGCGACTGGGGCCAGCCGGTGCAGCGCGGCCGCCTCGAGTTGAAGGAAGGGAAACAGGCGATCGGCTTCAAGCCCACCGCCGGCCGCCTCTTGCGCTTCCGCGTGCTGAGCGTGCACAACCCCGATGGCGACGCCGCCGGCACGGCGGACCCGATGGTCAGCGCGGCGGCGGGCGGCGGCACGGCGGCGGCCTTCAATGCCTTCGCGCCGGCCGAGGTGCCACCCATCGTGCTGTCGGAGTTCCAGGTGATGGAGCACCGCCCGCCGGCCGGGTCCGCCACGGCCGAGCCGACGCAGCGCTACCTCTCGGACCTGGCCGCCCTGCCCCAGGGCTGGGCGCGGGACCGCGCCGCGAGCGGCCGGCCCGAGCTGCGCATGAACGGCCTGCAGTTCCGCAAGGGCCTGGGCGTGCGCCCCGGCGCCAGCCTGCAGCTGAAGCTCGACAGCGGCTGGAGCATGTTCCGCGCCGACGTCGGCATCGACGACAGCTGCCGCAATGCCGGCGGCGCGATGGAATTCCAGGTCTGGGGCGACGGCCGCCTGCTCTACAGCAGCGGCGCGGTGCAGGCCCCGGCGGTGGTGAAGCCCGAGCTCGACCTGCGCGGCCTGCAAACGCTGCAATTGCGCAGCCTCGCCGTCGCCAAGGCCGGCAAGCCTGCCGCGGTCTGCGGCAACTGGGCCAATGCCACCCTGCTCGGGCCCGCCGGCGCCACCGTACAGATCACCCGCTAACCCCCGACCTACCGGACTTTATTGCCAGAACAAGGTGGCGCTGACCACCTCCACCAGGAGATAGACGAGATGAAACCCAACAAACTGTTTGCCCTGCTCGCCGCCGCCGGCCTGGCCACGCTGGCCCATGGCGCCGAGGGCGAGAACAAGCTGGAGCGCGTGGAGGTCACCGGCTCCAGCATCAAGCGCATCAATGCCGAGACCGCCTCGCCGGTGCAGGTCATCGATGCCAAGCAGATCGAGGCCATGGGCGCCAAGACCCTGCAGGAGATCCTGAGCAATCTGCCGGCGAACATGCCGGCGCTGGAGGACAGCCGCTCGATGTTCACCGGCACCGACGGCGCCTCGCAGGCCAATCTGCGCGGCCTCGGCGCCTATGCCACCCTGGTGCTGCTGAACGGCCGCCGCCTCTCGCCCTATGGCGCACCGGACGGCTTCCAGTACCTGTTCGTCAATATCGACGCCCTGCCCGCCGCCGCCATCGAGCGCATGGAGGTGCTGACCGACGGCGCCTCGGCCATCTACGGCTCCGACGCCGTGGCCGGCGTGATCAACGTCATCACCAAGAAGTCCTACCAGGGCCTGGAGATGAGCGTCAGCACCGAGAAGGCGCCGCATGTGGGCGCCTATGGCGAGCACTCGGCCTCGGCGGTGTTCGGCTTCGGCGACCTGGCGCGCGACAAGTTCAACATCTACGGCTCGGTCAACCTCTTCAAGCGCGACCCGGTCTATCCCTCGGACGATTACGACAAGTTCCCCGCCGGCTTCTACGTCGACAACCCGGCCTACATCAAGAACTTCCGCATCACCGAGGGCAGCCAGCCCGGCCAGCTGAACCCGGGCACGCAATTCGTGTTCGACAGCAAGGGCGCGCGCCGCAGCATGGCCCTGCCGGGTTGCACCAGCATCGTCACCACCGGCAGCAACACCAGCTGCGCGATCAACACCCTGCCCTATGCGCTGGCCCACAAGCCCGAGAGCGAGCGCGCCACGCTCTACCTGAGCGGCCGCTACGAGTTCAGCCCCGCGCTGGAGGCCTTTGCCGACCTGACCTACACGCAGATCGACATGCGCTCGCACAACACGCCGCGCGCCTTCAACAGCGGCAGCACCAGCAACTGGTACTCGCGCGACACCGGCACCACGCTCAACAGCTTCAGCATCCCCTATCTGGGCCCCAACAACGTCTACAACAAGCTCAGCCCCGAGCTGAAGGGCGTGATGGGCGGCGTGGCCGGCATGACCTACACGCCGCTGGACGAGCCCGGCCACTTCGGCCAGCGCAACACCGACAACAACTACCGCGCCCTCGCCGGCCTGCGCGGCAGCCTGGGCGAGTGGGACTTCGAGACCGCGCTGGCGCTGGGCGGCAGCCATTCGGTGCTGTACCAGACCACCAATATCAGCAAGACCGGCTTCGAGAAGGCCTTCGGCCCGATCACCGTCGACCCCGGCACCGGCCGCCGCATCATTGCCGACAACCCGGCCTACCAGTTCGGCGTGATCAGCGAGAAGAACGCCGCGCTGCTGCGCGAGGCCTTCCCGACCTTCGACATCCAATCCTGGACGCGCCTGGCGAGCTGGGATGCCAAGGTCGAGGGCAGCGTCTACAAGCTGCCGGCCGGCGATGTGCGCGCCGCCTTCGGCGCCAGCCTGATGCGCGAGGAGATCTACACCCCGGGCAATGCCGCGGCCGCGGCCGGCGACATCACCCAGCAGGGCGGCTCCTGGTTCAAGGGCGAGCGCAATGTGGCCGGCGTGTTTGCCGAGGCGATCGCGCCGCTCACCAAGGACCTGGAACTCGATGCCGCGCTGCGCCTGGACAAATACCCCAACTTCGGCGCCAACCTGGCACCCAAGCTGGGCCTGAAGTTCCGCGCCACGCCCGAACTGCTGCTGCGCGGCACCTACTCCGAAGGCTACCGCGCACCCAACCTGGCCGAGTCCGGCAACGGCGGCGTGTTCGCGCAGACGGTGGTGAAGGACGACACCCGCTGCGCCGAGACCAATGCGATCGCCCAGCTGCTGCGCAAGTCCAGCGTGGCCGCCGAGGTGACGCGCGGCAACGAGCTCTTCAACACCCAATGCGCCAACGGCACGGTGGTGGGCGGCGTGACCGCGCCCAACAAGGACCTGAAGCCCGAGACCGCCAAGATCAGCACCTTCGGCTTCGTGTTCCAGCCCACCCGTGACCTGGACCTCTCGGCCGACTACTGGTTCGTCTACCGCCGCAACGAGATCATCCGCGAGGATTTCCACACCACCTTCCTGGCCGCCACCGCCAAGTACGGCCCGGGCCTGGTGGGCGCACCGAACGCCTTCCGCAACACCATCTCGGACGCCGACCGCGCCGTCATGGCCGAGGTGGCCGCGATGTGCGCCAACCCGGCGAATGCCGCCGCCTGCGCCGGCAAGCTGCCGGGCTACACGGTGGGCAATCTGGCCGGCGTGATCACCAACTACACCAACCGCGGCCGCACCCTCACCGACGGCTTCGACATCGACGCGCAGGCGCGCTTCTCGCTGCAGAGCTGGGGCAAGCTCAAGCTCGGCACCCGCCTGACGATCGCCAACCGCACCACCTTCAACGCCGAGGACGCCGATGGCTGGGCGCCCAACTTCGTCGGCTATGCCGGCACTCCCAAGCTGCGCGCCAACTTCAGCGCCGACTGGGCCTATGGCGATGTGGTGACCAGCCTGTTCGTCAACTACACCGGTGGCCACAAGTGGGACTATGACCCCCGCTACATCAGCTACGACGCGCAGAGCTGCGAAGACAACGGCGGCGCGCTGACGGCGGCGCAATGCGCCAAGGGCACGCCCTCCTACACCACGGTCAACCTGAACCTGGCCTGGACGCCGACCAAGGACCTGAAGCTGGGCTTCAATGTGAAGAACCTGTTCAACAAGCAGCCCTACTACGACCCGAACGGCTGGGAAGGTTTCGACCACCGCTTCAACATCTTCGGCCGCATCTTCAGCATCTCGGCCGACTACAAGTTCAAGTAAGCGTCCCCTGCCGGCGGCGCGCACCGCGCCGCCGGCCCCCCCTTCGACGTCCCGTTTGATCGCTTTCATCCGCGAGGTGGCCCCATGTCCGCATCGTTCCAAACTTCGACCCGTCTGGCCGCGCTGGCCAGTCTCAGCGCCCTGCTGACGGCCTGCGGTGGCGGCGGCACGGCCGCCAACACCCCCGAGCGGGCCGCGCAGGCCCCAGCTGCCCGGGCCCTGGCCGCCGGCAGCGAGCAGCAGCAGCCCGACTGCCCCGCCGGCAGCATCGTCACCGCGCTGACGCCCGACGCCGGCGTGGCGCGCGTCGGCTCGGTCTACTCCAGCAGCCTCTACGACCCCGCCATCGAGTCCGGCAACCAGACCCACCAGCCGCGCAGGCTGAAGGTGCGCGTGACGCTGGACGGCCAGCCGGTGGCCGGCTGCACGGTGCGCTGGGAGCCCCGCGATGGCGAGCTCAAGAGCGGCTGGGTGTTCCCCGACAGCCCGCTCACCGATGCCTACGGCCGCGCCAGCGCCTGGTGGACCGCAGGCAGCCAGCTCAAGCAGGCGCTGGACATCAGCATCCGCCGCGCCGACGGCAGCGGCGCCAGCGCCGTCATCACCGGCGAGGCGAAGAAGCACCAGACGCGCGCCAACTCCATCCACATCAACTGGAGCAGCCCGGCCTGGGACCGCTTCAGCGCCGAGGTCACGCCCCTCACCTGGGAGCCCACCACCTATTACGAGGTGATCGGCTTCAACGGCGGCTATGGCGGCGTGCAGTCGCACCAGCTGCTGTTCTCGCTGTGGGACGTGAACGGCATCAGCCCCGAGGTGATCGACCCCGGCATCTCCAGCTGCAGCAACTTCGGCGGCGAGGGCACCGGCATCAAGTGCGAGTCGCCCTTCAAGCCCGCCGTCAACGTGGCCTACCGCTTCGAGCTGGAGCTGGCCGCGGCGCCCGGCGGCAAGCAGGACGTCAGCATGTACTTCACCGACACCGGCACCGGCCTGCGGCAAAAGCTCGCCACCATGCGCCTGCCCAAGCCGCTCGCCCAGGCCGGCGCCTATGGCTTCGTGGAGGACTGGAGCAAGCAGGGCAACGACTGCCTGGACAACAAGGTGCGCGCCGCCAGCTACGCCCAGGTGCGCTACCGCGACGCCGCCAGCGGCCAATGGGTGGAGGTGCACAAGGCCAAGGGCACGGCGGTCTACACCCCGGACCACAACGAGATCTGCAGCAACTACCAGTTCGCTTACGAGAACGGCCGCTTCAAGCTCAGCACCGGCGGCACGGCCGTGGGCCAGCCGCTCAACCTGCCCGGCGGGCCGCGCAGCGTGCCCATGCCCTGGGAAGCGGCGCCGCCGCCCAAGCCCTTCAGCCTGGGCCTCAACACCCTGGTGAACCTGGGCAGCGCCGGCATGGCGCTGGACGTGGTGGCCGGCGGCACCAGCCCCGGCACCAATGTCGAGGCCTATCCGCTGCATGGCGGCGCGGCCCAGCAATGGGACATCAGCGTCGTGCGGCCGGGCGTCTACAAGCTCATCAATCCGCGCAGCGGCCTGGCGCTGGACGTGGCCGGCACCGCCGTGGGCAGCAATGTCGACATCTACACTGCCAACGGCAGCGCCGCGCAGGAGTGGAACATCGTGCAGATCAGACCCGGGGTTTATGCGCTCATCAATGTGGGCAGCGGCCTGGCACTGGACATCGCGGGCGGCAGCATGGCCGCCGGCGCCAACGTGCTGGCCTGGACCCCTGGCGAAGGCCCGACCCAGGAATGGCAGATCAACGCCCTGCCCTGAACCATCCCGTCAAAGACATCAGACCATGTTGAACCGCAGACATTTCCTCTCGCTCTCCTCCGCCGCCGCGCTGGCCGGCGCGACCGCATTCCCCACCCTGGCCCTGGCCGGCCGCGAGCGCCTGCGCCTGGGCCTGATCGGCACCGGTATGCGGGGCCAGGTCTTGCTGAAGGAGCTGCTGCGCCGCGACGACGTCGAGGTGGCGGCGCTGTGCGACATCGAACCCATCATGCTGGGCCGCGCGCTGGCGATGGTGGACAAGCACAAGAAGGCCAGGCCGCAGACCTATGGCGTGAGCGACGCCGGCGGCGACCCCTTCGCCTACCGCAAGCTGCTGGAGCAGAAGGGGCTGGACGGCGTCATCATCGCCACCCCCTGGGAGCTGCATGCCTCGATGGCCATCGACGCCATGAACGCCAAGGTGCCGGTGGGCTGCGAGGTGGTGGCCGGCGTCACGCTGCAGGACCATTGGGACGTGCTGCGCACCCAGCAACGCAGCGGCACGCCCTATATGCTCCTGGAGAACGTCTGCTACCGGCGCGACGTGATGGCGGTGCTGCAGATGGTGCGCGCCGGCCTGTTCGGCGAGCTGGTGCATCTGCAGGGCGGCTACCAGCATGATCTGCGCGCCGTGAAGTTCAACAACGGCGACCCGGCCAAGCCCTATGGCAGCGGCGTGGAGTTCGGCGCCAAGGGCTGGAGCGAGGCGCGCTGGCGCACCCAGCATTCGCTCACCCGCAACGGCGAGCTCTACCCCAGCCATGGCATCGGCCCCTGTGCGATGGCGGTGAACATCCACCGCGGCAACCGCTTCACCCACATCAACAGCTTCGCGTCCAAGGCGCGCGGCCTGCAGGACTACGTGGGCAGGAAGATGGGCGCCAAGGAGCACCCCAATGCCAAGCTCGGCTTCAAGCTCGGCGATGTGGTCACCACCACCCTGGCCTGCGAGAACGGCGAGACCATCCTGCTGCAGCACGACACCTCGCTGCCGCGCCCCTACTCGCTGGGCTTCCGCGTGCAGGGCACCGACGGCATCTGGATGGATGTGAACCACAGCATCCATATCGAGGGCCGGAGCAAGCCCCACCAGTGGGAGGACTTCCAGGCCTACCAGGACCGCTACGACCATCCGCTGTGGAAGAAGTACGCCGCGGCGGCCGAGGGCGCGGGCCATGGCGGCATGGACTTCTTCGTCGTGCATGCCTTTGTGGAGGCGCTCAAGGCGAACGCACCGATGCCCATCGACATCTACGACGCGGTGGCCTGGAGCGCCATCACGCCGCTGTCGGAGCAGTCGATCGCCGAGGGCTTCAAGACCCTGGCCTTCCCGGACTTCACCGAGGGCCTGTGGAAGACGCGCAAGCCCATCTTCGCGCTAGACGACCGGTATTGAGGGCGGCGCCGTGCCCGCCAGCACGGCCTGCCCCAGCTCGGGGAACACCTTGCCCACCTTGGCCATCAGGTAGTCGCCGTAACTGCCCTCGAAGGCGTGCACGCTGGCACCATCCCAGCGCGAGGCGCGGTCGTCCTCGGCCGCGGGGATGCCTTCGATGGGCTGCACACGCGCGGCGAAATTCGGATCGAAGAACAGCGGGAACGACAGCCGGTCGCGCCCGCTGCTGTTGAGCCGCACGCGGTGCGGGGTGGAGCGGTAGTAGCCGCGCGTCATGCGATCCAGCATGTCGCCGATATTGCACACCAGCGTGCCCGGCACGGGCGGCGCCTCGATCCAGCCCGCCGGGGTCTTGACCTGCAGGCCGCCGGTCGGGTCCTGATACAGCAGGGTCAGGAGGCCGTAGTCGGTGTGCTCGCCCACCCCCCATTGCGCGACGCTGGGGGCAGGTCTTGAGGGGTAGTTGAAGATGCGGAACAGGATCAGCGGGTCGGCGGTGTAGCGTGCATCGAAATAGTCCGCCGGCAGTTCCAGGCTCAGCGCAATGCCGCGCAGCAGCGCATGCGCGGCGCGGCTCACCGCCTCGATATAGGCCAGCACCGCCTCCTTCAGCCCGGGCAGATCGGGCCAGAGATTGGGCCCGTGCAGCGGCGTGCCGGCGCGCACCAGCGCATGCTCGGGCGCCAGCTCGCTGCCCAGATAAAGCCCCTCCTTCCAGTCCGGCAGGCCCGAGGTCAGCTCGCCGCCGGCCTTGAAATAGCCGCGCCAGGCGGGGCCGCCCGCGCTCATCGGCCATTGCAGCTTCCAGGCCTCGGGCTGGGCGAAGAAGGCGCGGCTGAGCCGCTCCAGCTCGGCGATCAGGGCCGCCTCCACGCCATGGCCGCGGATGTAGAAGAAGCCATGGGCGCGGCAGGCGGCGCGGATCTGCGCGGCCGGCGCGCTGGCGTCGCCGCCCTCGAGCAGGGGCTGGATGTCGATGATGGGCAGGCTGTCGGTCATGGTGGCTGGGCGGCGGGCAATGGCGATCGGCGCATGAGAACACAGGCTCTAGATGCATTCACGCATATGGATATGAGCAAGGAATCGTTCCCTCGACTCCGCACAAACCCTAATCTTCGGCCCATCGCAAAACCCCATGAGGAAGGAAGGAAAGAAACCATGAACATCACCCGCCGCAGCGCCACCGTGCTGGCCGTCACCGCCGCCCTGTTTGCCATTTCTGCCGCCCATGCCGACCAGCTGGACGACATCAAGAAGAAGGGCGAGCTGGTCGTCGGCGTGCTGGGCACCGACGAGCCCAACAGCTATATCGACCCCAAGAGCCGCGAGATCATCGGCTACGAGGTGGACCTGGCCCGCGCGATCGCGCAGAAGCTGGGCGTGAAGCTGCAGATCAAGCAGCTCGCCGTGGCTGCCCGCGTGCCCGAGCTGCAGCAGGGCCATGTGGACCTGCTGGCCGCCTCGCTGACGCACAACAAGGAGCGCGAGGCGGTGATCGACTTCTCGCTCACCACCTTCGTGACCGGCCAGAAGGTGCTGGTGAAGAGCAATAGCGGCATCAAGAACGTCGCCGACCTGGCCGGCAAGAAGGTCGTCACCATCAAGGGCGGCACGCAGGAACCCAATATCCGCAAGGCCGTGCCGAATGTGGACGTGGTGACCTTCGAGACCGGCCCGCAGGCCTTCCAGGCCCTGCAGCAGGGCAAGGGCGTGGCCTTTGTGAACGACGAGGTCTCGCTGCTGGATCAGCATGCCAAGCTGGGTGCCGCGCAGGCGCAGTTCACCATCCTGCCGCAGAACCTCAGCGTCGAGCCGCTGGCGCTGGGCATCAAGAAGGGCGAGGTCAAGTTCAAGGCCCTGGTGGACGGCGTGCTGCGCGAGCTGGAGAAGAGCGGCGAGGCCAACAAGCTCTTCGTCAAGTGGTACGGCCCCGAGACCAAGCTCAAGTTCCCCAGCCGCACGTTCAAGATCGACAGCGACAAGGTCGACGCCTAAACCCTGCACCATCGCCGCCAGCAAGGCGTTCGCCGGGCCGCCCCAAGAACGACTTGCCGCCCCCTCGGGGGGCCGACCGCGTCAGCGCGGTCGGGGGGCTCACGTCTATGCCCCATCTCGATTTTTCACTGCTGCTGCAGGGCCAGTACCGCGAGTGGCTGCTCAGCGGTTTCCTGTTCTCGCTGCAGCTCACCGCCATCACCCTGCTGCTGGCCCTGCCGCTGGCCGTGCTGGTGGCGCTGCTGCGCCTGGCGCCCGCGCGCATCGCGCAGGCGCTGGGCTTTGCCTATGTGGAGGGGGTGCGCAGCGTGCCCCTGCTGGTGCACATGCTGTTCTGGTACTTCGGTGCCCCCGAGGCCCTGCCCGAGGGCGTCAAGGCCTGGCTCTACGCTGGCAATATCGAGGCCGCCGCCGCGGTGATCGCCCTCACCATCTACAGCGCCGCCTACATGGCCGAGGACATCCGCTCGGGCCTGCGCGCCGTGCCCCACACCCAGCTGGATGCGGCGCGCGCGCTGGGCTTCGGCTTCCTGGCCAGCATGCGCCTGGTGATCCTGCCGCAGGCCCTGCGCATCACCGTGCCGCCGCTGATCTCGCAGACGCTCAACCTCTGGAAGAACACCAGCATCGCCACCGTGATCGGCGCGGCCGAGCTGATGTACCAGGCCCAGCGCGTCGAGACCGCCAGCTTCCGCGGCTTCGAGACCTTTGCGGTGGTCACCGCCGGCTACCTGGGCATCTCCCTGCTCATCACCGCGCTGGCCCAGCTCTACCAATGGCGCTACCCGGTCAGGCTGCGGGCATCATGAGCGAGCTGATCGACACCTACTGGCTCTACTTCCTGGTCGGCCAGTACCCGAACGGCCCGCTGGGCGGCCTGGCCCTGACCCTGGTGCTGGCCAGCCTGGGCCTGCTGCTGGCCCTGCCGCTGGGCGTGCTGCTGGGCCTGGCGCGCGTGAGCCCGCTGCCCTGGCTGCGCCTGCCCGTCACCGGCCTGGTGTTCGTGGTGCGCGGCACGCCGCTGCTGATGGTGGTGTTCTGGGCCTATTTCTTCCTGCCCGGCGTCACCGGCCTCAAGACCAACCAGTTCGCCACCATGCTGGCCGCCCTGGTGCTGTTCGACGCCGCCTACCTGGCCGAGATCGTGCGCGCCGGCCTGCAGGCCCTGCCCAAGGGCCAGCTGCAGGCGGCGCGTTCGCTGGGCATGAGCTATCCGCAGGCGCTGCGCCTGGTGCTGCTGCCGCAGGCCCTGCGCCACATGCTGCCCTCGCTGGTGAACCAGTTCGTCTCCACCATCAAGGAGACCTCGCTGGGCACCATCATCGGCCTCTCGGAGCTCTCATACATCGCCAACCAGATCAATGCCCAGGTGCTGGTCAAGCCGCTGCAGGTCTACGCCATCTTGGCCGGCAGCTACTTCGTGCTCTGCTTCGGGCTCTCGCGCGTCGCTTATGCGCTGGAGCGCCGGCTCAATACACGGGCTGCTTGACGCGGCGCGCGCGCACCCCGTCGGCCTGCAACCTCAGCAACTCGGCCTGCTGGCTGAGCTCGTGGCGCAGCTGCTGGTTCTCGCGCACCGCCGCCTCCAGATCGCCGAGCGGCGCGGCGCGGCTGGCCGGCGCGCTGACGGGGCTCGCCTCGGCAACGACGACCCGGGCCTGAGCAGCCAGCAGCAGACCCGCCCCGCAGGCGCACAACAGGGTCAGCGCCGCGGCACCCGACAAGAGAGGCTCGTGGCGCAGCCCCATCAGCACTTGTGGCAGCCATTGCTCTGGCGCAACGGCCAGGGAGCTGGCCTGGGGCAAACGGGCCACCAGGGTCCAATGCCAGAGCGGGTCGGGCGGCGCATAGGCCGTCAGTTGCGCGCCCGGCCCGGCGGCCAGCTGGGCCAGCCCGGCGGTCTTGCCAGGCACCAGCACCGCCAGCTCGCCGCGCTGCTCCGGGCCGAAGCGCAGGCTCTGCAGGGCCGCCAGGGCCGCCGCTTTGTTCATCACGGCTTGCCAGTCCTTCTCGACGGGCTGTCGCTGGTAATGCGCCAGCAGCTGGCGCCCATTCTCCAGGCCGCGCTGCAGCGCGAACTGCTGCGCGGCGCTGCTGCGTTGCCCTTCCAGGGTGAAGGCCGCCCAGCCCAGCGCGGCCAGCACGATGGCGGCGCACAGCGCGATGCAGCTCCATGCGATTCGACGGCTTGTGCTTGTCATCATCCATCCCATGTCCGAGGCAGGACGCCGATGATAGACGCCAAACTAACGCGGCATGCGGCGGCGCAGCGGCCACATCAGCAGCGCCCCCAGCAGCAGCACGCCCACGCCCACCACCGCGCCCGCCTTCACATAGACGAGGCTGGACCACAGCACATAGGCGCTGCTGGCCGCAAAGGCGAGCGGCAGCCAGGGATAGAGCGGCACCCTGAAGGGCCGCGGCGCATCCGGCTCGCGCCGGCGCAGCACCATCAGGGCCAGGGCGCTGAGCGTCATGAAGAACCAGTAGACCGGCGAAAGATAGTCCACCATGGTGGCAAAGCCGCCACGCGTGAGCGTGCCGAAGCCCACCAGGGCCAGCGCCACGCCGCTGGTAGCCAGCACCGCCGCGGTGGGCGTGCCGCGCCGGTGGTTCCATTGCCCCAGCTTGAGCTCGGCCGCCAGATCGCGCGCCGCCGCATAGGTGGTGCGCGGGCCGGCGATCAGGATCGCGTTCATCACCGAGAGCGCCGTGAGCGTCACCACGCCCACCATCAGCAGCTCGCCCGGCCGGCCGAAGCAGGCCCGCATCAGCTGCGCCGCCGGCGCCTCGCTGTGCGCCAGCCCGTCCAGGCCCAGCACGCGCAGATAGGCCCAGTTGGCCAGCAGGTAGAGGCCCATCACCAGGCCCAGGCCCAGCAGCAGCGCGCGCACGATGCCGCGCTGCGGATCGCGCATCTCGGCCGAGAGCGTGGCCGCGTCGCTCCAGCCGCCATAGGCAAGGAACACGAACACCAGGGCCATGCCCCAGTCCTGCCGCGCCGGATCGGCCACCGCCAGCGGCGTGAGCGGCGCATGGCCGGCCAGCACCTCGCTGCCCGCCCCCAGGCCCAGCGCCAGCAGACCCGCCAGCACCACCAGCATCAGCCCCAGCTGGGTGCCCAGGCCCACCCGCACGCCCAGCAGGTTGAGGCCGGTGAGCAGCACGATCAGCGCGGCCGCCAGCAGCGCGCTGGCGTACGGCCCCAGCCAGGGCGACAGGTCCACCACCTGGGCCAGGTAGTCGCCGAACACAAAGGCCAGCAGCGCCATCGAGCCGGTGTGGATCACCGCAAAGCGCGACCAGGCGAACAGAAAGCCCAGCGCGTGGCCATAGGCGCGGCGCAGGAAGTGATAGTCGCCGCCCGGATCCGGAAACGCCGCCGCCAGCTCGGCAAAGCACAGCGCGCCGATGAAGGACAGCAGGCCGCCGAAGGCCCAGGCCAGGTAGAGCGCCTGATCGCTGGCCAGCGCCTGCGCCACCATCGGCGAGGTCTTGAAGATCCCCGCCCCCACCACCATGCCCACGCACAGCGCCACGGCATGCCTCACGTCGAGGCGGCGCTCGGGCAGCAGCAGGGTCAGGTCTTGCGCAGGGGTGGAGGATGAAAAAGAAGATGAAGGCATCAAGCCGCGCCGCAGGGTGCAAAGCCGCGATGCTAAACGCCAGCGGGGCGCGGCGGGCCGGCGGCAAGGCCGCCAAGGCCAGCGGCGGCGACATTGCCCCCCACTGCGGGGCGATTGACGTGCCACGGTCCTGCGCCTCCAATCCCGGCCATCCAAGCCATTCACTGGATAACGGCTCCGGCACGCGCATACCCTGAGACCGCAGTTGGCTTCAACGGCGAAACTTACAAGGTGCCGGATTTCGCAATCTGATCATGCTGTACAAATTGACTGCCAATCACCAACGAATCAAGGATGGGCGCGGCCTGCAGCGCGGCCACATGTCCGATGTTAGGGAGACAGCCGCCGGTGTTATGCAGCAAAACTGCGCCCTACAACCAAGTTAGGCCACACAGGGGAGCCGGCGCGCCACATCGGGCCGAGCTGAACACCAACGCAACGCAAGCGGACGAACCGTCGTCAACGAACGCACCCCGGAAACACGAGATGAATGTCGCAAGAGTCGGTGGCTGGATCATTGGCGCGATCATGCTTGCCACTGGCCTGGCAATCCTCGCCTCAGACATCGATCCATTGGTGTTGTGCTTCAAGCAGTGCGATCTACCCAAGGCGCTAAGTAGTCTTTTTGGGCCACACTTGCTGCGCGTTGTCGTCGGGGCGTTTTTCGTTTCACTCGGCGCGCTGTTCATCTGGCCAACAGCAACGAACAAGAGTCGCGGCAGGAAGCAGGAGTAGTCCGAGTTCATGAAAAGCCAGTCTCCGGCGGGCCAAGAGCGGGCACCAAGAGTGCGGCCTAACCCTTCCATCGAGGGGACGCGCAGCGGCATGCCACGCATGGCCCTCATTTCATTCTGGGCCATGCGCGTCCTGCCGCTGCGCGCCCCTCATGTCAAACGTTAGGCGTCGAGAAATGCACGCCGTGAGGTTTGCCGCCCGTCAAGAGGAACGAGTCCACGGTTCACGCCCTCGCCGGTAAAGGCCCAGGTCAATCCGTCCAGTATTCCGGGTACGATTTCCCGGTCATGAACCCCAAAGGCAAATCAGATGGAAACACCCCCCGATGGCCTTCCGACCTACCGAATTCTCACGGGTGTCGATGACGCCACGTTCTGTCGACGAGTGAGTGAAGCAATTGGCCTTGGCTACAAGTTGTACGGTTCACCTTCCGCCACTTTCAATGGCCAGTCGGTGATCGTTGCGCAAGCCATCATTTGGCCCAGCATCGAGTCGATGGTTGCGTCCTCAGAGTGAGCATTCGTGATCACCAGCTACATCAAGAATGGGGTCGTCCCGTCGGTGCCAAGAACGACGCCTAACCCTTTACAGGGACTTCCCGCAGCGTCAACACCGTCGCGTTGAATTTCTTCTCATCAAGACCTGACCCCGGTTGATTGTGGTCGCGCACGGCGACGTTTGAAGAACTGAACAGAGAACAGACTGCCACTCTACAGACGGCCTTGTTGCAGTCGCCACAGCGGCGCTGCGGACCCAGATACGAACCGCTCAGCGGGGCTCCATTCCGTTCACGTGGACTTGGGCCCAAGGGC
>Ga0208883_100083_pt1 | contig 96202 bp, 111 predicted proteins | sample LakWasMet43_HOW7_2_FD_183881 | JGI IMG/M metagenome (GOLD analysis project Ga0208883, IMG submission 183881) | Freshwater sediment methanotrophic microbial communities from Lake Washington under simulated oxygen tension - Sediment Metagenome... | ecosystem: Environmental > Aquatic > Freshwater >...
CAAGAGGATGAGCATTACGAACAATTAAACCTTTGGAAAAGCTGATCGCCTTTAGGCGATTCCCGTACTAGCCCCTTTGAGGGGCTAACAATAATAAGCCCCCGGCTTTGCCGGGGGTGATTTAACTGGAATGAGGGCATATCACTTACGAATGATCTAGCAAAAACTTCGGGGGTTGTAAGCCCATCCCCGGGTATATATACCCGTAACAAAACTTATAACAATCAGGATACTACTATGAAAACTAAAGAAATTATCGTTACATGTTTGGTTGCTTTGGCGTTATTGTCTGGCTGCAACAAAGAAAAGGAATCCACCTCTACCTCGACCACCAGCAAAAGCGTTACAACACCGGCTCCTGCTGAAGAACCCTCTACAACTAAAACTCAGGAATCAACTACCACCACAACCGAAACAAAAGGTAAATAATTTAAGATTTGCCAGTTCCCAATCTCCTGATTGGGAACTTCTATCTTGTAGCTCCCCAGTTATTGATTTCAAAAAAACAGCAAACTTTGCCAAAGCACAACCTGTATTAATTAATACAGGTCTAAAGTTTTCGCGGTTTTAGATGTTGATTCACACTCAGACTTCAGACTTCGGCACAATCCGGGCAGAAAAAAACCACGAATAATAAGACGCCATGCCACCATGCGGGTAATACGGGCAATGTCCTTTACCGGGTGGAAATGACTGGGTCGGGCATTTACGGGATAAGTCGTTTGCACCGGCAGGAAGGCACATAGAAATCTGTGTCGGGCGGCTTCAATGATGATCTCGCTTTCGAAAACGAAGCCCTGGTTACGGCTCAGCTGGAATTGGCAGAGCCTGATCAGTTGCGCTGGATACACCCGGAAACCCGACTGGCTATCTTCAATTGTCTGGCCTGAGGCCCAGGCGATCCAGAAGTTGGCGAAACGGTTGGCTCGGTAGCGGGCAGTTGGAATCACTGCTCGGTTCCATAAGCGTGAGCCAATCACCAGCTTGTCCGGATGGGCTTGTGCTGCCATCAAGAGCCTTGGAAGATCGGCCGGATCGTGCTGGCCGTCCCCGTCCATGGTGACAATCCCCTTCGCGCCAAGACTCAGTGCCGCTTGCATGCCATTCCACAGGCTAGCCGCTTTCCCTAGATTTTTAGGATGTTGTCTCAGCGTCACCGGCAAATTCGAGAGTTTTTCCACCGTACCATCGTTGGAACCGTCGTCGACCACAATCACTGTACCAAAATGCCGTAGGGCACCTTGCACCACCTTCCGAATGGTGGCGGATTCGTTGTAGGCTGGAATTACCAATATGTATTCGTCTTTTCCGTTCATACCATTTCCCCATTCACTCCGAACAATTCCCTGCAACATACGACATACCTGTCGGTGATCAGAAAGATCATCTGGTACCCTTCCTCTTTATCTGATGAGCCACGAAAGCTAGCAGCGATGATGGCGTTGTGCAGATCGTGGTATTAATTGTTCTTGGTAAGCCAAGGCTCTATTCGTCTGAATGCCAGAAATCATAAAAATTGAACCAGTTATAAGGCGCCAGGCGGCAGTAATGCTCCAGACGGTTAGCGTAGTTCTGCATAATGTGATGGATAGCGGCCTCCCGCTCGTGCCGGCGGACTCGCGGCGGGTCGGCCAGATGTTCAAACCTGACCTCGTAGCGCCCATCACCCTGATGCAGGCAGAAGAACAAAACCAAGGGCATGTCGAGAATTCGAGACAGTAGGGCAGGGGCCTCAGGAAACCAAGCCGGTTCGCCGAAGAATTCGCAGCGAACTCGCTTGCTGGAATGAACACTGCGGTCTCCCAATAGCGCGATGATGCCGCCCTGATGCGCGTACTCGTCAAGCCCAACCAAGGATCCGATACTGCCCACATAGATAATGTCTTTGAACAGCGATGGGTTCAGCTTCTGGTACAGAGCGGTAATGCGGGGCGTTCCCTCTCCGTAAACGAGCGCCTTGATACGATATTCGCTCTGCAACAACCCCACCGCCCGAATGATCTCAAAGCTGCCGAGATGGGCACCTACCAGTAGGCAACCACGTCCGGACTGGGCGTAAGTGTCCAGCACTTCCAGTCCGTGCATGCGAATATCCAGTCGCTGGCCCTGCCCGGCAAACATGTATATTCGGTCCAGTAGCGTGCAGGCGAATGTGTGGTAATGCCGGAACACATCGGCCCAACCGCACTCATGCCCCAACACCCGCCTTAGAAAGTCGCGGGAGGCGGTGCGAGTACGAAACGAGAAGACAACGAAATAGGCTGTGATCGGGTAAAGTAAGAAGCAAGATAGCCATCGTCCGGCCCGCAGGGCGATCCAGTTGATGGTGTTCAACCAGAACAGGTTGCTCCGCTCCGGCAATTCCAGCCACGCCTGTTTCATGGGACTGCGCTGTCGAAGAGATTCAAAGCCGGTGGACATCCAAAGGTCTCGCATGTGCAGCGGATCGTAACGTTCGCGCGACGCGTGAGTTTCAGTCGACAGGCCTGTCCCGGTATGGGTATCGTCTTGAACTTGGCGCTCACCATCGGGACGATGATAAACGCCGCCGAACTGGGCAAACCGTCACCTTAGTTGCCATCTCATGAATCGAGTGCAAGGCGCTTAGTGGCCCTTCACTATCGTGCACCACTCACCGACAATATTAAGCAAGTTCCTCGCCGAGTGATCCACTGAAGTGACTTCTGTGATTTTGCCATTTTCCTTGGCCGCTCGAACACTGGCATCGCCGCGTGCCAGTAGGCCCAGAATGGATTCCGCACAGGCTTTGCCTTCTTTCGTTGCGGACGGGGTAGAAGAACCAGCTTCCCCGGTCGCTATATCACCCCAGATAACCTCGGTACCCAGAACACCCTTAATCGGGGAATCGACGATCATGCAACCACTGAGACCGACTACGAGACTCATTACGCTGCGAATCAATAACATTCTCGTGGTTACTCGTCTTTGCCCTACGGCTCTATCGGGAGCGTTTATCAGGCCGTGCTGCCATTTCTGCCCCAATTCCCCATTCAGTTCTACCGATGTATCTTTAATTTGATTCAAAGCCATAGCTATTCTCCAAAAAAATAAAAAGTTTATGGGCTTAATCGCCCATTTCTATTAAATGGTTCATAAACAAGAGGTCTGGGCTAGTCACTATTCTCCTCGGAGAAATTAAAAACATACTGGCTCCCATATATCGAACCCACTATGATTTTTTTAATGACGTGCTCATCTCCGTTTGTCAGGACCACATAATTACCGGATGGTACTTTTACAAAGGCTCGGATCGTTGGACCCGATAAGAAGTAGGGTATGGCCTTTTGCTTCCTCAATCTTCAACTTGGTATCGCTCACATTATTTTTTTTGTTCGTGCTCGCCAACACCGCCTTACACACAGCTAAAGACCCTGTCCGTCTGGTTTCATACATCTACTTGGATAGTTAATCTATAGAAGTATCTCCAGCCCGTCTGTACGCTATCGTACAGATCGACGACAGCTTTCCCCTTAATTTGCCTGCCTATTGCTGTAGCTATCTTTTCGAGTAAATTTCATTCTCTAACTTGGCGTTATAAGTTTATGTTTGGTGTTGAGGTGTTTTTTCTACTGCGTACGCTAGCGCACTGAACGGATCCCGCTTTGCCCCATACAATAAAAACTTAGGGAAAACGATTGGGAAAAAGGACGCCTCGTACCACTATCTAAAGTAAAAAACCAATGAAAAAACATAATTTATACGGCACACACCATAGTCCCACGACAGGGTTCGCTGGCAAGTTTCCCAAAGATGCCACTGAGCAAAAGGGGACTGAGCACCCTATTGATGACCAACTACAGCAATCCTGGGAGCTAGTGGAGCTTAAGCAAGCACTAGAAACGAGCCAACAACAAGCGAAGGTTTTACAAGAACAAAATGTGTCGCTTGTGGAAACTAATGCCTCTCTCAATCGAAAACTGATGAGACTTGCAAAAAAATGCGCACTCGCCAGTCACTTTGGGTATCACGACAAGTTAACCGGGTTGCCTAATCGCAGCTTACTGACAGACCGGCTTAAACAGGCGCTAGTGCAGGCCGCACGACAACATAAGCGAGTGGCGCTACTGTTTATCGATTTGGATACATTAAAAAGCGTTAATGATAATTTTGGGCACGCGGCAGGGGATAGAGTTTTACAGCAAGTGGCAGAACGTTTAACTGCCAGTATTCGTTATAGTGACACCGCCTGTCGTTATGGCGGTGACGAATTTGTAATAATGCTGCCGGAAATGGACGAACAAGAATGTGTGGCGACCGTGATTGAGAAAATTCGCGCTTGCCTGGCAGCGTCTTATGAAATGGACGGCAATGCTATTGAAGTTGCCGCGAATATCAGCTGCGTCGTTTATCGTAATGACGGTCAAGATTGTAGTGAGCTGGTCAAGCAAGCCGATATTGCCATGTATCTCGCTAAGGCATACAGCTACAATATTATTTAGGGAACCTCTAAAAATTATCCATTCATGCTTCGACAGGCTCAGCACGAACGGATAAGTTATTGATTTAAATGAACCACCGTTCGCATCTATGCCCTATGGGTACTGAGCTTGTCGAAGTGCAATTTTTAGAGACCCCTTTTAGTCTTTCGAATCAGCCGAACTAAGCAAACAAGTGCGTGTATAAAGTGACAGCGGCTTTTTAGCCTATGACAGGGTAAGGTAAAAATCTTCGGTCACATTGTTCAAAGTACCAAAAAGTACAACGTACAAATTTATTCAGAAGCTGCTATCGCAGACTCACTATTGCCCATCACTAACGCCCGCCACTCCGCTTTTTGCGGCATTAATGGCGGCATAGCCGCGAATTCAGGTTCTGGCGTCGGCCTTGCGACCAACTGATCGAAGTCGCGGGTCACAATACCCCCTTTGCGGAAAAAAGCGTTGTAGATAGTCCAATTCGCACGATTGCGAGAGCCGTCCCACGGAAAGCGGCGCAGCATCGACGGCAGGGTATAAAATCCGTCATAGGTGTCCAAGTATCCGCGATAGAGTTGATCGGCCGAAAGCCCAGCCGGTTTGAAAACGATGTGGGATTGATCGTATTTATTCCAATCAAAGGAGACGATTTGCTTGCGCCGCATCATCTCAAACCAGTTGATGGTGCCCGGATAGGGTGTTAATAGCGAATAGCCGCACATGTCGAATTTGGCGTCGATGTTGAACTTTAAGGTTTCGTCGAACACTGACGGTTCATCACCTTCAAAGCCGAAGATAAACAGGCCTAGTGACATAATGCCATGGCGATGCAGCTTCTCTACCAGTGCGTGGTAAGAATCGGGATTGTTCTGGCACTTATGGACATTGCGTAGAGTTTGCTTAGAGATGGACTCGAAGCCGATGGACAGCATAAAACAACCGCTTTCCGCCGCCAGTTCCAGCAAACGTTCGTCGTGGGCATCGCGACTGTTAACAGCCGCTTGCCATTTCAAGCCACGGCCCTTAAATGCCTTCATCACTTCCATAGCCCGTTTCGGCGTACCGAAAAAGTCGGCGTCGTTAAGCAAAATCATTCGTTCATCCATGTGTTCTATCTCGGCGATTAGATCAGCAACGGGCCGGTAACGAAAGCGCAGGCCATACATGGTGGGTTCGGCGCAAAAGGTGCAACCGTGATGGCAGCCGCGTGACGTCTGAACAAATCCCTTGTTGATGTAGCGGTTGCTCTTCAGCAATCCTTGCCGAGGGATCGGCATTCCGACCATCGAATGCAGGTTTTCGGCCTTATAGATGCCATTCAATTGGCCGTGGCGTAGATCGTCGAGAACCTTGTCCATAACCAGCTCAGCTTCCCCAATTACCACCGCATCAGCATGTTTAAGCGCCTCCTGGGGCAAATAACTGACATGCACGCCGCCCATAATTACAGGTATGCCGCGAGCCCGGAAGGCGTCGGCAATCTCGTAACCTCGATTCACATAAGATGTCATCGCGGAGATACCTACCATATCGACCTTCAAGTCGAAATCGATGGGTTCGATATTTTCGTCGGTCAGAATAATTTCATAATCATTTTTTGGGATCAGTGCCGCCACGGCGAGTAGCCCCGCAACGGGTGAGTACAGAGCTTTGCCAAAAAACAGCGGCCGGGTAGCAAAGGTATCTGCCCTCGGATTAATCAAATGGATGCGACGGGTTGTAGCCATGGAGATGCCCTCTTGGTATACGGAAATATAGAAACACTAGACACTGTTTCTATGTGTTTACTAAGGCAAAGCCTAATAGCAAGAGTAGCCATTGTCTGTACGCTACAGAACATAAAGTAGATTACATATTCTGTCGATTTTGCGGATGGTGAGTAAGCCACATGAATCATTGGAGTGCAGTATCGGCTAGATTTTTGCGGATTTGTTGGTAATGGCTAGCTTTTAATATCGACCTATTTATGCGTAGTTCTACGAATATCTGCTCAATACGAATATTGTTATAACGTTCTCCCGTTTGTTTATCCTGGAATTGTTCGTTTAACCCTACTGGAGAGACCGTGTAATGTTAACCAACACACATAAAGATGATTCAAGACGGACTTAAAAATAGTCCTCGGCAAAACCATCTTATCAACGCCCTGCCGGTAGTCGAATATGAGCGCCTGTTGCCACTCCTGGAACTGGTGCCAATGCCGCTTGGTGAAGTCCTTTACGAGTCCGGGGAGAAGCTGCGTTATGCATATTTCCCCACGACTTGTATCGTATCGCTGCTGTATGTCATGGAAAATGGCGCGTCGGCAGAAATCGCGGTGGTTGGCAATGAGGGGGTTATAGGGGTCGCCTTGTTGATGGGGGGCGAAACCATGCCTAACCGGGCGGTAGTGCTTAGTGCAGGCTATGCCTATCGGCTCCGGGAATATCCGCTACTGAGGGAATTTGAGCGGATAGAGGGTAATCACGGCGGCGCGCTGCTACATATATTACTGCGTTACATCCACGTCCTGATTACTCAGATGGGGCAAACTGTGGTTTGCAACCGGCATCATTCCATAGATCAACATCTGTGTCGTTTTTTGCTAATGTGCCTTGACCGGCTCCCTTCGTATGAGTTGAACCTAACCCAGGAATTAATTGCTCATATGCTCGGTGTGCGCCGCGAAAGCATTACCGAAGCAGCCAGCAGATTACAGATGGCGAGGTTGATTAATTACCGACGTGGGCATATTACGGTGCTGGACCGGCTGGGATTAGAAGAGCAGGTCTGCGAATGCTACCAAGTGGTTAAAAAGGAATCTGATCGTTTGTTTCCTGAAATTTCTCAAGTTATTCCATTGAGACCGCGTATTCTAACGCTTGGTAAGCCTGAAAGGCATGAAGCATAGGCGTCTGTTCCCTCGGGAACAGACGCCATGAGATAGAAAAGCGTAGGATCCCTTCGTAAATACGTTGTAACCCGCATAAGGCCTAGAACGGCAAGTTTGTCAGTCTGTCGTGGTTTGTTATTTGATTGGAATAATGGCGGTCTGCAGGATAATTCGCCTGCTACCAGAGTGACTTTTGGTGTTTATAGCGGCAACCACAAAACAATTTACTTACGGGAAATATTAATGACCAATGTTTGATGGGGGTGTTCCTCTTCTGGGATGCAACCTGGTTAGGATTTCAGGAGCTCAAAAAACTCGTTATTCATCCAACGCATCAGGAATTTTAGTCCGCACTACAACCAAACCAACCGCTCTTAAAGCCGGTGGTTGTTTAGTGTCCATAGTCGGTATCCATGAGTAACAAGAAATTTTCACATTTTGTGAGTGGCCGGTTTAATACTGGGACCAGTCGATTAGAAAACTGAAATTTATGCCAGTTGAATGACATCTGATGGCCGATTCTGCTAATTGGTATTCAAGGATATTTCTCAATACCCTTGAATACCCAGCCCGACACCCTTGATAAATTATGACTACGTTTTATCGTTTTCTATAGACAACACTGCTGATTTTTTCACAGCCGATGTCATCCTACTTTCTACATAAGGCGCCGCATCTTCATAACTGCCGTTGATTTCTTGGGCAATAGTGCTAATGAAAGCCTCTTTTTGGTGAACAGCAGTTTGAAGTCCTGCCAATGTTCGTTGTACGAAAACAAACTCCTGAGCAACATCCTGATAACCCAGCTGTGAGGCTTTTTCGAACTCCCTTTCATTTAGGTGCATTTTTAACTTGTCTAATGACTTCCGTAATTGATCTAAGGCCATGGAAACACCAGCCATTTCCATAAAAATAGTATTATCAATTCTTTCAATATCGGCGGTTTTGCCGTCAATTACAGCGTCGATTTTGAGCTGCCAGTTGGTTTCGGGCATGTTAGCTATTCCCCATGGTTTTTCTGATGTCTTTAACTAATAAAAACAAATGATAAGGGTCGGTAGGTGATGGAGAAAAGTCGAAATGCTCATAAAATGCTTTGGCTTTAGCATCTTTGGCGTGAACCAGAAATGCCCTGATGCCGGCTATATCAGCAGCTTGAAGGGTACGTTGCATTGCATCTCTTAATAAACCAGCGCCGACCCCTTGCCCTTGATAGGCAAGATCAGTAGCAAGACGGGCCAATAACATAACAGGCACACCGTGACGAGATAACCGTTGCGGAGCCTCGTCATAAGCGACTTCCCCGACAACCAGGGTGTAGTAACCAATGATGTTATCCCCGCATACGCCAACATAAGTTTGGGCACCGTCGCCGCGCTGACTCATTAACGCGTATCGCTTTAAATACTGATTTAAACTGTCTTGACCACAATCAAATTCCTCGACACAGTGGGTCTGTTGCAGCTTAACAATCTGACGGTTTTCTGGGGTTTCCCTGCTCAATCGAAAAAACCTGGCTCGCGCATTAATCGTTCAATTCTTGGCAACGGTTGCGGTGGTGCATCCAGGGCTGCTTGAAAAGCCTCCCACTGTTCGGTATTAAGGCTAAAGTACCGACGATCCGCCAGGACTTCATCAGCAGCATCCAAGGCGCTTTCCAGAATGAATTCACTAACTGATTTATGCCGAAGTGAAGCGGCAACCTGAAGCGCTTCTTTAGCTTTAGGATGAATTCTAAGGTCAATTCGATCTGTACGTTTATTTGTTATCATAAGGTTCTCTCCTTTTAGCTAATGTAGCATAGGAGTACGTACAATCACAGTACCAGCAATCTAAATCAGCTTAAAAAATATCTAATAGATGCGTACTGCACTAGCAAGGCAAGCAATACGCATAGATTTGATAGTGAATTGATTCGATAGCTGACATTCAAATTTTATTGGTTTTGACGAAGCCAAGGTCTCAGTCCGACCCGTTGCTGCCATTCGTCCCTTTCAACGATGTCCTGCTCCTTTGCGGACTGTCAACTTCTGTCAGGTACACCATTAGCAGTTATTCGTTTGTTGCATTAGAATCAACAGCGACGACTCGTGGGCATGCAAAATAGGTCTGATCAAGCTTAGAAATTTCAATTACGTCCCCGATAATCCGCCAAATTTATCTCATATTTCTTCAGTTTGTTGTAAACCGCTCGCGAAGTAATCCCCATGTTTTCAGCGATTTTTTTTATATCGCCCTGATGTTGTTTTAAAGCCGTTTCAATAAATGACTGTTCAATCTTAGCAAGGGTGTGTTCTTTTATGTCTTTCCATTCCTCAATTTTTTTCTCAATGCTTGGAAACTCCAAATCCAGCTCGGTCATCTCGCTGCCGCTGGCAAACAACAGGCTGCGTTCAAGAATGTTTTCTAACTCGCGAACATTACCGGGCCAAGGATATGCGCGAATTTTTTGCATGACTTCACGACTGACTGATTCAACTTCTTTGTTATATTTTTTGCTTAAACGCTGCACGATGAGTTGCACTAGATAGGGTAAATCTTCCGGTCGTTCGGCCAAAGGTGGAATGCTTAACTGAACAACATTGAGGCGGTAGTACAAGTCATTGCGAAACAGACTTTGCTTAACCAGTTCTTGCAGATGTTGATTGGTCGCTGAGATGATTCTTACATCCACTGCCAAGGTTTGTTTGCCGCCCACCCTTTCCAGCTCACCTTCCTGAATAACGCGCAGCAAACGGGTTTGAGCAGCTGGGGACAGCGAATCGACTTCATCCAGAAACAAGGTGCCACCCTCAGCCCTTTCAAAATAGCCTTGGTGTACCTCAATGGCGCCGGTAAACGCACCCTTCTCATGACCAAACAAAGCGCTTTCGATCAGGCTTTCTGGAATGGCTCCGCAGTTAATCGGGATAAACGGCTTCTGGCAACGATCGCTCATCGCATGTATGGCTCGGGCAATCAACTCTTTGCCGACGCCGGTTTGTCCCTGAATCAACACCGTCGCTGTGGTCGGGGCAATGACTTCGATGGATTGCAAAATTTTCTGCATAGTCGGCGATTTAGCAATAATTGCCGGGGGCTGGTGTTTTTTCACCTGCTGCTTGCTTTGTTGTCGCCAGATCTGCTGCATGCTTTCTTCAATACGAGAATGCAGTTCATTAATATCCTGCTTTTCTTTGACCGGTGTAGTGTCGGTGTATTCCATTCCCGGACGGTCTTTGGCCATATTTGGGTTGGTGCATACACAAACCTCACACACCCCATCGTGGCGGGCAATGCTCTTCTTGATTTCTACTTTGGCATAGCCGAAATTTCTGGCAGCGATACCGCCGAAGACACTGGAGGTCATCCGGCATAATTCGGGAAAGTTGGTCACCCGGTCGCCAAAAGGACAACAAGTATTGACAACAGTAAGGCAATCTTGCGTACTTGAAGCCAGCGAAAATTTACCGCCGATATTGTTTTTAAGGCCAAGTATCAGTTCGGTATAACTTCCTTTATCAAGCAGTTCGGTTTTATGGGTTTCCTCCCGATATGTCTCTTCAAAAAAGCACCCGGCAGTCCTGGCAATATGTTCAATCAATTGTTCGCAGTGTTTTTGCCCCTGCTGTTCGCTGGCATGCATCAACTCAAGAATGAAAGTTTGCAGAAAGAAAATCGGCGATAAATCGGAAAGAGAGCTGTTATTCATAGTATTTTGTGAAATTAGTTTTCCCTAATTGAAGCACAATTTCACTATTCCGGCAAAATTAAAGTTCAAGCTCTTGTAATTTAAGATAATCATTGCTGGCATACCACTTGCTGTTATTGCAATGCACCTAACAATAAGGAGTTAATAATGAACCAAGAAAAACCACCTTTAGACCCACATCCCCTAAGCGAGTATGTTGCCTGGGCAGGGGGGCGTAACCGTGAACCCCTGCTAGGCGTTTTAAAAGAAAAACTGCCCAAAGATCCTGGTAATGTTTTGGAACTTGCTAGCGGTAGCGGCATGCACATCAATTACTTTGCGCCGCATTTCCAGCACTTACATTTCCATCCCTCCGATAAAGACCAGGAGGTTTTTGATAACATCAAAAAACTGTCAATCGATCATAAGAATGACAATATTGCCGATCCGGTTCATTTGGATTTAACCAATCCTGAGACTTGGTTTAATTCTGGCGAACCCCATTCATTTGCGGCAATTTTCTGTATCAATATTTTTCAGGTAGCACCCATTTCGATTGCCGACGGCATGATGGAATGTGCGGCCAATTTACTTGATGACAATGGTTTTTTGCTGATTTACGGCCCCTTTCAAGTGGAAGGAACGTTTACTACGGATTCCAATAAAGAGTTTCATGAAACCTTGAACTCTGCCGGTGTTTCCGAATGGGGTTTAAAAGATGTCGCCGATCTAAAAAAAGCAGCAGCCAACCATGGCTTGGAATTAAAAGAGCAAATCAATATGCCAGCCAATAATTTCTCGCTGATATTTGGCAGAAAATAATAATTAACTACGAGGAAGAATCATGAGTAATGTATTAAATGAAGTATTAATGGCCAATCGCGGCTACGTTGCCAGCTTTGATAAAGGCGATTTACCGATGCCTCCTGGTCGGCATTTTGCAATTCTGACTTGCATGGATGCCCGTTTGGATCCGGCTAAATATGCCGGTCTTTCTGAAGGCGATGCCCATGTCATTCGCAATGCCGGGGGCAGGGCCAGTGATGATGCGATTCGTTCACTGGTTATTTCATATAAATTACTCGGCACACGCGAGTGGTTTGTCATCCATCACACTGACTGCGGTATGGAAACGTTCACAGACGAAATCATGCGCGATTTACTGTCCAGCAGTCTAAAAACTGCCGCTGTCGATGCCAGTGGCTGGCATGATTGCTGTGAAGGTCCTGGATCTGCTGAAGGCAAATATATTGATTGGTTAACCATCAAAGATCAGGCACAAAGCGTTCTTGAAGATGTCGTACGTATCAAGTCACATTCACTGGTACCTTCAGACATCCCCGTTTACGGTTACATCTATGACGTTAAATCAGGTGCATTAATTGAAGTTCCTGACGCGACAGCCGCAGGAAAATAATTGTGGAGCCAAAATGTTCAGCCGTTATCATCGGAGTGGGACCGGAACAAGGATTGGGCGCCTCACTCGCCGTCTTCTTTGCCGCAAGAGGTCTGCATATTTTCATCGCAGGTCGAAGTGAAGACAAACTTCACAAGGTTGCAGATACTATCCGGGAAGCCGGAGGGACTGTCACCACCGTGATTGCCGATGCAACGGTTGAACTCGATGTAGTGCATTTATTTAAAATGGCGCAACTGGAGGGTTATCGTATCGATATTGCTGCCTACAATGTAGACAGCAATATTCCCTCACCGTTACTGGAAACAGATACAGAAACCTTTACTACGCTCTGGCGGCAAAATTGCCTCGGCGCTTTTTTCTTCGGCAAGGAAGCCGTTAAGGTAATGAAAGCACAACAACATGGAACGCTGTTTTTTACCGGCGCGACCGCTTCACTCAGAGCGAAACCTCCCTTTACTGCCTTTGCAACAGCTAAGGCAGGTTTAAGAGCTTTGGCACAAGGCATGGCAAGAGAATTCTCCCCGCAAGGCGTCCATGTGGTGCATACCATCATTGACGGCGTAATTGATGGTGATCGGGCCAGAAATCAATTCCCGGACTACGTTAAAGCCAAAGGCAAGGATGGTTTATTGCAGCTTGATGCCATCGCCGAAACCTATTGGGCCATACACAAACAGCATCCCAGTGCATGGACTCATGAACTGGATTTGAGACCGTTTAAAGAACCGTTTTAGGAGGTACCATGTCAGATACCAACAACTGGATTGTGCAGGGCAGTTATTTTGAAACTTGTAACTGCGAAATAGCCTGCCCTTGCGTATGGCTACAACCGCCCACAACAGGCGATTGTAAGCTTTTGGTGGCATGGCATATTGAACAGGGGTATCTGAATGATCAATCATTGGGTGGTTTGAATGTTGCGATGGCGTGTTACTCACCGGGACATATGAAAGACGGTAATTGGCAAGCGGCTTTATATGTTGATGAGCGGGCCGATGAACGTCAATTTGATGCGATTGTACAAATCTTTAGCGGTCAGCAAGGTGGACATCCTGCCATTTTAATGAGCTTTGTTAGTGAAGTGTTGGGGGTAAAAAAAGTAAAAATCGACTATCAGGAGCAGGGCAACAGTCGGTGTGTGATTATTCCCGGTATAGCTCAGGCCGATATTGAAAGTATTCAAGGCATAACCGGCGAACAAGCCACCATCAACAATCCGCCGTTATGCGTGGTAACAAGCCACCCTGCGATAGTCGCCAAATCAATAAATTATCAGTATCAAGATTACGACAAAAACTGGCAGTTTTCCGAGCGCAACGGTTATTTCTCAGCATTTACTTACCAGCCGTAATGGGCTGGCTTAACCGATTCAGCCGATTTAAATCACCGGCTTCTATTTTAGCAGTGACCTTGGCCGTGATTTTTACGGCCTGGGGCTACCTGTTTTATCAGCATGCTCAAATGACATCTCAACCGATGTCGAGTATGTGGATGCCGCCCTCAGAAGCATTGGCATGGCACTTTATAGATTTTGTTTTAGTTTATTTTATGTGGGCCGTGATGATGGCAGCCATGATGCTGCCTTCTGCCATCCCGATGATTTTGGTGTTTGCCCGTATTTGCCGACAACAAAATAAACCGGCCATTCAATTAGTGAGCATATTCACGTCGGCTTATTTGGGAATATGGATGTTATTCAGTAGTCTGTTAACGCTGCTGCAATGGCAGATGCACGGATTGGGGTGGTTATCGCCCATGATGGAAAATAATAACTCGATACTAGCTTCCGGCATTTTATTTTTGGCGGGAATTTATCAGTTCATACCTCTTAAAAACGCCTGTTTAACTCATTGTAAAACCCCGATGGGTTTTTTATTAAATCAGTGGCAAGACGGCTCTAAAGGCGCATTTAACATGGGGTTTAAGCATGGCTTAAACTGTATAGGCTGTTGCTGGGCACAAATGCTGATCATGTTTGCCGTGGGGGTGATGAATCTGACCGGTATGCTGCTGATTACCTTGCTGGTAATTACCGAAAAATGGGCACCAGTTAAGGCTAGTAAGCTTAGTTACGCCAGTGGTGTTTTTTTTCTGGTTTTGGGCATATTCAGCTTACTGGCACAGTGAACAAGATCGTATACTGAAAAAATGTCGCTAAGGAAAAGCCAATCGACGCCAGTTTCCAGTGAACAGATGGACAGCCGGCAACTTTGCGGCCGAACACATAAGTTAGTACTATAGGTCTGCCCTATTTCTAATACGGGTCATTTCTATGATACCCATACAAACATCTTTCATATTCCTCTAACTATTGCATTGATCGAACATGAATCGCACACTCGTTAATATAATCATCGATCTGGTTGCGACTCTGCTGTTTTTGGGGATGATTGCAACGGGTTATTTGTTACGTTTTCCCTTGCCTCCAGGTAGTAACAAGACCCTCACTTTATGGGGGTTGAGCCGGCATCAATGGGGCGATATTCATTTCTGGATTAGCCTTGGGCTTTTGGCTGTGCTGGTTATTCATCTGGCACTCCATTGGAATTGGATTGTTACGGTTATCGGTAAGCGTTGTCACCTCATAAAAACCTCGCAACCTTCGTTAGTACGCAGCGCGATTTGGACCCTTGGTGTATTTATAGCGCTGTGTATTGCTTTCGGCTGGCTTGCCCAGAGGGATGTTAAAGAAATACATCAGCCCATTTGTTCATCTGTGTCTGGTAAAGACCAAATTAATATACAGAAGCATGATTTACATACTGCTGAACCAAGCACATCTCAAGATAAAACCTTGGTCTGGGACGATGTATACCCAATTTTTGTAACAAACTGTCTCGACTGCCACGGTCCACAAAAACACTACGCAGGTTTTCGCGTCGACCATTTAGATGATTTTTTCAAAAATGACGGTAACTCATCGTTAGTTTTGCCTGGGCAGAGTAGCCAAAGTCCCCTAATCGCTATCATTTCGGGGGGACGAGCCGATATGGCGATGACTGAAAGCCATAAACTCTCTGACTCGGAAGTATCTCTTATCACAACCTGGATTGACCAAGGGGCGAAATAACAAGAAGGTTAATGTAAAAGCCATCAAATTTTGGAAAGTCCAACCTTATTGTCGTAGGGAATCGTTGATAAAATCGTCCATAGAGATGCGATAATAGAGTCGCATTATTCGTAGTATTTCAGATGAACACCCAGCTTAAACCAGCTTTGCCGGTCTTGAATACGCTAGCAAAAATACCTAACCCGGCGGGAAAAATTGCTATAAAAAATCAAGCAAGTGTTGCCGTGGTCGTCATTGTTAGCCAAGTTCGAATCGCGTTATGCAGAGCCGTCGCGGCCGACAGCTTTCTAGTTCAAACTTGTCGCCCATGACCGAAGTTTTTTAGCTACTTGAATGACTCTAAATGGCCGAAACTGCTAATTGGTTCTATTTCATAGGGCCAATCCCGATAGCTGACATTCAAATTTGTTTGGTTTTGATGGATTCCAAAGCGCAGCCCTTTGCTGTCATTCGCTCAGGTTTACCAAATATCTGGTTACTGCTATTCACGATAGTCGGTTCTTTGAATAACATTTTTTGAACAATCAAACCCCAGTATTCTCAACAAGATAGTCATGAGGATTTGCATCTAAAATTACATCCTACATATAGGTGTAGTTCGAAAATATCGATGATTCGATTTCCTCACGGATCGATGGGGAAATTTCATCGGTTTGATTCAGAAAAATCACGCAGTGACAGTAAAATTGTCACTGTCACTGAGCAATACTTCTGAGTGACACGTCAAATTGTCATTGGGCATGTGCTGATTGCTGCGTGTGCTTGATGATCAGGCTTTGCAATTGTGCGGAATCTAAGTATTGATTATCCACTTTAAGATAGGCAACGCCATCTTCGTGGCGCAATGTTACTTCTTCAATACCGGCAATCTTCAATAATTCAGTAGCAAATTGATCAGCTTGTTGTTCAGTGAAGTCAGTGATTGAGATTAACAAGTTGGCCCAATAACGCGGTGGCTTCATTGATAACGATAGTAATAGCCAGCTTAAGGCGGCTAGTGCACACATCAAAAACACGGCAGGTGCGCCAAACTGTCCATAACACCAGCCACCTGCTGCACCGCCGATACCGGCACCTAAAAACTGCGCGCTGGAATAAATGCCCATAGCGGTACCTTTTAAATCGCCGGGTACAGTTTTAGAAATTAGAGAGGGCAGGGAGGCTTCCAGTAAATTGAAGCCGGTAAAAAACAGCCACAAAAAAACGATGATGCCAGTCAAGCTGTCATGTGTGCCCATCAAGCCCAAGTCGGCAAGCACAATCGTAGCAATCGCGCCAATGAACACTGCTTTCATTTTGCGCTTTTTTTCCGCCAGAATAATAAACGGAATCATCGCGGCCATAGAGATAACAAATACCGGCAAATAAACCATCCAATGTTCGGCGGGCAATAATCCGGCATCGCGCATCAACAAAGGTACAACGACAAAACTGGCAGTCAAAATCAGATGCAACACAAATATGCCGTAATCCAGACGCAGTAATTCAGGGTCTTTGATAACGTTAGATAATTGACTGGGTACCAGCTCTGCATCCCGGTGTACTTTAGATTTCTCCGGGTTGGGGACGACATAGATAACCACCAAAATCGCTACAATGCTTAACACGGCAATCAGCCAAAACAAGCCGGAAACACCGATTAGACCGGCAACAATTGGACCGGCAATAATCGCCACACCAAATGAAACGCCGATGCTGGCACCGATTAAGGCCATCGCTTTAGTACGATGCACTTCTTGTGTTAAATCGGCCACCAGCGCCATTACCGTGGCGGCGATGGCGCCCGATCCTTGAATGGCGCGCCCAATCAAAACGCCGTAGATGGTTGTTGACGTTGCCGCCACCACACTACCGACAAAAAACAGCAACATGCCAATAACGATGATGTGTTTACGTCCATACCGATCGGACAAAATACCGAACGGAATTTGCAATACAACTTGCGTTAAACCATAAATACTGACAGCCAGCCCCATCAAAAACGGTGTCGACCCTTCAAGCTGTTCAGCAAATAATGACAACACCGGCAAAATTAAAAACAACCCCAACATGCGCAATGCATAAATGCTTGCCAGCGACCATGTCGCTCGTTTTTCCGATGCCGTCATCGGACTGGTAATATCTTGTACCTCAGTCAAAACCTGTTTCTCCTATAACACAACCGCTTGATAGCGCCGATTTTTTAAGTTAACTGATTATAACAACCTTTGCTGCTTGAACTGGCGCATTTACTAAGTGTTTTAGTCAACTAATGTGTTGATTTGAGTTATCAGCTGCATGACTCCTGTTTGCATGTCAGCCAGAGATAAATTGCTCGCTCTGAGCATGCCGACCACACCAACCATAATCCAGAACACATTCAACAAGGTGTAGGCTTTGTCCTTTTTTAGCAATGAACACCAGGAAAGTATCACCGCATCAGTGGTATTAAATGCCCAGACAAATAAAAATGGACTGTCTGGTCCCAGCCAGCTCACCAATGAAAAACTAAAAATCCGCATGAGAACGCCGAGCATTTCAATGGCGCTAAGGTATTTAAAAACGAAAGAATTGAGTGTGCTGATCATTCTGAAAATAAGGATTGGGTTATCGGATGTTCGGTATAAGGTGCATGGCACCTGGCGACTTAAGTGATTATTTATTTTTTGTCGTTTTCAAGCTAACCAGCAACCTACGAAAGTCATTCTTGGGCAACGCATCATGCATTACCAACAAGGTTTTTGTAGCCTTGCGCGATAAAATACTCTCGTATTGGTAGTGAAGAATCACCGCAAAAGTGGTGGTCACTGTGGTTGTTAAAATTTGCACTGAGGCAAATTGCTCATCGGTTTCAGAAATTTCCCAGCCTGCCATTTCACTGTATTTGATTTTGGCAGAGGTGATGTTGAGTCGCTTGATAAGATCATAAAAATGTATAACAACAACCGTGAATAAGCTGATTTGTATTGTAACTGCCAAGGCGTTGTAGATACAGGCAGCGGCTGCTATTAGATGAATCAGTGCTACTGCCTGTTTGAGTCGTGCCGAGGATTTAAGTTTCAGCGAAAGAGGCGGTTGTTGCTTATGCACTGTCTACGGCGTCTTTGGCCTTATGAGAGCGGACAAATGCAATAAACTGCTCGGCAGGCAGAGGTTTACTGAAGAAATAACCTTGCACTTCATTACAACCCTGTTCACGCAGAAAAGTCAGTTGTTCTTGAGTTTCTACACCCTCGGCAATCGTTTGAAAGCCAAGGCTACGCGATAAATTAATGATCGCGGTGACAATGGCTCGGTCTTCTGGATCCCCGATAATATCGCGGACGAATGATTGGTCAATTTTGAGTTTGTATACTTTGAAACGTTTTAGGTAACTGAGCGAAGAATAGCCGGTGCCGAAATCGTCAACCGACATGCGAATGCCACGCGCATGTAGCTTATCAATAATGGCAATGGCAGCGATTGGGTCGTCCATTGCTACGCTTTCGGTCAGTTCTAATTCAAGTATGTGGGGAGGTAGTTGTACTTCGTTCAATACTTGGGTAACAAGGTCGGGCAAACGCGCGTCGCGGAACTGTATCGCAGACAAATTAACGGCCAAAGTTATCTCGGCCATGCCGTCATCTTGCCAGTGTTTGTATTGGCGGAGCGCAGTGCGCAACACCCAGGCGCCAATAGCCATAATCTGACCGCTATTCTCAGCAATAGGAATAAATTCTGCGGGTGAAATTATGCCTAAATCGGGGTGTTGCCAACGAATCAGGGCTTCGGTACCGATAATCTGCCCGCTGTGAATACAAAATTGCGGCTGATAATGCAGCAGCAATTGATTCTGTTCCAATGCATGGCGCAAGGCATTTTCCAATAGTAGCGTTCGCGCTGAATTAACCTGCATTTCCTGGCTAAAAAATCGATACCGGTTGCGGCCTTCCTGTTTGGCGCAATACATTGCGGCATCGGCGCTTTTTGCTAAACCTTGAAAATCCACACCATCATCTGGATACACGGCAATACCAATTGATGGCGTAGCGACCAATTGGTGCTGCTCAATAGTAAATGGCTGGCTCATTGCGTGGAGTATTTTATCGGCCACATGGGCGGCACCATTGGTATCCGTGTCTAATAAAATCAAAATGAATTCATCACCGCCTGGACGCGCGACGGTGTCTTCATCACGGACTGAAGATTGCATCCGTTTTGCCGCCTGGATTAGTAACTGATCACCAACGTGATGCCCCAGCGTATCGTTGATGTTTTTGAAATGATCAAGATCAAGAAACATCAATGCTAACTGGGAGTGGCTACGAATAGCGGCGCTGATTGCCTGATTGAGCCGATCATCAAGCAACGTGCGATTGGGTAAGCCGGTAAGCGCATCATAGTAAGCAAGATGTTGAATATGGGATTCCGCGTTTTTATGGTCGGTAATATCTGATACCACTCCGTCCAAGCGTGCTATTTTGCCATCGTCATCGCACACACGCCGGCAATGGTTGCGTATCCAGCGTATTTCGCCGGTTGGCCGAATAATACGATATTCGGCCACGCCAGTGCCTTGCTCCCGAGTTTCCTGATCTTTGGTGTTGGCAATGTGCTTATCATCCGAGTGAACGGTGTCCAACCACAGCGACGGCTGTTTGAAAAATTCCTCGGCCGATCTGCCATAGATTGCTTCAACAGCCGCATTCAAAAAAAGCATCTGATGGGTATTGGCGTCCACCGACCAAATGACTTGATCAATATTATCGAGAATGTTGTCCATCCTAAATTGAGTTTGCTGAAGCTGTTGAGTCAAGTTGAGGCGTTGTTTTTCTAACTCAAAGCGGTCGATGGCATAACTAATATCCATCGCCATTTCCAATAACAGGTTCTGACCAGATTCATCTAAGGCGTTAGCATGCTCACAATAGACGTTGAAACTGCCCGTCACCAGACCGTTACGATGTAATGGCAGTGAGGCTGAACTTTGCCACCCGAATTGTTTGGCGCGCTCATGCCAGGGTGCGGTAATAGGATCATTGAGAAAATCTTGGCACCAAAAGGGCCGGTCATTACGCATGGCAGTGCCGGTTGGACCTAGACCGAAAGGGCTGCTGGCGTCAATTGATAAGTGAAGGTCCTGAAGATATTCAGTACCTTCGCCAAAACTTGCGACAGGAATAACGCGCTGGGTATCGGGATCAATAATGCCTATCCAGGCCATTTTCATTTGACCAAACTGCACCGCATCACGGCAAATTTGCGGAAACAACTCGACTTCTTGGTTACAGCGCACAATGGCCTGATTGCATTGACTCAGGGCTGCATAGAGATTCTTCATTCGCAGGTTTTTTAGTTCAGCTGTATTACGCGCCTCATTTAAGGCATTAAGCTTAACTTGAGTTTGCGATAACCCTCCCAAGATGCTGTGCATCATGTTTTCTGCGACAGGGATTTGGCCTGAGAAATCGCCGCTGCCAATTCTAGTAATTTGGCTATGCAGTTCGGCTACTGAGCCGCCTAATATTGCATGCAAGGTTCGATAGGTACGGCATAGCATTAATAACAGCGCTAGGCCGAATGCCATGAAGACAACGCGCAATAGTAACGCCGTATTCTCCGCATTATGGACAGCATCCAACGTGCGTTGGTCCATCATTTGATAGAACACGTTGATGGGCCCCATAATGTCGGCCTTGGCCTGATGATAAGCAGTGTTTTGCAATATTAGGCTGGCTTTAATGCGATTGGCGTCGGTAGGTGAAGGTGTTGAGCCTATTAAATTAAGGGCGGCGTATTCGGTAAGGGTTAGGGCGTCTGAATTGGCTTTGGCTAACGCTAACTGGGCAAATTCTTCATCTGTAAAACCAGCTTGTCGCATAAGATCAAGCAGTGCAATGGTTTGCTCGCTGTAAGGCCGTGGCCGCCGATCGTCAGCCAGTACCAAGTCCCAATAAATATTTTGATACTCAACAGGGCGAGGCTTGTTGCCCTCGCGGATGTCGATAATTTCCTGATAGTGTTGTTTGTAGATGGAGTCGCCGGTAAGTACATAGCTGCGCACCATGCGAGTGAGATCATCTGAGGAATGGCGTAATTCATCAGCCAGTAAAAATGATTGCAGCCGTAATTCATTGGCTCGATCAATCTGTTTTTCTGAGTAAATATAGATGCCAAAAACAATGGCGAAAATCACGAATGTAGCCAATGTCAGCCAAATACTGTGGGTGAATGAGGCTGGCTTATTGGCTGGTGTCATGTTGTTGGGTTTATGATTCGGAATCCGGGCGCCTGGGCTGGTTAGGCAAATTTTAAATAGTGTAAGAACTAAGCCTAGCTATGATAGTTCAAGCCTTGAAATTAAACATCGTTATAATCGTAATCCAAATAAATAACCTTAATTTTGAACAAAAATGAATTCTGATTGGAAAAACTTTCTTCTTGCGGAACATGGCATATTGACTAGCGATACACGTATCGATTTTTCAGGCTTTGAATTTGAAGTTGACGTTAAAAAACGCCTTTGTCCGCTAACTCAGCTAGGTGTATTAACTGTTGCAGGCAAAGATGCGGCAAGTTTTTTACAAGGCCAGATCACTTGCAATGTGCATGACATTACCGATAACAAAAGCACTTTAGGCGCTATCTGCAATCCTAAGGGGCGGGTGATTACCACATTTTTATTGGTAAAACGCGATGATGTTTATTTGTTGCTGTTGCCGGTGGAACTTTTAGCAGCCATTAAAAAACGCTTACAAATGTACATATTGCGCTCAGCGGTAACCTTAACCGATAGTTCTGATGAGCTTTGTTTGATAGGCAGCTGTCAGCTTGGTGTTAAGACGCCGGCAAATGATCAGTTCGGCAACACCACTCGCCAACAAAATCGATTAACGATTGATCTTTCGCGTCAAGTTAATCGCCAGCTGTTGATTACGGACGCTGAAGATGCGCAACTCTTTTGGCAAGAACAAACCAGTGAACATGGCTATCAACCTGCAAGTTCGGAAGTTTGGCGATCATTGGACATTATCGACGGCATTCCCTGGCTGACCACGGCAACCTCTGAAGAATATATTCCGCAAATGCTAAACCTGGATACGCTCGGAGGCGTTAGTTTTACTAAAGGTTGCTATACCGGCCAAGAAATTGTCGCTAGGACCCATTATCTGGGGAAAGCGAAAAGGCAGATGTTTGTTGCGGAATGTGACTTGACTGAACCGCCGGCGGCCAATACCGCTATCATCGACGAAAGCACTGGTGAGTCAGTGCCTGCAGGTCATGTGCTGCAGGCGCAAGCCAGTCAACGCGGTTGTAAAATGCTGGTGGTTTTATCGGTATCCGAAACCGGCACTTATCAGCTTAAGATTAATGGCAAGGACATCAGGCTTTTATAGACTTTAAACACTAATGTCTGGATTCCCCAGTGAGTCTAAGTTTGGTTTTACGGTATAAATGCGGCAACAGTAAATACCATGGCATTTTTAACCAATGCGACCGGACAAACAGCAGCCAACGGGCAGTGCCGGTCCAGCGGTCATTGCAGCTGACATGATCTGGCTGTAGCGCTCGAAAAAACAGCGCATCCATCCAGCGTTGTTTTATCGGGCCGGGTAAATGTATTGAAGTGCCGCTAATGACATAAGCCGGTATGGGTGTTTGCAAAATGAGCCGGGTATAACGTAGCGCATAATGCAATGAAGTTTGCTGCTTTAACGCCACTGCGCGTTGCAGCAAACGCGTCCAGAAATTTTCTTGTACCGAAAACTCCTGCAACAGTAAGTGTAAATCGGTCAAATCCCGAAAGCCTTGATCAAACTCCCCGCCGTAAAATAAATGCGCCGCGCTATGCAGTATGCGATCTTCCGGAGCCAGTACCCAATTGTCGGTTTCCGGTATGTTGATGGCATTTTTTAATAAAACGTTAGCATCCGGGCTAAAATCGCAGGTTCTTGGCAAGATATTATGATGCACATCAATAGAACTCTGGCGCTTTAGATTTCGTAATGGCGGGATTTCATGCATCCATTCTCGATAATATTTCTGATCATAAACATCAAACGTGCTGGTCATCCAGCCTGCTTTTATCAGTGCCAGCTCAACGTCCTCTATCGCTTGCTCAGGTACTAAAATATCAACATCAGAGAATACCCGGCCCTTGCTGGCAAGATTGCCCGCAAGATAATAAGCCGTCCCTTTTAAAAAAATGACCGGGATGTTGAGCTGCTGCAGCGCTTGTTTGATACATTGAATTTCTCTATCCAATGAGATGGTGAAACGTTGTGCATAGACATGAGCGGACTGAAAATGGTTTCGAGGCTGTTCAGGTACACTATCCAGAATATTAAGATCGGTAAACATTGCCGCCAATCTTGTCAGTACATTAGCTCGGCGGGCTTGGCGAATCAGTAAGTCCCACTCAGTTAAAGCGAGTGTTAATGCCAATTCAGGCTTGATGATGATTTTTGCCAGCAGAGAAGGGGAGGGTAATGACATCGGTGTAATTAGTTGCAAAAAATTAAGTGCGCCATTTTACGACAATCCGAGTCAATCAATCGCAAGATGTTAAACTTAAACGCGCGTATTTATAACCCAGCGTGAATTGACATAACCACTTTCTATTTAAAGAGAACCGCAAAAATGACAACGTTACCTCCTAAGACCTGTTCAGTAGAACGCCTAGTGACTCATCCCAAACTGGTTGCAGCCGCCCTTGCCGGCAGTAAAACTCAACAGCGTCGCGATGGTGTTTATGGTTATCCGGGCGAGGAATTTGATCTGGAAGGTGTCACTTTTGTGGTTACCGATTTACAGCGCGAGCGCTTAGGCGATATGACCGATGAACATGCTAAAGCAGAAGGTTATCCAAGTTTAGAGTTGTACCGTGACATTATTTTGAAGATGCATGCCGGAATGACTTGGAATGAAGATGCATTGGTATGGGTGCATAGCTTTGCCATTAAAGCAGCTAGCTAAACAGTACAACGTGGCAGGGGCGGTAAATACCCCTGCCATGAGCCAATTTAACCGAATACCGATTTAACCAACCGTCAAAAAATACAGTCCGCTACCCAGGCATGTTAGTGAGAACAGATAGGCAATCTGTCTGCCTGTCGTCAATGCCAAAATCCGGCCCATTAGGCAAATCAACGCACTCATCAACAGCAACGCCGATAAATAAAAGCTGGCGTTAGCGTCGGCAGGAATTTCTGCTGCATGCGCATAGCCATGAAATATCGCAAAACAAGACAGCGCCATAAATAGTATTTTCGCTATTTGTTGGTGTTGAACAATAGCAAGCAGACCAAAAGCAAGTACCGATACTGCCAGCAAGATTTCAAGATAAGGAATGACCATAAAATTGCTCAACGCTGCGCCGACAATCATTAAGCCAAAAAACAATAATGGCAATAACAGTCGGGCTGTGCCCTGGTATTTTGCGGTGCTAAAGCCAACTGCCATTAACACTAATAAATGATCAAGTCCTGTTAATGGATGCAATAAACCGCTTATTAGACTGACATCGGTAAGTCCGCCGGTATGGGCATAAAGCGATGGTGATGTTAATAATAGTGCGACGCCAAGCCATTTAGTTAAACGCATTTTATTTCTCGAAAGTGTAAGTTGTTGTAGGTTTATAGCATGAAATAAGTGCTTGCTTAGAACGGTTATTAAGTTCTAAGCATGGTTTTAAGTGCTGTTGCCAATAAGCCATCCAGTTGAATACAAGAATTGGGATGATCGATGCTGTCCGTCGTCCAAACGGCTTTAATGCCTGCCGCCAAAATATGCGCTTCGGCATCATCACAAAACAGGGCATGCGTAACTACCGCGTAAACAGCCTGCACACCGAGGGTATGCAAAAGCCCAGCCGCTTTACTTATTGTCCTACCGGTACTGGCCATGTCATCGATGATAATGACGGGCTTATCTGCATAATCGTATTCCGGCAACATCATCGCCACCTGCTTATCGCCCTGTCTGTTTTTATCGGCAATCAGATAGTCAAAACCTGTTTGCTTAGCAATACCGGCAACCCATTGCTCTGACTCGCTGTCCGGGCCCAATAAAATCGCAGCAGCAAATTGTTGTTTTAAAAACGCAGCAATCGCATCGGTAGCGGTAAGACTAACGGCATTTTTGATCGGGATTGCCTGATCCAATGACGAGATGCGGTGCAAATGCGGATCTACGGTGAGCACGTCATCAAACAAACTGGCCAGTAATTTGCCGATGATGCGTTGGCTGACAGCTTCGCCCGGCTGATTGGCAATATCTTGGCGCATATAGCTTAAATAAGGCGCAACCAGTGTTACGCGTTTTGCGCCCAATTCGCGCGCTGTGGTAGCGGCCAACAACAATTCTATTAACTTGTCGTTAGGCTGATTAAGGCTGCGACAGATGATCACGTGTTCGGGCAATGATGGCGGTAATCGCACCAGGCTTTCATTATCCGGAAAATGATGCAGGATGATTTCAACCAACGGCACAGCCAGGCGATCGGCCAAGCGTTGTGCTTGATTTAGATAATCAGGGAAGGCGAGTATTAGCATGGTTTCCTCGTTCCCACGAACGCGAGGGAATCAGTGATTTTTGTATTAAAAAGCGATCAATGGTTTGAGTATGTCTTGTTTACTGCCAATCATGTAACCGTTATTTTGCAAGGCTTGGTCTTGAGCGAACTTAAAATCGGCGGGGAATTCGGCATGAATACGGTACAAGATGTCGCCTTGCTTAACGGGTGCCCCGAGCTTTTTTAATAAATCCACACCGGCTTTTTTCATCATCGGCGCACCGGCAAGTCGAGCGATTTTAGCCATCTGAAAGTTGTCGATATTGGTCACTACACCATCGCAGCAGGCAGGCACTTCATGACATAAACTGCCGGGGCTTAAATCGACGATTTTTGCGCCTTGGGCTTGGATAATGGCATTCATTTTTTCGCAGGCACGGCCCGATTCAAGTATGTCGCGGGCAATAGCGTAGCCTTGGCCGCCGCGTACATCGGGGTCGAACTCAATGATTCTTCCTGCCAGCAGCAATGATTTTTGCCGTAAATCGGCTGGCGCATCGGGATCATTTTGCAGCACTTGCATCACGTCACGGGCTTCCAGTACCGGTCCGATACCACGCCCGACCGGCTGGCGGCCATCGGTAATCATCACTTCCAAATGCAGATTTAATCGGTCGCCGACAAACTCAAATAATTTACGTAACGCTAGAGCCTGGCGCATTTGCCGCACCTTGGCAGTCGGGCCGACCGGAATATCGATAATCAGATGCGTTGAGCCTGCCGCCAGTTTTTTCGACAAAATAGACGCGACCATTTGCCCTTGCGAATCAATCCCCAAAGGACGTTCTACGGAAATCAACATATCATCAACCGGTGCCAGTCGAGCTGTGCCGCCCCAGGCCAAACAACCTCGCTCTTTGCGAACGATGGCGTGTAATTGGTCGGGCGTCAAATTGACTTCAGAGAACATCTCCATGGTATCGGCAGTGCCGGCCGGCGAAGTGATGGCGCGGCTGGAGGTTTTAGGAATCAACATGCCATGTGCAGCCACAATTGGCACCACCAGCATTGAAGTCCGATTGCCGGGAATACCGCCGATGCAATGTTTATCGGCCACCAATGATTCGTGCCAATTCATGGTGTCGCCGGATTGCAGCATGGCGCGGGTTAGATACAGCAGCTCATCACGGTCCAGGCCATTTTGTCCGGTGGCCACTAGAAAAGCCGCCATTTCCATTTTCGAATAACGCGACTCGACAATGTCTTGGGTGATGGCGATAAAGTCGTTTTGACTCAGTTGCTCGCCATTGATTTTACGGCGCACGGCATCCATGGAGGTCGGCGGTTCGGCGTGATTAACAGTGACCAAGCTGCCCTCAGCGGTATTAAGTTGCTTGAAGGCCTGCTCAGAAAGCCCCAACTCACCTGGTTGGACAATTGAGGCATCATCTACCACATTTAAAACCGCCAGCACCCGCGTGCCGTTAGTACTGATTTGGATTTTGGATAGCGCCTGAAAACCCTCAGCACGGTATATGCCGCAGTCGCGATTAAGATAGGCGACGTTTTCGTGATAAGTATCAATGGCAATGCGGCGCACTTGCAGGGTATCGTTACTCATGGGCCTTAATTAGTTGGTGATAATGGCTGTTGATGATGCGGTTTGCAGTTGGGCTTGTCAACATACGAACATACGCTGAAACGCTTGATTTATTTGAGCGTTCCACAGGTAAATTAATGGTAAAAAATGCCATAAATTATGCTCATTGCACAGCAACTACTATTTGGAAAAAATATGACTATCTCGCATGTATTCGACACTTACGCCAAAACCGCTCAAGGCAGAACGTTGCATTTTAATGTGGTGTTGGATGAGGAAAATCAGGAAAAAGCATTGATCTACGCCAAAGATTGGCTGGCAAGCATTGGTTTGGAGGATGCGGTGGTCACGCCGGAGAACTGCTACTTCTACCACAGTCTTGAAGCTCCAGACGCCTTGAGAGCAGACATTGACCGGCAAGGTTACGCGATTTATAAGATGGAAGGCTGTCCGAGATAAGGGTATCAACATTTAACTATTCATCTGAAAAGGTTTGGCTACTCAACCTAGCCAAAACTAATCTGACACCTAGTAATCCTTGGGCAATCTTGTAACCAGCTCATCCCACTGAATAAATACGCCCGGTATCGCGGTAACAGCAGTTTCACCCAGTAACTCATAAAACTCAGGTTTACCGTACTCGCCATTGCTTAAGATATAAACGGTTAATACCCGATCAACCGGATGAATCAGCCAATATTCGCGGACGCCGTGACGTTCATAAAGCTGGCGTTTTTTGATTTGATCATGACTGGCGGTGGATGGTGACAACACTTCGACAATCCAGTCCGGCGCGCCGCGCACCCCGCGGCGATCCAGTTTGCTGTCATCACAGACTACCAATACATCCGGCTGTACCACGGTGTCGATACGGTCATCGTCTTCGTCGTGTTTGGGTAATCGCACATCAACCGGAGCAATCAGGGCGCTGCAAGGCTTGCCAAGCAAAGCATTGGACGCCTGACAGTAAATCTCTCCGGCTACTTCCTGATGCGCTAAATCGGGTGTCGGTGCCAATATATAAGCATTACCGTCAATTAATTCGTAGCGAACATCGTCAAGCCAAGTAAGGTAATCGCCGTAACAATAATGTTCACTGTCTTTTAAGGCTAAGCCCATGATCCCACCGTTACGCTACGACTTCTGAAACAACGCCATCGATTCAACATGCCCGGTTTGTGGAAACATATTCATCACACCGGCTTTAACCAGTTTGTAGCCCAAGTCATTGACTAAAATACCGGCATCGCGGGCAAGTGTCGACGGATTGCAGGAGACATAAACAATCAGTTCGGGCTGCCATTTTTTAAAATGATGCAATATCTCGGAAGCCCCGGCTCTGGATGGGTCCAACATGATTTTATTGAACTTATGTTTAGTCCATGGCTGCTCGCTGATGTCTTTGCTTAAATCGGCAGCATAAAACTCGGCATTCGTGATGTTGTTATGGCGAGCGTTTTCTTTGGCGTGACTAACCAACGGCAGATCACCTTCGATACCCACCACTTTTCCTGCAAAGCGCGCCATCGGTAAGGTGAAATTACCCAGACCGCAAAACAAATCCAGCACAGTATCGTTTTCGTTCAACTGCAAGGTATCCAGCACGCGGTTGATCATTTGCCGGTTAATTTCGTAATTCACCTGGGTGAACATCGCGGGCCTGAATTTGAATTCGATGTCTTGATCAGGCAAGCGATAGGTAGGGATCACTTCCGGCTCACCGGGCAACGGTATGATGGTGTCCGGGCCTTTGGATTGCAGACACAGGCTCATGTCGTGCTCATGACCGAAAGCACGCATATGCTCTATATCATTATCAGTCGGTGGTTCCAGCACCCGAATAGACAGTACGCACTGCTCATCGCCCAGTGCCACTTCAATTTGCGGGATTTTATCGCGAATGCTCAACCCTTCAATCAGTTCGCCCAATGCTAACAACTTGGTACCTACTTTCGGGTGCATGACGATACAGCTGTCGATTTCTGCCAAATAAGGATGACGTCTTTCGCGAAAACCGACCAATACGCGATTCTTTTTTTCAACATATTTCACGCCCATACGCGCTTTACGCCGGTATCCCCAATGCGGTCCGTCCAAAGCCGCCCAAAGCTCAGGGATTTCTACCTTGCCGATGCGTTTAAATTGATCAATTAGCAAATCTTGTTTGATGGTGATTTGTGCGTCTGAGTTGACATGCTGAAAACTGCAACCGCCGCACACGCCATAATGCAGGCAGGGCGCATCGACTCTGTCTGCAGCACGGCTAAGCAGATTAGCGACTTTGCCTTCTGCATAATCTTTGCGGATTTCGGTATAGAGAAACTCTACTTCCTCGCCCGGCAACGCTTCATCAATAAAAATGACTTTGCCATCGACATGCGCGACGCCGCGGCCATCGTGAGCCAGTGATTCGATAGTGACTTTAACCTGCGTTTCCGGCAGTGGTTTTCTTTTGGGTCTGTGACGTGCCATGTTTATTTTTGTTTCCAACTTCCTGAAGATTGAATCCACCACCCGGACTGAGCATTACTTACCCATCGAGCAGCAAAGGTTGATTTGATTTGTGCCGCCCATTCCGGATGACCGTTAGCATTGGCGATAGCTTGATACAGCGCTTGCCGATCTTGATTTTCTGCAGACACCAGCTTGCTCACTTGATTTCTAACTTGCAGTGGTACGCTGGCGGGGTCTCTAACCGCTAAAAAACCGTCCGCCTGTATGCCGATATAGCCAGCTTGATAGTGAGGCAATAATGTAGAAAAACGCGCTTCCATACTGGCTCGAGCCTGACGAATCTCCGCGCTGTCAATGTTCAAATCGGCACCATCGGCATACGCGGATGACATCACCAAATTGATTGCTTTGTCCAAGGCTTGATAAGTCGCCACTTGCCAATCAGACAAACTGGCTTTGGGTTCGGATTTTTGCGGCTCGACTTTTTGGATTTCTTTAATAATTTCATCTGCAGCTTTTTCTGCAGCCGCAGCGGGAAAATAAATATTAATAGTGACGCAGGCAGTCAGCCATAACGCACCTAGTACAGATAATTTTTTCATGTGGCTCTCCAATTACTTAATGATGACTTCGTCAGAAGTCGTGATGCGTTTTAATCGTTCCATCAATACCGCCCAATCGACGCGCGGATTATAGCCGATCACGTCTATGCGCGGCAGGCCGCCGCCGGTAATAATGGCATAACCTGACGGTGTAGCTTCTACGCCCATCAGTTGACAAACACCTTCATGCAAATAGCAACCTAAGCCCAGCTTGGCGTAGCCGAAGGTTTCAAAAAAGCTCAAAAAACTTCTGGATAACGCATCAGCTGCAGCACCGCCGCCAATGTTGGCAATGTTTTTTACGGCTTTTTGGCTGATTCGATGCTTAGAATTATCGTCATCAGGGGTGCCGAGCCAGGCATAAAAACTGACCGGCTGCCAATTTTCTAAATACAGCTGCCGGACATAGCCGGATAATTTGCCGGTAATGCCGCCGAACTCGAATTTACCGGTTAACTGTTCCATGTCCAGGTTGTCGATTTCCAAATCCGCATGAAACTTGGGTAACGCAGTAAAAAGCCCTGATGAAGCAAGGTTGCTGATTTTGACCACACCATCAAACACATGAATCAGCAATTCGCCAGCCAGGCTTAAGGTCTTGTTACTGTATTCAACTTTAGGAATTTGGCCGCTGATAGAGCCGGACAACGGTGTCCAGTTCAGGGCTTTGCTCAATTGTTCCAAAGAAACCTGATCTAAACTGCCGGTAAAAACGACTTTAGGTTCTTGCTGTGGCTGGGCTTGCCAGCTAAATTGATTGATGGCGATAGTACCATTTAAAAACGGTATTCTGGGTTTATTCAATAAGCTGAAATTACTTGCCTGAGTCAAGAAAGCAAGCTTGGCAGGGCCCATTGGTAAGGCATAAATCTGCAATTGCTGCCAAGCTAAGGTCGACGGCTCATTGAAGAGTGCGTTAGATGCCCAGTTGATTGTGCCAGAGCCTTCGTCGACATGTAATCGCCCGGCAGAATCATTAACACTTACACCATCAAAAACTGCCGTTAACGTCTCTAATGCCTGATCATTAATGGCAATATTTGCACGGGCTTTACCGCTCAGTGTTATGCCTTCCCAAGCGGTTTGTGCCAGAAATGGTGTTAGGTAGATGGTCGAAACCGGCGTCATATTTTCGCTGTGCAAATTAAGATCGGCTCGTTGAACATTAATGCCATCTTTAAATTGCAGCGCAGCATTGCCACTTAACGATGCCACGTTGGCATGCTGATAACGTGCAGATTTAATATCCAGTTGTTGCTTAGCTACATTCCAATTAGCTTGGGCATCCAGTTGGATAGTTTGCCCATTTGCATCTAAATAAAGTGGCTCCAGGTAGATTGCACCGCCATTAATTTCAGCTTTGCTTTGCCCCTGCCAAAAGCCGTTTTGATAACTGGCCTCAAGGTTTGCTTTTAACATCAAGCCTTCAGTAGCGATCTTGCCATCGACTGTTTGCCCGGTTAAGCCGTCTAGGTGGGCAGTTATCGTAAACTTTTCGGGTATCTCTCGTATTCCCGATACATTTAGATGTAAATCGATTTTTCCCGCTGTCAGTGCAAAAAATTGCTGCGGAAATAATCGATTTAACACGGCAACATCGACCTGTTTAGTCTTAATCTGTAATTGCCAACGATCGCCGTTAACCACGCCTTCCACCGCCAGTTTGGTGCCCGCCAAAGATAATTCTGTGAGTTTGAAGGTGCTACTCTTTTGATCAATCTGAAACGAAAAATTGGTCGATGGTGATTGCCAATATGTTGAATGCAGCTCCGCCCGGCCTTTATTGCACACCATTTGTTTGGCTGTCCAAGTAAACGAAGTGCAGCGAAGATTGACCAGGCTAAGATCATCTAAAGGTTTGGGCAGAACGACTGTCTTAACAGTTAACGCCAGTTGTTGTTGATTTTTGGCTAACTCCGTTAGCGCGATAGCCGCCCCTTGTAACGACCAGCCTTGAGTTGCCACTACTTCAATATCCAGCGACACTGCGTCAAAAGCATGGGCAACCGGCACAATGCCAACAAGAATAACGGCTAGCAGGCGCCTGATCATGACTGCAGCATTCCGGGTTTTAAGGCATGGCCTCAGCCCGGAAATACGCCTGTCGACAAGTAGCGGTCTCCACGATCGCAAACGATGGCCACAATGACGGCATTTTCTAGTTCTTTGGACAATTGCAACGCTACAGCCACTGACCCACCAGAAGAAACGCCTGCAAAAATACCTTCTTCAGTCGCCAATGCACGCATCGTTTGTTCGGCGGTTTGCTGATCTACATCCATAATGCGATCAACTTGGTTTGCATGGTAAATCTTCGGCAAATACGCTTCAGGCCAACGCCGAATGCCGGGTATTTTTGATTCGCCTTCAGGTTGAACACCGACTATTTGAATAGCAGGATTTTGTTCTTTTAGAAATTTTGACGTGCCCATGATGGTGCCGGTGGTGCCCATGGAGCTGACAAAATGGGTAATCAGGCCATGACTGTCGCGCCAAATTTCCGGACCTGTGCCTTCATAATGAGCACGTGGATTATCAGGATTGGAAAATTGATCAAGAATTTTGCCTTTACCTTCTGCTTGCATGGCTCTGGCAAGATCAATTGCAGCTTCCATGCTGCCGGCTGAGGGTGTCAGAATGATTTCAGCACCGTAAGCCTTCATGGATGCCTTACGTTCTGAACTCATGTTATCAGGCATGATCAAAATCATTTTGTAGCCTTTAATGGCGGCTGCCATCGCTAAGGCGATACCGGTATTGCCGCTGGTCGCCTCAATCAAACAATCGCCGGGTTTTATTTCACCCCGCGCCTCGGCGTGTTTGATCATGCTTAGAGCAGGGCGATCCTTAACTGAGCCCGCCGGATTATTACCTTCCAGCTTTACTAAAATGGTATTGCTGGTGTTGCCGGGTAAGCGTTGCAATCTGACCAATGGCGTATTGCCAACAAACGCTTCTATGGTTGGAAAATTCATTATTTAGATACCATTACCGTTAAAATTTTTTTTAATTATCCCATAAAAGTGCATGCAATCGATTCGGGTTTTATTCGGCTACTGACATATTTGTCAGTAGCCCTTCGAAAATTAAGATTAATTTAAGACTGGCAAGTAACAATGGTACCTAACATGGTATTTACAGTTAATGGATGCGATTAATGACTGAAAAAACAATCTATACGTTCGGCACCGACGAAGACGAAACAATTTCTTCCCGGCGTAAATTTATTAAAAATATGGCATACGGTTCATTGTTGGCGCTTGGCGGCATCGGCGTCTCCGAAGCTAAAAGCCGACATGTATCGACGCATAAGGTAGTGGCTCATCATGGTCACGAGCATAATTCACGCACACATACCGTGCTTGGTCGTCATGCCTCGCCACGCGATGCACACACACATGCCATGCTAAATAAGCATCATGGAACTTACGACAACGAGCCTTTTGCAACCAGTGAATACACCTCTCCGCGTATTGTCGATCGGCATTCGCCAACACATAAATCATTGGCTTTTCTAAATCCAAATACCGGCGATCGTTTACAGCTTACCTACTTTGAAGGCGGCCGTTATGTAAGCGGAGCCTTGCGCGAAATCAGCCATCTCTGCCGCGACCACCATACTGGCGACATCCACGCGGTTGACCCGGCTTTATTGGATCAACTGCACGATTTGAAATTAGTCTTGGGTGTTAATAAACCATTCCAATTAGTTTGTGGGTATCGCTCCCCGTTTACTAATGCAATGTTACGTAGCCAAAGCCATGCGGTTGCCAAGAATAGCCTGCATATGCAAGGTAAAGCTGTCGATATTCGTATTCAAGGATTAGATACTCGGGTTATCAGGGATGCCGCATTATCAATGCAGAGCGGTGGTGTAGGTTTTTATCACCGAGATAATTTTGTTCACCTAGACAGTGGCGATGTCAGGAGTTGGGCTAGTTAAGCAATAATTCTCCTGTGTTTAAAAATCAGTGCCGATGACGCTTTAAGATAAACCAGATTGAACGCACATTTGATTCTGGCTTTGCCAAAATCAAGGTCAATAAAAGCTCCTCAATAGCCGCCAAAATACAAACCACTGCGGCCATTCGAAACGGCCATTCAGGCCCTCCTAAAAACAAAACGTATAACGTTGATCCCATCGAAGCCGCAGCTAATTTGACGCCCCAAGTGTGATAGCTGGTAAAACAGCCAAACTTCACAACACCGGCAATGGCTGGTAACAGGCAACTCGCGACAACCAGCACTACATAAAACCACTCTCTGGCGACCACTTCAGGCCACAGCCACCAGCAACAAACAGCAATAGTCAGATAGGTGATCACATCTGCCCAGCTATCGAGCGTCGCGCCAAATTCTGATACCTGTCCGGTCAATCGAGCCGCAAAACCATCGAGTAAATCCGTTAAAAAAGCAATCGCCAACAGCACCATAAAAGCAATCCCATCGCCATGCCACGCTAACCATAACAAGACGGGAGCAGCAACAAAGCGGAAGCCAGTCAGCAGATTAGGTAAAGTCCAGCGCGAAGTTTTCATAAGCAAAATTCTGCGGTAAGTGGAGCGTGATCGGACAAGGCATGCCAAGGCGCATGTGCTAATTTAGTGCAGGAAAGTGGTGATAGCCCACGATAATAAATTCTATCCATCGGCAGTAACGGCAGCCAAGAAGGGAAGGTGCGCGCATAGCGCCCATGAAACTGTAGAAACGCTTCCTCTAAACCCAGTTGATCATGAAAATGTCGTTCGATTTGTTTACGCCAATCATTAAAATCACCTGCCACAATTAACGGGGCATCATGCGGCACATGATTATCTATGCGTTCACACAATTGCACAGCTTGTTGCCCTCGCTCGGAACCGGTTAAGCCAAAATGTAAGCAGACCACATGCACCGCTAAATCGTTGTGCGGCAACCGTATAACTGCATGCAAAAGGCTTCGACTAGCCCAGGAATAGGGTGATACGTTGATATTATCCCAGCTTTCAATGGGATATTTGCTAAGGATAGCGTTACCGTGATGACCGCTACGATGCGTCACATTTTTGCCATAAGCAAAAAACGGCCATACGCCTTCAGCAATAAATTCAATATGCGAACATTCCGGCCAACCCGCTATTTTTTGCTGGTGTTTTTGATGCTCACCTTGCATTTCTTGCAGCAACAACACATCGGCATTCGTTGTGATTAATGCTTCTTTAATTTGATGCAAAACAAAACGACGGTTGCCGGAGTTAAAGCCTTTGTGAATGTTATAAGTTAATACTCGCAAGCCTGTGTCAGTCATAAATACTCGTTTGTTTGGGTCTAATAAGGCCGGTTACGAATGTGCCATTGATAAAGAACGGGCGAAATAAATTCCTCAAATAGAAAAAAAACCAGCACTAGCAATAAAATATCAGTTAAGCCTAAACCAAGTTGCTGTTTTAAAAATAAAGTAGACAGTAAAGATTCAGGGACTGTATCCAGTCCGCGCGCGTGACTACTTGGCGAGTAGCCCAACCGGCGCTTAATAAAGCTGCTTACGCAATCACCGAGCATGGTCAGCATGCCGAATACTGCACCGATAATAAGATGCAAATCAAACAGCATAGCTACCGTGGCTGTTATTAGCATGGCTGAGCACACACCTCGCCAAGTTTTGCTATCACCCAATAAACGCTTGTTATCTCTCAGTGTATAGCCAAAATCAACTGGCCATGCCCAACGCTTACCCAATACAAGCGTTGCTAATACCGGCGCACCATTAGCGGCAAGCAGCAAAATTAGCGCCTGAAAGGAACAAGAGACACATAATGACAATTCAATCATAAGAAAAATTTTTGCGTTAGCCCGCTATGCGCATCGACTGAGCTATTGACGATATTTACACTATATAATGGCAATATACAGCGTTTAAAAGGCATGCTGTGAAGTGCATTCGTCTTAAACATTTAATTCAAGAGGATATTTTAGTGGCAAAGGCTGGGGATTTAAAAAGAGGCATGGTGGTTGAGATTAATGGCATACCACACGCAGTAAAAAACGTTGATGTTAAAAGCCCTTCATCAAGAGGCGCATCGACATTGTATAAAATTCGCTTTACTAATCTAAAGACCGGGCAAAAATTGGATGAGTCATTAAAAGGCGATGACTTTTTCAAGGATGCCGATTTAGTACGGGCCAAGGTGCAATTTTCATATATCGATGGCGACAATTACATCTTTATGAATTCCGAAGATTACACGCAATACAATTTGAGCCGTGAAGATTTGGATGATCAGGTCGGTTATTTAACCGAAGGTCTGGAAGGCATTGTCGCGTTGTTAGTGGATGATGCACCGATGGCGATTGAGCTACCGAGCTCCGTACAATTGGAAATTGTTGAAACAGCCCCGGCGCTTAAAGGTGCAACGGCATCAGGGCGTACCAAAACCGCTCGATTGACTACGGGAATTGAAATTCAAGTGCCGGAATATCTGGAACCAGGCGAAGTGGTTAAGGTAAATACCGAAACCGGAAAATTCATGTCACGCGCTTAATATTGACAACTTGCATGTCCGAATTGTTAGCGGTACCTCAAGGCGAGTTTGCACTAGACCGATTACCTAAACGACCTAAAGAACTGTTGCGGGCTTGGGATGCGGCAGATGAATATGTGCTTGAACATCTGTCTGAGCAGCAACTCTTATCTGCAGATGCACGTATTTTAATCGTCAATGATACTTTTGGTGCGCTGTCTGTGGTATTAAATGACTTCCAGCCTTGGGCGATGTCCGATTCCTGGTTATCACAACAAGCAACTCGATTGAATCTACATAGCAATAATTTGCCCGAAAACAATGTCAAGTTGATCAACAGCCTTGAAGCACTAGAGGGTATTTTTGATCTGGTGTTAATTAAAGCGCCAAAAACCTTGGCGCTGTTGGAAGATCAGTTAATTCGCCTGCGCGCCCATCTAATACTTACCAGCCAGATTATTATCGCCGGCATGATTAAAAACCTGCCGTCATCGGTTTGGAAATTAACAGAACGCTTAATCGGGCCGACGACAACATCGTTGGCAAGAAAAAAAGCCCGCCTGATTTTTTCCCAACCGGATGCCGGGCTGACCATCCCTGCGAATCCTTATCCAGTAATTTATCAACTCGAAGGGACCAGCTATTCGATCAGCAACCATGCCAATGTCTTCTCGCGAGATAGCCTAGACATCGGTACGCGCTTTTTCTTGCAGCATTTGCCTGTCAATCAAGATGCCAGAGACATAGTCGATTTGGGATGTGGTAATGGCGTGGTCGGATTGATAGTCGCGACTAAAAATCCAGGGGCCACGCTCCATTTTGTTGACGAATCATTTATGGCGGTAGCGTCGGCACAAGATAATTTTTATCTAAATTTAGGGCAGGGACACCAAGCCTCATTTCGTGTTGGTGATGGCCTAACTGATTTTGCTAAACAGTCGGCTGATTTGATTTTATGCAATCCACCGTTTCATCAGCAGCACACGATCGGCGACCAGATTGCACAAAGTATGTTCAGGCAAGCCAGAAACGTGTTGCGGCAAGGTGGTGAATTATGGGTAATTGGCAATAGGCATTTAAACTACCATGCCGATCTTAAAACGCTTTTTGGCAATTGCACTGTAGTAGCGACCAATGCCAAATTTGTCATTTGGAAGGCGCAACTCAGGAAATAGTTAAAAAAAATCCCGGTGACCTTAAAAGGTACCGGGATAAAACAAACAAGACAGGAGCGTCGATGTTTGTGTCAATACCAGGAGGTGGTAAACGGTTAGTGGTGCAGCTTAGGACTTGAAAATATGTTGCTTAATACCGCCGCACTTGCAAATAAAACAGTTGAAACAATAAATTCGCCCGACATAAACCCAAACATACCGAGGATAAATATCAGACTGATCAAAATATCTCTTTGGAATGCGTTCATTTTGTTAATCCTTTAAAAAGATTGGGATGAAATCGACTACGGCTTAACTATAAAACTATAGTTATTTATTGACAATAGCAGTCAATATTGATTTATAGTTTCCTTATTGGGAATAATACGTAAGTGCTATTGATTTGGAGGTGTTGCGATGGCGATGCTGAGGAAGTAGCATCGCCGATATGTCGTTTTAGTGATTGAGGTTTTAATTACCACAACCACCCGCACTTATTGGTTTTAATGTGGCGTTAACGTCTAACGCACCATTGGTACATAGATCGTATTGACGCTGACCAGTTTGATGCAAGGTATAGCAATATCTGCCTGCGTTAGCGTAGTCATAACACACCTCTTCTTTTTTCGCAGCGCCTTGTCCAGTCTCATTTACTGACCAGCTACCTACTTTGGATCTAGGATCGACCGGGTCATTCGGACCTTTTTTGTAATCCCACAACGTACCGTCTTTGTTATGCTCCTCTTGCCATTTGTCACCGTTGCCTTTGGTTGCGCAGACCGTTTGACCTGACAATATTTTCTTTAGATTTTTAGTAGGTGGGGTGTTGCAATCAGCCATTGCTTCTCCAGCAATAGCCGTTGATAAGACACTTGCTACGATAATCATGTGCTTCATATTGTTAACTCCGAAATTAGGTTATAAATAAAACAAAAAAGTCCCAAATACTTCTATAAAAACTCAAATGGCTCAAACGTGGCTAGCATAGCAGTTGATCTGCATAGTTGCCAACAACCAGGGCTATGACTAAAACTAAAGCCTGAATCAAGACGTTACCCATAAAATGCATTTTTATTGCTCCGTAATAATTAGATCATCAACGCTAAATTTAAAGCTGGAATATCTAATTAATTTGACGCCCTGTGTACCTCTTCTACCGTTGCGGGCTGTCTTAGCGTGGGCGTTTGCTGCGTGGCTTACTTTCATTCTTCTATTCAAAGCTGAGGTTTAACAATGGGCGTTTTGCTGTCGATATTAATACACGCGGCCTTTAAAATCGCGTACACAGTGCTTTACATTTCTATTGTTGTTGGCGCTATTCACGCCTATGTCGCGTCTTATCGAACGTTCGTTAATAGCATTTCTCCAAACCATGCCCGAGATCGTTAACGGTGTATGGGGCTGGGTCATGCCTTCTAATGCTCACGCCTGCTTTCTGGTTATCTTCGCCGTTATCATCCTGCGCTTTGTTACTCGCCAATGGTTAAAACTCATCAACGCTAAATTTAAAGCAGGTATCAACAATTAACCCCAGACGCGCGGCCACGCGCATAACATCACTTTTGTAAGCGATTTCGGTAGCAAACGAATAAGAGCGGTATTGATGTGGGGCTGATGGTGGTGATGTTGCTACCTGAAGGAGTTCGCAACAACAAAAATCGGGGTTGATGCTGGTTTTGCCTGTTTGAGTGAAAATTGAACATCGGCGCCACAGGTTTTTTTGCGCGTTGTTGCGTCCTGACGGTGCATCTCAACACCTGCGACAGAGAAGATGAGCGAGCAACGCATGAGCAAACAAAAGCAACTGCTTAGCGTGGCCGCGCGTCTACCATCTAACTAACTGAGACTATCAAAAATGCCAGGCTGGATAATTCAAGGCGTCAGAGGTGAAGGAAAAAGCCTTTGTGCCGTCGGAAAAATTAAAGAATATATGCTTCGTGGCCGTCCTGTTGCCACTAACTTAGATTTGTTCGTAGATAAATTTTTGCCAGAAGATAACGCGACAATCAGTTATCGCTTACCAGATCACCCACGCCTCGAAGATTTCGAACTACTTCCGCCTGCTTACGATCCCAAATACAAAAAAGAGGACATGAATGGCTTGCTCGTGCTTAATGAGCTGGGCACCTGATTAAATGCTCGTAACTGGAACGCTAAAGATCGCTTAAAAATGCTTAACTGGCTTTTCCTCAGTCGCAAAGACCATTGGGATGTAATTCTACTGGCTCAAGATTTTGAAATGATCGATGCCCAGATAAGAACAACCCTTTGTGACTACCTGGTTCAATCCTCGCGTTCAGATCGTCAAAAAGCGCCGACAGCTTGGCTTTAGTGGAAAAATGCCCCTGGTGCATCGTTACGCCGTTTACTACGGCATGACCACGGCTGTTGAACCCGAGGAAATGTGGTCGTTTACTGGTACTGACTTTTATGATGGTTATGACACCAACCAAAAGTTTCGCGATGGCATGGAGGCTTTAAACGGCGCCCTGGTTGATATGCGCGCCACTTATTCAAACATTCCGGCCAACTATCTAACCAAGCGCGTTTTTGTTGACCGGCTCAACGATAAAATCATCCAATTACGACAACTAACAAATTCAGAGGTTAACGACATGGCAAAAGGTAAGGGCGGCTCCAAAGGCTGATTTCATGAAAATAGGCTTTCTCGTTGTTGCCTTGATTGGTTTTCTTGGCTGGCGTTTTTTATTAAGTGGTGGCTTAAATATGCCTAAAACTGAAAGCGTTACACCACAACCGGCCGCTGCTGCGCCTGTTGTGCTCACGCCTGCTAAACCTGTTCAACCGGCGTCTGAAAGCGTGCCTGTCGAAACTAAACCGGCCGTTTATGTTGCACAGCAAACCAATGAATTTATTGAATACCTGTTGAAAACTTACCGGCCACGATTATCAACCACGGCTTACTCTCCCGAATTGGGCATCATGGGAACAATACAGTTTTATGATAATTTTGAAGTGGTTGAGTCATACACCGTTAAAGAGCTGCATTCGCTAGGTGTAACTTTGCTTCGTAAGCCTTACGGCGTTGATCTTGTATTCGCTGGTAAAAGCCTCATCGTTTCTTCCTGGAAATTGCCTCACGAATCAGACAACCAAGAGCCGCAAGCCGCACAACCAGCACCTGTTTCAGTGTCTCAAGCTGACACACAGCCTGCGGCGTCTAAAGGTAAGTTTTTTGATTAACAGTTGTTAATTCAATATATTGTGCATACAATAAATTATGCAAATTACGTTCGATTTATCAAAAGACCAAACCAATCAGATCAAGCATGGTTGTTCATTATCTGACGCTCAATTTATTGAGTGGGAAACCTTGGTTTTTAAGCTTGATGAACGTTTTCAATATGGTGAGACTAGATTCGTAGGGTATGCCTAACATAGGATTACGTCTTTACTGTGTTGTTTACACTGATCGAGACGACCAACGGCGCATTATTAGCCTTCGCAAAGCCAACAATCGGGAGATTAAACACTATGCCAGCACTTAAGCCTGGAACCATATACCCAACTGACGAAGAGGACGCCGCAATCAATGCAGGCATTGCGGCAGACCCTGACACTTACGAATTAACCGCTGAGGAATTCGCCATGTTAAAACCATTAGGTCGACCGCCCTTAGAAATTACTAAAGAGCGGATTACAATCAGACTATCAAGAGACGTGGTTGAATCCTTTAGATCAACCGGGGCAGGGTGGCAAACTCGCATTGATGCTGCGTTAAAAGACTGGTTAGAACACCATCCAACAACGCCTTAAGGCTTATCGTTACGAATCTTCGGCGGAACCGGTTTAGGCGCTTTAACGTGTTCCGGTATTTGATACCAACTACAAAGCGCCGTTTCAATTAGCATTGCTCGGCTTTCCGGTTGTCTTTCTAGCCATTCCAGTAAGTAAGGCGGTAAAGCCAAGCTTATCGTTTTCTTCTTATCGTCTTTTTTGGGTCTGCCCATTACACGCTCCTTTCACCTTCAGTTAAGTTAGTAAAATCATATAACAAAACAAAATAAATCCAAGTAAAATTATGTAACTAAACGAAATAAAAAAGGTGCTTTTGCTTTAAAGTAGCGAAGCGGCTACGGGTAGCCAGTGAGCAAGCGCAGCGCGCCGAACGGTGTCACACGTGAGCCAACAATTTTGCATTGTTCCAACTAGGTGCCGTTTGAAGATAAAGGTTTGCTGTACATGAATACGGATAGCTTGATGAAACCGGCAACATGCAAGACAGGCACTTCGTACACTATCAATAAAAAACCAACCTAGATCATTACGGATTAACGTAGACCTAGGAGAGCCGGAAGGCGTACCTTCAACACGGTTACTACGCCGGGTAGGGTTTTTAAACGATGCACTTCGTTTTATCAGCTCATCCTTATCACGTTGACTCAACAACAGCTCAGGCCGCCACCGTTGCCGCTTGTAAATCAAACACCCACGACTAAACAACCAACCATCCCAGCCAGGGATTCCCACGTTTTTACGGTCCCACAACAACAAAAGGCGCTCGACATAAATCGGAGCGCCTTCGTTATCCCACATCAAAATCTGTTCAACCGTAACGCCAATCACCTCAGCCGCTACGGTTTCATTAATGCCAACTCTATGCCAGCGAACCTGGTAGAAATTCGACTTCTTTTTTCGACCGGGTGCTTTCTTTGCCGCTATTGCTTTTGTCATGTTTTTGGCTCCATTTGACTAAAACCAGACCTAACGCAATAACCAGGCCGACAATAAACAACTGCGCATAATGTATATTATGTCAAATTGTCAAGCCCTGGCTAAAACCCAGTAAATCAGCTGGCATTTAACTTGCAAAACCCTTGTTTTATTGCAAGGAGCCAAGAAAATGACACCAATACAGGACTTTAAAACGCTACGACAACTTGCCGGATACAGTAAAAAAGATTGCACCGAAAAATTCCGAGTAAACGCACGTACTGTCGAACGCTGGGATGCTGGAAAAACTCAACCGCCTTACGCGGTTTTTTTATGCCTGATGATTTTTAACGGCCAGCTGGATTTTTTAGGCAAAAAGTGGCGAGGCTTTAAAATTACGACCGATTGTATCGAATCCCCCGAAGGCGATTTTATCTATCATTATGAGATACGCGCATTACGGTATATCTATCAACAAGCGGAAATTAAACGGTGGCGCGTGTGTCGAATGCTTAAAGAGCAACATCAAGAGCCAAAGCAAAAACAAAAGGAATTTCAGCTAGTTGATATAAAAGCCCGATCTGGTGGGAACGCCTAGCGGCTGGTTGTTTATCTCGTTTTGTCGCTCCCTGAAAAAGGCTGGTTTTATTTATAGTGTACGAAGTGCCTGTCTTGCATGTTGCCGGTTTCATCAAGCTGTCCATATTCATATACAGCAAGCCTTTACCTTCAAACGGCACCTAGTTGGATGCAATGGGAATTTGCTGGCTCACGTGTGACACCGTTCGGCGCGCTACGCTTGCTCACTGGCTACCCGTGGCCGCTTCGCTACTTTCAAGCAAAAGCACATTTTTAGTTTAATTAGCCGGCACAACTTGTATATACATTTTCCTTGACAACGATTGTTATTGTATATACAATAACATGTCTTAAATGGAGAGCAGAAATGAACATTCAATTGAACACTAAAAACTTAAGAAGTGACACGTAATGGCCAGGCCAAAGAAAGACGATAGAAAACAAGCAATAAGCTTAAGATTACCACCGTACCTATTGGATTGGATGGAAAGACAACCGGAAAGCCGAGCAGTGCTAATTGAAACGGCGCTTTGTAGTTGGTATCAAATACCGGAACACGTTAAAGCGCCTAAACCGGTTCCAAAGAAGATTCGTAACGATAAGCCTTAAGGCGTTGTTGGGTGGTGTTCTAACCAGTCTTTTAACGCGGCATCTATGCGAGTTTGCCACCCTGCCCCAGTTGATCGAAAAGATTCAACCACGTCTCTTGATAGTCTGATTGTAATCCGCTCTTTAGTGATTTCTAAGAGCGGTCTTCCTAATGGTTTTAGCCTGGCGAATTCCTCAGCGGTTAATTCGTAAGTGTCAGGGTCCGCCGCAATGCCTGCATTGATTGCGGCGTCCTCTTCGTCAGTTGGCAAATAAAATTCACGAATTGATTTTGTTTGCATAGCTTTTTACCTCTCGCTTGTTAGCTTTACGTAAACTAATGATTCGGCGCTGTTGGTCACGATCAACATAAACAACGCAATAAACGCGGTCATTAATAGGCGCGTATCCCACCATTCGACATTCACCATAATCATTACGATTATCGACAGTTGTTAACAATAACTGCCATTCAAGTTTTACCGCCGTAGACAAAGAAACGCCATGTTTTAGGCGGTTAGCTTCATCTTTAGTGGCATCAAAAGTAATTTCCATTGCTTTATTGTATGCACGATATATTGAATTAACAACTGTTAATCAAAAAACTTGCCTTTAGACGCTGCAGGCTGTGTGTCGGCTTGAGACACTGAAACAGGTGCTGGTTGTGAAGCTTGCGGCTCTTGGTTGTCGGATTCATGCGGAAGCTTCCAGGACGAAACGATAAAGCTTTTGCCAGCGAAAACAAGATCAACGCCGTAAGGCTTGCGAAGCAAGGTAACACCTAACGAATGCAGCTCTTTAACGGTGTATGACTCGACCACTTCGAAATTATCATAAAACTGTATGGTGCCCATGATGCCCAATTCAGGCGAGTAAGCCGTGGTTGATAATCGTGGCCGGTAAGTTTTCAACAGGTATTCAATGAATTCATTGGTTTGCTGTGCAACATAGACGGCCGGTTTAGTTTCGACAGGCACGCTTTCAGACGCCGGTTGAACAGGTTTAACAGGCGTAGGCACAACAGGCGCAGTAGCGGCCGGTTGTGGCGTAACGCTTTCGGTTTTAGGCATATTTAAGCCACCACTTAAAAAACGCCAACCAAGAAAACCAATCAGGGCAACAACGAGGAAGCCTATTTTCATGAAATCAGCCTGCTTGGAGCCGCCCTTACCTTTTGCCATGTCGTTAACCTCTGAATTTGTTATTTGTCGTAATTGGGTGATTTTCTCGTTTAAGCGATCAACAAAAACGCGCTTGGTTAGATAGTTGGCCGGAATGTTTGAATAAGTAGCGCGCATATCAACCAGGGTGCCGTTTAACGCTTCCATGCCATCGCGAAACTTTTGGTTGGTGTCATAACCGTCATAAAAGTCAGTACCAGTAAAAGACCACATTTCTTCAGGTTCAACAGCCGTGGTCATGCCGTAATAAACGGCGTAACGATGCACCAAGGGCATTTTGCCGCTAAAGCCGAATTTCTTCAGTGTGCCTGATAGATAAGGCACTTTTTGGCGATCAGAACGGGATGATTGAACCAGGTAGTCACAAAGTGTTGTTCGTACCTGGGCGTCGATCATTTCGAAGTCTTGAGCCAATAGGATTACATCCCAATGATCTTTGCGGCTTAGGAAAAGCCAGTTCAACATTTTTAGGCGATCTTTGGCGTTCCAGTTACGAGCGTTCAACCAAGTGCCAAGCTCATCAAGAACGAGCAAGCCGTTCATATCTTCTTTTTTATATTTCGGGTCGTAAGCAGGCGGCAACAGTTCGAAATCTTCGAGGCGTGGATGATCTGGTAGGCGGTAACTGATGGTAGCGTTATCTTCAGGTAAGAACTTGTCTACGAATAAATCGAGATTGGTAGCCACCGGCCGACCTCGTGACATGTATTCTTTAATTTTTCCGACGGCACAAAGGCTTTTTCCTTCACCTCTGACGCCTTGAATTATCCAGCCTGGCATTGTTTGACCTCAATAGTTAATAACGGGAAGCGCGGCCCCGCTTAAGTATCGGTTAACCGCCCTACCCTTTGATTTCCACTTCGCAGAACATTTTTTAAATAAACGAGGCCAGCGCAACAATGAAATGGCCTATTAGAAAAGGGTCATTAATTTGTGGAAAATTCCCCTTGATGAGCAAGGGCATTGATAATATGGGGATAGCTAACGTTCAACCTCGAACTACCTTTCCACAAATTACCAACACCCTATCAAGCGGTTTTGCCACAGATTAACAGCCCTCAATATTAGGTTCGCTAACGCTTCCATTTATTTAGATAGCGCCGGCTTTCTCGCCTATTTATAAAATAACCCGCTCGTCGTTTCTCATGCACTACAAGCAGCACGTAAATGAAACGCGGGGCCGCGCTTTAAACAGGTGTTGCTAAGCCAAGTTTTTCAAAGCGTCTGTTTACTCTGCTAACTAAGCGTGTAAGCAAGTCGAATTTGTAATCATTCAAAACACCGTCTAATAAATCTGACCAATTCAAATAAGTCATAACAGCAAGACTATGTAATTTACGGTTAAATTGATTTTCCAATTCAGTGATTAAGTCGATTAAATCTAATTGAATGTTCATTTTGCTCTCCATTTAAGATAGGTTATTGTATATACAATAACAATCGTTGTCAAGGAAAATGTATATACAAAAACAAATTAATTAGAGATTCCGGCCTTGAATTTTGCGTTGATAAGCCTTAACCATTGGCGAGTAACAAAGCGAAGAAGAATAACGGCGAAGATCACCAGGAAGCAGGCGTGAGCATTGGAGGGCATGACCCAGCCCCATACACCGTTAACGATCTCTGGCATGGTTTGAGAGATACTATTAACGAGGGTTCGATAAGACGCTACGTAAGCGTAAATAGCACCGACAACGATAGAGATATAAAGCAGCGTGTACGCAATCTTGAAAGCCGCGTGCATGAATATCGTGCCAAAGGTTTTGACAAGAAATTGCATCAAAATACCGACTAAAACGCCCATGATTAAACCTCAGCTTTAAATAACAGAATGAAAGTCAGCCAGGCAGTCAGCACAGAAAACGCCCAAGCTAAAACAGTCCGCAACGGCTGAAGCGGGACACATGGCGCCAAATTAAACGCATGAGGCCCCATAAATGGAACATTTACAACTTGATGAATTTCATAGTTACAAGCCGATGTAGGCATGTCAGGCAAAAACGAACTTGGATTAAAATCGAAAGGATTGCTAGTTGGTAAAAAGTCAAAATATTTGAATTTATCGTCAAACAAATCTGGCGGAACTGGCGGGATGTCAACTACCGCATTCGGATCAATAGGCCCCGTGGGAGGCGGTGGAGCAGGGGCAGTTGCTAACGGCGAACCGGTTGGGTTCGGATTGACTGTAGGTGCGTAAATAGTAGCCGTAGGCGTGTAAACATTAGGACTTAACGACGTTAAGGTTGCCAGCGGTGATAAAGCGTTAACAGTGGCAAACGAAGGCGGAAAACGCGAAATTGCAGTAGGTTCAACAACGCTTAACGGCGAAGGAACACGGATAAATTCAGGCGTTGAAACAGCGACTGGCGTAGCAGGTGCTAACGCTTTAGGAAAAAATTGAGGCGCGGCTTGCGTGGATAAATCAAATTTAACGGCAGTTTGGGCGGCATTAAGCCATGGTATGCGCTCAGGTACGATATACGTTGCAACCTTGTCCAGTGGAATAGGCTTAACAGCATTTAAAGACCTGACAACGTCGGAAACCTGATTAAGTGAATAAGGGACGGTTGAACCGGATGGAGTAATAGCCCCCGTCGAAGGATTAATAGTGACAGGACCAGACGGACCGCCTAACAAATTAGGCAGAAACTGTACATAAGGGTCGGACGGATTATTTTTAATCAAGTCAGTAACGGCTTGACCGAATTCGGCCTTTGGCACGTCAGCACGAATTACAGTATCGACTATTTCGCCTGAAGAGTTGCGCCAGACCATAGGAAAATCAGCAGCCAACGAACTAGCAACCTCAGCAATCGCAGTGCCAGCAACGGCCAATTCAGGCGCAGCAATCATTAATAACGCGGTGCCAATTTGAAGAGCTTGAGACGATGCCCAATCATCAATGCGCTGAAATAAAAGCGGTTCACATGCTGAATGATCTGTTTGATTAGGAAGGCATAACGGCTTAGGAGCTGGAAAAATATCTTGCCATTTACCGCCCTGACTAGAGCAAACAGAAGGCACATAAACAACGGAACCATCCATACAGTTAACAGGAACGCCTTGATTAGTAGGGTATGTACAAGAATCTTTAACGGGATTTTGGGTTGCAGAACAAACAGGAACAGAGGGTACTGAACAAACACCAGATGGAAATTGGCGATTTTGACCGGAAGGACAAGATACATACTGTTGAGTACAAGAAAAGAAAAAATTATCAGTTAAAACACCACCTATTGTTTTTTGTGAATATTTATAAGTTGCCGTATTACCTACACAATACGCTTGATTCGATGCAGTCGAACCAGAACACGCCCCGGAATTAAAAGAAGTACAAGCGGAAATCGCTTCAGACCATGTCGAATAATAAAAATTTTGAGAAAAAGATATATTGGTAAAACCGGCCATAACCAGAAATATAAGAAGTTTTGTCAAAATCATGGCCGGAATCCTTAAACGTTATTAAACAGCTTTACCAGCGGCTTTCTTGAAAAGACCCAGGATGATGAAAGCAACCGTTACGGCAATAGTTACAGGCCAGACCAAATCAACCAAAGCTAAAGCATCAACTTGTAACGCAGTAAAACCAGTGGCAACACCGGCGTTTAAAGCTGCATTAGCGGATTCAACAGAAACAATCATCAAACCCATGATTGAAGCAAGAACAACACCTATTTTTTTTAACATAACATTCACCTTTGAAATTAACGAACATAACCGGCAGCACGCCGGAAAACATTGAGGATGTACCCTGAAATAATACCGACACCAAAACTGGATAAAAACCAACTAACAAGCGAGGCCAAATCAGTATCTAAAATATTCATAATTTAAGACCCGCAATAAAACCAAGTGCATAAGTAACAACAAAGCAGCCGGACTCAATAACGACAACTAACGAAGTAAAACTTGCACGATTCTCGTTGTTAGAATCAACCAAGATCATGTAAACATCTTCCAGGGTCACGATTAACCCACCTTAGACAGTGGGGTTTTTTCATCTGGTGTAGGTTTGAAACCACCACCAACTGAAACAGTTGCTACAGAAGCAGTAGCGATTTTTTCAGGCTCACGCAGAACAAAGAACTCTTCGTCTGAAGCCGCAATGGAAATCATAAAGCGCCCATCCATGAGCATTTCACGAGCAGGAATGGAAACAACACCACCCACATTTTTCATCAAAACACCGATTTGTTCGGCATCACAATTTTTAAGATTAACTAAATGCGTACGTGGTTTCAGCTCACGGACCTTGGCGCGGATGCGCGGTTGTCTAGTAGTGGCGTCAATATCTTCAACGATTTCCAAGATTTCTAAATTTAAAGCCATTTTGCAATACTCCGATTAAGCGACTAAGCGCAGGTGGTTAAGATGCTTTACAGCAACAGTGGGATTTATTGGTTGTCGATACCAATCCGGGGCCGAAATTTCTCGAACTTCGATAATTTCAGATTCTTTTAAGCGCAAGGGAGCGCGGGTAATGTCTAGCTTTTGGCTGATGTCGATACCGATCATCAACAAGCGGCGCTTGTGTTCACGAAATTGGCTTTTGGTTTTATCCATGTATTCGCCATGCAACCATAAGCTGTAATACATCTGGGTTGAATTGGCAGATTGACGATTAGTGCAAATACCTTCAGCGAGCAGTTGATCTGCGATAGTTTCATATTTCATATTGGACACCTCAAGACGGTTTCTAATTTCAGTGATTGCTTGTAGTTCTTGTTCGAAGTCCTCTTCTTTAACGAACCCATAAGCACATAAATCGTTGCGTTTTAAATATTCTCGTTTAAAGCTGTGTTCTTCGCGTACCACACCATTCACAACCGTGAATTGAATCAAATCATCGTAATATTGAAAATCTTCATCGCTAACGTGCTTGGTGTTCTTTTTTAAATGCCGAAGCAAATCAGCCGTTTTTGTGTAAACCTTCAAATAACGATAGGTGGAACCGTTTTTTTGAATATTCTTGCCGTACCATTCAACGGTATTCTCATCCGGGTACAAATAAGGCGACACAGAACGCCCGACCGATTGCGTAGACAAGCCTTTCAAAAATGGCCTTTCGTTGCCCATACCCACGGCAAGATTGCGCGTAAAGTCGATATGAGTGATAAGAGCGCCGTTATAAACTTTTTGCGGTGCCTGGCCGTCCCTAGAGTCGCTAAAGAAGTAATCAGTACATTTTGTGAATTGTGGCAAACCCATGGATTGCAAAATCACGTTGTAAACCTGGACACACTCGTCAATCGTTTTGTAACCCCAAAGGTTGTCAATACGACCGTAACGCGATGGATTGCCATAACACTCAACACGGTGACCATCACAGCGAATTGTCAGCGAAGACGAATAAGAGCCTTCCAATTGCAAATGCGTAACGCTTTCGGTCACTGCTTGAGTACGCAAATTGACCTTGAACCATTTTTCTTTACCGACTGACGGCAACTCGATCATTCGAAGCTCTTCTTTACCGTCTTCGTTAATCACAACTTCAGACTTCAAAAAGTGCTCCTGAACAATATTTAATTTGTCAATAAAAAAGTTTTCCATGACTGATTACCGAGCGAGGTATTCGCGGCGATTTATGGTCATTTTTGCCGGAGCTCCGGCGATAGTTTGGGTGTTACATAACCCAACCCCGCCGGGGGCCTTTTTAAAGTCAAAATAAAAACCAAAAAAACTTTTATTTCTTTCTGACTTGGCAACAGATGGCCGCAACGTTTGCCCGTCAATTGTCAAAATCGTCAGCTTGTCGCCTTCCACGCTCTGAGAGCGTGACGCGGCGCCTTCGCTACCAACTTTTCGAAGTTCCCGGCGCTCGGACGCGAGCAGCTGTTGAAACTCATCAAAAATAAAGTTCTCTTGGTCTGTCATTTTGTGAACATGGCAGATAGGTTCAGGCGGGATGTAGTCGGGCGACCAATAGCAAACGGGAATCATGAAAGTTCCCCATCAATACAGCCGGCGTTTCGTAACGTTAAGAAAATTTGACCAGTTCCGCCGGCTTTTGGTAACGATAAGGATCGAACAGCAGATGAAACTCTAAAGCGACGAAAACCATTTTTTCTAAAACGATAGGCGGCTTGTTTACACGAACTTGAACAGTAAACAGGTAAACGACCAACACCGGACGTGTTAAATGATGAAAAACAATAAAGACATTTAGGCATCATGAAGCCCTCAGCAATAAGCTAATTTCAGCCAGCCACAAACGGCGAGAGCGTTTGACGGTATACGCCTTGCGGATATGGGGCGCGGCTTGTTTGGCGATTTGGGAGCCTTTCATAGTGGACCGCCTTTTTTACGAGAAAGACGCAAATAAACACTTAGACGATGAAGAAAAAAATACGCGGCATCGTAAACAAATAAAGCGACCAGAACAGATAGAAAACAATCAAGAAGGATTAAGGGTTCTAACGAATCTATTAATTCTTTTGCGGTTATTAAGTCCATGACTATTCCCCAACGACAAAAGGATAAGTGGTCACCTGGTCCAAAACTCCGGACGACTGAACAGGTGACCGGCCAACGCCGTCAGGTTGTTTGGATTTGTCTATAAAGTACGAGAAGAAGCCACGGAAATAAGCGGCTTCGTCTTGAAAACATAAACGATGAGAACCGCTAGAAGTTTTTAAAACCTCATGATTGAGAAGATGATAAAGACGGGCTAAATCATCGGAATTCATGTTGATTTGAAAAATTTGGTTGTTTTGCATTAGTTGCCCCCCTGCGAGACAGCAGTGGCAAACACAAGCGGGGGGGCGACCAAAAGAAGTAAATCCTTATAAGCTCGGTTGCTGGCCTGAAGATAGTTAATTAATTCGGGTGATTTTGCGGTTTTTAATCGTTGAAGATTGCGCGCTATTTCATATCGAGCGTGAAGGGCGTCTAGTTCATTGTTACCGCTGGGTGTTAATGGTGTCATTGGTTTGCCTCAATGTGTTTTTTGATTTTAAAAACGCTTCGCATATTGCGAATCGTTGACACATTGAAAAGCAAAGAAGATGATGAAGTCAAGATAAATTAATTCGCAACTTGAGAAGTAGGTGAGGAAATGAAAACAATAATCGACTATCTTGATGATTTAAAAGAAAAAACAGGCAGCGACTATAAAAGTGCGAAATTGTTAAAAACAAATCAATCTTCAATATCAACAATAAGAAAAAGAAGCCAATGCGGTGATGAGATAGCCATAAAAATGGCAGATTTGTTAGAAATTAATCAAAGTGAAGTTTTAATTGCAGCGGCAATTGCACGAAGTGAAGGTGACGTGAAAAAAGCTTGGACAAAGGCAGCGGAAAGGCTGGGAATAGCGGCGAGTTTTTTATTAGTTTTGTTGAGCGCAGACGGGCTAAGCGCCCTGAATAGGGCGCTGCAATGTATATTATGTTAAATTAATATATATTTTGTATGGGATCTAGTTGGAGCGCCTTGTAAGTAGCTTTAATCTATAGTCTCAGTCCAGCGACAACGTTCATTAACAATTTTAGCGGTGTTATTGTTGCCGATGCCTTTAGCAACTAATGCAACAACTCGGTCATCCACATCGTATCCTACATGCGCATCTATTGGGCTAGCCATTTTTCCTAATCCAAAAGCATCGAAAATTGTGGCAACATTAATGTTAATGTTGGTTACGTCAATGCAAAGCCTGGAATCTAAATACTTGTCTACAAAACCATTCGGTATTGCATAGCTTAAAAGATCATTCGGATCACTAAACGCTATGATTGGAGTTTTCGCGAGCATTCGTTGTTGATACTTTGCTCCTTCCGGCTGGCAATACGCTGCTTTTTGACCGCTGACATCGGGTAATTTTCGGCCCATCTGCAGCATAGGCAGTTGATTTGACATCATATAGATGGGAATTTCCTTGTCTTTTAACGCCAATCTAAAGTCAACGTCACGCTGGTCTAACAAAGAAGCAATGCGCTGCATTCCATCAATGGTAATACGGCTACCAAGACTGTGGGAAATAAAAGCATATTGATCTTTGCGAATATTACTTGCCGCTGCATCATCATTAAACGAACAAGACTGCGTTACATCATTTGGCAAGCTATTCCAATCGCTTTTAGTCATCCAACAAAACGCTTGTGCAAATGAAACCAAAATATCTTCTCTACTTTCCCCTAAATAAATAATAGGGTCAGGTCCGGTGTCATTGGAAAACTTTTTCATTAGGTCATTCATTTCGGCCCGGCGAAAGGAATATTCACCTGAATTGTCATAGGCTAAAACTTCTTTTTGCTTGGCGGTGATCGCAGACCAAGTCAACTCATAAAACAATAATTCCTTGCTTCTGTCTTTGCTTAACAAGCGATTAACTCGCAAATTGCCAAGATTTTTACTGGCATCCACACGACTGGTCAGCATGATGTTTTTATGCTGCGCTGACATAACCGGCAAATCCAGTTCTTTAGCGAGCTTTTCCAAGAATTGCGTTGAGTAACCTGGCAAATGATCGCCAACCCCATGAATCATGAGTACTTTCATCTTACCTGTAGGGTTCGCAAGAAATGGCGTGAGCCCCCCAAAAGGCTTACCCCATACTTCACAAATTCTGGTATCAACCGATTGCTGCTTTTCCAAAAACGCTTCAGCAAGGCCTTTGCCAAAACTTGAGCAGCCGCTAAGCCCTGTTGCAATGACAGTTATTAAAAGGATTTTAAAAACAGCCTTCATATTTATTAAGTCCTTGGTTTAATAGCTGTAATAAGTGCGTTAACTTCGTTTCTGTGAGACAGCTTAATATCAAAGAATCCAGCATTGCGTAACTGAGTTAATGAGACAGTTTCGCGCATAACATGATTTTCTGATTCATCACTAAATAAATGCACTATCCAGTGCTCCAATAAATCCAATCTGTTGATGTTGGTTAACACATTGAAATAGCCACTCACTTCTTTTTGTACAAGACGAGTATGCTCCGATACATCGTCAAGCGCATAACGATCGCCATTAATTAGAGCGCCGCCAGGCTTGAGGATTCTGAATATTTCGTTAACCACTGCTTCACGATAATTAGCCAAAAAATTGTGTAAGGTATAAGCCGATGCCACAATATCAATGCTTGCCGTTGGCAGATTTTGTAATGCTGTTAAAGCATCCTCACTTCTGAATGCAAGTTTTCCAGCATCAACCCAGTGCTGTAAATGGTTCTTAGCCTGATTCTGCATGACCGGTTCGTTGTCAACGCTATCAATATGAACGTTATCTTTGGCATTCAATAACGATAAGGTAGTGATGCCTGTGCCTCCACCCAGCTCAACAATGGATAAAGTATTTTCCGATTCATGCTGATAATCACTCACAGCCAAGCCAACCAAGCGGCTCATTTCTGTCGCTAACGGACAAATAAGATTGAGCATTTCATAATCTTGACCGATAACGCCGGAAAATACGGCATCGTATTGTGCTTTGTCAGTAATCATCTATGTGCTTGTTGTTTGCGTTGATAAGCGGCTAACTGTTCTGGAGTAGCCTCTAATTGAAATTTATCTTTCCATTCACTATAAGGCATGCCGTAAACCATTTCCCTGGCTTGTTCGTAATCCAAATTTACACCCTGCTCTACTGCTTCGGCGGCAAACCATTTAGCTAAACAGTTTCGGCAAAAATCGGCAAGAATCATAATATCTATATTTTGGACTTCTGGATGCTGTTGTAAATGTGCGAGCAAGCGCCTGAATGTAGCCGCTTCTAGTTCTGTTTGAGTTTTTTTATCCACGGATAATCTCCTAAAATGGCGAGCATTCTAACAGAATCGACCTATAGGGCATGTACATTGCAAAGATAAGATTTTACAATACCAATAAGTTAACATTGCGTAACCTTCCGCAAGGGTCATGAGAATTCATAGTTCATCTTTATCTTTACCTGCCAATACAACCAATCGTCCTACCCCGAAAAATGCTGTTGTTCAGGATATTGGCCTGGTTAGTAAAGCCGATTCACAAAATCAACCTCCTAACAAAACCCCCACTCCACCTAATGAAATAAAAAAAATATTGAGTTCCGTTGTTTTGCACGTCAATGAAGGTGCATCTGAAGGGCTCGATACAAGGACATCAAAAGCGTTGTTGGCTTATCGAATGGAAGCTCACTCCTCCATAAAAGAACAAGATTTGTCAGCTATTACTGGCATTGATGTTTACGCCTAACTATCTAAATTAACCAACTTTTTTTATCATGAAACAACTTTTTGAATTCATCCCCATTCTGCTATTTTTTATCGCTTTTAAGCTTTATGACTTTTATGTAGCCACAGCGGTGGTTATTGTTGCCACGGTGCTACAAGTTGCTTATGCATGGATTAAGTATCGTAAAGTCGAAACCATGCAATGGATTACTCTGGGTCTTATTTTAGTAATGGGTGGCGCTACGTTGTATTTGCGGGACGAGCAATTTCTCAAATGGAAATTGTCGATTATTGAATGGTTGTTTGGGGTAGCATTTTTAGGCAGCCAATTCGTTGGTAAAACACCCTTTATTGAAAGAATGCTGTCTGCCAGTTTGACTCTGCCGGATGTTATATGGAAACGCCTAAATACACTTTGGGGATGTTTTTTTATCAGTGTTGGCTTTATCAATTTGTACGTTATGTACAACTACAACACTGAAGACTGGGTCACTTTTAAGACATTTGGTGTACCAGCATTGATGGTCATTTTTATAGTATTACAAATGGCTTTTTTATATAAATACATTCCCGATTCAGAGGAGTAAAGAATCGTGTTGTACGCAATTATCAGCGAAGATATTACAGATAGCTTGCAAAAAAGACTGTCTGCGCGCCCTGCGCATCTGCAAAGACTACAAGAATTACAAGATGCCGGTCGTTTAGTGCTGGCTGGACCACATCCTGCTATTGACAGTGACAACCCAGGCGAAGCCGGCTTTACTGGCAGCTTAGTGGTTGCAGAATTTGAAAGTTTGCAGGCGGCCCGACAATGGGCTGATGCAGATCCTTATGTTGCCGCCGGTGTTTATGCCGCGGTAACTGTTAAACCCTTTAAAAAGGTATTTCCTTAAATGTCATCCGAATCGATTAAACAATTGTTAACTACTGCGTTTAAACCCGCAGTTCTTGAAATCATTGATAACAGTGCGGCACACGCCGGACATGCTGGCGCTCGTAGTGGCGGCGGTCATTATCATGTCACTATCGTGGCTGAAGCGTTTGAAGGTAAATCCATGGTGCAACGTCATCAATTGATTTATAACGCGCTTGGCGACATGATGAAACAACAAATTCATGCTTTAGGCATTAATGCTCTCTCACCCACAGAAGAAACTCAAGGAACTAGTAAATGAAAAAACAGTTTATACCTCTATTAATCGTTGGTTCTGCACTTATTGCCGGTTGTAATCAACAATCATCTACCGATACCAGCAGTGTTAGCGCACCGGCTGCAACTGTAGATAAGGCTGATGCGGTTGCCTCGGTAAATGGCAAATATATTGCTAAATCAACTCTTGAGCAGTTAGAGAGTGAAATTTCACAGCGTAGCCAAGGTCAAACCTTTCCAAAAGAAAAATTAATTGAAGAATTGATTCAACGTGAATTACTTGTTCAAGAAGGTTTGAAGAAGCAATTGGATAAATCTCCAGAAGTGCTTGCCCGTATTGAAGATGTTAAAAGATCTTTGGTGTCTCAAGCCGCTTTGCAAGATTACTTAAAAACTAACCCTGTAACTGATGCTGACATCAAAGCCGAGTATGACACCAAAGTTGCCGCTGAAAATGGCACCGAATTCAAAGCCCGTCATATTCTTGTTAAAACAGAAGCAGAAGCCAAAAAAATCATCGCAGAGCTGGATAAAGGCGCTGATTTTGCCAAATTAGCAAACAAGAATTCTTTGGATGCTAAAGAATCTCAAAATGGCGGCGACTTGGGCTGGTTTGTTGCTAGTCAAATGGTTGCGCCATTCTCAGAAGCGGTTGCTAAGTTAGAAAAAGGCAAATACACCAAAGAACCAGTACAAACGCAATTCGGTTGGCACATCATCTTAAGAGAAGATTCACGCGCCCTGACACCACCTCCACTGGAAGCGGTTAAAGAACAATTACAACCGTACCTGCAACGTCAAAAAGTACAAACTTTCATAGAAGGCCTGCGTAAACAAGCTCAAGTTGAAGTTTTAGTGCCTTTGACTGAAGAAAAACCCAAAGCAGATGCTGCGTCAGCAACTCCAGCAGAAGCAACGGCACCAGCTACTGTTGAACAAGCCGCTCCAGCAGCCGTAGAACCAGCCAAAACTGAAGAAGCCGGCAAGGCACCAGAACCTGCTGCTGAAAAACCAGCGGCTGAACCTGTAAAAGAAGTACCTGCTGAACCGAAAAAATAAGCGGACTTCGTAGTAAAACAAAAGGGCGGTTTTTCCGCCCTTTTTTATGCCAGTTTTTCCAGGTATTGCACCATCAACTGTACACTACGATTACCCCTGAACTCATTGATGTCCAAACGATAAGCCGCGCGAATCTGCCTTAACCCCAACCAGTTTTCCGGTTGATCAACGTAAAAAGCAATCGCGTCAATAACTAGATTGCCGGCAGGCTTTCTAAGCACTAATTTAAGATGTCGTTGTCCGACAATACGCGACTGGATCACATCGAATATCCCATCAAATACCGGCTCAGGAAATTCTTGCCCCCAAGTTGCGGCATTTTGCAGTAACTCGGCAAATTCCAATGACAATTCTGCTTCCGTCAATTCACCATCGGAATAGATTTTCTGTTCCAAATCAACATCAGCCAGCTTTAATTTCACAACTTCATCAAATGCCAACGCAAATGCGGGATAGTCATGCATTTTTAAACTCATGCCAGCGGCCATCGCATGGCCGCCAAATTTGCTCAACAGTTTGGGATGCGCTGCCGCAACATCGCTTAATACATCACGAATATGCACGCCGGGAATGGACCGTGCAGACCCTTTAATTTCATCCTTACCCGCTGGCGCAAAAGCAATCACGGGCCGATGGACACGATCTTTAATACGTGACGCTAAAATGCCAATGACGCCTTGATGCCAGTTGGCATCGTAAAGACAAACGCCGGCAGGAAGATGTTGCTCATTAAGCACGTTCATATCGGCTAATAACGCCATCGCTTCACGGCTCATTTGCCCTTCAACTTCGCGACGATCATTATTTAATTCATCCAACTGCACCGCTATATCTTTGGCTAGCCCTGGATCATCAGTTAACAAACACTGTATGCCCAAAGCCATGTCATCCATACGTCCGGCGGCATTCAGTCTTGGTCCCAGCGCAAAGCCTAAATCCGATGCGACAATTGTCTGTGGATTTCTGCCGGACACTTCAATAAGCGCATTCAAGCCAGGATGCCCACGACCGGAACGAATACGCTGTAGACCTTGATAAACTAAAACGCGGTTGACCGAATCCAGTGGCACCACATCGGCTACTGTGCCTAAGGCTACATAATCCAGTAACTGCGCCAGATTGGGTTCGGAGATTTGCTTTTGCTCAAACCAGCCCTGCTCTCTTAATCGACTTCTTAATGCCATCAACACATAAAACATCACCCCAACCCCAGCCAAAGCGCCTGATGGAAACTTATCATCCGGCAGATTAGGATTTACGATGGCATCGGCGGCCGGCAACTCAGATCCCGGTAAATGATGATCGGTAATCAGCACCTTAATCCCCAAGTCCTTAGCGACTTTAACCCCGTCAATACTGGAAATGCCATTATCAACGGTTATAAGTACATCCGGATTTTGCTGTTTGACTAACGCGACGATTTCCGGCGTTAAGCCATAACCGTACTCAAATCGATTAGGCACGACAAAATTCACCTGCCCTGCCCCCAACAATTGCAAGCCTTTGACAGCCACCGCGCAACTGGTCGCCCCATCGGCATCAAAGTCCGCCACGATAGAAATTTTTTGCCGGGTTTTAATGGCGGTTACTAAGTGCCCTACCATTACGTCCATGCCAGACAGCAACCAAGGCGACGGCAGTTTTGCAAGCGTTCTATCGAGTTCAGCTGCTGAAGTGACACCCCGGGCCAGAAAAATACGTTCTAGTAGTGGCGAAACATCGCTTAACTGAATTCGCTTTTTGGGGATAGGACGGGTAACAATAAGTTTTTTTATGCCTTGATAAACCATAGTTTGCTCAATAAAAAAGCTGAATTGATCGGCTTTGTGTGACTAATTTAAATGTTCAGTACGCTCACGGTTCGTCAGGCTCACCACGAACGGCTAGGTTTTTCTAGGTTCTTTAGTATCAAAAACACAAATTTGACATTTTAATAACCCGCGCAAAAATGATGTGTAGTTTATTTAAGGAAATTGCCATGACTAAAAAAAGTTATTTAGACGAACCGGCTGAAAACGCTGTCGAAGCCATTTTGATAAACATTGATCGCGATGTTGAACGCGGAGAAGACATCGTCATGTTTGGCTTTTGCGTGGTCATGCTGTCGTCCACATTCGCTCCGATAGCACCGCCAAGCGTTGTCTTACCGATGGTCGCGTTAACCTTTGCGCTTTCCTCCAGTCTGGCTCGGATCAATTACCATGCGATGGAAAGGAAACTCTACGAGGCGATGGCATTAATTGAGGACCACGAAAAAGTCATGCTACGACCTATTGCCACCGTTTTTAATGATAACCCCATGCATTCGCTGACGATTTCATTTAATCCATTCAAAAATCTAAAGCGAACCTTAAAAAGCATCGTTGGCGGGCTGTTGATTAATCCGCTGTGGATGCCCATTTTTTATGTCATGGGCATGCAGATTATTGAAGAAAAAAACTTGGGACTTCTTAACCAAGCCATTATCGGCGTTGAGCAAAAGCTGCTTAACCGTTCGCACTGAGCCTGTCGAAGTGTTTAGTAATTCAAACTTACTCTGACAACGCTATTTTTTTAATAGTTTCAACCCAATCATCGCCGCTATTTAAACTCTCAACGAGTTGAATTTTTTCACCGCCATGTTTATGAAAAATTTCCTGATATTCAGTACCGATTTCATAAACCGTTTCCAAACAATCTGCAGTAAATGCCGGCGATAAAACCAACAAGTTTTTAGCACCTTTTTTAGCCAATTCTTCAATGACCTTATCACTGAATGGCATTAACCATTTATTATCTAAGCGGCTTTGAAAGCTCAGGGTATATTTCTCTTCGGGAATATTAAGCTTTTCAACGACTGCTTTAGTGGTTTGGTAACAGGCGGCTTTATAACAATAATAATTAGCGTCGGTTAATTCATCTTCGCAATGATGATCTTTGCATAAATAACCATCGTTATAGACCTTATCAACTTGTCTTTCCGGCAGTCCGTGATAACTAAAAATAATATGATCGTATTGATTAAAATCGTATTTTCCAGCTCTATTTACGATGCAATTAATAAAGTCTTCATTATCGTAATACTGAGAAATAATTTTTAACTCCGGTATTACCCACCATTGACTGACAATTTCCATAAACCGCTGCAACGCACTGCCGGTGCTGCTTGAGGCATATTGCGGAAATAACGGAAACACAATTATCTTGTGATAGCCCTCTTTTTTCATACGCTCCAGCACAGAGTCCATACTCGGGCTTTTATAGCGCATCGCCATTTCAACTTTAATATCGTCGCCAACGGCTTGTTGTAATTTATTTTGCAAATCAACCGTGTGCTTTAACAATGGCGAACCTGATTCTTTATCCCAAATTGCTTTATAAAGCTTTGAAGAACTGCCAGAGCGAAACGGCACGATGATGCAATTAACCAGGATTTTTCTGGCTAACCAAGGAATATCAATCACCCGTGGATCATTTAAAAATTGACTTAAATAACTTCCCACGTCCCAACGACTTGGGCTATCTGGCGTACCTAAATTTAAAAGCAATATGGCAGTTTTTGGTTTCATTATTTCAATATAAATAGATTGATATATTAAGCTCTTTTCAAGAGTCTATTGAAGACACATAGTTAAGGTAGCTTTTTGTCATAAAAAATAGATAAACTGCTATAAAACCAGCTAATACTAACTGAGCAGTATCTCCATATACTACACAGAGAATCAAAACTGGCAAACCAATTAGCCAAGTCAAAAATAGTTTTTTTAATTTTAAAGATACTTGTTCTAATTCGGAGGTTTTATTATTGTTGCTATTAATTTCAGTCATATTTATCACCATAAGCAATTTTTCAACTCGGCATATAGTACCTGTCTATTAAACACCTTCCCAGCTCCACTTAATCTTTATTGTTGGATTCTTCGCGCTCAATCTGACGATCATGAAGCCGCGAAAACAAAACTAAAGCCGTGATTGCGCCGATCAGTGCAAAAAACATATCCGATTGGGTGTCCCACAAATAGCCTTGTGTACCCAGAAATTCATCCGCGCCCTGACCAATGGCGATAGCAACACCCCATTCAATAAGTTCATAACTAGCGCTAATTGCTAACACGACGCAAATAACAATGAATATGAGCATGTTCCTGCCACGCACATAGTGACCACGGATAAGAATCTCGCGGGCGACCAGCGCCGGAACAAAACCTTGAAAAAAATGACCAATCTTGTCGTAAGGATTACGGCTGAGATTTAATAATTCGGCAAGTTCAAAACCTAGCGGCACTCTCGCATAGGTGTAGGTGCCGCCAATTATCAACACAAGCGCATGAACAAAAATGCAGCTGTAGACCAACGTAGTCAGCGGAAACTGTCGATAAGTCGCCCACAAAATTGGCAATGCGATAAGCACGGGGAACACCTCAAGTAGCCAGGTCGCGCGGTCATAGGGGTGAGCGCCGGACAATGCCAGCAGTGCGATTAGGGCGAGCGAAGCAAGAATGAGGATTTGGTGGCGTTGCATGTCATATCGGGAAATTGGTAAACGGTGGAACAAGCCCCACCACGGCTATCATTCACAACCTAAATCATCATCGAATCCGCACCAATCTCTCGAACAAACGCCAAGTTGGACATATTTATGAAACGACGAATAAGGCCAATCCGCCACTTGTTGTACGTAGCCATGCTTCATCGGGTTAAAGTGAATGTAATCCACATGACGTGCAAAGTCACGGTCATCACGAATAGCATGCTCCCAAAATCGCCTTTGCCAAATACCTCGCTCCTGCTTTCGCGAACGACTTTTGGTTATGCGCTCGCCAGTTTCGATTTGTCTGGAAAAAGCCGATTTTATTTGCCGCCAACGAAGGCTGAAATCGTCATCATCTTCAGGTAAGGTCCAAATCGTATGCAAATGTTCCGGCATGATGACAATAGCATCCAGTTGGAAGGGATGCGCTTTTTTAACGTTCCGAAAGGCATTTCGGAACGTGTCGATATGTTCCGTTAACAATGCCCCTTTTCGATCCGCCAAGTTAACAGTGAAAAAATAAGTCCCGCCTGTAACCCGATAGCGTCGATAGTCGGTCATTGTTTATCGTATTGTTAATTTACGTTTGTCAGATAACGCGGCGCGTAGGATGGGTAGAGGCGGAAGCCGAAACCCATCAAAACCAAGCCAAAGCATGCACAATCGCCAAGACGAAGTATCCAGAAAATCATTGAGATAGAATAAATAGATATATTGTGTTTAATGTGAATGATGGGTTTCGCTGCGCTCTACCCATCCTACAAACCCATCTTACGCGTTAAATTTTAAAACATTGGATACAGGTGAAACAAATTCACTCACCGTGACGAATCCAATATCAGTTTCTTTTGCTTTTCAAATTCGCTTTCAGTGATGATCCCAGAGTCCTTCAGATCTTTGAGTTTTTTTAGTTCGGTATAAAGATCCTTCTCAGACTTTTTATCTGATTCATCGCGAACCGTTTTGTCAATTATGATTCTCTGAGTCGGATCTTTGACACTATCGAAATCTCCTTTCTTACCATAGCTTGAAACCTTACCTTCTTTTATCGCAACAAAATAGTCATCAGGCCAATTTGCATCAGTTGCTATAACAGTTTTAACCCATCGGTAATGCATATACTCAATACCTTTGTCTGCAGAGATAGATTTCGGTGTACCAAGAATCTTTACAACCTCTGCCTTTGGCATACCAATTGAAATATTGTTAAGTTGTTCTGAGGTTCCATGAATCATGGCCATACAACCGGTGATCAAGGATAAAGAAAGTAAGATCATCAATTGGCGCATCAAAACACTCATGTTATTAAAAATTGAAAACTGCATTGAATAATTGTTTGCCCAACGTATAGCTAACCGGCGCTGCGCGGCTTTATCGTGCAGCGTCCAGAGAGCGAAGCGAACGGGGTTGAGCGTCGGGTTAGCCAAGCGCTCATAATGAGACCTGACGAACAATACTCTCAAACTTTTCTTGTGCCGTGAAGAATGCATCTCGTGCTGATAGCCATGCCGCAAGATCATCAACTGTTGGATCAGCTAGCTTTTGCAGTAGTTCCCATTGCTTACAATGTTCGTCAAAGGCTGCATTGGCCTCTTCTCTGGCTTTTTTAAGAGATTCCGAATTATTCAAAATTGCTTCCTCAGTAATTGGGGTTGTTTTGCTTACGAGTCCAGATGGATTTACAACGCCAGTTAATATGAACTGTAGAGCCTAAACAGTTAGGTAGGGTATGCACCGCATACCAATTCCAAAATTCGAGAGTTATCTCAGTTCTTGAAAGAGGTACGCAATGCGTACCCTACGATAATTACAAGCTATCCAATATCGCCCGTTTAACCGCATCCAAACTAGCATCAATGGTCACCGGCTTTGTATCGGCGCATTGCAGCATGGCGATGTCCGGGTCTTTGATGCCGTTACCGGTTAGGGTGCAGACGATGGTGCTGCCTTCAGGGATTTTGCCGGTGCTGATGTCGTGTAAGGCTCCGGCTAGTGACGTGGCTGAGGCGGGTTCGCAGAATACGCCTTCGTGTTGGGAAAGCATTTTTTGTGCGGCCAGGATTTGTTCGTCGGTGAATTTATCAAACCAGCCGCCGGATTCTTTTTGCACATTCCAAGCCAAATCCCAGGATTGCGGATGGCCGATACGGATGGCGGTGGCGACTGTTTCAGGATTATCGACCATGGCGCCTTCAACAAAAGGCGCAGCGCCCGCGGCTTGGTAACCGCACATAATTGGACGTCCACGAACAACCGCAGGCAAGCCGGGCGCATAAGTGGAATATTCTTTGTAGCCTTTCCAATAGGCAGTGATATTGCCCGCGTTGCCGACCGGCAAACAGTGGTAGTCAGGTGCAAAGCCTAATTCATCAATGATTTCGAATGCCGCTGTTTTTTGGCCTTCGATTCGGAACGGGTTGATGGAGTTTACGATGGTAACCGGGGCAAGGTCGGCGACTTCTTTAACCAACGCCATGCCTCTATCAAAGTTGCCGTTGATTTGGATGATTTTGGCATCGTACATCAAGGTTTGCGCCAATTTACCGAGGGCGATTTTGCCTTCTGGGATCAACACGAAGGCTTTAATGCCTGCCCGAACCGCATAAGCAGCCGCGGCAGCGGAGGTGTTACCTGTCGAGGCGCAGATAATGGCTTGACTGCCCTGCTCGACGGCTTTAGTCACGGCCATAGTCATGCCGCGATCTTTAAACGAACCGGTCGGGTTTAAGCCTTCAAATTTGACGTAAATTTTCACGTCTTTGCCGATCAAGCGGGGAATATTTTCCAGTTGAATCAACGGCGTATTGCCTTCGCCCAAGCTGATTAAACGGGTAGTCGGGCTGACAGGCAGACGACTTCTGTAATGTTCGATTAAACCGGTGTAGCGAGTATGTTGTGGCATGGTGTTATCCCAAAGTTTCCAGACGAATACGGTTGACTTTACCTGTGACGGTTTTTAAGGCTTCGATTTTAGCAATCGCAGCGTTCATTTCTTTTTCCAGGGTGATTTGTGTCAGCAGGATGATAGGCACTGCTGTTTTATTGAGCTGAGGTTCTTTTTGTATGATGGCTTCAATGCTGATGTGGTGGTCAGCGAGTATTTTTGTGACATCTGCCAATACGCCGGGTTTGTCTTCAGCAGTCAGGCGCAGATAGTAAGCAGTTTTGAAGCTTTCTGACGACAATACCGGGATGTCAGCCAATGAATCGGCTTGAAACGCCAGATGCGGCACGCGGTTTTCCGGGTCGGTGGTTAAGGCTCTAACCACATCAATGACATCGGCCACAACCGCTGAAGCAGTCGGTTCTGCACCGGCTCCGGCACCGTAGTAAAGCGTTGGGCCGACAGCATCACCTTTTACCAACACGGCATTCATTACGCCGTCGACATTGGCAATCAACCTGCGTGCAGGAATCAATGTCGGGTGAACGCGTAGTTCAATACCTTTGGCGGTTTTTCTGGCTATGCCCAAATGCTTGATGCGATAGCCCAGTTGCTCGGCATATTCGACATCATCGCGAGTAATTTGGGTAATGCCTTCGGTGTAGACTTTGTCGAATTGCAGCGGAATACCAAAGGCAATGGACGCCAAGATAGTTAACTTGTGACCGGCATCAATACCTTCAACATCAAATGTGGGGTCGGCTTCGGCATAACCTAAGGCTTGTGCTTCGGCTAATACATCTTGGAAATCGCGGCCTTTGTCGCGCATTTCAGTCAAAATGAAATTGCCTGTGCCATTAATAATACCGGCCAACCATTGGATTTGATTACCGCTTAAACCTTCGCGGATGGCTTTGATGATCGGCACGCCACCGGCAACAGCGGCTTCAAACGCGACAATAACGCCTTTTTCGCTGGCTTTGGCGAAGATCTCGTTGCCATGTAAAGCCAATAACGATTTGTTGGCAGTAACAACGTGTTTGCCGTTTTCGATAGCTTTTAACACGAGGTCTTTAATCGGACCGGCACCGCCAATTAATTCCAAAACGATGTCGATTTCCGGGTCGTTGATAATATCCAGCGGATCATTGGTAAGGATGATGCCTTGGGTATCGCAGATGCGGGGTTTACTCAAATCCTTTGCCGAAGCCCGGGTGATAATAATGTCACGCCCTGCCCTGCGCGCGATTTCTGCGGCATTGCGTTTTAATACATTGACGGTACCGCCACCGACGGTGCCCAATCCCAAAATACCCACTTTTACCGGTTTCAAATCAAACTCCTGAATAACGTATTATTTTGTAAAAATCACTGAACAAGTTAATTTCATTCATGGTTCGACAAGCTCACCACGAACGGAATTAACTTGATCCGTTCGACTATCCTAAGTTCTACCCTTGAGTTGGCGCTTGTCGAGGGACTATGCAGAGATTCCGTAAAGCCGGGCATTATATAACGCCGTCTTTCTTAAACATATTACGGATGCCACGAACAGCTTGGCGTGTGCGGTGTTCGTTTTCGATCAGACCAAAACGCACATGATCGTCGCCGTATTGACCAAAACCCACGCCTGGCGCTACAGCCACTTTGGCTTCAGCTAATAGTTTTTTGGAAAATTCTAATGAACCCATCTTTTGATAGGCTTCCGGGATTTTCGCCCAAACGAACATGGTCGCTTTGGGTTTTTCAACCGGCCAGCCTGCTGCCGTCAAGCCATCGCATAACACATCGCGTCTTTTACGATACATGTCGGCAATTTCCGCAACACACTCTTGTGGTCCTTCAAGCGCGGCAATTGCAGCGATTTGAATGGGCGTAAAGGTGCCGTAATCCATATAAGATTTAATACGAGCCAGTGCCGCAACCAATTCTTTATTGCCACACATAAAACCCACACGCCAACCCGGCATGTTGTAGCTTTTAGACATGGAGAAAAATTCTACTGCAATGTCTTTGGCGCCTTCGACTTGTAAAATCGACGGTGCTTTGTAGCCATCGAAAACAATATCGACATAAGCAATGTCGTGTACCACCCAGATCTTATGTTCTTTAGCCAAGGCAATGATTTTCTCGAAGAAGTCCAGCTCTACACATTGTGTAGTTGGATTGCCGGGAAAATTGATTATCAGCATTTTTGGCTTGGGCCAAGATTCAACGATGGCTTTTTCCAGTTCGTCGAAGAAATCCACGCCAGGAATTAACGGTACATGGCGCACATCCGCACCGGCTATAACCACGCCATAAGGGTGAATAGGATAAGCGGGGTTAGGCACCAGTACGATGTCGCCGGGGCCTAAAGTCGCCAAGGCCAAATGCGCCAAGCCTTCTTTAGATCCGATGGTGACGATAGCTTCTGTATTGGGATCCAAGTCAACATCAAAACGGTTTTTATACCAGTCGCAGATGGCTTTTCTTAAACGCGGAATACCTTTAGACACTGAATAGCGATGGGTATCCGGGCGCTGGGCGGCTTCAATCAATTTTTTGACGATATGATCGGGTGTGGCTTGATCGGGATTACCCATACCAAAATCGATAATATCTTCTCCTGCGGCACGTGCTTTAGCTTTTAACTCATTAACGATATTAAAAACGTAGGGCGGCAGGCGGCTAATTCTCTGAAATTCTTCCATTGACGGCTCTTTAGGCAACGAATGTAAAGTGGCGTTAAAAATGCGGGCTAAGGTACTGTTGTTACTACCCTATGTCAAAGGAAGCACTGATTAAATCCTTCGACAAGCTCAGGATGAACGGTAAGTTATTGATTTCGTTCGTGGTGAGTTTGTCGAACCATGAGCGAAATCGATTTATTCAGCGCTTCCCAAATAGACCTTGTTACGCTTGTGGCTGTTGTAATGCCTGAGCGACTCGCAGTAAATCTTCCTGGGTATCGACACCGGCAGCGGGTGTTGTAGCCACCGTTTTTACTAAAATAGCCTCGCCGTGCCAAAGTATCCGTAATTGTTCCAAGGCTTCGACCGACTCGAGCGGTGAGGCTTCCCATAAGCAATAACGCTGCAAAAAATCGACGGTATAGGCATACATGCCAATGTGGCGCAAATAAGGCATTTTATTGGTCAGCTGTCGGTCGACTAACGCAAACCCATCGCGATCCCACGGGATCGGCGCACGACTAAAATACAACGCAAATCCTGCTTTATTGAGCACGACCTTAACCGCGTTGGGGTTAAAAATCTCTTCTTGTTCATTAATACGCGCGGCCAGCGTAGCGATACCCGCTTGTTTTTGGCTTGCTAATGCCTCCGCGACATCACGTATATAATCGGACGGAATTAACGGCTCATCGCCTTGCAGGTTGACGATAATTTGCTCGCTTTTCCAACCGCACAGACTGGCAACTTCGGCAAGTCGTTCAGTACCGCTTTGGTGATCAGCGCGGGTCATTACCGCTTTGATGCCTAAGTCAGTAACGGCGTTCAAGATCCTGTCATCATCGGTCGCAACGATAACTTCCTCGGCGCCGGATTCCAGTGCCCGCTCGCAGACATGCACAATCATCGGCTTACCGGCAATGTCTAACAGCGGTTTACCCGGCAAGCGGGTGGAGCCGAAGCGTGCGGGGATGACGACCTTAAAAGACGGGTTCATTTATATAATGCGTCGAGTTCTTCAGCGCCTAACTCGCGCGCCTCATCTTCCAACATCACTGGAATATCATCACGAATTGGGAAGGCTAAGCGATCAGCCCGGCAAATGAGTTCTTGCTGATCTTTTTTGTAAATCAATGGGCTTTTACATAGAGGGCAAGCCAAAATATCGAGCAGATTTGTATCTATCATGTTTTTTCTCTTAACAAATTTAATAATCGTTGGCCAAACTCAGCTTCCGGTACGGCGACCACTGGCACAAACCAATGTTGTTTGCCCGCAAAGCCTAAGCATTTTACGGCATCTTTTTCGGTCATTAATACGGGTTTAGGTGTGGCAAATTCAATATCTTGACGTTGCAATGGATAATGATCGGGATAGCTCTGCGCAACATCAACTATTATACCGGCCGTCCTGAGCATACTAAAAAAACGCTCTGGATTGCCTATGCCTGCCAGTGCATGACAATCAACGCCCGCGAACTCCGATAATGGCTTGATCTCGCCGGTCAGTAAATTGACTGCTGTGTCGCCGACGAACTTCATGGCTAATTCGCCCGGCTCTGATGGCTCGCCATTCACCACGACAAAATCGACGCTTTGTAGTCGCTCGATAGGTTCACGCAACGGTCCGGCGGGCAAGCAATAGCTGTTACCAAAGCGTCTTTCGCCGTCAATTACCGCAATTTCAATGTCTCTGCCCAGCGCGTAGTGCTGCAAGCCGTCATCAGAAATAATGACATTGCAACCTGACTGTTCGATCAATAATCTCGCTGCATCCACCCGTATAGGACTCACTGCTACGGGGCAACCGCTTCTTTTCGCCAGTAGCAATGCTTCATCACCCACCTGACTGGCGGTACTGTCAGCATTCACCCGTTGAGGCGAGGCTTGTGCTTCGCCACCGTAACCCCTGCTGATAATGCCGGGTTTGAAACCTTCATTCTGAAGCAGCTGGGCTAGCCAGATCACCAATGGAGTTTTGCCGGTGCCACCCACGGTAATGTTACCGACCACAATCACTGGTACCGGGAGCTTATGGGTTTTTAATACCTTTATTCGATATAAAAATTTTCTAAACTTAACGAAGTCGGCAAAGAAAAAACCCAATGGCATCAGCCAAGCACCAATAAAATGATCCTGGTACCAAATATCCAACGCCCACCGGGCGAGTTTTTTATTCATTGCTGTTCTACGGGGTGAACAGTATCAAAAGTAATCTGACTAAAACCCACCTGACCGGCAATATCCAGCGCCGTAATAACAAAACGGTGTGGTGTTTTGTCGTCAGCCTGGATAACAAACGGCAGTTGTCCGGCTGAATCTTTGAGTTTAAGCAATTCTTGTTTTAGTGCTTCCGGTTTTTGGCTGATTAATTCATGCGGCAAACCATCGGTTCCCAACAAGTAATAAGTGCCATCGGCATCGATTACCAGCACCACTTTTTTGGGCTGATTTTCAGCTTCTGTGCCAGTGGCTTCAGGCAATTTTATTTTGATTTCTGTATGCTGATTAAACGTTGTAGAAACCATGAAAAAAAGCAGCAATACAAAGAGCACATCGATCATTGATATCAAAGTAATATCAATTTTTTCTCTTTTTTTACGTTGAAATTTCATCAGGAGTCCTCACGTTCTCCGTGCAAAATATCGATTAATTTCAACGCTTCCTCTTCCATGCTTATTACATATTCATCTACCAATCTTTCGAAATGGCGATGAAAAATTAAACTGGGAATAGCGACTGTTAAGCCCGCCGCAGTGGTAATCAATGCTACCGAAATACCTCCAGCTAAAGCACTGGGATCACCTGCCCCATGTGCCATAAGGGAAGAAAAAATTTCAATCATGCCGAATACTGTACCTAATAACCCCAGCAATGGGCTTACTTGGGCGATAGTGCCCAACGTATTAAGGAACCGTTCTAAATCATGGGCAACTTTGCGGCCAGATTCCTCTATGCATTCCTTCATAAATTTCCTGCCATGATGGCTATTAGCAAGGCCCGCAGCTAAAATATTACCCAGTGGCGAGCTATTTCTTAAATGGCGTAAGGTGGCATCATCAAGTTTTTTTTCTCGGTATAGCTTCCATACTTGTGGAACAAGTTCCGGGGGGACAATTTTTTTTCTTTGTAGCGTCCAAAAACGTTCGGCAACAATTGCCATCGTACCTATTGAACACAAAATGATTGGCAGCATCATCCAGCCACCGCTTTTAATTATTTCAAACACGCTATTTCCTAAACTGAAATGAATGGAGTTAGAGCGTAATAATCACGCTTTCTGCCGCCCATTCTAACCCAAGAGGAGTTTATTTTGGCCATTTTCCCGGCCTATCCACAGGTACACAATCAACAGTGCTAAAACGCAGCATCCGGCAGCCAGCGAATAAACCAATTGTGGTCCAAGCAACTCCCAATAATAGCCGCTGTAAAAACTCCCCAACATGCCACCCAAACCAAAACTCAGGCTGCTATAAAGCGCTTGCCCTTTGCCTTGATGGTGTTGGCCAAAATATTGATACACCAATTGCATCGCCACCGCATGAACACCGGCAAAAGTCGCGGCATGTAACAATTGGGCAAAGACCAGTAAGCCAAGATAATCTGCGCCCCAACCGATAATCAACCAGCGTGCCGCTGCCAGCACAATACTGAACAACAAAACGCTGCGCAGCGTAAATCGTTTAAATACCCAGCCCATGTAGATAAACAACACGATCTCTGCCACTACTGCCAACGCCCAAAGGCTGCCGGTTAAGGTGGTTGAATAGCCATGATTTTGAAGATAAATGGAGTAAAAAACGTAATACGGAGCATGCGCCAGTTGCAATAACATATTGACAGCCAAAAACGCCAGCACTTCCGGCTGTTTAACAATACGCATGATGCCTATCGAAGCTTTATTTGGTCTTTTGTAAGCAATGTCAGGGGTAACTAGGCTCACCAGCCAGATGCCCGTTAGCAAGCCGGTAATAATCCAAGGCAGCAGCGCTAAGGCATGAATGTCCAATAAGCGGCCAATACCAACTACGGCAGCAATAAAACCGATCGAACCCCATAGTCTGATGCGACTGTAAGCATGGGCCTCTTGTTGCAGATGAAACAGTGTTACCGCTTCAAATTGCGGCAAGGCGGCATTCCAAAAAAAACTAAATGCGACTGAAATTGCTGCAAACAAGAAATAGCCGTGCGCAAATAAAAATCCCGCAAAAATGGCTGCTGCAAAGAAACAAGCCACCCGGATAATTCGTAAACTTTTGCCGGTGCGGTCAGCCATCCAGCCCCACAAAATAGGAGCAAAAATTCGGGTGCCGCCTAATAGCGCAGAAAGCTCACCGATTTCTGCCGGATTAAAGCCATTTTCTTTTAAGTAAAGGCTCCAGTAAGGGATAAAGCCACCTACTGTCGCAAAATAAAAAAAATAAAATCCCGACAAGCGCCAGTAAGGAACTGCCATGGATTACCTTAAAATTGGCAACCCTGACACAACACCAGAATTTTGCGCGCGATGACGTAAGAAATGATCCATCAGCACGATGGCCATCATGGCTTCAGCGATAGGTGTAGCGCGAATACCCACACAAGGATCATGACGTCCTTCAGTGATAACGTTGATGGCTTCGCCCTGCTGATTGATACTTCTACCCGGCAAACGCAGGCTGGACGTGGGTTTTAGCGCAATACTGGCAGTGATATTCTGGCCGCTGGAGATACCTCCCAAAATGCCGCCGGCATGGTTGCTTAAAAAACCATCCGGGGTAATTTCGTCACGAAACTGCGTGCCTTTACTATCGACACAGGCAAAACCATCGCCGATTTCCACACCTTTAACGGCATTAATGCTCATCAAGGCATGAGCCAAATCAGCATCCAGACGATCGAAAATGGGTTCACCTAAACCTGGTGGAATATTGCTGGCGACGACTTCAATACGCGCGCCAATTGATTCACCCTCTTTGCGCAAGGCGTCCATATAAGCTTCCATCTCGCCAATTTTATTGACGTCGGGACAGAAAAACGGATTACTGTCGATAATGTCCCAATCGACTTGTTCAATCTTTATCGGCCCCAGTTGCGATAAATAGCCGCGAATCTCCACGCCCAGCTGTTCGCGCAAATATTTTTTGGCGATGCCGCCTGCCGCAACGCGCATTGCTGTTTCCCGTGCAGATGAGCGCCCGCCTCCGCGATAATCTCTAAAACCGTATTTTTGCTGGTAGGTATAGTCCGCATGGCCTGGTCTAAAGGTGTCGGCAATTTTGGAATAATCTTTGGACCGTTGATCAGTGTTTTCAATCAGCAAACCAATCGGCGTACCGGTAGTTTTGCCTTCAAATACGCCGGACAATATTCTGACTTGGTCTGCTTCACGGCGTTGCGTGGTATGCCGAGAGGTACCGGGCTTTCTGCGATCTAAGTCATCTTGTAAATCAGCCTCTGTTAACGCCATGCCCGGAGGACACCCATCAACAATACAGCCAAGCGCTGGACCGTGGCTTTCGCCAAAAGAAGTGACAGTAAATAATTTTCCTATGCTATTTCCAGACATATCAGTTCAGTGCTGCAATAAATAATGGGTGATATTGGTTAACTTGGTCAGCGGTAAGCAAAAATACGCCGTCGCCGCCGCGCTCAAAATCCAGCCAGTAAAAGGGGACATCCGGGAAAGCATCTTGTAAGGTTTGGGCACTGCTGCCCACTTCTACGACTAGAATGCCTTGTTCTGTTAAATAGTCACCGGCATCGACAAGAATGCGCAGTACCAAATCTAAACCAGACTCGCCGCCCAGAAATCCCATGTCCGGTTCGGCCCGAAATTCAGGTGCCAGTGTGGACCATTCGCCGTGGCTTACATAAGGCGGGTTGCTAACGATAATGTCGTATTGTTCTTCGGGCAGTTGCTTAAATAAATCTGATTTATACAACGCCACTGAGTCTGTGAGTTGATGCTTGTCGACGTTAATTTCAGCAACATTTAACGCATCGGGTGATAAATCCACGGCATCCACCAATGCCTCAGGAAAAGCATAAGCACAAGCGATGGCGATACAGGCACTGCCTGTACATAAATCTAAAACGCGTTCAACTTGATCTTCGTCTACCCAAGGAGAAAAACGCTGTGCAATCAACTCGGCAATGGGTGAGCGAGGCACTAACACGCGCTCATCGACATAAAACGACAAGCCGGCAAAAATAGCTTCATGCGTTAAATAGGCGGCTGGTATACGCTCGTTGATGCGTCTATCAACAATATCAATGACGGCTTGCCGCTCGCTGAGTGTCAGCACACTTTCAAAATAAGTTTCTGACAAATTATAAGGTTGATGTACGGTATGTAGCACGAGTGCGACAGCCTCATCCAGTGCTGAGGTAGTGCCATGGCCGAAGCTTATTTGGGCTTGAGCAAACTGACTTGCCGACCAGCGTACATAATCGCGGATAGTAGTTAAAGTGGTTAAAACATCAGCAGACGTTGTTTTCATATGTCAACACGGTAAGATTGAGCGGCAAGTTGTCCGATAGCTAATTTAATAGCATCAACTTTAGCGAAAGCGCGAAATTCTAAACTAAACTGAGTCCGCTTGTCTGGATAAAACACAAACACTAAATGACTGAAACCGTTAACGACATTGATTTAAGCGCCGCTAGTTTGGCTAAAAACAAGCTGCTTATGGACTGCTATCGCTATATGCAGGCGGATAAATTGGTGCTGCCGACCATACCTGATGTGTCGTTCAAGATCCGTCGGGCGATTAATGATGACAAAGCCAGCAGCACATCAATTGCCAGAGTTGTACAAATCGATCCGTCGATTACCGGGCGTTTAATACAAATCTCCAACAGCCCGCTCTACCGGGGCAGAAAAAAAATCGAAAGCTGCCCGGAAGCACTTACCCGGTTGGGACTGCGCGCTGCGCAGGACATCATTACCGCATTCGCGATGAAATCTATATTTAAAGCAAAATCTCCAGTCATCGCCCGCAAAATGGCTGAGTTATGGGCGCATAGTAGTTATGTGGCCTCAATCAGCGCGGTATTTGCGCATAGAATCCCAGGCTTTGACCCGGACCGCGCCATGTTGGCGGGTCTAATCCATGACGTAGGCATCGTACCTATTTTGACGCATGCCGACAATCACCCTGATATTATCGCCAACCCCAAGGATTTAGCGGAAACGGTTAAGCAATTGCGCGTCGATATTGGTGTGCAAATTGTGCGGCGATGGGATTTCCCCAGTGATTTTGAAGATGTTGTCATCAACGCTGAAAACTGGTTCCGTACAGATAATCAACCCGCCAGTTATGCCGACATTGTCATGATTGCCCAATTGCATAGTTTTATCGGCAAGGTCGATGTGAAAAAAATGCCCAAAATTGACGATTTGCCCGCCTATCAAAAAATTGCCGAGCATTTGGATGCAAATGACAGCCTCGATATCCTTGAGACTGCTCGCGATGAGATTGAACATATTCGTAAAATGTTAGCTTGAGCAATCCTTGTGGATATTAAGCTGCCGCTATCAATTAATTTAACGTCTTTTAAACTAACAGCACCTGGACTAGCTGGTCTTAACTTGCAAGTTGGACAACCGCTGGATGCTAAAGTTGTCAATGCACTGATCTCTACGGCACAAAATGCCATTTCTTTACAACTGGGCAATCAAATTATCACCGTACAAAGCAGCCAGCCTTTGAACTTGCAATCTGGGCAAAATTTGGCTGTTCAAGTTACCAAAACAACGCCAGTTCTTGAATTTAAAGTGCTATCGCCACTTCCTGAGGCAAAAAAAACACCCATATTACTGGCTCTATTGCCGCAAGTGACTCCCGTAATTCAGCAACTGCAAGCAAAAATAATCGGCTTAACAGATAAGCAAATTCAGTTACAGGTAATGCCAAATGCATCTTCTGAGTCACCGTCAAAACCAACCATAATAAATATTGATAGAGCCTCTACATCCTTACCGGCAGCAAGTAATGTTGGTCAGCAGATAACCTTGGAAATTAATAAGGCCGGTAAACACCCGGAATATCGTCTGATTGCCAATGCCGGTAACCCAATTGAGACGAAGATCGCTACTCTGGTTAAACAGTTGTTGCCGAAACAAGCATCGTCAATCGTCTTGCTTGAACAATTACACGAAAATTTGCCGCAGCTAGTAAGCAGTCAAACGCTGCCGGAGCCGTTGAAGAAAGTTGCTTTAGAGTTACTACAAGGCTTGCCGCAAAAAGAGCAACTATTTGATGATCAGCATTTAGCTAAAGTGATAAAGGACTCAGGCGTTTTCTTGGAAGCTAAACTGCCATTGTTAATAAAAAGTGGCTTATTTGAAGGAAGTTTGAAAGAAGCAGTGCTTAATCTTCTGCAAAAAGCCCCACAACAGACGGATTCTAAGCCGCTGCCAGAAGCCGGTTTAGCGGATACCTTATTCAAGTCTGATTTCAAAGCGAATTTAGGGAAACTACTTGAAGCACTCAAATTGGAAATCAACAATCAAAATGATTTGGCGATTACCAATACCGAAACCGACGTATTAAAAAATCTACAACACAAAACCGAAAACTCGCTGGCTAAAATTGTTTTAGATCAGTTGGTATCTTTGCCTAAAGAGGACATTCCGAAACAGCTTTGGCATTTTGAACTTGCCTTTATGGATAGAGAAGCGCCGCAAACGGCAGAGCTGCAAATTCAAATGGATCAAGAACAAGATCAAGCGACTGCAACCAACAACTGGTCTGCCACTATAACCATTACACCGCCTGGGTTAGGCGCAATTCATTGTGTTGTTAACTGCAGAGATAAATTAGTCAGTACCTATTTCAAAGCTCAAACAAGCCAAACCGCAAGTTTGATTAAAGATAATCTGGAATATTTAAAGACGCAGTTCGAAGAACAAGGTTTAAAAATAGGACACATGAGCGCCAACGAAGGCGGGTTACCTAAAAATCATGTATCAAAACAATCTCAAGGAAAAAAACTGTTTGATGACCATGCCTAATGGTCATCAATTCGCTTAGAAACTATTCGCTTTTTCTCGTGCTTCTTGAGCACCTGCGGCGTCATGCTGCATCTCTCTGGCACGTGCAATCAATAACCAACTGTGTTTCTTTAACTGGGCATCCTTAGAGGCCAGTAATGCTGCTTTTTTCGCCAAATCTTCGGCTTGTGCCGGCTTTGATTGCTGCAATCGCAATACTGCTAATTTATACAACAGTGTCGGATTTCTAGGTTCTAAGCGTATGGCACGTTCCATAGTCGCTACAGCAGAATCCATCTTACCCGCCTGGCTATCCTCATTTGCAGCCATTACCAACGCACTGACTGCCGCTGAACCAGATGCAACTGACTCTAAAGGTTGAAACGCTTTAGATTCTGTAAATTCTGTAGGGGCCGGTGGTGGTGTCTCCTGAGTTATCTCTTTTGGACCAATTTCCATGTGGGGAATTTCAGACGCCACAGACTCGGCAATTGGGGGCGCTACCTCATAAGACTGCGTGGGTACGCTTTCTATAGGCAACACCTCTGGCGTACTAATATCTTTAAGCGGTTGTATTTTTACCGTTGACGATGATGGTGGTTCTTGTTTAGGCGGTTGCTGCACAGTAACTGGTGCCGGCTTTTGAAAAGAGCCATTTCCTGCCCCATAGACCGGCGCCGGAGGTTGCGTACCAGAAAGGTCAGCACAGCCAACAATTAAAGAGGGGATGGCGCAAATAGACAGCAGTTTTTTTATTGACATATAGATTTAAAAAAGTTCGACATCATCGGATTGTTCTTGTTGATAAGCAGTTTTTAACTCTAGCGCTTCAGCAACAGTCTTACCCTGCAAGATAGCGTCGAACATCACTTTTTCGGATTCCATAGTGTAACGAGATCGGATGTGATGCTGCAGTTCTAACCAAGCACTCGGGTTATAAAGCCGATTTTGATCAGCGACTAATTCAGATAAGTTTTTAAGGTTTGACGTCACATGCTGCAAACATTGCACCATTCGATCATAAAATTGGAAAGCCATAATCGATGCTTTAATTTTACCAGTAGTCTCTTCACAGCAAGAGATGGCATCGTCTCTATTTTGCGATGCTTCTAAAGCATGCAGGTAGGTATTCATGGCATTCATGTGATCAACAAGCGAAGTGAATGAATCTGTCAGCGTATTTACCGAGACATCGGACTCATTCAACATGGTTTCCACTTGCACAGCGGATAAAATTAATAATCGCGAGGTCTCTCTAACCTGGGACCAGTCAAGGTCAGGTTTGGTTGCGTTGGAATGAGACATTGTATTTACCGAGTATCAATGGATACGAAAAGATTAATTGTAGTTTTTGGATTCAGGAAGAGCTAAGCACTATAAAAAACACAGTACTTACTTGAAAATCGCCAGCAGTATAACAAAAATGGTTGCCAGTTAGATGAACCGAACTGGCGCAATCAACCATAGACCATAAATACTAAATCAAGAGCTGTGTTTAATATTTAAATTTCAAATTCTGAGCGTTCATGTCCAGCATCCAATAATTCCCGTAACCATTTAGGCATCACACCGCGGCCAGTCCATGTTTTGTCGCTATTGTTAGGATGACGATATTTGGGGGCAACTTTTACACCTTGATTTTTGCGAGGAGCTTTTTTCTCATTTTCAAGAATATCCACTCCTACACCAATTGAAGCCGCTAATTCTTTAATTTGCGCAATAACGTCTTTTCTTTTATTAGCCTGTTTATCTTTTAATGCTTTTTCAGCGTTTTCAATAAAAGACTGCAATTCGATTTCTGAAAGATCTTGCAATGATTTTTCAGAAATATTTTTTATATTTGACATGTTTTAATATCCTTAGTTAGTAATTGAAATTGCATTCTAAACATATTTTTAGTTAATTCAAAATATTCTAATTAATACATTTTTGTATTTACTGCTATTTTACTATTACTTTAAATTTATTTTCATGCAAAACATTACCTTTTTGATCTATCAATCGAACCAGCCATTGACCTTCTCCGGAACCAGATAATAATTTATGACTTGAGGTGCGCCAATTATCAGCAGCTACAATTAACTCATGCCTAGAAACAAGTTGATTGTTTTTCAACCATTCGTGATAAACCTTCTGACCGTTCATTTGTTTTAATTCATTAAAGTAGTAAATCGAAGCTGGTGTTTTATCAACAATAACTAGACGACTTATTGCTGTACCAGGCTCTTTATTATTCATTTGACCAGTAACCAGTGCTCTGACTACATAGTTATTGGCTGGTTTCGGTTTGTTTTTTAACCGGTCTCCTGGCTTAGTTTTGGTCACATGTTTGCTTTCTACTGATTTGGAAGCACTGCTTTTATTTTTCTGAATATTGCCATGACCCTCAATATTGGCGGCGATTTCAGGACGAACAATTGAGTCATTTATCAGCGCTTGATTAGCTAAGGGTTGATTTTCTGTGACCGTGATAGGTTGTGATTCAGCTGAAGGCAATGGCGATAATTCTTGAGGCTCTTCGCGATTTAATACATAAGTCATTGTGAAAATTGCCAGAATAAGGCCTGTCAATGCGACTAAAATTCTCTTTTTATTCCACTCAGTAACAATGACCGGCGCGGCAGTCGCGCTGCCGACTCTGGATTCCCCAATAGGATATTTAACTTTAATTACAATAGCTTTCTTGTCTGCCATAACCACATGCCTCAATTTGGTTTGTTGATAAAGCGCTCTTTTCAATCAAAAGAACGCATATTTGAATAAGATTTTGCCTTATCTTGTTAATATACACAGTAAAAGACTTAACAAAACCACATCCCGAACAGAATAAATTGGACATAGATAATGAGTAAGCTGCTTAATTTTTTTCAGGAATCTTCTGCACTGTACGGTAACAACGCAAGTTTTGTTGAGGCTTTATATGAACAATTTCTTGATGATCCTGATTCAGTTGAGCCTGGCTGGCAAAAGCAATTTCGGGAGATCCACCAAGGCGCTGCTTATGAAATCCCCCATAGCCCAGTGGTACAGCGTTTTGCGCAACTTGCGCTTAAATCACAAGGCAAATTAGCTGCTTTACAAGGGTTTACTGAAGAAAGTGTTAAAAAACAATCAGCCGTTGCCAGACTGATAAATCATTATCGGGTTCGCGGCCATCAAATTGCACTTAATAATCCTTTGGGTAAAACAATTGTAATACCGCCCGATCTGGATCCGGCCTATTACGGGTTATCCGAATTGGATATGGATACCTTGTTTGATTCGGGCACCCTCGCCGGAAATGAGCAATTAGCATTGCGGGATATTATGGCCAATCTTAAGCAAACTTATTGCGGCAGTATTGGTTCTGAATATATGCATATTGTCGACACGAGTACTCGGCGCTGGATTATAAATCGCTTAGAAAGTACCAAAGCCAGCTTAGCCTTAACGTCAGAAAAAAAACACTGGCTATTAAAATTACTTACCGCTGCCGAAGGCATCGAACGGCATTTACATAATAAATTTGTTGGTCAAAAACGCTTTTCTTTAGAAGGTGGTGAATCATTAATTGCTATTTTGGATGAATTAACTCAAAACGCTGGAGAAAAAGGCGTTAAAGAAATTGTTATCGGCATGGCGCATCGCGGCCGATTAAATGTGTTAGTTAATATATTAGGTAAAAGCCCGGCAAGTTTATTTAATGAATTCGCCGGCACTTCTCAACTATCGCCGGGAGTAAGTACTGGTGACGTTAAATATCATATGGGTTTTTCGTCTGATATTAATACCCCAGGCGGTCCGGTACATATCACCTTAGCTTTTAACCCTTCTCATTTAGAAATTATCAATCCGGTTGTTGAAGGTTCGGTAAGGGCGCGACAAGACAGAGCCGGAGAAGAAGGTAAGGATACCGTGATCCCCGTATTAATTCATGGCGACGCGGCGTTTTCAGGTCAAGGTATTGTCATGGAAACCTTGAATATGTCGCAAACTCGTGGTTTTAGTACCGGCGGCACGGTCCATATTGTCATCAACAATCAAATTGGTTTTACTACCAGCAACCCGCTAGACGCAAGATCCACGCTTTATTGCACCGATGTTGCCAGCATGATTCAAGCACCGGTATTTCACGTGAATAGTGATGATCCTGAAGCAGTGATATTTGTTACTAAATTAGCGCTCGATTTCCGCATGACGTTTAATAAAGACGTCGTGATCGATTTGATTTGCTACCGGCGTCTGGGCCATAACGAAGCGGATGAACCGGCTGCAACTCAGCCATTAATGTACAAAAAAATCGCCAAGCTCAAGACCACGCGCAAGCTGTACGCGGAAAAGCTGATTGACGAAAATATTATCAGTGTCGAACAAACTGCAGCGCTGGAACAAGATTACCAACAACTATTGGAATCCGGACAAGTGGTATCAAGGCCACCCTTGTCAAACAGTCTTTATTCTTACAGCGCTCAGTGGCATCAGTTTTTAGGCAAAAACTGGGATATTGCATACAACACCGCCGTCCCGCTGGAACGTTTACGATTTTGCAACGACAGAACGCAGCGGCTGCCTTCAGGCTTTGAATTACACCCTCGCGTCGCCAAGGTAATGGAAAATCGTCGCAAAATGGCGGCCGGTGCCTTGCCCTTAGATTGGGGTTTTGCTGAAAATATGGCTTACGCCACTTTGCTGATGGAAAAATTTAATGTTCGACTCACTGGGCAAGACGTCGGTCGAGGTACGTTTGTGCATCGTCATGCGGTGCTGCACAATCAACTCTGCAATAAAACCTACACCCCCATCAAGCATTTAGATAAAGATCAGGGCAACGCACAAATTTATGACTCGCTTCTTTCCGAGGCGGGCGTACTTGGCTTTGAATATGGCTACAGCACAACAATACCCAACACACTAGTTGTATGGGAAGCTCAATTCGGCGATTTTGCCAACGGCGCACAGGTGCTTATCGATCAATTTATTAGTTCTGGCGAAACCAAATGGGGGCGCATGTGCGGACTGGTCATGTTGCTGCCGCATGGGTTTGAAGGTCAAGGCCCGGAGCATTCTTCGGCGCGGCTCGAACGCTATTTACAGCTTTGCGCCGAACACAATATGCAAGTCTGCAGCCCGACCACACCCGCTCAAATATTTCACTTACTACGTCGGCAATTAGTGCGTTCATATCGTAAGCCATTGATAGTGATGAGTCCTAAAAGTCTCTTGCGACATAAGCTTGCGGTGTCAACGCTGGAAGAATTAACCAGCGGGCAATTTAAGCCGATTATTGGCGAGCAAGATGCTATTGATCCGGGCCAAGTGTCGCGCTTGGTATTTTGCGCCGGTAAGGTCTATTACGATCTTTTAGAAGCTCGTCGCCAGAGTGATTTGCTAAACGTTGCCATTGTTCGTATAGAACAACTGTATCCGTTCCCGGATGTATTATTTAAGGCTGAAATAGCTAAATATACGCAGTTGCGGGAAGTTATCTGGTGCCAGGAAGAGCCGCAGAATCAAGGCGCGTGGTATCAAACTAAACATCACCTTATTGATAATTTAGCAGCACACATTTCCGTTATCTACGCCGGGCGTGAAGCTTCTGCAGCACCTGCAGTCGGTAACTTTCGTGTGCATATAGAACAACAAAAAGCCGTCATACAAGCGGCTCTTTACGGCAAACCTTCAGGAAAATGATATGAGCATTGATGTAGTGGTACCCAATCTGCCAGAGTCTGTGGCTGATGCAACGTTAATAACCTGGCATAAACAGCCAGGCGATATAGTCGCAAAAAACGAGCATTTAGTCGATTTGGAAACAGATAAAGTCGTGTTGGAAGTAACAGCGCCGGAATCAGGAGTTCTGAGCAGAATTGTTAAAGAAAATGGCTCAATCGTATTGAGCGGTGAAGTCCTTGCTGTACTTGAGCCTCAAGCTATCGCAGCGCAAGCGGTCAGTATTGACCATACGACCGAACAACAAGAGACTTCAGAGCCTGTACTTAGTCCTTCGGTACGACGCTTAATTCATGAGCATGGACTCGATCCGACCTTAATAAATGGTTCAGGCAAGGATGGCAGACTCACTAAAGCCGATGTATTGGAATTCCTCAATAAACAAGCGTTGCAAGAAGCGCAGATTATTCCGGCGAGCAATAAAGCTTTGACAGCAGAATCCCAAAATGACGCACCTGCGCTGACGGCGGCTGGTTTGCGCCCAGAACAACGCGTCCCCATGACACGCTTACGGGCAAAAATTGCCGAACGATTATTGCAAGCCCAGCAAAATGCCGCGATGTTGACCACTTTTAATGAGGTCAATATGCAAAACGTGATTGATCTGCGAAACCAGTACAAAACCAGATTCGAACAAAAGCATGAAGTCAAATTAGGCTTTATGTCATTTTTTGTTAAAGCATCAATTGAAGCGTTAAAGCGCTTCCCTACCATCAACGCTTCAATTGATGATAATGACATTATCTATCATGGCTATTATGACATTGGTATTGCCGTTAGCACCGAGCGAGGTTTGATCGTGCCGGTGTTGCGAGACGCCGATCAACTGGATTTTGCCGGCATCGAAAAAAGCATTGTCGAGTTCGGTGCTAAAACTCGTGCGGGTACGTTAAGTTATGACGACTTAAAGGGCGGTACTTTTACTATTACCAATGGCGGTATTTTTGGTTCCATGCTCTCGACCCCCATACTCAATCCACCGCAGTGCGCGATTTTGGGTATGCATGCAATTAAAGAGCGGCCAGTGGTAGAAAATGGTCAAATTGTCATTCGACCTATCATGTATCTGGCACTGTCGTATGACCATCGATTGGTCGATGGGCGGGAAGCGGTGCAATTTTTAGTGACGATTAAAGAATGCCTGGAATCGCCCGCGCATTTACTGCTAAACATCTAAGCCCATGAAAACCAACGCTACACAGGCAGCAAACCCAGTCTTTGATGTGGTTGTGATTGGCGCGGGCCCCGCAGGCTTAGCTTGTGCTGTGCGTTGCGCACAGCTAGGATTAAGCACAGCATGCATTGACAACTGGCGGGATAAAAAAGGTCACAATAGTTTGGGCGGCGCCTATTTAAATGCCGGCTGCGTTGCGACCTTGGCAATGCTGGAGTCTGCAAAAATTTATCACACGCTTAAACATGACATTCAACAACATGGTATTCATGCGGAAGGGATAGCTTTAGATCTCCCGCAAATGCTTAAGCGCAAAGACAACATTATCGCAGCGTTACAAGACGATGCCGCCGATCTGTTTACTCACCATCACATACAGCGTTTTTTTGGCAAAGCTAAACTCATCAACGAAGGCCTGATTGAGTTTTCCCCCGCCGAGAAAGCGGCGGCAACAGTCATCATCACGGCCAGGCATATTGTACTTGCGACAGGTTCTTCTCCTTTCCAGTTACCCTGTGCGCCGATAGATAATGAAGTCATTCTCGACTCGGTTGCTGCTCTTAATATAGATAGCTTACCAAAGCGTTTAGCCATTATTGGCGCTGGGGTTGTCGGTCTTGAATTAGCAGGCATATGGAACAGGTTGGGCGTAAAAACCACGTTACTCGAAGCCCAAGATACTTTTTTAAACTTACCTGACCAGCAAATTTCCCGCGAAGCTTATCGAATTTATAATAAACAAGGGTTGGATATGCGCTTGGGTGCTCGGGTGGTAGCTGCTCGAAAAACACGCCAAGGCGTGACTGTCGATTACCAAACCAACGAAGGCAGTCAATCGTTACATGTTGATAAAGTAATAGTTGCAACAGGGCGTAAACCCAATAGCGAAGATTTGGCGACAGCTGAAGCCAATTTGTTACTGGATGAAAACGGCTATGTCCATGTCGATGAAAATTGCCGGACCACATTACCCGGGGTGTATGCCATCGGTGATTTGACTTTGCTTGGTCCAATGCTGGCGCATAAAGGCATGGAGGAAGGTGTCTTTGTTGCCGAGCAAATTGCCGGTTTACACACAGCCATTAACTTCGACAGACTACCCAGTGTGATTTTTACCGATCCTGAAATTGCCTGGGTTGGACAAACTGAACAAGCCTTACGTGCGGTTGGCGAGTCTATTCGAATTGGTACGTACTATTTGCGTGATACCGCTAAAGCCCAAACCACTGGACACACTGAAGGCTTGGTTAAAATCATTGCCCATGCTGAAACCGATACCATTCTTGGCGTACACATTATTGGGTCGCATGCCGCTGAATTGATTGCTGAAGCAGTGTTGGCAATGGAATTTTCTGCCAGCAGTGAGGACTTGGTAAGAACTATCCATGCTCACCCTACCCTATCAGAAGCATTACATGATGCGGCACTTAAAGTTAAAAATGACATTAAATAACTCATCTAATTTTTCCACCACTTAAAAACAATGAACAGATTAAAAGCAACAATACGCGACATTCCAGACTTTCCTAAACCAGGAATTATCTTTAAAGATATTACGCCGCTAGTAAAAGACCCAGCCATGGTTAGGCTTGCCGTTCATCAGCTTATACATCCTTTTTTAGGTAGAAATATCAACGTGATCGCCGGTATGGAAGCCAGAGGTTTTATATTTGGCTCGCTAGTCGCTTGGGAATTAGGCTTACCTTTTGTGCCGCTAAGAAAACCTGGCAAGCTCCCTTATGATGTGCAAAGCGTATCCTACGATCTTGAATATGGCTCAGCAACTCTTGAAGCTCACATAGACTCGTTTAGTGAGGGTGACAAAGTCTTATTAATTGATGATTTGTTAGCCACGGGCGGCACGGCTAAAGCGAGCTGTGAGCTAGTTGAAAAACTGGGAGCAACCATTGAAGCCTGTGCTTTTGTGGTAGAACTGGATTTTCTAAATGGTCGGGAAAAACTTGAGGGGTATGAAGTTCATTCCTTGTTGCATTTCTAAAGTCACATTCATGTGACGCATAGTGCTTAAATATCAGCAATCTTGAAAAAAACATTCCGTTCGTGGTCAGCCATGAACGGAAGTCGCTGATTCTGGTGAATTTATTGTCTACTCTTTGGTTGGTTTAGTAGATGTTTCCAGCTCATCGTCCAAGTCCAATAGATTCGCAGACGAATCCATCCTGCCATCGGTAGCAAGATTGTTGCGCCACTGTAAAAAAGATTCGCGGGTAAACACATACGGATCTAGCGCTGCTTCATCAATAAATTTCAATGCGCCTTCGGCATTTGCCCTGGAATTGAGTAATGAAAGTAATTGCACTGGCATGCCAATATAGGTTGCCGGATTTGCAGCAGTATCAAATACTGATCCAGGAATACCGCGTGCTGTTGATGGTCCAAGCAGTGGCAGCACTAAATAAGAACCTTGCGGCACGCCCCAAACAGCCAGAGTTTGCTCAAAATCTTCATCGTTTTGATGCCAGCCAACATTCTTTGCAACATCGAACAAACCACCCAAACCGAGTGTGGTATTCAGTGCTAGTCGGCCAGTATCTTGAGCGCCCTGCTCAAACTTAGCTTGCAACACATCATTTAAAACAACATTGACATTTTTTAGGTTGTTAAAAAAATTGTATACCCCAGTTTGCATAAAATCTGGCGTTATCCAGCGATAAGCATCCGAAATGGGTTTAGCTACATAACTGTCCACAGAGTTATTAAAGCCGAACATTGTTCGATTAAAACCTTCGTATGGATCATCTGGATTAGCGGCATTGTTGTTTCCAGCTAATTCAGTTGTCGCACAACCACTTAGTAAAGTAACAATCGATGCTGCTAACGTTAATCTACGCGCAAATTGCAACGAGTTTTTAAGTGATCCGGTTTGGGAGGAGCGAATAACCATAAAACCTACTGTTTAGAATAAGTATCAATTTTTTCGTTAATTTTAGCTATCAGGGCATCAAAGCCCTCACGCTGCAGTATGGTGGTGTATTCAGACCTCTTCAAGGCCAAATCACTTACCCCATTAGCTATTATATTAATAATACGCCAGCTGTTGCCTTTTTCCTTCAGCATGTAATCAAATTTAACTGGCTTATCGTCTGGTATAACCAAGTGTGAATGAATGACCACACCGCCACGCGTAGTTTGCTCTTCAGAGTCAAACACAAACGATTCACCTGAATAATCATTAAAATTATGCGCGTACGAGGCAATACTTAACTTGCTGAATACCTCGTCCAACTTTTGCTGCTGTTCTTCAGAAAGTTTCTCTCCTTCTTTACCAACAACAATTCGAGCAATTTTACTGAGATCATGGCTATTAATGACGGACTCTTTGAGTTTTTCATAGCGGCCAGCGTAACCCAATTGCTTACCTTCTTTCATTACTGCAATAAGGTCAGATTGAAATTTTTCTACGATTTGCTTAGCTGATGCGCTACTTTCAGTTTGAGCAAACGCTGATGCTGTTAGCAAGTAACTCACCAAAATCACTATTAGCTTTATATTCATTAACATTTTTTTAAATCCTATTAAAAAACCATGATCCGCATAAACAACAGTAAGCAAATTACTACTCGGCAATTTCCACACGAATAGGAATACCTGCAATGCTTGATGTCGGCTTATCAGTAATGTAAGTAGGCGTAGGCTCCGGCACCATTTCGCCTTCTGTTCTTGGGCCTTTTATAGAAGTCAGTAATGCTTTCAACGGGTGCTTTAACATGTCTTCAACTGCGGTTGCTTCATAACCGCAATGCGCCATACAGCTTGCACATTTAGGATTATTAACGGTGCCGTATTTTTCCCATGGCGTAGTATCCAGTAATTCTTTAAAACTTGATGCATACCCTTCATCTGCCAACAGGTAGCATGGTTTTTGCCAGCCAAATACGTTACGTGTCGGGTTACCCCACGGCGTACAGTTGTAGTTTTGATTGCCGGCCAAAAAATCAAGATACAAGGTGGAATGGTTCAATTTCCATTTACGTTGTTTGCCAATCTTGAAAATACCTCGGAACAAATCCTTAATATCTTTACCTTTAATAAACACATCTTGATTAGGCGCATGTTCGTAACTAAAACCTGGTGCGATAGTGACGCCTTCAACACCTAACTCCGTCACGTAATCCAAAAAATCACCTACTTCCTTGGCGTTTTCACCTTGAAACAAGGTGCAGTTGACGGTGACACGAAAACCTTTGCTCAACGCTAATTTAATAGCTTCAACCGCACGATCAAATACACCATCTTGACACACAGAAGCATCATGTCTTTCTTGCATACCATCAAGATGAATTGAAAAAGTTAAGTATGGTGATGGCTTGTAATCATCAATACGTTTTTTCAAAAGCAACGCATTGGTGCATAGATAGACAAACTTTTTGCGAGCAATTAAGCCTTCAACAATTTGCGGCATCTCTTTGTGGATTAAAGGTTCACCGCCGGGAATAGATACCATAGGCGCTTCGCACTCATCAACTGCTTGCATGCACTCTTCAAAAGATAAGCGTTTGTCGAGAATATCATCGGAATAGTCGATCTTGCCGCAACCGGCGCATTCCAGATTGCAACGAAACAAAGGCTCAAGCATCAGAACCAAAGGATATTTTTTGGCACCTTTCAGTTTTTGTTTAATCAAATAACTGCCTACAGCCAACTGTTGACGTAAAGGAACTCCCACAAGCAAACCCTCCAAAAACTAAAAAAATGATCACCAATCGCGACCGGCCACGCTGAGCGGCAAATGCAACAAATGAAACGTATGTAGCAATAAAACAACAACTGCCATTCATTTAATTTATGCAATAGCAGCTGTTAATTTAGAATTGAACCTAAGCAACTATATAATACAAGCGCTTACCAATTGCCTACTAGAATACTATCTTTTTAATTTGCACTCCAGTTTTTGCCTTATTTTGTTCTTATTAAGCCACAATAATACCCAATTCACACAATCCAAAAACAACAAGTTATTCTCATAACACATTGTTTTTAATTAATATATTAATTTTACCCCGTAACGGTTCGTGCGTATTAGCAACAAAACAACATTGCTTTGCAAAATACCAACAAACCGGCTATGATTGCCACCATACCTGACTTGTCATGCTAAATAATTGCTTATCAAACACACCATGAACGGAACTCAAGTTTCTCTGGATAACCCAAAATCACTAAGTAAATTATCGGATGATGACTTTCAAGCACTGCTTCTTGAAGGCGTATCCAGGACATTTGCTTTAACTATCCCGCAGTTACCGAATGAGTTATACGGTGCAGTTGCCAATGCGTACCTGTTATGCCGAATAGTTGACACAATCGAAGATGAAGTGTCTCTTTCCCCTGAGCAAAAAAGATACTTTTGCTCAGAGTTCATCAATATTGTTAAAACCGGGGTAAATTCCGAGCCCTTTGCGGTTGAGCTGGCTCCCTTGCTATCAGAACAAACCATTCCAGCCGAGCACACTTTGATCCATGTATTGCCTCGGGTCATTGAAATAACGCACAAATTCGATCCGGCACAAGTTGAAGCCTTGGCAACCTGCGTGGAAACTATGGCGCAAGGCATGCCTATATTCCAAGCGCAAGACTTAAGCGCCGGTTTGTCGACATTAGCCGACATGGATCGTTATTGCTATTACGTCGCCGGCTGTGTCGGTGAAATGCTAGCCAAATTATTTTGCCATTACTCGCCAGAAATTGACCAACACCGTGACCAGCTGCTTAAGCTTTCGGTGTCATTTGGTCAAGGCTTACAAATGACCAACATTCTTAAAGATATTTGGGATGATGCTCAACGCGGCGTGTGCTGGTTACCGCAAGATATTTTCACCGAAGTCGGGTTTGATCTTAAAACACTCACTCCTGAAACCAACGATGAAAACTTCAGAACAGGTCTGGAGCACTTAATTAGCATTGCTCACGAGCATCTACATAATGCTTTGGTTTATACGCAATTACTACCCAGCAATGAAACCGGCATGCGTAATTTCTGCCTCTGGGCCCTTGGCATGGCGGTATTAACGTTGAAAAAGATTAAACAAAATCTGCATTTTAACGATTCGGATCAAGTCAAAATTTCTCGTAAAAGCGTCAAAGCAACCATTATTACCACCCGATTAATAGGCCGCAGCAATTTTATGCTCAGCCTGTTATTCAATACAGTCAGCCGAGAACTGAAGACTCCTGACTGGAACTATTCACTGCCAACATCCACTTGTAACCCAACGGATATAGATGCCCCCGAGGGTACGCTGTCATCAACTGACAGCCAGACACAGAGGACGAACCATGTTTAACGAAGCCCATACTGAAATCACCAATACTTCTTCATACTCCGCCAGCACTAGCAAAACAGCTATGGCAGAACTGAATCAAGCCATTAGTAAGGCTCAAGACAAATTACTCAGCTTGCAAGATAAAGACGGCTTCTGGGTATTTGAGCTGGAAGCTGACAGCACTATTCCATCCGAATACATTCTGATGATGCATTATCTGGGTGATATTGATCTGCCTCTGCAGGCTAAAATCGCCAATTATTTGCGCTCACGGCAGTCTGAAGATGGCAGTTATGCTTTTTATACGGGTGGACATGGCGACATCAGCGGCAGTGTCAAGACTTACTACGCCTTAAAATTAGCTGGCGATGCAATTGATGCTCCACACATGGTCAAGCTTAGAGAATTTATTCTCAGCCAAGGCGGCGCGGCCAAAGCTAATGTGTTTACCCGTATTGCTTTAGCTATGTTTGAGCAAATACCTTGGCGTGGGGTTCCATATATTCCTGTTGAGATCATGTTGCTGCCCAAGTGGTTTCCATTCCATTTGGACAAAGTGTCATATTGGTCAAGAACCGTCATGGTGCCTTTATTTATCCTTTGCACACTTAAGGCCACTGCTAAAAATCCCAGCAAAGTTAATGTTCTGGAAATATTTGTTACCCACCCAGATGAGGAACAACATTATTTTCCTGAAAGAACAGTACTAAACAAAATATTTCTTGGTTTGGATTTTTTGGGTCGCGTCACAGAACCGTTAATCCCAAAAAAAACGCGTAATTTAGCTCTTGATAAAGCCAGAGACTGGTTTGTTGAGCGATTAAATGGCGAAGATGGTTTAGGTGGCATTTGCCCGGCAATGATCGCCGCCTATCAAGCCATGTTGTTAATTGGTTTCCCTGAAGATCACCCACACGTTGTTACCGCGCGCAAAGCCATTGATAAGCTACTGGTTATTAATGAAGAAGATGCCTATTGCCAGCCTTGCTTATCGCCGGTCTGGGATACCGCGTTAGCTGCTCTGGCATTACAAGAAGCTGACAAAGCCGGCAATGCCGACAATTTAACTCGCGCTTATGACTGGTTGAAAAGCGTACAGCTATCAGACGAGCCGGGAGACTGGCGCATTTCCAAACCCACACTTGAAGGTGGCGGTTGGGCATTTCAATTTGCCAACCCGCATTATCCTGATGTCGACGATACCGCTGTCGTTGGCTTTGCTATGGCTGATTCTAATCTATCCAACTTAGATGAATCTATTCATCGTGCAACTCGCTGGATTGTAGGTATGCAGTCTAAAAACGGCGGCTATGGCGCATTTGATGTTGATAATACCTCGTACTACCTTAACGAAATTCCTTTTGCCGATCATGGTGCGTTGCTAGATCCGCCAACTGCCGATGTCAGTGCGCGCTGTGCGATGCTGATGGCGCGCGTAGCTAAAGACCATGATGAATACCTGCCAGCTTTGGAACGCACTATCGCTTACTTGCGTAGCGAACAAGAAGTCGATGGTTCATGGTTTGGACGCTGGGGCACCAATTATATTTACGGCACCTGGTCTGCATTATTGGGCCTGGAACAAACCAGCGTGCCAAAAGACGATCCGATGTACACCAAAGCTGTTGCTTGGTTAAAAAGCGTTCAGCGTGAAGATGGCGGCTGGGGGGAAGACAACTATAGCTATCACGATGCCAGCTTTGCCGGAAAATACAAATTCAGCACCGCATTCCATACCGCATGGGCGATTTTAGGCTTAATGGCTGCAGGTCATGCGCATAGCCCTGAAGTAAAAGCTGGTGTGGACTTCATTCTACGCAAACAACAAGCAGACGGCGTTTGGAATGACCCCTGCTTTACCGCCCCAGGCTTTCCTAAGGTTTTCTACCTTAAGTATCACGGCTACGATAAATTCTTCCCGCTGTGGGCGTTGGCAAGATACCGAAACGAGCTAAACAAAGCGTGATCACCGGTTTTGTTGTCGCCCTACCAGAAGAACTCAGCACCCTAACAGCAAAAAAAATTGCAAAGGGGTGCTGTCTTTTTATTGCGGATAACAAAGTTGTTGCCTATTCCGGCACAGGACCAGAAAACGCAAGGCTTGCTGCCGAACTACTTATTAACCAGGGCGCTGAAAAACTTATTAGTTGGGGCTGCGCAGCTGCTCTTGACACTATGCTTCAGCCCGGCAATTTAGTTCTGGCTACGCAGTTAATTGATGAAAATCAAGCGTTGCTTGCAACTGACAGCCAGTGGCTTAAATCTACGCAGCAAAAACTTCAGCAACATCTGACCATTCAATCTGGCGGACTCGCGGAAAGTAAAACCTTAGTTGCATCCTGTAATGAAAAAAGCCAACTGCACGAAAAAACAGGAGCAATCGCTGTAGATATGGAAAGTATTGCTGTTGCGAAAGTTGCAATGCATTATCAAATGCCTTTCTTGGCGATACGAGCCATCGCCGACCCCGCTAACATGAACCTGCCGAAAGCGATAAGCGCGGCTCTTAACAAGCAAGGTGATATAGAGCTAAGCAAATTATTGCTTTTTATCCTCAGACACCCTACTGAAATACCTGGCTTGATCAAGTTAGGCTTACATTTTCAAGCCGCCAAAAACACCTTAAAGCAGGTTGCTAAACACCTGGAAGGCATAGTTAGCTTTACGCAACCAGCGCAACTTTAAATTTTTGAACTCCTGACCCAACCAGTCAAGGATAGATAGCAAAACTCCTACGAGGTACATATGACTTTTAGTATCAGTGAACTTTTAGCGCAACACAGCACCGACAAGTTTGATCTTTACGAGCAATATTTAAATAACCAATTAGTCAGAGTATTGAAGACTATTGGCTATGATCGCCATTACAAAAAAGCTATCGGACAGTATTTGTACGATCAAGACGGTACGGAATACCTGGATTTGCTCAGTGGTTTTGGCGTGTTCGCCATCGGCAGAAACCACCCAACAGTCATTAGTGCGCTTAAAGAAACCTTGACGCTCGAACTGCCTAATTTAGTACAGCTGGATGTATCAGTACTCAGCGGCCTTTTAGGTAGAGAAATTCTCAAAACTACGCCTGACAACCTCAATAAAATTTTCTTCTGTAACTCTGGTACAGAAGCTGTTGAAGCCGCGATCAAATTTGCCCGATACACCACTAAACGCGAAAAAATTGTCTTTTGTGATCATGGCTATCATGGCCTAACCATGGGAGCACTGTCCTTAGTGGGTGAAGAAATATTCCGTGAAGGCTTTGGCCCCTTGCTGCCAGGCTGTATCTCGGTGCCGTTTAATGATTTGGATGCCTTAGAAAAAGCGCTTAGCGGTAAGGATGTGGCCGCTTTTATCGTCGAACCAGTGCAAGGCAAAGGCGTCAATATCCCTGACGATAATTATTTGCCGGAAGTAGAACGTCTCTGTAAAAAATACGGCACCTTATTTGTCGCCGACGAAGTGCAAACCGGCATTGGCCGTACTGGAAAATTCTGGGCTATTGATCACTGGAACGTTCAACCAGATATGATTTGCATGGCCAAAGCATTGTCGGGCGGCTTTGTACCGGTAGGCGCTGTCGCGATGACCACTAAAATCATGGATACCGTCTACAACCGTATGGACAGAGCCGTAGTACATGGCTCTACTTTTGCCAAAAACAATATGGCAATGGCGGCAGGCCTTGCCACGTTACATGTCATGGAAGCCGAAAAACTGGTTGAAAACAGCGCCAAAGTCGGCACTGACATCATCAATAGCTTAAATGCACTTTCCGGCAAATATGAATTCTTAAAAGAAGCACGCGGCCTAGGCATGATGATTGCCATCGAGTTTCAATCTCCAAAAAGCCTTACTCTAAAAGCTGCCTGGGCCATGCTGGAAGCGGCAAACAAAGGCCTATTCTGTCAAATGATCACCATTCCTTTGTTCAAGGAACATCATATTTTGACCCAAGTTGCAGGACACGGCATGAATGTTGTCAAACTTTTGCCGCCTTTAAACCTGACCACAAAAGATCGCGACCATATCGTCAGCGCATTTGATAAAGCCATCGCCGATACGCATCAAATACCTGGCGCTATTTGGGATTTAGGCAAAAACCTGGCGGGACATGCCTTAAAAGGCAAAAGAGGCGGTTAAAGCGAGACATCATGATGAAAAAAATATTCTCTTCAATATTACTATTAATGCTGCTGGCACCAACGCATAACCTTTATGCGCATGCGGTCATCACCGACTACTCGTTAAAAATAACCGCTATTCAGGCCAACAAACCCGATCAGGTGGAACTTAGTTTCAATTCTAAAATTGAATTAGGTCTATCCCAAGTATTTCTAGTTCGTAAAGGTGATAAACACGAATTGCTTGAAGTGACTAACGGTAAAAAACAGGGGCAGATTATTATTCATATTCCTGCCATGGATGCTGGAGATTACGCGCTCAGATTTAAAGTGTTCGCGGCTGACGGGCATTTAACCGAAGACATTATTCGTTTTAAAGTTTCTCAATAAGGTTCCAAATGGCTGGTATTGCTGATTTTCTAGATTCTTTGATTGGCGGCTTTGACCTGATTTGCTTTTGCATGGCAATCGGCGGCTTGTTCTGGGGGCTATTTTTACTTCGTCCTTGGGAAAATGACGGCACGCCAAACTCACCCCTAAATACTGTACTGTTACAAAAAACCGTTTCCTTAATTTACAAAGGCGGTTTTTGGTTAGCCGCAGCTCAACTGTTCAAAATAGTACTTAAGATCTGGTTGATGGTCGCCGTACTTGAGCGTTGGCCCTTCCCTGAGTTTGCCGAGACCACCCAATTTATAGGCGGAATGGTGCGCGCTTTTTTAACAGCGTTGATGGCAGGCTATTGCTACTACATCTTGAGCAAACATCCGTTTTCCAAACAACATTGGATCACTGCGGGATTGGTTGCCTTGCCAATGATAATTTCCGGCGCATGGTTAGTTCATGCCGCTGGCCGTTTTGACAATCGTTTTTTGTTAATGTCTCTTACGGTTATACATCAATTGGCCGCTGCTGCTTGGGTTGGCGGTATATTTCAGCTGGTCAATGTTTGGCTATTGCAGCGCGACAATCAAGTGCCAGAGCAATCATGGTCATTATTATTGAGGCGATTTTCCATTTTCGGGATCATTTCAGTCGGCCTGATACTTCTATCCGGCTTACCTATTTCCTTACAATATATTGATAGCTGGAATGGCCTGATCGGTACCGGTTACGGTAATTTATTGATGGTAAAAGTGGTGTTGCTATCACTCGCACTGGGTTTTGCTTGGCTTAACCGTTCTGCAGTATTGCAATTTGTTGGTTTTGGTAATGATTACGCGTTAAAAAACCGCGTGCCCTATTATGTACAGGCAGAAACTTTAGTATTAGTTATCCTGCTGTTTACCGCCGCCAGTCTCGCGTCGCAACCACCCGCCATTGATATTCCAGATCTCACCGCAAGCTGGCAAGAAGTGCTGGACACCTTCACACCTCGCTTCCCCAGAACCAGTTCGCCCACGCACACAGACTTAATTGCAGGTGAAGCCGGACGGGTCGCTATTATTGGTCAAACACCTTCGATGGCGGCGACTGAATGGTCAAACTACAACCATAATATCGCCGGCATATTCCTGACGGTGATGAGCATCTTTGCCATGGTTTCATACGTGAAATATCTACCGGCGCCGTTGTCAGCTGTCGATAAATATGTCCATCTAACCAAATATTGGCCCTTAGGTTTTGTCTGCTTAGGGATATTTTTATTTTTCCGCAGTGATGCCGAAACCTGGCCATTGGGCCCCATCGGTTTCTGGGAAAGCACCTTCAATAATGGCGAAGTACTGCAACACCGCATCGCCACCTTATTGGTGCTTGTGCTTGGCTTCATGGAATTAGCTGCGCGCGTAACAAAAAATCCTAATAGTAAATTGCCTTATGTGTTTCCAATACTGGCGGCGTTTGGCGGCTTGATGCTATTAACCCATTCGCATGTGGGTTTTCAAGCAAAAAGCGCGTTTCTGATTCAAGTCGGTCACACCAGCATGGGTATTTTTGCGTTAATTTTGTCTTGTGGCCGCTGGCTGGAATTAAAACTGGATAGTCCTGGCAAAGACATTGCCGGGTTTATTTCTGTTTTTGCTCTGTTTCAGATGGGTCTTATTCTAATGTTCTATCTCGAACCCTTGTACTGATATGAATACATTATCGAAATACCCGCTGTTGCAAGACATTCACACCCCCGCGGACCTGCGCAAATTAAGCAAAGACCAGCTTAAGCCCTTAGCGCAGGAGTTGCGGGAGTATCTGACGCACACGGTAAGTATTTCCGGGGGGCATTTTGCGGCGGGGCTGGGCACGGTCGAATTAACCA